>Ga0247812_10000017_pt1 | contig 370430 bp, 323 predicted proteins | sample UWRJL149409B1_FD_178011 | JGI IMG/M metagenome (GOLD analysis project Ga0247812, IMG submission 178011) | Plant litter microbial communities from Arlington Agricultural Research Station in Wisconsin, United States - UWRJ-L149-409B-1 | ecosystem: Environmental > Terrestrial > Plant litter >...
AATAAATAAATTAAATATTAAATATATGAGGTAAAACCGTAAATATAATTAATTATTTTGTGATATATTTGTGAGTGTCCGTTGATAGCATATTTCCTAAATGCTGTTTCCAGATTAAATGGTCATTGACCGAGCCAGCCACCATAAACTCAATCGAAGCCATGAAAGCGCATAGTAACTTAACAAAGAGAATGCATGAACAAAAAACTACAATGGCTGGGAAAAGTCTTTTTTCTCAGTATCGCAATCCTCCTCTGGGCAGGCTGCGAGAATGACGAAATAGGCTCTAGGCCCGATTCGAATTCACAAATCACAAAACGGCTAATTACTCTTGGCGAGCTGCGCCAAAAAGCTTCTGACTATGAGAAGCTGCAGACCATCGAGCAGAAAATAGAATCAAACAGGCAAAGCCCGGACGGCAGGATGGAATATGACAGCCTCTATGGCTTTTATATCGATACCGAGAAAATTCTGCTCATCGAAAAGGCAGGCTATTATTCTTATACCATTCCGATAAAGCGCGATGCAGAGAATGGCAAGGTAGAAAACCTGGTCTTGAGTTTTGATGCCGATGGCACTTTCAAATCTTACCTCACGGCTTACAGCCTGACTGCGGAAGAAAAAAATCAGCTGTCTGACGGAGAAAAGGTAGCCAATCTTGAAACAAAAACCTCGATTGCAGCACTTTCTGACAATGCGGCTTCGTCTGGAGGTTCAGGTGCCGGCATATTTCATGATGCCAATGGCAATTGCTTTGTAATCAACCACATCTGGACCGACCAGTCGGGTACGCTAGCCTGGAACTATATTCAGATTGACTGCCCTGAAAATTCGGGCGGTGGCAGCGGTGAAGGTTCTGGTGATAATGCAGGAAGCAACCCTGGAGGATGGCCTGGAAATTATCCTGACCCGGGCGGATATGAAAACCCGGGAGGTGGCGGTACTGGCGAAAACGGTGGCGAAGTAATCACTGAGCCTATTTTGCCAGTCGCAAATACAGACAACTGCCGAGATCTGAAAACTAAGTCATCAAACCAAGAGTTCAAAGACAAGATGAATGAATTAAAAGCAGATTCAGACGGCACGACAGGCGAAAAAGGATTTGTGACTTTTGCCGGAAACCCAAAGTTTTCTGAAAAATACTCAGCCGTACCTAATGATCCAAGTGGCATTCAGATGCCTGCGCCAAGCCGGACAGACTGCACTGGTTTTATGCACTGCCACATGAACGATCCTGCGCTCAAAAATTTTGCAATTTTTACGCCTGATGATTTTATTGCACAAAGCGAATTAATAGCAAACTCTACTGCTTCACTCAACTCTTTTACCATGTATGTAACCAGCAAAATTCAGGGAACTGTTAACAATTATGCTATAAAGATTACAGACATGACAAAGTTTAAATATTGGGCAACTGCTATGAGAGATTATAAAAATCTTTATTCACGGGCATGGAAAAATGATATTAATCCAAATTATACACCAGAGAAACAAATCAATAATTTTTTAAAATTAATGAAAGCTGAAAATTTTGAAGGTTTTGAATTATTTAAAGCTGATGAAAATCTTCAAAACTGGAAACAACTTAAATTAAACAGTTCAAATAATACTATAGAGGTAAAATGTTAAATATGAAAATTATGAAAAATTATATAATTCTCTTTGCACTATTTATTAATATCAATTGCAAAGCACAAATAAGGGAACCTAATAGAATATTATCTAGAAGCCAGACTCAGATATCTTATGATTTTCAGAATGGCGATTACATAATGGATACAACTAATAATCTGAACATTTATGAAGGAACTTGGTTATATAATGACAATCATGGAACAATTTTTACATTAAGACTGCAAAGAAAAAACCGATTACTCAACGATTTGCCAGGGGGAACCTACGGTTTTGATGATAATATAATAGCAACCTATAAACTAGAAAAAAATGGCGTTGTTCTATTTGACAATCTATCGGCCATCTTACCTGTCAGAGTTTTAGCAACATTTGAAGATGGCTATTTTGGCTATTTTTGCAATTACACCACTTTTAACGATTTAGACGGTACCTTTCATGATGTTCCTTATCAAATTATTTCAGACTGCACTATTAAGAAACTCCCCGTTATAGCTGGACAAAGTGAAAAAATTTCATTTAAATTATATGGCGCATTTCGACTCAATCCGCATAGTTTTTATGAAGCATTGCCAGCTCCTTTCAGTATTCCTAACAATATTGTGCTTACCAAGCAGCCATGAAAAATTATATATTCTTGGTATTGGCTAGCAGCTTTATATCTCGAATAAATTTTTTAATTCACTTAAAAAACTGACTCTTCATTGAAAACCATCGAGCAGAAAATAGAATCAAACAGGCAAAGCGCGGACGGCAGGATGGAATATGACAGCCTCTATGGCTTTTATATCGATACCGAGAAAATTCTGCTTATCGAAAAGGCAGGCTATTATTCTTATACCATTCCGATAAAGCGCGATGCAGAGAATGGCAAGGTAGAAAACCTGGTCTTGAGTTTTGATGCCGATGGCGCTTTCAAATCTTACCTGACGGCTTACAGCCTGACTGCGGAAGAAAAAAACCAGCTGTCTGAAGGAGAAAAGGTTGCCAATCTTGAAACAAAAACCTCGATTGCAGCACTTTCTGACAATGCGGCTTCCTCTGGAGGTTCAGGCGCCGGCATATTTCATGATGCCAATGGCAATTGCTTTGTGATCAACCACATCTGGACTGACCAGTCGGGAACGCTCGCCTGGAACTATGTTCAGGTTGACTGCCCCGCAGATTCGGGCGGCAGCGGTGAAGGTTCTGGTGATAATACAGGAAGCAACCCCGGAGGATGGCCTGGAAATTATCCCAACCCTGGAGGCTATGAAAACCCGGGCGGAGGTGGTACTGGCGAAAACGGTGGTGAAGTTATCACTGAGCCTATTTTGCCAAACATGATGGAAACGCCGTGCGCAAAACTGAGAGAAAAGACGCAGGAGATTGTTTTTAAAAATAAACTCGCAGTGCTTAAGCAGCCCAATATACTTTCCCAGAATCATGAGAATGGTTTTTTTGAACCCCGTGCTTCAAGCAGCGAGCCCTACCTTACCGTGTCTGCCGACCCGCGAACCCACAGCCTGAGCGCGCCCCCGGGATTGTCATTCATCGGGTATGCACACACCCACCAGAATGACTATATAGACGGGAATGGCGAGTTGATCCATACCGTAAAAATATTTTCTAAAAATGACCTAGTTAGTTTTTTAGGCAAGTGCCAGATCAGCGCCAGGGCCAAGGGAATTTCCTATACCGAGACATATGGCATAGTAATCACTTCTCAGGGAAGCTACGCTTTAAAGATGCTGGTTGGAGGCATTTTTGTAAATGCAATAGATTGGGAAAGGTTTGAAAAAAAATACAATGCAGACTCGCAAAAATTAATAGATGAAGATAACCTAAACGCGCCAAGCGTTGAAAAGATGTTGCTGAGGCTGTTAAAAAAGCATGGCTTAAATGACAAGATAGGCCTCTATAAGGCTACCGACCCTGCGCTTACGCAATGGGGCAGAATAACCTTGAGCAATGAAGAAAATTTAACGATAACACCCTGCAATTAATTATGAAAAAGATCATACTGACACTCGGCTTGTTTTTCGGCCTCTTTCTATACGGCCAGGAAAACGTGGCGCCATTAGGCACATTGTCTTATGATGTGCCGGACGGGACATACATAAAAGACATGGACAACGTGTTCCAGCCCTATGTGGGCACTTGGAAGGGCTCATGGGACGGCAAGACTTTTGTGCTGAGAATAGAAAAGAACCTGAAGCAGCTCAATACATTTCCAGACGGAAGCTATTATTATGAAGACGAGCTTCTGGGGAAGTTTAGCATTTCAGATGCGGCGACGGGAGCGATAATTGAGACCAACGAAGGAGTGCCGTATGGAGAGGGCGCTGAAATTTACAGCGTGGGACGTCCAAAAGACAGCCGTTTTTCGTTTATTTTTTCAGATGGAAACCGCTGCAGCAATTCAGGAAAAATACTCTTGCGAGGCAACCCGGCATCTGGGCAGCTCAATTACTTTTATAGTTTTAAGGATTCCTGGAATTCTGAAAACTGCCAGTATGTATATCAGCATGATATTCCAATTCCGATTCCTACGGTTAGGATGATTCTGACGAAGGTCGAATAGGCAATCCAAACCTTTTGAAAGAAGCTCAGGCGGGTGGCATATTTCATGATGCCAATGGTAACTGCTTTGCCACCCGCCCTATATTGTTAACCCATTACAAAGTAACAAATTTTCCCACACCGTCAACTTTTCTTACAGAATCACTTCCGCAACACCTGTAACAAAACCTCTTTCTCCGCTTTCAAAATCTCAATCTCTTTTTCAAGACTGGCAATTCTAGCATCCCTTTCCATCCATTTCGTCTCGTCTTTTGAATACGACTCCGGCAAAAGGTCTGCCAGGTCTGCAAAAAAATTGTGCTTCATCGCATGGCTGAGTTCTTCAATTATGGAAGACTGCATCGAGGGGCGTTTTTGATAAGCAGCAATAACGCTGTCTTTGCGGTTGATTTTTCGGGCAAGCGCGCTTTTAAAAATTCGGTTCTTCTTGAAATAAGCTTCGAGTAAGGCGCCAAAATTTATTCCGTCATTGTTCTCAAGATACGTATTCTTCATGTTTTACTCTATTTTATATACATCCGGACTAACTAAATTCCCTTTCGGACTAATTGAATTTATATCGGGACTAATTTTATTTACTTCTGAACTAACTAAATTCCCTTTCGGACTAATTAAATTTACATCGGGACTAATTTTATTCACTTTGGGACTGACTTAATTCCTTTTGGGACTAATTAAATTTATCTCTGGACTAAATCAATTCGCTTTTGGACTAACTTAATTTACATCGGGACTAATTCTTTTAGTCCAAAGCTTTAGGCTTAGGCACAAAAAAAACTGCCAGATCCCTCTGGCAGTACTTCGGCCTTGCTTTTAAATTTCAGTTTCTGGCGCTCTACCCGCACTTCCCTGCGCATTAAAACGCGCGCGCAGTTTTTCATACGGCTGTTTGGCCTGGTTCAGTCCGGCGATGTTGGCGCTTTCAAAAATTCGGTAAACGGTCAGCCCGGCCGTGTAAGCTTCGTCGCCCGCAATGCGTTTCAAGTCAGAAATTCGTTGCAGCAGCGTGTTGATTCCAGATTCAACAGTGTCGAGCTGGTCATAAAGCGTGATGTCGTTCTGCAGGTTCGCGGCATTTAAAAAAGCCGGCATGATTCCCGAACCGTTCACCGTCATTTCTGTGATGGCGTCTTCCACAAAAATCTTATTGTCCACATTAATCGACTTTAGATTCATGCGCTGCTCGTCAGTAAGGCTTCCTGCAGGAAGTTTTGAATTGATAGCCGTGATGCTCGAGGTGATGGTGGCAAGGTCTGCAGCAGTAATGACCGTGTTCAGCTTGTTTTCAGTGATGTTTCCCATTTTTTATCTTTTTTTAATTTAAATGTTTTAGGAAATTTAAAGAAGTAACGGCACATAGAAACGTTTGAAAAACAATTATTTGCGCCAAAACCCTTAATAGTCGATGAACGGTACCTTATCTTCGACGAATGGCAATGATCTAGAAATTTTCTGTGGTTTTTTGAGCATTTTTAAAAAAGGGTTTCCGATTGGTTTTTTAGATAGCAAAAAAGAATAGCGGGGCAGAATGCCGATTGTTTTTAGCGTTGATCGGCAAGCACAACTGCTTAAAATACAATCAGATATATTAACAAAAACTTTGCACCGCCAAAGCCTTGCAACTCTAAAACTTATAACTATCTTTGCGCCTTAATTCGAAAATCTAAAAATGAACAAATTATTGATTGTCGGGACCGTTGCTTTCGACGCTATTGAGACTCCTTTCGGGAAAACAGATAAAATTTTAGGCGGTGCCGCAACTTACATCGGTTTGTCAGCTTCTCATTTTAACGTAAAATCTGCAATTGTCTCTGTTGTCGGCGATGATTTTCCACAAGAATATTTAGATTTATTGACCAGCAGAAATATCGATATTTCAGGTCTTGAAATCGTTCAAGGCGGCAAAACGTTCTTCTGGAGCGGTTTGTACCACAACGACTTGAATTCAAGAGATACTTTAGATACGCAATTAAACGTTTTGGCAGATTTTCAGCCAAAAGTGCCTCAGGATTTTAAAGATGCTGACGTAGTGATGCTAGGAAACCTGCATCCATTGGTGCAGAGCAGCGTTTTAGACCAAATGGCAAAACAGCCAAAGTTAGTAGTTTTAGATACGATGAACTTTTGGATGGATTGCGCTTTGCCAGAATTATTAGACGTAATCAAACGCGTTGACGTGATTACGATTAACGATGAAGAAGCTCGCCAACTTTCGGGAGAATATTCTCTAGTAAAAGCGGCGGCTAAAATCCAAACGATGGGACCAAAATACGTAGTGATCAAAAAAGGAGAACACGGAGCATTGCTTTTCCATAATAAAGAAATCTTCTTCGCACCGGCATTGCCTTTGGAAGAAGTTTTTGACCCAACAGGTGCGGGAGATACTTTCGCAGGCGGTTTCTCAGGATTCATTGCGCAAAGCGAAAATGTTTCCTTCGATAACATGAAGAATGCCATCATATACGGTTCAAACTTAGCGTCTTTCTGCGTAGAAAAATTTGGGACAGAAAGAATGGTCAAACTAGAAAAAAAAGAAGTGCAACAAAGACTGCAACAATTCAAAGCCTTGACCCAGTTCGACATCGTCTTAGAAAAATAACGGATAACACCGAAGCCTCAGAAACGGGGCTTTTTTTTGTTTGTATATTAGGCAAGAGCGAATAGCCAAAAGGCAAAAGAAAAAATTACCGCCACCCAACTTATACTTTCTTAAATGCCTTATATATTGTAAATGATTTTTTAATTATATACCAAGCAAGAAACGAGAACCAAGCTGTTAGATTTATTTATGAAAAATATCGATAAAAATAGTTTAGAAAACGCCTACCGATTATTTGAATCTAAAGATATTGATAAAATTGAAATCGGTACGACTAAAGGTCTGTTACAAATTCACAATTATTTGTTTAACGGATTGTATGATTTTGCAGGAAAGATTCGCACCAAAAACATATCAAAGGGAGGTTTTAGATTTGCCAATTCCTTGTATTTGAACGAGATTTTAGTAAAAATTGAACAAATGCCCGAAGGCGATTTTGAGCAGATTATTGCTAAATATGTAGAAATGAACATCGCGCATCCTTTTATGGAAGGTAATGGAAGAACAATGCGAATTTGGTTAGATATGATTTTAAAAAGCAGGCTGAAAAAAGTGGTCAATTGGCAATTTGTAGATAAATCACTTTATCTGCAATCTATGGAAAGAAGCCCGATTAATGATTTGGAACTAAGAACATTGCTTGAGAAAAATTTGACAGATCAGATTGATGATAGAGAAATAATTTTCAAAGGAATAGAACAGTCTTATTACTATGAAGGTTATGAAAAAGAGGAAGAGTAACGCCATCCAACTTACATGTCCTTAAATGCCTTATATGGTAATCAAAACCACAAAATATAAAATTCTATAATTTTAAATAAAAAGTACTTCGGTACAAAAATTGCTTTTACAACAACTACAACAACACAACAACAATGAGCGACGCTTTAAAACACGAGTGTGGTATTGCCCTTTTAAGATTAAAGAAACCGTTAGAATTCTATAAAGAAAAATACGGTTCAGCATTTTACGGAGTACAGAAAATGTACCTGTTGATGGAAAAACAGCACAACAGAGGCCAAGATGGAGCCGGTTTTGCAAGCATCAAATTGGATGTGGAAGCCGGAGAAAGATACATCAGTCGCGTGCGTTCAAACGACCCGCAGCCAATCCAAGATGTTTTTGCGCAGATCAATGCCAGAATCAATGAAGAATTGGCAGAGCATCCTGAATATGCTGAAAGCGTGGAACTTCAAAAGAAACACATTCCGTATATCGGAGAATTGTTTTTAGGCCACGTTCGTTATGGAACTTTCGGTAAAAACAGCATCGAAAGCGTTCATCCTTTCTTGCGCCAAAACAACTGGATGCACAGAAACCTGATCGTTGCCGGAAACTTCAACATGACGAATGTCAAAGAACTTTTTGACAGCTTGATTGAATTAGGACAGCATCCAAAAGAAATGGCGGATACCGTTACCGTAATGGAAAAAATAGGACATTTCCTTGATGATGAGGTTACTGATTTATACCAAGATTGCAAAAACGAAGGACTTTCAAAAAGAGAAGCTTCGCCTGTAATCGCAGAACGTTTAGACGTTGGCAAGATCTTACGCAGAGCTGCAAAAGGCTGGGACGGAGGTTATGCCATGGCAGGACTTTTTGGCCACGGAGACGCTTTTGTTTTCAGAGATCCAGCAGGAATTCGTCCAGCTTATTTTTATGAAGATGATGAAATTACAGTAGTTGCTTCTGAAAGACCGGTTATCCAGACGGTTTTCAATGTTCCTTTTGAAAAAGTACAAGAATTAGATCCGGGCCACGCCTTGATTATCAAGAAAAACGGAACAGTTACTAAAGAAGAAATTCTGACTCCGACTGTAAAAAAAGCCTGTTCTTTCGAAAGAATTTATTTCTCAAGAGGAAGCGACGCAGAAATCTACCAAGAAAGAAAAGACCTAGGAAAATTGATTCTTCCAGCGGTTTTGGATGCGATCGACCAAGATACAGATAATACTGTTTTCTCTTATATTCCGAACACGGCAGAAACCTCTTTCTACGGAATGGTGGAAGCCGCGCAGGATTTCTTGAACCAAAGAAAAAACGATTATATTTTAGCCAATAAAGACACGCTGACGGTTGAAACTTTGCACAAATTATTGGAAGTAAAAATCCGTACGGAAAAAGTAGCGATTAAAGATGCCAAATTGCGTACGTTTATTACTGAAGACAGCAGCCGTGATGATTTGGTTGCACACGTTTATGACGTGACGTATGGCGTGATCAAGCCTGAGGATAATTTGGTAATCATTGATGACAGTATTGTTCGTGGTACGACTTTAAAGAAAAGTATCATCAAAATGATGGACCGTTTGAATCCTAAAAAGATTGTCGTGGTTTCATCTGCACCGCAAATTCGTTATCCAGACTGTTACGGAATCGATATGGCAAAATTAGAAGGTCTTGTTGCATTTCAAGCTGCTTTAGAACTTTTGAAAGAGAGAAATCTTTACCATATTGTGGATGAGGTTTATGCAAAATGTAAAGCACAAGAAAATTTCAAGGATGCTGATGTTGTAAACTATGTAACTGAAATCTATGCGCCATTCGAGCCACAAGAAGTTTCAGATAAAATCGCAGTGATGCTGAGCTCAGAAGATATCAAAGCAGAAGTAAAAATTATTTTCCAAACGGTAGAAAATTTACATACGGCTTGTCCGAAAAACTTAGGGGATTGGTATTTCACAGGAGATTATCCAACACCAGGAGGAAACCGTGTGGTAAATAGAGCGTTCATGAATTTTTATGAAGGAAAAGATTCAAGAGCTTATTAATACAAAAAGCTGGATTTGAATAATTTATTACAAAGTTTTCTTAAAAGAGTTTTGAGTGAATAAGTAATTTACTTACATTTGTTTTACCATAGCATTAAGTAGGTTAAGTTTATGGTAGATTTGGGGCAAAAAGGGTGGAAGAAATTCCGCTCTTTTTATTTTTATATACTTTCCTGATTGCCAAAAACGCTTAGTAAAATGCTCAAAAACAATCAATTTCTGCATTTCATCGACTATTTTTCCCGTTCAACGATTAAAGTTGCACAATACAATCCTCTCACATACATTTGTCCTACCATAACATTTAGTAGGTTAAGTTTATGGTAGATTTGGGGCAAAAAGGGTGGAAGAAATTCCACTCTTTTTATTTTTATACCCTTCCCAAATTTCTAAAAAGGATTCAAAAATTCCTTAAAAACAATCAATTTCTGCATTTCATCGACTATTTTTCCCGTTCAACGATTAAAGTTGCACAATACAATCGACTCGCATACATTTGTCCTACCATAACATTTAGTAGGTTAAGTTTATGGTAGATTTGGGGCAAAAAGGGTGGAAGCAATTCCACCTTTTTTATTTTTAGTAGTGATGATAAAAAAAAGGCATTCAGTTTATCTGAACGCCTTTTTTTGATTTTAAAAAGAAATTTATTTCTCTAAAGCATATCTTCTTGAAACTTCTTCCCAATTGATTACATTGAAAAAAGCCTCGATATAATCAGGTCTTCTGTTTTGGTAGTTTAAGTAGTAAGCGTGTTCCCAAACATCCATTCCTAAGATTGGAGTTCCGCCACAGCCCACATCTGGCATCAATGGATTGTCTTGGTTTGGAGTCCCGCAAACATCTAATTTTCCGCCTTTTTGAACACAAAGCCAAGCCCATCCTGAACCGAATTGTGTAGCTCCAGCTTTTGCAAACTTCGCTTTAAACTCTTCAAAAGTTCCGAAATCTCTTTCGATTGCGTCAAGCAATTCTCCTTTTGGAAGTCCGCCGCCAGTTGGAGACATTACTTTCCAAAACAAGTTGTGATTGTAAAAACCGCCACCGTTATTTCTAACAGCAGCATTCTTTTTGTCAAGATTGATTAATATGTTTTCGATTGTCAAACCTGCCAAATCAGTGCCTTCAATAGCAGCGTTTAAATTCGTGGTGTACGCATTATGATGCTTAGTATGGTGAATTTCCATAGTTTTAGCATCAATATGTGGTTCCAATGCATCATAAGCATACGGTAATTTTGGTAATTCAAAAGCCATGATATGTTTGTTTTAAATTTATAAATATTTATTTCAAAATTAAACATTTAACTTTGGAATTGGAAATACTATTTTGTTATAATTGTATTTATGTAAATGATAATGTCGTAAATTTTGAGGCAAATTGTGAAGATTTTTCACGATTGGCTATTTCTGCTTTCTATTGCAATGCTATTTATAGCTAAGAAGAATACAAATAAAATTATGCAAACACCCGCTTTCTCCTTATACGATGCTTCGGCAGGTTCTGGAAAAACCTTCACTTTGGTAAAAGAATACCTGAAAATTCTCTTGACATCATCAAAAAATGATGCCTACAGAAATATTTTGGCGATCACTTTCACCAATAAAGCCGTGGGCGAAATGAAAAGCAGGATTGTTACTAGCCTTTCTGAATTTACCAAAGACGAACCGCACAAAAAAGCGCTGGAATTGATGGAAGCCATAAGTCTTGAAACCAGACTCAAACCTTTTCAGATCAAGACAAAATCACAGCAGATTATCAAAAATATCATCCACAATTATGCGTCGTTTGATATTTCCACGATTGACAAATTTACGCACAAGGTGATTCGTGCCTTTGCACATGATTTGGGCCTGCCGATCACTTTTGACGTTTCTTTGGAAACCGACAATCTTTTGATGGAAGCAGTCGACGCGATTATTGCGCAAGCTGGCGAAGAAGAAACGCTGACCAAACTGCTCATCGATTTCACCATGGAAAAAACCGATGATGATAAAAGTTGGGACATTACCAGAGAAATTTTAGACACGGGAAGGCTGCTTCTGAATGAAAATAACCGAAACGAAATTGTTCATTTTCAAGACAAGACGATAGAAGAATTTGTTGCAATCAAGAAAAAAATCATTGAAGCCAGCAAGAATTTGGACAGCGAATGTGTTGATTTGTCTGAGCAAATTCTAGGTCAAATTGTTTCCAACGGAATTGATGAAAAATCTTTTTCGGGAAGTTATTTTCCAAAACATTTGTATAGCATAAAAGAAGGGAAGTTCAATCCTAAAAATAAAATGTATCATGAATTTGATGATATAAAAATCAATAAAATGGCAAAGGACAAAGCCATAATTGAGTCGGTAATTCCAGAAATGCTTTCAGTTTTGGCGTGTGTTTATAAAAATCAAGAGAAGAAAAGTTTTTACAATGCTTTCTTGAAAAATATTACGCCGCTTTCGCTCTTGAATACCGTCAGCCAGGAACTTTCAAAGATTCAGAAAGAGCAAAATATTCTGTCAATTTCAGAATTCAATGCAATCATCCACCGAGAAATACAGAATCAGCCGGCGCCTTTTATTTATGAAAGATTAGGCGAAAAATACAAGCATTTTTTCATTGATGAATTCCAAGATACGTCAGAAATGCAGTGGCAGAACCTGATTCCGTTGATTGATAATGCGCTTTCGAGCGAAGATTTATCTGGCGAAAGAGGCACTTTGATGCTAGTTGGCGACCCAAAACAGTCGATTTATCGCTGGCGTGGCGGAAAAGCCGAACAATTTATTGAATTGAGCAAAGAGCATAATCCGTTCAATAATCCAGATAAGGAAATTACGCATTTGGATACCAATTACAGAAGCTATTCGCAAGTAATTCAGTTCAATAATGATTTTTTCAAAATGCTTTCCAATGAATTTACGAATCTGGATTACAAAGATTTGTATGAAAATCACAGCCACCAAAAATCGAATTCCAAAACAGGCGGCTATGTGAATATTTCTTTCATTCCGGAAGTTGAAAAAAATGATCCCGAAGCTTCGGGAGAAGAAGTTTTAGATAAAACTGAACTTTTTGTTTTGGCAACTTTAAACACCATCCAGAAAGTAAAAAGCAAAGGTTTTGACTATAAAGATATCGTAATTCTTACGCGAAAGCGCGACCAGGGAATTGCGATTGCGAATTATTTAACCGAACAAAGAATTCCGCTTTTGTCTTCTGAAACGCTGATGATTGCCAATTCTACGGAGGTAATTTTTATCTTAAACGTACTCCACTATTTAAAAAACAACAATAATCTGGAAGCAAAGGCAGGTCTTTTGCAATACATTACTCAAAATGGGCAAGAAGAACTTCCGATTCATGACTTCATCGCTTTGGGAATGGAAAAACGCGATGAAAAAGAATTTGAAGCTTGGCTGCAAAGTTTCAGCGTAGAAAATTCAGGAACCTTGTCGTTTCAAAATTTACGAAGAAAATCACTTTATGAAGCGGTGGAAATTATCGTTTCCAAGTTTTTGAATTTGCGAGAAAACAATGCTTACGTTCAGTTTTTCTTGGATTTGGTTCTAGAAAGAGATATAAAAAATCAAGCCGGAATCACCGATTTTCTTTTGTATTGGGAGAAAAACGGACATAAATTCAGCATTCCGTCGCCAGATGAAAAAAATGCGGTCAGAATTATGACGATTCACAAGTCGAAAGGTTTGGAATTTCCGGTCGTAATTTTTCCTTTTGCGGAAGAAGATTATTCCCGAAAACCGAAGGACAAATTGTGGCTCGATAATGACGAAGAAGTCTTGGAACTGCCCAAAGTTTTGATTGACAATAACAGTGCCGTTGAAGGTTATGGCGAAGAAGCTTCTTTGGTTTACCAGCAAAAAAAGCAGGAAGATTTATTGGATAATATCAATGTTTTGTATGTTGCCTTGACACGAGCCGAAGAGCAATTGTACATAATTTCTAACATGAATTTGTCTTCCAAAGGAGAGCTTCCGAAGAATAATATGGCGTTGTTTTTTATTAATTTCTTGGAAAATTTCTCTGATTTTAATGTGGATAAATTGGAATATGAATTTGGAAGTCCGGAAAAATTATCGGCAAAAAGAGACGCGATTGAAGAAGCGACAAAAGTGCCGTTTGTGCAGGAAGTTTTAGATCCAAAAGCGATAAAAATTGCGCAGAGAGAAGCTTTGATGTGGGGAACGCACCAGCAAAAAGCGATTGAATATGGAAACATCGTGCATGAGATTTTGTCGTATGTAAAAACAAATTCTGACGTAGATTTGGCCTTGTCAAAAGCCATTGAAAACGGACTGATTACTTTTGCACAACAGGAAGAAGTGACTAAAACCATTGCTTCCATTTTAAATCATCCAGAGCTTTCCGATTATTTTTTAGACGGAAATAAAGTCTTGAACGAACAGACGATTATCCAGAAAGAAAGCACTCCAATCAAGCCCGACCGGATGGTTTTGACGCCAAACAAAGAAGTGTATTTATTGGATTATAAAACGGGAGTTCACAATCAAAAATACCAAAAGCAGCTAGAAACATATGAGTTTGCCATCGAAAAAATGGGCTTCAGAGTGACCAAAAAAGCGCTGGTTTATATTGGAGAAGAAGTAAATGTAGTAAATTTGTAAAATAGTAATTAGGGAAAAGCCAATAGGCAAAAGTCAGCCCTGAACCATAAAACCAAAACCTTATACCTTAAAAAATGTACGGAAAAATAAAAGAACATCTTCAGTCAGAATTGCAGGCCATTGAAGACAATGGAATTTTCAAAAAAGAAAGAATTATCACGTCGCCACAAGGAGCGGAAATCACGATTTCAACAGGTGAAAAAGTGCTGAACTTTTGTGCCAATAATTACCTCGGATTGTCATCTCATCCAGAAGTGGTTCAAGCCGCAAAAGACGCTTTAGATACACATGGTTTCGGTATGTCATCGGTTCGTTTTATCTGTGGTACTCAAGATATTCACAAAACTTTGGAACAAAAAATTGCAGATTTTTACGGTACAGAAGATACGATTCTTTACGCCGCTGCTTTTGATGCAAACGGTGGTGTTTTTGAACCTTTGTTAGGGGAAAATGATGCAATTATTTCTGACTCTTTAAATCACGCTTCGATCATCGATGGCGTTCGTCTTTGCAAGGCCGCGCGTTACCGTTATGAAAACAGCAACATGGAAGATTTAGAACAGCAATTGATCAAGGCAAATGAAGCGGGCCATCGTTTTAAAATCATTGTGACAGACGGCGTTTTTTCTATGGATGGCGTTGTCGCTCCGTTAGATAAAATCTGTGATTTGGCTGATAAATATGAGGCGATGGTAATGGTTGACGAATGCCATGCAGCCGGATTTATTGGTGCCACAGGAAAAGGAACATTGGAGGCAAAAGGAGTGATGGGCCGTGTCGATATCATCACGGGAACGCTTGGAAAAGCTTTGGGCGGTGCCATGGGCGGTTATACGACAGCTAAAAAAGAAATCATCGAATTGCTTCGCCAGCGTTCAAGACCCTATTTGTTTTCAAACTCTTTGGCGCCGTCAATTGTTGGTGCTTCGATTAAAGTTTTCGAGCTTTTAGAAAAAGACACCACGTTGAGAGATAAGCTGGAATGGAACACGAATTATTTCAAAAAAGGAATGAAAGAAGCGGGCTTTGATATCATCGATGGCGACTCAGCAATAGTTCCCGTGATGCTTTATGATGCGAAATTATCGCAAGATATGGCGAATGAGCTCTTAAAAGAAGGCGTTTATGTAATAGGATTTTTCTTCCCAGTGGTTCCAAAAGACAAAGCAAGAATTAGAGTACAGCTATCAGCAGGGCACACAAAAGAACATTTAGATGTTGCAATTCAGGCTTTTACGAAAGTTGGGAAGAAGTTAAATGTGATTTAGCATAATATTTAACTAAATTTGAGTTAATTTTTTAACATAAATCTTTGTAGTTAAGTTTTAACATATTACTTTTGTCTGTAATTAACGTATTGTAATCTAATAAAATTAAGTATGAAACATCTAAACAAAATTCTTGCTGCTACCTTGTTAGCTGTTGGCTTGAACGCCAATGCACAAGATAGCGACAATCCATGGGCTATTTCCTTTGGAGCTAACGCGGTAGATACTAAGTTCAGTGCTGCATCTAAAGTAGAAGATCAGTTTTCAGGATTTTTTAACGCAAAAGATCACTGGAATATCTTGCCTTCAGTATCTTATCTTAACGTTTCTAGAAGCGTAGGATCAGGATTCTCTGTAGGAGTAACTGGATCTGTTAACAAAATTGATAAATTTGTAACAAGAACTCCTGGTACACTAAACACTTATGAAGCTAACAATCCAGGTGATTTGACTTACTACGGAGTTGATGGTTTGATCAAATATAGCTTTGCTAACCTAATCGGTTCTAAAGTTATTGATCCATCTATCCACGTTGGTGGAGGTTATACTTTCTTGGGCGATGCTAGCGCAGGAACTGTTAACGGAGGTTTAGGATTAACTTTCTGGTTTACAGAAACTGTTGGTCTTTCTCTTCAATCAACTTACAAACATTCATTTGACGATACAAGAACTCCAGATGTAGATGTTGCTTCTCACATGCAGCACTTCGCAGGTCTTACTTTCAAATTTGGAGGTAAAGATACAGACGGAGACGGAATCTATGATAAAGATGACGCTTGTCCAGATGTTGCTGGTTTAAAACAATTCCAAGGTTGTCCTGATACTGACGGAGACGGAATTCCAGACAAAGATGACGCTTGTCCAGAAGTTGCTGGTTTAGCTGCTTTCCAAGGTTGTCCTGATACAGACGGAGACGGAATCGCTGATAAAGACGATGCTTGTCCAAACGAAGCTGGTACTAAAGCTATGAACGGATGTCCAGACAGAGACGGTGACGGTGTTGCTGACAATGTTGACAAATGTCCAGATACTAAAGGACCAAAAGAAAACGGTGGTTGTCCTTGGCCAGACAGAGACGGAGATGGAGTTTATGACAAAGATGATAGATGTCCAGACGTTAAAGGTACTGTTGCTAACAACGGATGTCCAGAAATCACTGAAGAGCAAGTTAGCAAATTGAATGCTTACGCTAAAACTATCTTGTTTAACAGCGGAAAAGCGACTTTCAAACCAGAAACTATGCCAGTATTGGAAGCTATCAACGCTATCCTTAAAGAATACCCAACTTCAAGATTCTCTATCGAAGGTCACACTGATAGCGACGGTTCAAACGCGTTAAACCAAACGCTTTCTGAAAACAGAGCTGCAGCAGTTAAAAACTTCTTGATTGAAAACGGAATCGAATCTTCAAGATTAAGATCTACAGGATTTGGTGAAACTAAACCAATCGATACTAACAAAACTGCTAAAGGTAAAGCTAACAACAGAAGAGTTGAAGTGAAATTGATCAAAGATTAATTACAACCTAAAATAAGTTTTAAAAACGCCTCGATTTATCGGGGCGTTTTTTTTATTTTTATAAAATGAATGAAACTACTTTTTTAGATAAGATAGCCACGGTAATCCTTGAAACAAGCAAGGAAAATTTATCAGATTTAGTAGTTGTTTTGCCCAATAAGAGAGCCAAGGTTTTCCTTATTGAAGCATTGCGGAACAAAGTAGAAAACACTATTTTTTCTCCAGAAATCATCAGCATTGAAGATTTTGTGCAAGACATTGCCGGAATTCGTTCGGTGGATAATATTGAATTGTTGTTTGAATTTTATCAGGTTTACTTGAATGTGACTGATCAAAAACTGCAACAGTCATTTGAATTATTTGCCAATTGGGCAAAAACCTTATTGCAGGACTTTAATGAGATCGATAGATATTTATTAGATCCAATGTATGTCTTGTCTTATTTGAAGGATATTGAAGACATCAAAAAATGGGGAATTGAAGTTGAAAATAAAACCCAGCTATTAGAAAACTATATTGATTTTTGGAAATTGCTTCCAAATTATTACCAATCACTTTACACGCATTTGTTGAACAAAGGAATTGGTTACCAAGGTTTGATTTACCGTCAGGCGGTAGAAAATCTAACTCATTTCTCGAATTCAATTACCAATAAAAAATTCCTTTTTGCAGGATTCAACGCTTTAAATGCTTCCGAAGAAAAAATTGTGCAGCATTTGATAGCTTCTGACCTGGCTACAATTTATTGGGATGCTGATCTTGCTTTCCTGAATGATCCTTTTCACGATGCAGGATTGTTTTTACGAAGATTTAAAGAAACTTGGAAACACTACAAAGCAAATCCGTTTGAGTGGATTGTGGAGGATTTCAAGCAGTCAAAAAAAATCAAAATCATCGGAACTCCGAAAACCATCGGACAAGCCAAAATTGCAGGCGATATTATCAAACAGACCATCGAGGAAGATAAAGTTTCGCTGAATAAAACGGCTATTGTTTTAGGGGAAGAAAATCTTTTGGTGCCGCTTTTATATTCTTTGCCAAATACTGTCGGCGCCTTAAATATCACGATGGGTTATTCCGGAAAGAATAATCCGGCGCAGATTTTAATCGCCAAATTGTTTAAAATGCATACGAATGCGTTAAGTAGAAGTGGAGAAAGCTATGTGTTTTATTACAAAGATGTCTTGGATATTTTGACACATCCTTTGGTCGAACCTTACGCAAATACTTATAAATTGGTGAATATCATCAACCAAAATAACTACACTTTTATCACGCACAAAAAAGTGATGGAACTCAACGAAACGCCAAGCGATCTGTTTCTTCTTCTTTTTCACAAGTGGGAAAATGGTTCCATGGAAGTGTTAGAAACGCTATCAATTTTATTGCTTTCCATAAAGTCAAATTTGAGCAACGACAGCGACGAAGAAAAGATTACGAAAGCTTTTGTGTATTCTATTTTTAAAGTAATCAACCAGCTTATAAATTACTATTCAAAACACGAACACATCAACAAAATCGATACGTTGTATGCGATTTACAAACAGATAATTGATCTTGCTGAGGTTTCATTCGAGGGAGAACCTTTAAACGGATTGCAGATTATGGGAGTTTTGGAAAGCCGTGTTTTAGATTTTGAAACCGTCATTGTGACTTCCATGAATGAAGGAAAGTTTCCTGCTGGGAAAAGCCAGAATTCCTTTATTCCTTATGATGTGAAACGGGAATTAGGATTGCCTACTTACAAAGAAAAAGATGCGATTTATACCTATCACTTCTATCATTTATTGCAAAGAGCGAAAAATATCTACCTGCTTTACAACACCGAAAGCGACGGTTTGGACGGAGGCGAAAAAAGCCGTTTTATTACGCAATTGGAAGTGGAGAAACAGCCAGCACACAATCTTACGCACGAAATTTACAACACCGAAGTTCCTGGAGTTGCTTACCGACCGATCGTGATTCCGAAGTCAGAGAAAGTTATGGTTCGACTAAGAGAAATCGCTGAAAAAGGATTTTCTCCTTCGGCATTGACGAGTTATATTCGTAATCCGATTCAATTTTATATGCAGAAAATCTTGCGTATCAGCGAAGTCGAAGAAGTCGAAGAAAATATTGCCTTGAATACGTTAGGAACAATTATTCACGGAACTTTAGAAGCTTTGTATACGCCATTGATTGATAAGTTTCTTTCCGCAGAAGATATTAAAAACTGCATCAAATTAATCGACGAAGAAGTTTTAAAACAGTTCAAGGAAGTTTACAAAGAAGGCGAAATCAAAAAAGGAAGAAATCTTTTAGCCTTTGAAGTAGCCAAAAGAAACGTGCTCAATTTCTTGAGATTAGAACTACAAGAAATAGAAAGCGGCGATGCTGTTAAAATCATTGCCTTAGAAAAAACTTACGAAAGAATATTGGAACATCCGAGTTTGCCTTTCCCGGTTTTAATCAAAGGAAACGTAGACAGAATCGAATATCGCAATGGAAAAATTAGAATTATAGATTACAAAACAGGAAAAGTTGAAGCTCGAGATGTTTCCTTAAAACAATGGAATAAACTGACTTCTGATATAAAATCTGATAAGATTATTCAGGTTTTGGCGTATGCTTTCATGTATGAACCGCATCTTCAAAATCAAGAAATGGAAGTCGGGATTATTTCCTTTAAAAACTTGAAATCTGGATTTCTGCCTTTTAATTTTAAAGTAGAAAAGACTGAGATTTCTGTGATCAATGAAGAGATTTCGTCCAATTATATTGAACAATTGGTAATTCTTTTGAATGAAATCTTAGATGTCACTATTCCTTTTGAGGAGAAAATATTGTAATCACAGGTTCTTGAAAAAATCCAATAAATTTTTCTTTAATTCCTCTCTGTTTTCAATCGGACTCATGTGTCCGTCAGGGAAAGTCAGCAATTTTACATCCGTATTTTCAAGCTGTTCGATGCTTTCTTCGTAATTCAAAACAGGATCATTTTTGCCCAAAACCAAAAGAATCGGATAGTTTGCAAAATGCAAAATAACTTCTCGGTCTTTTCGGGTTTTCATGCCTTCCAAAGAAGCGACGATTCCTTGTAAAGGCGTTTTTAAAGCTTCTGTTTTTACATTTTCAATTTCAGATTCTAATCTTTCGCGATTGTTTTCGCTGAATAAATTGGCAATTGAAAGTCTTACGAAGTTGGTGTAATTTTGTTTTACAGCTTTAATCGCACGGTCACGATTTGCTTTTCTTTCATCAGAATCGGCTCTTGAAGTCGAATTTAAAAGCACGATTCCTTTGACATTATCAGCGTATAATTCGGCGAAGGCCAAAGCTACGTAACCGCCCATAGAATGTCCGATAAAAACCGCTTTCCTGATTTTTAATTCTGATAAAACGGCATGAACCGCATCGGCATTGTCTTCCATAGAATGGATGTAGCCCATCGGTTCGGTGTTTCCATGGCCTAATAAATCAATTGAAATCACTCGAAATTTCTTAGAAAAATCCGGAGTAAAATAATCCCACATTTTGCTGTTTTCTAGAAAGCCGTGGAGGAAAACTAAAGCTGTTCCTTTGCCAGAATCAGAGAAGGAAATTTTTGTGTTTTTATAGATTATTTGTTTCAAAGCCGTTGTTTTGTTTTACAAAAGTATAGTTTATTAATTGTATCAGACGATTTTTTGCCACAGATTAAAAGGATTTCCACAGATTCGCAAATGAAAAATCATTTTTAATTCTTTAAATCTGTGGCAAAATAAAAACGGCTCACTTTCGCAAACCGTTTCATAAATCTTAAATCTTGCATTAAGAATTCATCAAATCTTCAATCTCGTCAGCTTCCACAGGAATATTGCGCATCAAGTTAAACGGTTCTCCAGATTTTTGAACCACAACGTTATCCTCAATTCTGATTCCAAAACCTTCTGCCGGAATATAAATTCCAGGTTCTACGGTGAAAACCATATTCACCTGCATTGGTTCGTGTAATAATCCGTAATCGTGGGTGTCCAATCCCATGTGGTGCGAAGTTCCGTGCATGAAATATTTTTTATAAGCTGGCCAATCTGCATTTTCGTTTTGAACATCCGCTTTGTCTAAAAGTCCAAGGCCTAATAATTCAGAAGTCATTAGTTTTCCAACTTCCAAATGGTATTGTTTCCAAAGCGTTCCTGGCGTAAGCATTTTTGTGGCTTCGTTTTTTACTCTCAAAACGGCATTGTAAACCGTTTTTTGTCTTTCAGAATAGCGTCCTGAAACCGGAATTGTTCTTGATAAATCACTTGAATAATTAGCATATTCTGCAGCAACATCCAATAAAATCAAATCTCCAGCTTTACATTGTTGGTTGTTCTCGATGTAATGCAAAACATTGGCGTTATTTCCAGAAGCGATAATCGGCGTGTAAGCAAAGCCTTTTGAACGGTTTCTTATAAATTCGTGGATTAATTCGGCCTCAATTTCATATTCGGTCACATTTGGTTTTACAAAAGACAATAATCTTCTGAAACCTTTTTCAGTGATATTGCAAGCGTTTTGGATTAAATCAATTTCTTCGCTTTCTTTCACTGAACGCAAACGCTGTAAAATTGGGTTTGATTTTTCCACTTTATGCGCCGGATAATTTTCTTTCCACCATTTTACAAAACGCGCTTCGCGAGTTTCAGTTTCAATTGTAGCGCGGTAATGTTCGTTTGTATTGATGTAAATCGTGTCAGAATAAGCCATGATTTCCTTTAAAGTTTTGTGGAAATCTTGAAGCCAGATTACAGTTTTTACGCCAGAAGTTTCAAAAGCGCGTTCTTTTGTCAGCTTTTCTCCTTCCCAAATCGCAATGTGCTCGTTGGTTTCTTTCAAGAAAAGAATTTCCTTTAAATTGTCATAAGGCGCATCTGGAAAAAGCAATAAAATGCTTTCTTCTTGGTCTACACCGCTTAAATAAAAGATGTCGCGGTGCTGTGCAAAAGGCAAAGTGCTGTCTGCAGAAACCGGATAAATATCGTTAGAATTAAAAATGGCAACACTATTTGGCTTCATTTGAGCCGTAAACTTTTCACGATTTTTGATAAAAAGCTGACGGTCGATTTGATGGTATTTCATAGGAAATAATTTAAATTGATAATTTTTGGCCACGAATTCACGAATTAATTATTTCTTTTTCGTGAATTGGTCACAAATTTAATCAATCCTTATTTATTAATTGTTTTGAAAAGCTTAAAATAAAAAAACGCAGATTCGCAGATTTTTTTAATCTTTTAATCTGCGGTAAAAATATTTAATCAATCCATTTATAATACCTCGCGCCGATTAAATTCGGAATTTCTTTTTCGATTCGTTCTAAAACCCATTCCTTTTTAGGATTTCTGACAATCGTTTTCTGCTCTTTTTTATGGAGGTTTTCATAGGTTTCAAAATCAATTTCTTGGCTTTCCGCTAAAGTTTCAAAGAGCTTTACTTTTGAAATTTGTTGCTTCCAATTTTCTTGAATTTCTCCTTCAAAAACTTTTGATTTTGAACCGCTTCCGTAGGCCAAAAAGCCGAAATTTTTTCCGGAAATTTCTTTTTTGGAATTATAGAAATGGGCTAGAGTTGAAAGCAATCCCATGAAAATAGAACCCGTGTAAAGATTTCCAATTAATGACGAAGCCAATTCTGCGGGAAGCAATTTTTGGTTTACAAAATTCTTGTATTCTTCAGATTTGCTGACTTCTTTTAATTTGTTTTGATATTCAGAAGCATCTTCGTTTCCTGATAAAATCTTGGTTTTTGAATCTAAAGTATAAATTTCCGAAAGCATTCGTCTTCCTTGAAACGAATACGGCAAGTGCATAATGATGCTTTCCCAAGAATCGTAAATTGTTTCTTCAGTATTTTTTAATTTTTTGAAAGAAAAATATGCATTTCGGGTGCGATCCATATAACATTGGTTGGAATATTGACCGTCAAAAACAGGCTGTTCTTTATGGATTTCGATTTCGCTTTCTAAGTTTTCAAACCAAGGTTCGTTGCTGGAATTTCCTGTAATTTCTGATTTTGAAATTGTTCGGTACGGTTTGAAAAAGTCGAAAAGACCTTTGGTGTTCGTTGCCCAATTGTTGTCGAAAGCGATAATTCTCGGATTTGAAGTCACCAACATTGCCAAAGCTCCAGCGCCTTGCGTGTATTCTCCAGTAGAATTCAAATCGTATTTTGCAATGTCAGTCGTAACCACAATCGCTTTTTTCTCAGGATTTAATCGGATGAAATCCAAGCAGTTTTGCAAAGCGTCAACGCCTCCGATACAAGCGAAAGTGAAATCTACGGCATCGCATTCTGATAAAGAATCGGTTCCGAATTTTTCTTCTATTAAGCCTGAAAGAAACGAAGCGATTGGTTTTGAAGAATCAATGCCACTTTCAGTTCCAACGTAAATTCTTGAAATTTCGGATAGATTGATGTCGTTGTCTTGAATTAATTTGGTCAAAGCATTTGCTCCAAATACCACGGCATCTTGATAAACATCTGGCAAAGTCATTTTGATTAAACCCAAACCTTTTTCTAATTTTTCAGGTTCGATATTTCGGGCATTTGCCAAGGTTTTTATTGGTAAATGTATTTTTGCAATGTCAAAAGCAATGGCGTCAATTCCTGTTTTCATTCTGTTTTAAGTCTAAAAATTTTGAACGCTAAAATTAGGATTCTGGATCTTAAAAAACTTGTTTTTCATTTATAAAAAGGTCTGATTTTTCACTTTTATTGATTTAAAAACAAACACCGTGATAAATTAGCAAATCAATAATTTTAGTTTTGACAACCGTAGATTTATGGCTATTTTAGCACAAGATTTTAAAATTCACAAAATGAAATATTTTTTCTACATAATTGCTTTTCTGTTTTCTTTCAATCTTATTGCTCAAGACAAGCTTCCGTATCAATTGTATGACAAAAACGGAAAGAAAACTACGTATAAAAAAATGCTGAAACAGGCTGAAAACGCTGAAGTTGTTTTGTTTGGAGAACACCACGATAACTCGATTGTGCATTGGTTGCAATTGGAATTTACTAAAGATTTATTCGAAAAAAAGCAACTGGTTTTGGGTGCAGAAATGATCGAAGCAGATAATCAAAAACAGTTGAATCAATATTTGGCAGGAGAAATTAACCAAAAAGCGTTTGATACTTTAGCCAGACTTTGGAACAATCACAAAACCGATTACAAGCCATTGGTGGATTTTGCAAAAGAAAATAAACTGACTTTTGTGGCGGCGAATATTCCAAGAAGATACGCGAGCTTGGTTTACAAGCAAGATTTTCAAGCGTTAGATAAATTATCAGCCGAAGAAAAAACTTGGATTGCCCCATTGCCTATAAAATATGACAAAAATCTTCCGGGTTATGTAAAAATGCTGGAAATGATGGGCGACCACGCGAGCGAAACAATGCCAAAAGCACAGGCCATCAAAGATGCGACGATGGCTTATTTTATCTTGAAAAACTTGAAACCAAATACAACATTTGTTCATTATAACGGAAGTTTCCACAGCGATAATTTTGACGGTATAAATTGGTATTTAAAACAAGAAAAACCAGACTTGAAAATTATGACAATCGCAACAGTTTCTCAAAAAAATATCTTGAAAATCGAGAAAGAAAACTTAAAACTTGCGGATTTTATAATTGTCGTGGACGAAGATGTTACTAAAACTTTTTGAAATTCCGCAATTTTAAAATGCTCTTAAAGTAATTTAAGGCAGTTTTTTTATTAATTCTTTGCTGTTTAAAATGCGAATCAAGAATAAAATTATTTATAACGAAATTTTGTGGTTGATTTACTGCGAAATACGTCCACTTTATACTGATTATAAATAAACCGAAAAGGTTGTAGTTAATTTGAATATGCCTTATTTTTGTGTGATTTTTTAAAACACACAAAACTCTTATGGCAAAATCTGCAATCTTAAAGTCATCGCTTGCAAAAAAGTATTGGATGTCTCTAACAGGTTTATTTTTATGCTTGTTTTTAGTAGGGCATTTAGCTGGAAACCTGCAATTGATTTTTAGCGATGCGTCGCACTTCAACGAATATGCATTGTTTATGACTACGAACCCAGTGGTCAAAATTTTATCTTATGTTACTTATATTTCGATTCTTTTCCACGCTGTGGACGGAATTTTATTGACTATCCAAAACCGAAAAGCAAGGCCGATCAGGTATGCAAAAGAAAATCAAGCGGCGAATACGGTTTGGGCTTCAAGAAACATGGCGGTTTTAGGAACTTTGATTTTGGTTTTCATTGTTACGCACATGGTTAACTTTTGGGCTGTAATGCATTTTGACGAAAAAATGCCTTTGCAAACGGCACAAGTAGATTACCAAGGTCAGAAATATGATTTTTATATCACTACTTCTTCCGGAAAAGATAAGTATATCCCAACCAACTTAGAGCAAGCGGGTCTTGAAATCAGGCACCGTACTGAGTTTTGGGATAAAACAGGAAACTTAAAAATTGCTGAAGGTTATAAAGATTTGCATAAAGTTACTTTTGCTTTCTTCAAGGATCCAAAATTCGGATTGATCGCTACAATTTTATATGTGATTTCAATGATTGTTTTGGCTTTCCACTTGTCGCACGGTTTTGCCAGCGCATTCCAATCTATCGGAGCAAATAACCCAAAATATAACGGATTGATTAAAGGTTTCGGAAAAGGATTTTCAATAATTGTGCCTTTCTTGTTCGCAATTATCCCAGTTTACATCCACTTTTCAGATCAGATTAATTCACTTTTTGCTAAATAATATACTTGTAAAATTATGAGCTTAGATTCAAAAATACCAAATGGCCCAATTTCGGACAAATGGACAAATTATAAAGACCATATTAATTTAGTGAACCCGGCTAACAAACGTAATATTGATATTATCGTTGTTGGAACTGGACTTGCAGGCGGTTCTGCTGCTGCAACTTTAGCTGAATTAGGTTATAACGTAAAAGCGTTTTGTTTTCAAGATTCACCTCGTAGAGCACACTCGATTGCCGCGCAAGGTGGTATCAATGCGGCAAAAAACTATCAAGGTGACGGGGACTCTACTTTCCGTTTATTTTATGATACTGTAAAAGGTGGTGACTACCGTGCTCGTGAAGCAAATGTTCACCGTCTTGCAGAAGTTTCTGCTAATATTATTGACCAATGCGTGGCACAAGGTGTTCCGTTGGCTCGTGAATATGGCGGACTTTTGGACAACCGTTCTTTTGGAGGAACTTTGGTTTCTAGAACTTTTTACGCAAAAGGACAAACCGGACAACAGTTATTATTAGGAGCTTATTCTGCAATGAACCGTCAAATCGGTCGTGGAAAAATCAAAATGCACAACCGTCACGAAATGCTAGATTTAGTTATCGTAAACGGAAAAGCAAGAGGAATCATTGCTCGTAATTTGGTTACTGGAGAAATTGAAAGACATTCAGCGCATGCCGTTGTTATTGCTTCTGGAGGATATGGAAACGTATTTTTCCTTTCTACAAATGCAATGGGAAGCAACGCGACTGCCGCTTGGAAAATACATAAAAAAGGAGCATTTTTCGCAAATCCTTGTTATACGCAAATTCACCCAACTTGTATTCCGGTTTCAGGAGATCACCAGTCAAAACTGACTTTGATGTCTGAATCGTTGCGTAATGACGGTAGAATTTGGGTTCCGAAATCACTGGAAGATGCAAAAGCAATCCGTGAAGGAAAAAAGAAACCGACAGATTTATCGGAAGAAGAAAGAGATTATTACTTGGAAAGAAGATACCCATCTTTTGGTAACTTGGTTCCTCGTGACGTGGCTTCTCGTGCTGCAAAAGAAAGATGTGATGCCGGATATGGCGTGAACAAAACAGGTGAAGCAGTTTACTTGGATTTCGCTGCAGCGATTCAGCGTTATGGAACAGAGCAGGCTTACATCAAAGGTCTTGATGCTGACGACAAGAAATTAATCATCAAATTAGGAACTGAAGTCGTATCTAACAAATATGGTAACTTGTTCCAGATGTATGAGAAAATTGTTGACGAAAATCCATACGTTACGCCAATGATGATTTATCCAGCGGTTCACTACACAATGGGTGGAACTTGGGTTGATTATAATTTGATGACTACAATTCCGGGTTGTTTCTCAATCGGAGAATCAAATTTCTCTGACCACGGAGCAAACAGATTAGGAGCTTCTGCTTTGATGCAAGGTTTGGCTGACGGATATTTCGTATTGCCTTACACTATCGGAGATTATTTGGCTCCGGATATCAAAACAGGAAAAATTTCTACAGATTTACCAGAATTCGTTGAAGCTGAAAATAACGTTAGAGAACAGTTGAACAAATTCATAAACAATAACGGAGCACATTCTGTTGACCATTTCCACAAGAAATTAGGTAAGATTATGTGGGACAAAGTTGGAATGGCGCGTAATGCTCAAGGTCTGACAGAAGCAATTGATGAAATCGCCGCTTTGCGTGAAGAATTTTACAGAGATGTAAAAGTCCCTGGAACAATCGACAGTTTTAACCAAGAATTAGAGAAAGCGATGCGTGTTGCCGATTTCCTTGAATTAGGAGAACTTTTTGCAAAAGATGCTTTGCACAGAAGAGAATCTTGTGGTGGTCACTTCCGTGAAGAATACCAAACGGAAGAAGGAGAAGCGCTTCGTGATGACGAAAATTTCGCCTACGTTGCTGCTTGGGAATACAAAGGAAAACCTAGCGAAGCTGTATTACACAAAGAACCTTTGGTTTACGAAAATATTAAATTAGTACAGCGTAGTTACAAATAAGATTTTAGTAATGAGAAATGAGATTTTAGATAATAGTCTCAATACTCAATACTTAATTCTCAATACTGAAAATTATGAAACTTACATTAAAAATATGGCGTCAAAAAAGCGCTAAAGAAACTGGAAAAATCGTGGATTACCCAATCGACGGAATTGAACCAGATATGTCTTTCCTTGAAATGCTTGACGTTTTAAACGAAGGCTTGATCAACAAAGGCGAAGATCCTGTAGCATTTGACCACGATTGTCGCGAAGGAATCTGCGGAATGTGTTCTCTTTTCATTAATGGTGAAGCTCACGGGCCAGACAGAGGCGTAACAACTTGTCAATTACACATGAGAATGTTCAAGGACGGAGACACGATTTTTATTGAGCCTTTCCGTGCAAAAGCGTTCCCGGTAATCAGAGATTTAGTTGTAGACAGAAGTTCTTTTGACAGAATTCAGCACGCTGGTGGATTTGTTTCTGTAAATACTTCAGGAAATACAATTGATGCCAACACAATTCCGATTCCTAAGCATGATGCTGACCGTGCTTTTGATGCTGCAGCTTGTATTGGATGTGGTGCTTGTGTAGCGACTTGTAAAAACTCTTCAGCAATGTTGTTCGTGGCTGCAAAAGTTTCGCAATACGCTTTATTGCCACAAGGAAAAGTAGAAGCGCACGACCGTGTTTTGAATATGGTAAACCAAATGGACCACGAAGGTTTTGGTAACTGTACCAATACTGGAGCTTGCGAAGTGGAATGTCCAAAAGGAATTTCTCTTGAAAACATCGCAAGAATGAACAGAGAATATTTGGTTGCAAGTATGAAATAATTGGCAAAAGCCAAGAGAAAATAGCCGAAAGGCAAAAGTAAAACGCATCTGTTAATTCAGGTGCGTTTTTTTTATTCATTTTTGTCATTCCGACGAAGGAGGAATCTCATCAATACTAACAATATATATAAATTTTAAAGTAAAATCGGTTTCAATTTTTCAAAAAATCTCCACGAAAACCTTTGCGAATCTCAGTGGAATATTTCCTTATATTTGAGCAACAAAACAAACAAAATGAAATATTTCTCCCTACTATTACTTATTTCAACTTTCACTTTTGCACAAAATTACCAGCAATATGTAAATCCGATGATCGGAACCGGAGGCCACGGACATACTTTTCCAGGTGCAACAGTTCCTTTTGGAATGGTACAGCTTTCGCCAGATACCCGAATTGACGGAAGCTGGGACGGCTGTTCAGGCTATCATTATTCAGATGAAATTATCTATGGATTTTCGCACACTCATTTAAATGGAACTGGAGTTTCTGATTTTGGAGATATTATGCTGATGCCGACAATGGGCGAACCGAGTCTTGACAACAAAAACTATTCTTCAAAATTTTCCCATAAAAACGAAAAAGCTTCCGCCGGATTTTATTCTGTAAAATTAGACGATGATAACATTGATGTAGCTTTGACAGCTTCTCCAAGAGTCGGTTTTCATGAATATACTTTCAATAAATCTGGCCAGGCTAATATTGTTTTAGACCTAAATCACCGCGATCTTTTGATGATGGGGGAAGTCAGAATCATTGACAGCAAAACGATCGAAGTAATGCGAAACAGTAGTGCTTGGGCGAAAGACCAGCATGTTTTTGCAAGAATTGAATTTAATCAGCCAATGGAAATTACGCAAGTGAATAACAATGCTTTCGCTCCGGCAAAAGTTACCGACAAGTTTTTTGCAGGAAGTTTATTAGCTATAAGTTTCTCCAAACAAGTTAAAAAAGGAGAAAAATTATTAGTAAAAGTTTCGCTTTCGCCAACATCAGTCGAAGGCGCCAAACTAAATATGTCTGAAATTAAAGATTGGGATTTTAAGCAAGCGAAAGCCGATGCCGAAAAACTTTGGGACAAAGAACTATCTAAAATTGAAGTCACTTCTTCGGATAAAAATAAGCTGGCGATTTTCTACACGGCTTTATATCACACGATGATGCAGCCAAATATTGCCCAAGATTTAGACGGAAAATACCGCGGAAGAGACAATGAAATCCATACTGCGGAAGGTTTCGACTACTACTCGGTTTTCTCGCTTTGGGATACTTTTCGAGGCGCGCATCCTTTGTATACTTTGATTGATAAAAAACGAACCGCAGACTTTATAAATACTTTTTTAAAGCAATATGAACAAGGCGGAAGATTGCCGGTTTGGGAATTGGCTTCCAATGAAACTGACTGCATGATTGGCTATCACTCGGTTTCTGTGATTGCTGACGCGATGGCGAAAGGCATAAAAGGTTTTGATTACGAAAAAGCTTTTGAAGCTTCAAAGCATTCGGCAATGCTGGATCATTTGGGACTGGAAGCATACAAAAAGAACGGATTTATAAGCATTGATGACGAACACGAAAGCGTTTCAAAAACTTTAGAATATGCTTATGACGACTGGTGTATTGCACAAATGGCGATGATTTTAAATAAAAAGGAAGACTATGAATATTTCATGAAACGTTCCCAAAACTGGAAAAACATCTTCGATTGGGAAACGAAATTTATGCGTCCGAAGAAAAATGGAGGCTGGGACAAACCTTTCGATCCAAGAGAAGTCAACAATAATTTCACTGAAGGAAATTCGTGGCAATATTCGTTTTTTGTACCACAAGATATTCCGGTAATGATTGAAGCTTATGGCGGAAATGAAAAATTTGAAGCCAAATTAGATGAAATGTTCAACAGCGAAAGCAAAACTACAGGTCGAGAACAGGTTGATGTGACTGGTTTGATCGGACAGTATGCGCACGGAAATGAGCCGAGTCATCATATGGCTTACTTATATAATTATGTAGGAAAACCAGAAAAAACTACAGAAAAAGTAAATTACATTTTAAATAATTTCTATAAAAATACGCCAGACGGATTGATCGGTAATGAAGACTGCGGACAAATGAGTGCTTGGTATGTTTTAAGCTCCATGGGAATTTATGCTGTGACGCCTGGAAGTAGCGAATGGACAAAAACGATTCCTTATTTTGACAATATAAAAATACATTTTGAAAATAGCGAACAATTAGACATTTCTAAAAAAAGAATGAAAGGCTATTTGAAGGAAGTTTTGGCTAAAGCGAAGGAGCAAAGTTTTGAAAAAATTATTCCAGTTCCTGTTACAAAAGCGGAAAGCAAATCTTTTAAGGATAATTTGAAGATTGAAATTTTATCAAATAATCCAGAAGATAAATTATATTATTATGTTTTTGATAAGGAAGCCAGCCTTGCGATAATTCCTTATAAAACGTACAAGAATCCTATTGTTATTGACAAAACGGCTATGATTAGTTTTTATGCAGAAAATAATAATAAAAAAAGTAATGCCGTTTTATCAACTTTCATCAAGAAGCCAAACAATTATTCCATAAAAATAAATTCAAAATACAATCCACAATATCACGCAGGTGGAGAAGAAGGTTTAATTGACGGAATCTTTGGAAACGAAAACTGGCGAAAAGGCGACTGGCAAGGCTATCAAGGACAAGATTTTGAAGCGGTAATCGATCTGCAAGAAACTAAAAAAGTAACTTCTATTTCCGCAAGATTTCTGCAAGACTCCAGAGCTTGGATTCTGATGCCGACAAAAGTGGAATTTTATATTTCAGAAGATAATGTCAATTTCAAATTGGTAAAAACCATCGACAATAAACTTAATGCGCAAAACACAGACGTGCAAATTGCAAACTTTGAAACGGTGATTCCTGAAACCAAAGCTAAATTCATAAAAGTTAAAGCTTATAATTTCGGAAAACTTCCAGTTTGGCATCAAGGTGCTGGCGGTGACGCTTTTATCTTTGTTGATGAGATTACGGTAAAATAATTGTTAGTTCTGCTTGGCGCCTTTGCATCTTCGCGAGAAACCAAAATAAATAATTCTTAAATCTACGAAAACGATATATTTTGGATAAGTAAATTTTATATCTTTATGAGAATTCAATTCTTATAATCCGATGGAAATTTATCATATCAGCGCCGAATGTTATCCTGTTGCAAAAGTAGGCGGTTTGGCCGACGTCGTTGGAGCGCTTCCGAAATATCAGAATCTCTTGGGACACCGCGCGATGGTTGTCTTGCCGAAATATGACACCAAGTTTACGCAGGAAAATGAATTTGAGACGGTGCATTCTGGAGATCTGAAAATGGGCATCTTTGAATTTTCCTATGAAATTCAAAAAGAAAAAACAGACAAGCTTGGTTTTGAGCTTTTTTTAGTTTCGATTCCAGACCTTTTTGACCGGCCGAATATTTATTCTTATGAAGACGATACCGAGCGTTTCCTAGCATTTCAAGTCGCTTTTTTGAATTGGCTAGTTGAAACAAAACAACAGCCGGATATTTTAAATTGCCACGATTACCATGCAGGATTAATTCCGTTTTTGGTGCAATTTGGCTATGATTACCATACTTTAAAATCGGTTCCGACGGTTTTGACGATCCACAACGGACAATATCAAGGCTGGTTCGACTTCGATAAGATCAATTATATTCCAGAATTTGACAAGTCAAAAATTGGCTTTTTAGAATGGAACAGCGTCATCAATCCTTTGGCGACAGCCATAAAATGCGCTTGGAAGGTGACCACGGTTTCGCCAAGTTATCTAGATGAAATCAGCATTGAAATGAACGGATTAGAAAATCTTCTCCGCCATGAACGACCAAAATCAATCGGCATCTTAAACGGAATCGACACCGAAGTTTGGAATCCGAAAACAGATGCGATGCTTTATTCTCATTATGATTTGCAAGATTTCATAAAAGGGAAAAAGGCAAACAAAGAACAGCTTTGCAAAGAATTTAATCTTGATAGTTCAAAACCGCTTTTCACTTTCATTGGAAGATTGGTAGGAGAAAAAGGTGCTGATTTACTGCCAGAAATCTGTGAAATTGCTTTAGAAGAACATCCGAAAGAAATAAATATTCTGATTTTAGGTTCAGGAAATCCAGAAGTGGAGAGCGAACTTGAAAGCTTAAAAGAAAAATATCCAGGAAATTATAATGTCTATATCGGTTACAACGAAAAACTCGCGCACAATGTGTATGCAGGAGCCGATTTCTTGCTCATGCCTTCCAGAGTCGAGCCTTGCGGATTGAACCAAATGTATGCTCTTCGTTATGGAACTACCCCAATTGTTAGAAGAACAGGCGGTTTAAAAGACACGGTTGTAGATTTTGGCGACGGCGGTTTCGGAATTTGCCATGACCAAACCAGCGTTTCTGACGTGACTTATTCTGTTTCAAGAGCGGTAGAATTATATAAAAATCAAGAAAAATTTGACCAGATAAGAACTACTTCCATGCAGATTGACCATTCTTGGGATAAGGCTGCAGGAGAATATATTAACGTTTATCAATCATTACAAAACCAATAAAAACCACGAAATGAACAAAAATACACTAGCCATCATTTTGGGTGGCGGACAAGGTTCCCGTTTAGCGCCATTGACTGAAAACCGTTCAAAGCCTGCCGTTCCCATTGCCGGAAAATACCGTTTGGTGGATATTCCGATTTCAAATTGCATCAATTCTGATATAAAAAGGATGTTTGTCTTGACGCAGTTCAACTCTGCTTCTTTAAATCAGCATATAAAAAATACGTACCAATTCAGCCATTTCAGTAATGCTTTCGTAGATATTTTGGCAGCAGAACAGACGCCAGATAATCCGACTTGGTTTCAAGGGACAGCCGATGCGGTTCGCCAGTGCATGCAATATTTCATGAACCACAATTTTGATTATGCACTGATTCTTTCCGGCGATCAATTGTACCAGATGGATTTTAACGAAATGATTGAAGCGCATGAGAAAGCGGGAGCTTCATTGACCATTGCAACTTTGCCGGTAAATGCAAAAGATGCACCAGAATTTGGGATTTTGAAAACAGACGACAATAGTTTTATCACTTCTTTTATAGAAAAGCCAAAAGCAGATTTGTTGCCAGAATGGACTTCAGAAGTTAGTGAAGAAATGAAGGAAGAAGGACGTCATTATTTGGCTTCCATGGGTATTTATATTTTCAACAGAGATTTGCTGATTCGACTGATGGCTGATCCGAATACCAAAGATTTTGGAAAAGAAATTATTCCAGAAGCGATTGAAAAAGAAAAAGTCTTGAGCTACCAATATGAAGGCTATTGGACAGATATTGGTAATATCGATTCGTTTTTTGAAGCAAATTTAGGCTTGACAGATGATATTCCGAAGTTTAATCTTTTTCATAATTCGAGCAAGATTTACACAAGAGCTAGAACATTGCCTCCGTCAAAAATCACTGACGGAACTTCTGTTGACAAGTCCGTAATTGCAGAAGGCTGTATCATCAATGGTGCCACATTAGAACATTCGGTAATCGGAATCAGAAGCAGAATCGGTAAAGGTTCTACAATTTCAAATACCTATTTGATGGGAAATGATTATTATCAAAATTTAGATGAGATCAGCCATAACATCGAGCACAATATTACCAATCTCGGTATCGGAGAAAACTGTTTTATAGACAATACAATTATAGACAAAAACTGTAAAATCGGGCATAATGTAACTTTAAGAGGAGGTAAACATTTGGAAGACGCCAACACAAAATTGTTCACGATTAAAGACGGAATCATCATTGTAAAAAAAGGATCTATTCTTCCGGATGGATTTGTAATTGAATAAAAACGTATGAAAATTGCCTTGATTCAAGCGCCATTAGTTTGGGAAAATCGGGAAGAGAACCGGAACTATTTCGAAGACAAAATCAATTCGATTCCAGAAGAAATTGACTTGGTTGTCTTGCCAGAAATGTTCTCGACGGGTTTCACGATGCATCCAGACAATGTTGCAGAAACAATGGACGGCGAAACTATTTTGTTGTTGAAATCTTTGGCCAAGGCAAAAAATACCGCAATAACCGGAAGCTTGATCATCCTTGAGAACGGAAAATTTTATAATCGTTTGGTGTTTATTTTTCCTTCGGGAGAAATTCGCAACTATGATAAAAGACATCTGTTTTCTTTAGCTGGAGAAGAAAAAATCTACACTTCAGGAAATGAAAAATTAGTTGTGGAATATAAAGGCTGGAAAATCTGCCCGCTCATTTGTTATGACTTGCGGTTTCCAGTCTTTTCTAGAAATATAGAGGATTATGACTTGCTGATCTATGTTGCAAATTGGCCAACACAGCGCATTCAAGCTTGGGATATTTTGCTTAAAGCGCGTGCAGTTGAAAATATGTGTTACACGATTGGCGTCAATAGAATTGGGGAAGACGGGAATAATCATCCTTATTCTGGGCATTCACTGGTTGTAGATTTTTTAGGAAATTATATCATAGAACCGCAGACTTCCGAAGAAATATTCATAGTTGATTTAGATAAGAATCAAATGCTAGAAACTAGGCAAAAACTCGGATTTTTAAATGATCGAGATTTTTTTTCGTTACTCTAAAACCTTCAAATCAACGCTTTGGTCAACATCCCAGTTTGGCCTGACATCAATTGCCGTGGGGTAATAAAGCACTTGTTCGGCTTGTCGCTTCTCAAGATAATTCCCAGTGTCCCAAATTTTATTTTTATTCTCATCGTAAATTATGCGCAGAAAAAATTTGTTTGGCAATAATCCAATAAAATCAACTACTGGATTTCCTTCAGAATAATCGGCAGCCATTACTTCGCCTTTTTCATTGGTCAGTTCTACAATGACAGGAAATTGTTTCACATTTGAAAGCGTGATTTTTAAATTGCCATATTCAGACGTATTTTGTGTCGTTAATTTATAGCTGAGCGTATCATTTGTCTGCTCAAAAAAATCTGTCAGCGCTCCCGGAAAAATGTCTAATGTGTATTTTTCCAAAGGTTCTTTCACAAAATCAATTTTTACTTCTTGATTAAATTCGTCATATTCTGAAGTAAAAGCCACTGCAACAGAATCTTTATTGACCAATTTCATTTTTGAATTATCAATTTTAAGCAGCGGAAGAGTGGAAGTGATCGTCAATCTATCTCTGAAATTTAAGGTACCGCTAGGTTTTGCGCTGAAATTCAAGCTGTCTTTTTTCTGGTCTTTATAGCGAATCGTAAAATCTTTTTCAAACTTGTTTTTCTTAAGCATGACGTTCAAAGAATCAGTTTTGATTGGCTTGAACCAAACTTGAAGCGAATCTTTTTCAGGAAATTTGGTCACTTTTGTATCTAAAACAGCACTGCCGTTTTTTAAAGTAACGGACACATTTTTATAATCGCCTTCATACGGAACAACAATTCTATTTCCTGAAGCTTGATAAGGTTTTGTCGCTTTGAAAGGCAATACTTCCTTGAAAAGCTCCATTTCATAAATCGTGTCGTTCGGGATTTTTATATATTCTTTGTGGAACGCAATTTTTTCACTCTTTGAATTAAAGCGATTATTGTTATTCAAGTCTTTCATCGCCACTAAAAGATAAGTTCCTTCCTTCAAATTTTCTAGCTTAAACGTCTTCAAGCTGTCCAAAGTGTTGGTAATGTATCTCGGATTTTCATTGAAAACAATCGAGTCGTTGAACTTGTCGTTTATTTCATAAAGCATTACCGAAACAAAATTGTCAACGTCTTTTTTATAAGCATCTTTTATAATTCCCTGAAGCGAAAGCGAATCGATGTAAGTTCCGGTTGAAAAAATATACTTAAATTGCTGGTAAGGATTTCCTTCATTATTGTCTTGAATACTGCTTCCGAAGTTGAAACTGTAAGTCGTATTTGGCTGTAAAGTATCTTTAATTCTGATGTTTATAAACTTGCTCGCATTAGTGGGAGTAACCACTGGCGGATATTTCATCGGAGGCGAAACGATCAATTGTTTGTTAACGTCCTTAATTTTTATATATTCGTCAAACGTAATCCTGATTTCTTTTGCATTGAAATTCGTGCTGAAGTTTTCAGGCGAACTTGAACGCAGCACAGGCGGAATGGTGTCTTTCAAGCCTCCCGTAATGCTTCCTCTTTTGGCACATCCGACCATTATTACGGCCAAAATCAAAAATAAATATCTAAAGCGGATCTTAAGCATCTAAAAAATAATTTAAGCACAAAATAACAATTATATTCACTGGAAATGAAATCTTTTAAGAAAATATATTTTATCAGGAAATTGGCGTAAAGAAATCCTTAAAAACCCATATTGTGCGTGTCGGCAATCGAAATAATGCTCAATTTTGATGCTGGAATTTTTTGCAAAGCTCGCGCGCAAGCTTCCAAAGTAGAACCTGTGGTAATAACATCGTCAATCAATAGAAAATGTTTTCCGTGGTTTTCTTCTGTGAAATTCACTCCAAAAATAGCTGTATTTACGTCAGTTCTTCCTAAGAAATTCTTCTGAGTTTGTGTTTTTGAATAAATATTTCGGACCAAAATCGTGTCGTCATAAGCAATTTTCAGGCTATCAGAAAGTGCCTTACCGAAAGTTTCTACTTGGTTATAGCCGCGTTCTCTCAACCGTTTCTTATGCAAAGGAACTGGAATTATTGCGTCAAAAGTAGTAGCAATTGGCAGCGTTTTCAAGTCTTCAGCATACCAATTCCCTAAGAATGTTCCGATTTCTTGATGTTTGTAATACTTCAAATTGTGGATCAATCCGTGGACAATTCCTCTTTTGTGGTAATAAACCATTGCGGCGCCAAACTGCAATTCAATTCGCCCATAGAATTTTTTCATAAGCTCGTTTTCTGGCTCCAAGTGATAATTAGTCAGCGGCAATTCATGACGGCATTTTGTGCAAAGCACCTCTTCATTTGATTCTAGAAATGACTCACATCCAAGACAGACCTTTGGAAAGAGAAGATTTTTTAGGCTTGTAAACATTGTTAGGCTTTTATTAAATGTAAATAAATTCAAATATTACCTTCCGCCGGTAATTATTTCATAAAAAGGGCGCGTGAATTTCTTAAGTAAATATCCTATGAAAATACTGATAAGGATTACGATTATGGGAGCGATTAAATAGATTGAAAAAGAAATCAATTCTGAATTTCCGAACTTGAAAAGTATCTTTTTGACAAAAGTGATTAAAGGAAGGTGAAAGACAAAAATGAAAAATGAAAAAGAATAGATTTCAGAAACTTGGTCACTCTCAACATTTTTCTTTTTCAGGAAATCATATAAAATCCAAATTGCTATGATTCCGACTAGAATTCCAGTTTTGTGAAGAATATTTATGACTTCCGCATTTTCGAAAATCATATAATCCAATATCGAATTTACAAGTGCAATTGCAAGCCACAAAAAAATAAATACAGCATGTTTTGGACTGAAATTTAGCTCCAATATTTTGTTTTTAACCAAGCTTATCGTAGCTCCAGCTGTAAAAAATAATAAAGCTTCATTGACAATAAAGTAATAATTTACATTCAAATACCATCCAAATAAAAGAACCAAAAAAGGAAAGTATTTGAAATATTTAATCAATAAATAAAGCAAAGGGGAAATGAAAACAAGAATAATCAAGTCCCGCAGAAACCACAATTGAAACGGAATCGGATTGATAAATAGCGTATTCAAAAATTCTAATATTGTAAAATTTCTAACCGGCTTTCCTGCAAAAAAGGCTTGCGTTTGTGGAAAAGCTTGAAAGCAAAAATAAATCAGTATCCAGATGGAAGACCAAAATAAGTAGGGAACAAGAAGTGATTTTGCCCTCTTCTTAAATTTTGCCAGAAATTCTTCTTTAGTGCCTTTTAAGTTGAAAAAGAATAAAAATCCTGAAATCAAAAAAAATAACGGAACTGCAATTCGAGTAATTTCTTCGCTTAAAAAATGCTGCAGAAAAGAATTATAACCTCTTGTGGCCAATTTTTCAGAAAAAGAATTTGTGTAAGAAATACTGTAAGAATGGAGAAAAACCACCATTATAATCAATACAAAAGAAAGAATTTTTAATTTTTGAATGTTGTGTTTATTCATCGGTATGGCTTGCATTAAAATAAATTAGAAGTCAAATATAACATTTTTGAGATTATTCGCTAAAATTTTGCAGAAAAAAATGAATTATTCTTACTTTTCTATTCTAATTAATTCAGTAAATTAAAATATAGCATATCGGTTTGCCAAACAATTACAAATCAAACCTCTCTTAAAATTTTATTCGAAAATACAATCTCTTTTTATATTTTTGCATCATTATGGCAAAACAAGAAGATTTATTCAAGAATGTAGTTTCGCATGCAAAAGAGTACGGATTTATTTTTCCGTCAAGCGAAATTTACGATGGTTTGAGCGCAGTGTATGACTATGCGCAAAACGGTGCGGAATTAAAGAAAAACATCCGTGAATATTGGTGGAAATCCATGGTTCAGATGAACGAAAATATTGTCGGCATTGACGCCGCAATCTTGATGCATCCAACCACTTGGAAGGCTTCTGGTCACGTTGATGCTTTTAACGACCCGTTAATTGACAACAAAGATTCAAAGAAAAGATACCGTGCAGACGTTTTAATTGAGGATTATGCCGAAAAATTAAACCAAAAAGCACAGAAAGAAATCGAAAAAGCAAAAGCCCGTTTCGGCGATGCTTTCAACGAGCAAGAATTTGTAACGACGAACGCCAGAGTTGTTGAATACAAAGCAAAACAACGTGAAATTCTAGAAAGAATGGCGCGTTCTCTTGAAAAAGAAGATTTGGCTGATGTAAAATCTTTGATCGAAGAACTGGAAATTGCTGATCCGGAAACAGGTTCCAGAAACTGGACAGACGTGAAGCAATTCAACTTAATGTTCGGAACAAAACTGGGAGCTTCGGCAGAAAGCGCAATGGATTTGTACCTTCGTCCGGAAACGGCTCAGGGAATTTTCGTGAATTTCTTAAACGTACAAAAATCAGGGCGGCTAAAAATTCCTTTCGGAATTGCACAAACCGGAAAAGCCTTCAGAAACGAAATCGTGGCAAGACAATTTATTTTCCGTATGCGCGAATTCGAACAAATGGAAATGCAATTTTTCGTGAAGCCAGGCGAAGAAATGAAATGGTATGAATACTGGAAAACAACTCGCTTGAACTGGCATTTGTCTTTAGGTTTGGGCGAAAAAAATTACCGTTTCCATGATCATGAAAAGCTAGCGCACTATGCAAATGCTGCAGCTGACATCGAATTTAATTTTCCATTCGGATTTAAAGAATTGGAAGGAATTCACTCCAGAACAGACTTCGACTTGAAAGCGCACGAAGAATTTTCAGGCAGAAAATTGCAGTATTTTGATACGGATGAAAACAAAAATTATACGCCTTACGTAGTAGAAACTTCGGTTGGTTTAGACAGAATGTTCTTGGCAGTTTTTGCAACTTCTTTGAAAGAAGAAACTTTAGAAGACGGTTCGACAAGAACAGTTTTGCAATTGCCAAGCGTTTTAGCGCCAACGAAAGCAGCGATTTTGCCATTGGTTAAAAAAGACGGTTTGCCAGACGTTGCCAAAGAAATCATCGAGGATTTGAAATGGGAATTCAACGTTTCTTATGACGAAAAAGATGCTGTCGGAAGACGTTACAGAAGACAAGATGCTTTGGGAACTCCTTTCTGCATCACGGTGGACCACCAAACTTTAGAAGATCAAACGGTGACCATTCGCCATAGAGATTCTATGAAACAAGACCGCGTGAAAATTTCAGAATTGAAAGACATTATCAACAGAGAAGTTTCGATGAAACACTGGCTGATGAAAATGTAATTGATATAATTTTAAATAAAAAGGCTTTCCGTTTGGAGAGCCTTTTTTATATAACTTATTCTTCTAAAGCATTCCAGCCTCGAGCTTTCAACGGAATCTTCGTATTTGCTCTAGTTATCAAATGAATTCCTTCGCTTTCCTGAGTCATGTGGCCGATAATCGTGAAATTCGGATTCCCTTTTATCTTGTCAAAATCTTCCATCGGAATAGTGAACAGCAGTTCATAATCTTCGCCTCCGTTAATGGCAACTGTCGTGCTGTCAATATTAAATTCCTCACAAACCGAAATCAACTGCGGATCAAGCGGCAATTTGTCTTCGTATAAATTACAGCCAACGCCAGATTGCGTACACAAGTGAATAATTTCTGAAGATAATCCGTCAGAAATATCAATCATCGAAGTCGGTTTTATATCCAAAGCAAAAAGCAAAGTTCGCACGTCTTTTCGAGCTTCTGGTTTTAATTGTCTTTCAATAATGTAAGTGTAAGCGTCTAAATCTGGCTGATTATTCGGATTTACTTGAAAGACTTGTTTCTCTCTTTCTAAAACCTGCAATCCCATGTAAGCGGCGCCGATATCTCCGGTTACGACAAGCAAATCGTTTGATTTTGCTCCGTTTCTATAAACCAATTCGCTTTCGTCAGCTTCGCCAATCGCCGTGATGCTGATGATCAATCCTTTTTGAGAAGAAGTGGTATCACCGCCAATCACATCAACGTTGTATTCTTTTGCAGCAAGCGTGATTCCGTCAAAAAGTTCTTCCAAAGCTTCCAGTGGAAAACGGTTTGAAACTGCAACAGAAACCGTGATTTGAGTCGGCTTCGCATTCATTGCAAAAATATCGGAAACATTCACAACCACAGCTTTATAGCCCAAATGGCGCAATGGCATGTAAGCCAAGTCAAAGTGAACGCCTTCAATCAGCAGATCTGTTGAAATAACGGCTTTTTTATCTTTAAAATCTAAAACTGCGCCGTCATCCCCAATGCCTTTCAAGGTTGAAGGATTGTTGATTTCGAAGTTTTTGGTAAGGTGTTTTATCAATCCGAATTCGCCCAAATTTGATAAACTTGTTCGTTGCGGCGTTTTATCTTCTATCATTTTCTTTTGTTTGTAAGCTGCAAAGGTACAAAGTTTAAAACAAGGCATTTTAGAAAATCAAAGATGTTTTAACGCAAAGTAAAAAAGAAATCGCAAAGTTACGCAAAGAACATTAAAGTAAAAATCTTTCAAGTCTTTGTGAAACCTTCCTCCCTTTGCGTTTAAAATTTAGGTGTAAAATTTTGCTTTAAAGCTTCCTTTGTAAAATATGTTAAAAAAACTGTAACATTTTTCTGTATCTTCCGTCTACTTACATATAATCAACCATAACATTCATAATTATGAAGCTTAAAATAAATAACTTAAGTAAAACTTACAAGAATGGCGTAAAAGCGCTTGATAACTTAAACTTGGAAATTGGTTCAGGAATGTTCGGACTTTTAGGCCCAAACGGAGCTGGAAAATCTTCTTTAATGAGAACCATTGCTACTTTGCAGAAACCTGATTCTGGAACTATTGAATTTGACGGAATTAATGTTTTGGAAGATAATATTTCGCTTCGAAAAGTTTTAGGTTATTTACCGCAAGAATTTGGAGTTTATCCAAATATGTCGGCTGAAAATCTATTGGATTATTTTGCAAGATTAAAAGGAATTTCTTCAAGTTCAGAGCGAAAAAATATCGTAAAAAAAGTGTTGGAAGTAACCAATTTATACGACCAAAGAAATAAATATGTAAGCGGTTATTCAGGCGGAATGAAACAGCGTTTCGGAATCGCGCAATTGCTTTTGAACAATCCAAAATTAATTATCGTTGACGAGCCAACTGCAGGTTTGGATCCAGCAGAACGTCACCGTTTCTTAAATGTTTTGAGAGAAATTGGTACAAATCACACCGTTATTTTTTCTACGCATATTGTGGATGACGTGAAAGAATTGTGTCACGAAATGGCCATTTTAAACGGCGGAAAAATTTTGGCGCAAGGAACTCCTGAGCAAGCGGAAGAAAGATTGAAAGGCCAGATTTGGACAAAGATTATTACTCGCGATGAATTGGAAGCTTATGAAAAAGACTTCAACGTAATTTCTTCAAAATACAATCAAGACAATACTTTAAATATCAAAGTCCACAGCATTGAAAAACCAAACGAAACCTTTATCAATGCTACGCCACAGTTGGAAGATGTTTATTTTGTTGCACTAAAATCTGACCAATAATATGTTTTCAACGATATTTAATTTCGAATTAAAACGATGGTTCAAGAACTGGACGTTTTATATTTTTCTGATACTTTTCTTCGGAATGTCGCTGCTTTTTGCGGCAGTAAGTTTTGGGGCTTTTGACAGCTTGACAGCGGTTAGAAATACAAATGCGTATGCAAATTCGCCAATGGCGCTGAATAATTTTATAAACGGAATGAATATTCTGATTTATTTCTTATTGCCCATTATTGTTGGAACTTCTGTTTACAGAGACTTCCGTTTTAACATGCACACGATCTTATTTTCTTATCCTTTTTCCAAGCTGGATTACATCGGGGGAAAATTCTTGAGTTCGCTTTTTGTAGTAATTCTGATCACGCTTTCTATTGTTTTGGGAATTGAGTTGGCAAAACTGATTCCGTGGGTGAATCACGATCTGCTCGTGCCTTTTAATGGAATCGCCTACTTGCAGATTTACCTGATTTACATAATTCCGAATCTTTTCTTTTTTGGAGTCTTGATTTTTGCCGTAGTAACAATTTCCAGAAATATTTCAGTCGGATTTATTGCCGTAATCGTTTTGTTGCTAGGCCAAGTCTTGCTTGAAAACTTTACGAGAGATACTGACAACCGTTATGTTGTAGCGCTTTGGGAACCTTTTGGAAGCGAAGCAGCAGTTTATTACACGCGTTATTGGACGGTTTCTGAACAGAATGAAAACCTGCTTCCGTTTGAAGGCGTGATTATTTACAACCGCTTGATTTGGCTCGGAATTTCGACGCTGATCTTAGGATTATTATATTACTTTTTCTCTTTCAGCCAAACGGCGCTTACGATAGGAAAAAGCAAAAAGAACGATCGCGTCACCAAAAATAACTTTGGAGGAATCACGAGAATTGAGCTTCCGGTTGTGGAATTTGACTATTCCTTTTTGCAAAATCTGAAAACCTCTTGGAGCCTTTCTCGTTTCGATTTTAGATTTATTGTCAAAAACTGGGCATTTATAGTAATTTCTATTGTTGGATTGCTTGTTTTGCTATTAATGGCTACGGTTTCGGGCCAATTGTATGGCACAGAAACATTTCCTGTGACTTGGAAAATGCTTTTGATTCCGGGTACTTTCTTTAGCTTGTTCATCAACGTTCTTACGTTTTTATTTGCAGGAATGCTGATCCATCGCGCAGATACCGCAAGAATGGGCAACTTGATTGACGTGACGCCGATTCCAAACTGGACGCTCTTGCTGTCAAAATTCTTTGCATTGATTAAAATGCAGATAGTTTTGTTGCTTTTGATAGTTATTTCTGGCGTGCTGATTCAGTCTTTCAGCGGTTATTACAATTTTGAAATCGGACATTATCTGTTTGAATTGTACGGAATTAAGTTGATTAACTTTGTAATTTGGGCTTTCTTCGCCATTTTAATTCAAACGCTTTTCAAAAATTATCTGCTCGGATTTTTCGTGCTTTTGCTTCTGTCAATTGCATTGCAATTTCTTCCGATGGTTGGTGTGGAACAATCAATTTTTATATACAATTCTGACTTAGGATACCAATATTCTGATATGAACGGCTATGGAAATGGCTTGAAACTTTATTATTTGTATAAAACCTATTGGGCATTATTAGGAATCGTATTCTTCTGCATTGCTTTGTTATTTTGGAAAAGAGGAATTCCGATGTCTGCAAAAGAGAAATTCGGAATTGCAAAAAGACGCTTTAAAACACAATTGGCACTTCCGATGTTGCTTGCCTTTGTTGGCTTTTTTGCTATCGGATTTAAAATCTACTACGAAAACAACATCGCCAATCCGAATTATTCTCAAAAAGAAACGGAAAAGCAAAGTGTCGATTGGGAAAAGAAATACAAGAAATTCGAACATTATGCACAGCCTAGAATTACGGATATCAATGTCAATTTAGATTTATATCCACAAACTAGAGATTTCAAGGCAAATGGTTTTTATTACCTGAAAAATAAATCTAAAAAAAGTATCGATTCTTTATTTGTAAATTATAATGACTATGAAAATGCTTTTACTTTCAACAAAGAAGCAATTTTGGTTTCAAAAGACACACTTTTTAATTTCAATATTTATAGGCTGAAAACACCGTTAGTTCCTGGAGATTCGATCAAATTGAGTTTTGAAGTTCACAATAAGCCGAACACTTTGGTGAGAGATAATTCCCCGGTTTTGGCAAACGGAACTTTCGTGAACAATTTCCAGTTATTTCCTTCTATCGGATATTCTGCTGACGGCGAATTGTTTGACAATGATACCAGAAAAAGATATGGCCTGAAACCAAAAGATAGAATGGCAAAAACGACAGATTCTATTGCAAGAAAGAATACTTACATTTCAAGCGATTCTGACTGGGTGAATTTTGAAACGACTGTCAGTACTTCTGGCGACCAAATTGCAATCGCTCCGGGTTATTTGAGCAAGGAATGGAAAGCAGACGGAAGAAATTATTTCCACTATAAAATGGATCAGAAAATGCTTAATTTCTATGCTTACAATTCTGCAAGATATCAAGTGAAAAAAGACAAATGGAAAGACGTCAATATAGAAGTTTATTATCAAAAAGGGCACGAATATAATGTAGGGAGAATGATCAGCGGTGTGAAAAAATCGCTAGATTATTATACAGAAAACTTTAGTCCTTATCAGCACAGACAAGCGAGAATCATTGAATTCCCTAGAACTGAAGGAACGTTTGCGCAGTCTTTTGCTAATACGATTCCGTTTTCTGAAGCGATTGGTTTTATTGCCGATGTTGATGATGAAAATGACGAAGCTGTTGATTATCCGTTTTCGGTGACTTCGCATGAAATGGCGCACCAATGGTGGGCACACCAAGTAATCGGAGCAAATGTTCAAGGCGCAACTTTGATGTCTGAAGGTCTTTCTGAATACAGTTCTTTGAAAGTTTTAGAAAAGCAATATGGAAAATCACAGATGCGTAAATTCCTGAAAGATGCTTTGGATGGTTATTTGACAGGAAGAACAATGGAAAGCCAAAAAGAGCAACCGCTGATGTTCAATGAAAATCAGCAATACATTCATTACAACAAAGGTTCGCTCGTTCTTTATGCTTTAAGTGATTACATCGGAGAGAAAAACATGAATAATGCTTTGAAAGAATACATAAAAAATGTGGCTTATCAAGAAGCGCCTTACACTAATTCAATTGAATTTGTATCCTATTTAGACAAAGCGACACCAGATTCTTTGAAATATGTAATTGATGATATGTTTCGAAATATTACGCTTTATGACAACAGAATCAAGAATTTTACGTCTAAGAAATTGCCTAACGGAAAATATGAAGTAACGATTGACGCAAGCGTAAGCAAATATAGATCTGGGCTAAAAGGAAAGCGCGAGTTCAAGGATAAATTTGGCAAGACGCTTACTTTTAAAGCTAAAGACGATAAATATGCTGTCAATTCTTATCCGTTAAATGACTATGTTGAGGTTGGAATCTTCGGAGAAAAAACTGTGAAAGGAAAAACTAAAGAGAAAGAATTGTATTTGAAAAAGCATAAGATTACCAAAATCGATAACAAATTCGTCATTATTGTAGATGAAAAACCTATCGAAGCCGGAATCGATCCTTACAATAAATTGATTGACACCGATTCAAATGACAATCGAAGAAAGCTTTAAAGAAGCTTAAATAATTACTTAAAAAACCTGCGATTCATGTCGCAGGTTTTTTTATGGAAAAAAAATAAAAATTCTAAAATACTGCTGACAAACTGTTGTCACCAACCGTCTTTAAATTTGTCGTATAAACAATTAAAAGATAAAAATATGTTCGCAACAGCCCAAGTAATCAGTCAAGAAGATTTATTAAAACACTGGCAAGGCCATAGAAATCTGACCCGCCGAGTAATCGAATTATTTACGGAAAAAGATTTTTTTGAGTTTTCAATCGGAGGGATGAGAACCTTTGCACAATTAACTTCAGAGTTATTGGCAATCGGAGCTCCAGGTTTAAAAGGAATAGTAACCCGCCAAGTAGAACCTTTCCACGAAGAAGCAGAAAAGTTCACGACAAAAGCAGAATTTCTTAAAAAATGGGATGAATCAACTGCAACAATCAATGACTATTGGGAACAATTAAGCATGGAAGATTTCAATGATACTTTCAACCTTTTCGGCCAATATGAATTTCCGGTAATTCAGAATATTCTATATTTTATTGATAATGAAGTGCATCACCGCGGTCAAGGTTATGTGTATTTAAGAGCTTTGGGAATTCAGCCTCCATTTTTCTGGGAGAGATAGTTTTTTTACCGCAGATTCACAGATTAAAATTTATAATTAAAAAATCTGCGAATCTGCGGTTACTTTTTCAATCGAAGTAAAGATTTTTCAACTAATTCCAATACTCTTTCTTTTAAGCTTTCAGGTTCTAAAATCGTAGCATAATCACCAAACATCAGAAACCATCTCGGGAAATATTCTTCCACATTTGGACTCATGAAGGTCATTTCAATATTATCGCCGACTGGTTTTTGAGAAACAAAACCGTGATGTTTCTTTTCATAATCCAAATGTTTTGCTACTTTTTTGTCAATCAAAATTCTAACTTTCGTAGTTGGATATTTATTCTTGTCTTTTTCCAAATATGTTTCCAGAGGTTCATGTTCTAATGAAAATTGCTTTTCAGTAGCTTTTATATCGTGAATTCTATCCGTTCTAAATTGCCTGTAATCTTTTCGCAAATGGCAATATCCCAACGTGTACCAATTGTCGTTATCATGAAAAATCCCAACAGGTTCAATGGTTCTTTCAGTCGCTTCTTCTGCTTCTGCAGTTTGGTAAAATAAGATGATTTGCGTTTTTTCGGCAATACTTTTAAAAAGACAAGCTAAAGTATTTGGAGATTTTTCATTAAATAAATTTCCTGTGGGCTGCATCAAAATGTTAGACTCGATGTTGGACACCCAATCTTTGTCAGAACTTTGCAAAACCGCTTTCAGTTTAAATGTCGCTGAAGCGTAATGGCTTCCCAATTCCTTATCGGTAAATTTCTGCATCAGTTTTTCCGCAGCAATAAAACTGCTTGCTTCCTCACGTGTGAACATCACCGGAGGCAAACGATAGCCTTCCATCAAAGAATAACCAATTCCCGCTTCACTATAAATCGGAACCCCAGAAGCTTCCAAAGTCCTAATGTCACGATAAATTGTGCGCAAGCTGACCTCGAATCTTTCGGCCAATTCGTGTGCTTTTACAATTTTCTTGGATTGTAATTGGATTAAGATCGCGACAATTCTGTCAAAGCGTTTTGGAGTTTCGTCCATTTTTGGAAGATGAAGTTGCAGGAACTTATTTGGTTTTGCCTATTTTTTTAGGATTTTGTCTTGAATCAAAAACGTTTGCAATTTTTATTAAAGATTGTTTTTTATCAACGGAGTAAATGATTTTGTAATTATCACAAATTAAAGTGCGATAATCTTCAGTTCTGTCTTTTAAAAGTTCTTCTTTTTGGCAGATTTCTGGGTCAAAAAGAAGTTTGTTAGGCTCATTGATTATCTTTTCAATAATTGTTTTTGCAACTTTATAATTTGCATTTTCAAGATAGTATTCAAAAATTTTATCGAGTTGGCTTTCTGCATAATCAGACCAGATGATTTTTAATTTCATCTGCTGTATTTGGATACAAGTTGAGCGCTGGTTTTAAATTTATTATTTTTAAAATCATCTTCAGATCTGTCAATTGCTTCATTAAATTCTTCAATTGACATTGGTTTAAAGTGCTCTTCTTCAGCTGTCTTTATTTTTTTCTTTAATAAATTTTCAAGCTGAGAAATAACATCTTCACTCTGAAGTTTCAGGAATTCTTGAATAAATTCTATTTTTCTAGTCTGTAAATCCATCTACTAAGAGTTTAAATTCAAAATTACAAAATAAATTTTAAAAGCATCCGCAGATAACATTTTTTTACAAAATCAAAAAACCCGACAACTTTCGCTATCGGGTTTATCTCAATTATCAATACTATTTCCTCAATACAGAATTAATCATTCAATTTCAAAACAGCCATAAACGCTTCTTGTGGAATTTCAACATTCCCCACTTGTCTCATACGTTTTTTACCTTTTTTCTGTTTCTCCAAAAGCTTACGTTTACGAGAAATATCTCCTCCATAACATTTTGCAGTAACGTCTTTTCTCAACGCTTTAATCGTTTCACGAGCAATAATTTTTGCTCCAATCGCCGCTTGAATCGGAATATCAAATTGCTGTCTCGGAATCAATTCGCGTAATTTTTCGGTCATTTTCTTACCAATATTATACGCATTGTCTTCGTGAATCAACGCAGAAAGCGCGTCAACTCCTTGAGCATTCAATAAAATATCTAGTTTTACCAATTTCGAGGTTCGCATTCCTATCGGAGAATAATCGAATGACGCATAGCCTTTTGAAACCGTTTTTAATCTGTCATAAAAGTCAAATACAATTTCCGCTAGAGGCATGTCAAAAGTCAATTCAACTCGGTCAGTTGTCAAATAGGTTTGGTTCGTAATCACACCGCGTTTTTCAATACAAAGCGACATTACGTTTCCAACAAAGTCCGATTTTGTAATGATTGTAGCCTTGATGTAAGGCTCTTCAACGCGATCCAAACGAGATGGTTCTGGCAAATCTGAAGGATTGTTTACTATAAAAGCATCTTCTGGATCTTTTTTGGTGTAAGCTAAATAAGAAACGTTGGGAACCGTAGTAATTACGGTCATGTCGAACTCTCTTTCCAGTCTTTCTTGGATGATTTCCATGTGCAACATTCCCAAGAAACCACAACGGAAACCAAAGCCCAAAGCCGCAGAACTTTCTGGTGTAAATACAAGCGAAGCATCGTTCAGTTGCAATTTTTCCATCGAAGCTCTTAAGTCTTCATAATCTTCGGTGTCAACAGGATAAATTCCGGCGAAAACCATGGGTTTTACATCCTCAAAACCTGTAATCATATTGGTTGTTGGCACTTTTGCATCGGTCAAAGTATCGCCAACTTTTACTTCTTTTGCTTCCTTAATTCCAGAAATCAAATAGCCAACATCTCCAGCAGAAATCATCTGTTTCGGAACTTGGTTTAATTTCAAAGTACCAATTTCATCCGCGAAATATTCATTTCCGGTAGCCATAAATTTAATTTTCTGGCCTTTTTTAATTTGTCCGTTGATCACTCTAAAAATTACCTCAATTCCTCTAAACGGATTGTAAACCGAGTCAAAAATCAAAGCTTGAAGCGGTTCATTCGGATCACCTTTTGGAGGCGGAATTTTTTCAATTACGGCTGCCAAAATATTTTCAACGCCAAAACCAGTTTTACCCGAAGCGTGAATAATATCTTCTAATTTGCAACCTAATAAATCAATAATGTCGTCGCTAACTTCTTCAGGATTAGCACTTGGCAAATCTACTTTATTTAAAACTGGAATAATTTCCAAGTCGTTTTCTAAAGCCAAATACAAGTTAGAAATTGTTTGTGCCTGAATGCTTTGTGCCGCGTCAACAATTAAAAGCGCACCTTCACAGGCAGCAATCGAACGAGAAACTTCATAAGAAAAATCCACGTGTCCCGGAGTGTCAATCAAATTCAAGATGTAATCTTCACCTTTATATTTGTATTCCATTTGAATGGCGTGGCTCTTGATTGTGATGCCACGTTCTCTTTCAAGATCCATGTTGTCAAGCAATTGTGCTTTTTCTTCACGAGCCGTTACAGTTTGCGTAGCGCCAAGTAAACGGTCAGCCAATGTGCTTTTTCCGTGGTCAATATGTGCAATAATGCAAAAATTTCTAATATGTTTCATGTACAGTTTTGTATCAAATTTTACGCGTTCACAAAGAAACTTTCGATTATTTCTCCGCTTTCCTCATTATCTCCTTAAAGGTAAGGATTTAATCCGCAAATATAGTTTTTTAGTTGGTAAGTTGAAAGAGGAATTTTTGATAGAATTAGTAATGAAATTTGACCGCAGATCCACAGATTTTTTTCAATATTATTAGTGGTTGAAATTGTAAAATTTGTGAATCTCTATTGGAAAATTTCGTAGTAATTTATGTTAAAATCAAACTAATGAATTTTCCATCCGAATAAATTTTAGCTACATTTATTGAAAACAAAGTTAACCCTATGAAAAAAGTATTTTTAAATATAATTATTGCTTTTATGTGTTCGATGGCCGTTGTTTCCTGCAAGAAAAAGGAAAATGACCTGTCAGATATTAAAGTCGATCCTGAAGACAGAGTGATTCAGTTTGACAGTACAAAAGTAGCTGGATTTTTCACGAAATATCCTGATTACAAAGAGTATGAGTCAGAAATCAGACAGCTTTATAAAAAGCATGATTATCATTATTTGTGGTTTGATAAAAAAGGCGTGATTGAATTTGCCGAAGCAGTTTTCAACCAAGTAAACCAAATCAGCGCTGAAGGTGTTCCGGCAAAACTTCCTTACAAAGAACAGATCGACAATCTTTTTTATGAAAATGAAAATAAAGATCCTGACGTAAATTCAGAATTGCTGGTTTCGGCCATGTATTTTTTCTATGCAAAAAATGTATATCAAGGCTTGGATACTAATAAAAGCAAGGAAACTGGATGGTATTTGCCACGCGAAAAAACTTCTTATGTCGCTTATTTAGATACTTTGATGAAAGATCCAACGCTTCTGAAAAAGGATGAAAAAGAAATGATTCCGTTATATTACAACCTAAAAAAAGGCCTGCAAAAATACCGCGAGATAGAGAAAAAAGGAGGTTGGGGAAAAATTACGATGCAAGAAGGCGTAAAATCTTTGAAAGTAGGCGATAGTTCGGCAACGGTTTTGCAAGTTAGAAAAAGATTGGCCTTGACAGGAGATTTAAAATCTGCTTCACAAAGTACTGTTTTTGATGAAGAATTGGCGAATGCTATCGGCGCTTATGAAAAAAGAAATTATCAAAATGAGGATAAATTGATAACGCCTTCTTTGGTGAAAGATTTAAATGTTTCTGTAGAAGACAGAATCAAGACAATTGTTGTAAACATGGAACGATGCCGCTGGATTTCTCCAAAATTTATCAAAAGTGGGAACTATATTGCCGTGAATATTCCTTCCTATAAAGTGCGTTATTTTAAAGACGGAAAATTGCGTTTGGAATCAAATGTAGTCGTTGGAAAAGCGTTGAACAAAACCGTGGTTTTCAGCGGACAAATGAGCTATTTGGTGTTTAGTCCGTATTGGAATGTGCCGAAAAGCATCTTGGAAAAAGAAATCAAGCCAGGAATTGCCAAAAACAAGAATTATCTCGCACAGCATAATATGGAATGGAACGGAAATTCGGTAAGGCAAAAACCGGGACCGACAAATTCTCTAGGTTTGGTGAAATTTATGTTCCCTAATTCTAACAATATTTACCTGCACGATTCACCGGCAAAAAGTCTTTTCAACAAAGAAAGCAGGGCTTTCAGCCACGGCTGCGTTCGTGTTCAGAAAGCGAAAGAATTGGCCAATGCCATCTTAGAAGACGATAAAAATTGGAATGCCTCAAAAATCGACAAAGCCATGAGCGCTGGGAAAGAACAAAGCTATTCGCTGAAGAAAAAGATTCCGGTTTACATCGCTTATTTTACGTCAGGCGCTGATGAAAACGGAAACGTGAGTTTCTTCGAAGACGTTTACAGCAGAGACGGAAGATTGGCTTCTTTGCTTTATAATAAGTAGATGCTAAGGTTTTAGGTGCTGAGACACTAAGGCAAGGTTATAAATAAAAAAGGCGCTAAGAATCAACTTAGCGCCTTTTTTGCTTAGCACCTCAGCACCTTTTTTACAATACCGAAATACATTTATAAAATCGTTTCGTGTACATTTTGGAGTTCAAATCGCTGATGGTAACTGCATATTCTTTTCCGGAAGAAGCGTGGATAAATTTAGAATTCATGCCGTCTGCTTCACAGATAATTCCGACGTGGCCGATTGATTTTTGGTCTTTATAGCCGTAAAAAACTAAGATGTCGCCTTTTTGGAAAGCTTCTGGTTGTACCGTTTTTCCAAGGTTTTTGAATTGGCTCGAACTTCTTGGAACTTCAATGTCAAAATGCTTGAAGACATAATTTACAAAACCTGAACAGTCAAACCCTTTTGAAGGAGTGTTGCTGGCGTATTTGTAGTTGATTCCGAGATATTCTTTGGCGTAAGAAATTAATTTTTCTCTTTCAGATAACTTGGGAGCTTCTGTTTTTACTGCTGGTGCCACAGTTTTTACTTCTGTTTTGCTTATAGCTAAAATTCCTATGAATAAGAAGGAAATAAGTGTCTTGTAAATCATTTAAAAATTTTTGATGGTGAAGATGAATTTTAGAAACGCAAAAATAGGCTTTATATTTTGTTGATTAGCAGGATATTGAAAATTTAATATTTTGCTATGGTCTAATTCTTACAAATCTATTCCGTAAACGCAAAACAGTACATTTCTTCAAAAAAGTCGTAATTTTGCAAAAAATTAGAAAGAAGATGGTCAAGATTGGCAACATAGAATTACCTGATTTCCCTTTACTTTTAGCTCCGATGGAAGACGTCAGCGATCCGCCTTTTCGCAGGTTGTGCAAGCTTCACGGCGCTGACATGATGTATAGTGAATTTATTTCTTCGGAAGGTTTGATTCGTGATGCCATGAAAAGTCGCCAGAAACTAGACATTTTTGATTACGAAAGACCGGTAGGAATCCAGATTTTTGGAGGAGACGAAGAAGCGATGGCGCTTTCTGCAAAAATTGTCGAAACCGTTCGTCCCGATCTGGTCGATATCAATTACGGCTGTCCGGTAAAAAAAGTGGTCTGCAAAGGAGCAGGAGCGGGCGTTTTAAAAGATGTGGATTTGATGGTTCGCTTGACGAAAGCCGTGATTAAAAGCACGCATCTTCCGGTGACGGTGAAAACGAGATTAGGTTGGGACGAAGATTCTATAAATATCGATGAGGTTGCAGAAAGATTGCAAGATATCGGAGTGCAAGCTTTGACGGTTCACGCCAGAACACGAGCGCAGATGTATAAAGGTCATTCAGACTGGACGCACATTGAAAGAGTGAAAAACAATCCGAGAATCACGATGCCGATTTTTGGAAACGGAGATATCGATTCGCCAGAAAAAGCATTGGAATATAAAAACCGTTTCGGCTTGGACGGAATGATGATCGGCCGTGCAGCAATTGGTTATCCGTGGATTTTTAACGAAATCAAGCATTTTTTCAAAACCGGAGAAAAACTAGCACCGCCAACCATGGAAGATCGAGTGGAAGCCGTGAGAAATCACCTGACCTGGTCAATGGAATGGAAAGGCGAGCGCGTGGGAATCGTGGAAATGAGAAGGCATTATACCAATTATTTCAAGGGAATTCCCGGTTTTAAAGAATACAAGCAAAGATTAGTGACGACAGATGCGCCCGAAGAACTTTACCAGACTTTGAATGAAATCCAAGAAGTTTTCGGAAGCTTTCAGTTTGCACAACAATGGAAATAAGATTTATAAATAAAAAAGCCTTACTGATTAAGTAAGGCTTTTTCTATTATGTTTTTTGCAATCTTATTCTGAACTCTTTTTCATATCTTCTGAGGTCTTCTGCAGGTCTTCCGAAGTCTTGTCTGCGTTTTCCGAGGTCTTTTCTATCTCTTCCGAAATCTTCTCCGCATTTTCTGAATTCTTCTCCACGCCTTCCAAGGTCTTCTTTACATCTTCCGAAGTCTTCTCCATCTCTTCCGGACTCTTCTTCACATCTTTCTAATTAGACTTGAATCGTCTTCCACTTTCCCTTCTTGAACAAAATATATCCAGCAATGGTAATCGCAGTTTCTGCAATCGGGATTGCCATGAAAACCCCGGTCGGACCCATTTTCAAGACCTTCGCCAAAACATAAGCCATCGGAATCTGGAACAGCCAAAATCCGAAGAAATTAATCCAAGTCGGCGTCCAGGTATCGCCGGCACCGTTAAAAGTATTGATCAAAACCATCCCGATTCCGTAGAAAATATAGCCAAGACTCATGATTCGAATCGCTTCTACGGCAATGCTTTGAACCAAAGCGTCATTCGTGAAAAATGCAGCGATATATTCGGCACCAAGTAGAGTGATTACCATAATCGTTGCCATAAAAATCACATTATATTTCGCAGTCTGCATCACTGATTTTACAGCTCTGTCTACTTGTTTTGCTCCAAGATTTTGCCCAACCAAAGTTGCTGCTGCATTGCTCAATCCCCAAGCCGGCAAGATGAAAAACATCATGATCCGCAAAGCGGTTTGGTAACCGGCAGAACCATGATCGCCGCCAGTCACGGCAACTAAATTTGCCAAGAAAATCCAACTGCAGGAAGCAATCACGAATTGCAAAATTCCAGGGGCGGCAACTTTTACAATTGCCTTAATCTGCTTCCAATCTGGAATAAAATAGCTTCCGATGATTTTTAAAACACCTCTGCCGTTGAATAAATGATAGGCTTGATATAAAACCCCAATGGTTCTTCCGGTAGTCGTTGCCATTGCGGCGCCAGTCAGTCCGAAAGCAGGAATTGGTCCGAGTCCGTTAATTAAAATCGGACATAAAATTATGTTGCAAATATTGGCAATCCACAAACTTTTCATGGCAATTGCGGCGTTTCCGGCACCACGGAAAATTCCGTTGATCAAGAATAATAATACGATAGAACTGCTTCCGGCCATCATAATCTGCATAAAAGTAGTTCCGTGCAAAGCGGCTTCCGGTGAAGCGCCCATCAGCATTAAAATGTCTGTTGCATAAATAAATCCGAAGCAACTTATTACCGCATTTACGGCAAGAGAAATTATTACAGCTTGCATTCCTGCTTTTGCCGCTTTCGTAGGATCTTTTTCTCCGATTCTTCGAGCCACAACTGCTGTTGCAGCCATGCTTAATCCGATGGCAAGAGAATAAATAATGGTTAAAACAGATTCTGTCAGTCCAACGGTTTGAATCGCAAAACTGCTATTCTCTAAATGGCCTACAAAATATAAATCGACCAAAGCAAAAACGGATTCCATCATCATCTCCAAAACCATTGGAATTGCCAATAAAATAACGGCTTTTCGAATGTTTCCTGATGTATAATCGAAATCTGCTTCTCCGCGAAGGGATTGCTTGGTTACGGTAATAATTCTAGATATAAAACTGGGTTTGTTTGTCTTTGTCATGATTGATAAATGTAAAAATTGGGCACGCCTGCTTCACTTCCGCGACAGCGTAAAAAGAATTTAATCAAGATGACCTAAAAAAGTGTTAGGCCTGAACAAAAACAATCATAAGGCTAAAGTATTGGAAGGCAAATGTATAAATATTTTTTAAAGAATAAAAAATATTTATTCTAGCAGTTTTTTAGACACTCTGCTTGAGGCAATTAGGGAAGAAATAATTCCAAGCGTAAAAATCGTGGCTAAAACAATCAGGATGTTTTCAATGTTGAAAATTACTGGATAGGGCATCGAAGGCGTAATCATCACAAGTGAATAATGTTGTTGCAGAAGAACTATGACTGTTCCCAAAACCAATCCGATAAAGCCACCGACAATTGTCAATATTGAACCCTGAAATAAGAATATTCTGCGCAGTTCTTTTATTTCTACGCCAAGATTGTATAAGGTGGAAAGGTTGTTTTTCTTATCAATAATCAGCATAATAATGGCTCCTGCCAAAGTGAAAAGCGTCAAAATAATTACTAAAGTAAAGATGAGGTAAATTGCTGTCTGCTCGGTATTCAGCATTTTATAAAGCGAATCGTTCAGCTCAGCGCGTGTTTTAAGCGTAACTTTATTATTGAAAATTGCTTTCAATTTATCGGCAACGGCGCTTTGATCGGCTTCCGGATTTAATTTGAACTCGATTCCCGAAACTTGGTTGCTTTTATATTGCAAAAGTTCCTGCGCCAATTTTAAATCGGAGAAAACATACTTGTCGTCTAATTCCTCGCTTACGGCATAAACTCCGACAGGCAGAACAACCGACTTGTTAAAGGCTTGCTCTGCATTCGTAATCTCGCCTTTGCCCGCTTTTGGCACATAAACTTCCAACGGATTGTTGAAACTTAAAGCGCCGAGCGATAATTTAGTTGAAATGCCATAACCCAATACGACTTGCGGTGAATTTGGCTCGAGCCATTGGCCGGTGTAAAGACTTTTTTCGGCACCGTTTACATTGACATAATTGCTGTCGATGCCTTTCAAATAAGTCACCGCTTCTTTGCCTTCATATAAAAAAAGAACGCGCTCTTCAATAATGCCGCTGAAAGCTTTTATCTCTGAAATTTTTCGGATTTCCTTCTCCTGCTCTGGAGAAATAAAAAATGATTTTCCTAAAATACTTGTCATTTTCAGATCCGGATCAAAGTCATTCGAAAAGGAAAGGCTGAAATCTTTCAAGCCGCTGAAAACGGAAAGCACCACAAACAAAGCGCACGCACCGACGATAATTCCGAGCGAAGCAATTCCAGTAATGATATTAATGGCGCTGCTTTTGCTGAAACTGACGGTGTAGCGTTTCGCTATGTAAAATGGAAAATTCAATTATGCTTTTCTTCTTTTTTCTAATAAATCGCGGTTTTCTATCGGATTTTCTTTGTCTTTCAATGCGTTGTCAATCTTTTCGATATAATCCAAAGAGTCATCAATAAAAAACATTAGGTTCGGAACTTTTCGCAATTGCAAGCGCACTCTTTGAGATAAATCGTGTTTAATTAAAGGCGTATTTGTTTTAATAGCCGCCAATATTTCAGCTGCTCTTTCCGTCGGAAAAATGCTCAAATGCACCGAAGCCACTGACAAATCTGATGTCACATTTACTTTAGAAACCGAAATAATCAAATTTGAAATTCCGTTTTTTCTCACCTCACCTTGAAGAATATCTACCAAATCATTTTGCAGAACGCTTCCTATTTTTTTCTGTCTGTTTGTTTCCATTTTGCAAAAATACGATTTAAAGTCGAAAGTCTTAAAGTCAAAAGTTTGAAAGTGGGTTAAGCAATAAAATTTTATATTTGTTTCAAAGATTTGAAGCCAAACGAAGATGTATTTTATCCAGAAGCATCGGGAGAAATCCTTGATAATTCTTAGCAACTTAAAATAAAAATATGAGAAAAATAGAGCACATCGGCATTGCCGTAAAAGATTTAGAAACATCGAATAATCTCTTCGAAAAACTTTTCGGAGCCCCGCCATACAAGCAAGAAGAAGTGGAAAGCGAAGGCGTAAAAACTTCCTTTTTCATGAACGGCCCAAACAAAATTGAACTTTTAGAAGCCACAAATCCAGAAAGTCCGATCGCAAAATTCCTTGAAAAAAAAGGCGAAGGAATCCACCACATCGCTTTTGACGTGGAAGACATTGTTTCAGAAATAAAAAGACTGCAGTCAGAAGGCTTCACAGTCATAAACGAAATGCCAAAAAAAGGCGCAGACAACAAACTCGTAGCGTTTTTACATCCAAAAGGAACCAACGGCGTTTTGATAGAATTGTGCCAAGAAATCAAATAGATAGCGATTTTCAAAGCAATACTTTACTGTTTTTAGAAAATCTATCCCAAAAACATTTGGAGTGAAGAAAAATTAGTAGTAATATTGCATCCTCTAAACCGGTCCTATAGCTCAGCTGGTTAGAGCACCTGACTCATAATCAGGTGGTCCCTGGTTCGAGCCCAGGTGGGACCACAAGAGATAAAGCCTTTCAAGAAATTGAAAGGCTTTTTTAATATTCTAAATTTAGTTAGAGAAAATTTACATCAAAACTCCCATTTCCATGCTAGGTCTTCTTGGCAAGTCAATATCACCATACATTTCTTTCACATTTTCTTCCACAGTTATGCTGATAGCGCTTAATGGCGTGTCATCCATTCTGTTTTCAAACGGATCTTCAGTTCTTTCACCGATATAATCCAAGGCTAGAAATACGAAATTGATAATTATAGAAAGCGGAATATTCGCCCAGCCCAATTCTTCAATAAAAGCAAACGGAATCAATGTGCCGTGAATGGTAACGAAAACTCTTGAGAAAAAGCTGTAAGGTCTAGGCAGAGGCGTGTTTTTGATGCGCTCGCTCATTCCTTGGTGGTTGGTGAATTCAGTCAAGGTTTCGCTTAATTTTATGAATCGAAAATCAGAAAGCCAGCCGTTTTCAAAAGCTGTTTTCAAATCATCTCCTTGCAGTTTCAGCAAATGATTCGGCGGATTTTTCTTCGACATGGTTTCGGCATATTCTTCCTCGCTGATGAATTTTTTTATTTCTCCGTATCGATTTCTTACTTCAATAATCTCCTTAATATTGGTTTCGTTATAGTCATGTTTTTCTCTTAAATAAACGCGAAGTGCATTTACAAAAGCAATATGCCTGTACAATAATCTGTTTTGAATTTGCTCAAATTCCGCTTCATTTTCTCCATTTGGAATTATCATTGTCAAAACTTCTCTTGCCCAAGATCGGCTATAATTTACAATCAATCCCCAGATTTTTCGTGCTTCCCACCAGCGTTCATAGGCATAATTATTTTTGAAACCCAGATAAATTGCCAAAGCCGTACTTAAAGTCGCCACGGCATTAAAGGGAATATTTAAGCTTCGAATGTCAAAAAGTTCATGGATGACATAAACCGAAATTGAAAGTGCTATAAAATAAATAAGCTTGAAGCGGGTGTAGTAAATAATGTGTTTCCAGCTGAGGTTTCTAGAGAGAATCATAGTTCAAATTTTAACTAAATTTACTCTTTTCTAAAATACGATTTTAGTCTATTACAATTTTATTAAGATAATTTTGTTAATTAAATAAAGGAAGATTATTTTTTTATTAGATTCTAGAAATTTATTGCGATAAAATAAATTTTTCTCAAGCTTATTTGCAATCCGGACAAATTCCAGTGACCATGCACTGAATTTCCTGCACTTGGTATTCTTTCGGAAGATTTAAAGTAGGTTCGCTATTTTCAATACAAGAAACTTTCTGGCATTTCACGCAATTAAAATGGATGTGGTCGTGCTTGTGTTTGTCCATGCAATGATTGCAAAGCGCATATTGGATGGCATTTTCAACCCCCGTAATTTTATGGATTTTGCCTTCTTCATGCAAACGGTCAAGCGCTCTGTAAACAGTCACTCTGTCGCAAGAACCTTTCAAAATATCTTGAAAATCCTTTGGGGACAAAGCTTCTTTTCTCTCAGATAAGATTTCAAGTATTTGATTTCTTACCGCCGAACTTCTTTTTCGAACAACTTTATTTTCCATCTTACAAAGATAATAAAAAATTAAATGCAATTATGTTGCGTTTAAAATTAAGTTTCTATATTTGCAATCATGTTGCATTTAATAAATACATCTTAACTCAGAAATCATGAAAAACGAAACTATTTTCGACGTAATTATAATAGGAGGAAACTATTCCGGACTTGCTGCAGCAATGGCTTTAGGCCGTGCTTTAAGAGATGTCTTGATCATCGACTCAGGAAAACCTTGCAATAAACAAACGCCTCATTCGCATAATTTCTTGACGCAAGATGGAAATACGCCAAAAGAAATTTCTGGAACTGCAAAACTTCAAGTTCTGAATTATGATACAATAAAATTCCAAAACGGAATTGCTATTAATGCCACAAAAGAAGATTTTGGCTTCGCCGTAAAAACAGATTCCAAAGAAATTTTTAAAGCTAAGAAATTAATTTTTGCCACAGGTTTAAAGGATATTTTTCCAAAGATCGAAGGCTTCTCAGAATGCTGGGGAATTTCAATTTTGCATTGTCCTTACTGCCACGGCTATGAAGTAAAAAATGAAGAAACCGGAATTATCGCTAATGGCGAAGCCGGATTTGAATATGCCAGATTAATTTCAAATTGGACTAAAAAACTGACCATTTTTACCAACGGAGAAGCAACTTTTACAAAAGATCAAACCGAAAAACTTTCCAGCAAAAACATCCAAATTATAGAAAAGGAAATTTTAAAAGTAAATCATTTTGAAGGAAAAGTAGAAAGTCTGGAATTTGCAGACAATTCCAAATCAGAAGTAAAAGCAATTTATGCACGACCCCATTTTGAACAGCATTGCAAAATTTCACTAGAATTAGGCTGTGAAATAACTGAACAAGGTTTGCTGAAAGTAGATGCTTTTCAAAAAACTACCATTAAAAATGTTTACGCTTGCGGTGATAATTGTGCAATGCGATCTTTGGCTTTTGCCGTTTCCACCGGAACAATGGCCGGCGTTGTAGCAAACAAAGAACTGATTGAAGAAGAATTTTAATAAAATGGAAGCCACGAATCGCTAAATCTTCAAGAGTAAATTCATGAAAATTCGTGCAATTCGTGGCTCAAATTTTTCTAAAATATTAAGGATTAGTAGACCAAAGCGAAGACAATTTTACAAAAGCCCTGCGGTTCAATTTCAATTGCGCCACAACCAATTCTGCAAAATCTTCCGGCTGTAAAACACGTTCCGGATTTCCGTCAGTAAATTTTAATTCTAGCGTCATGTCAGTGGCAATAGTGCTTGGCAACAAAGTCGTTACTCTGATATTGTGTTTTCTGACTTCTGACATTAACGATTCTGTCAAACCAATAACTGCAAATTTCGACGCGCTATAAGCACTCATTCCTGCATTTCCTTTAATTCCTGCAGTCGAAGAAATATTAATAATATCTCCCGTATTTTTCGCTATCATGTCTGGCAAAACTTCACGGGTCACATTATAAATTCCCATCACGTTCACGTTTAAAATCTCCTGCCATTGCACCGGATCCATTTCAAGGAAAGTTCCGTAGCCCGCGATTCCCGCATTGTTGATTAAAATATCTGCTTCGCCAAATTGTGCTTTTATTTTTGCAATTCCAGCTTTTGTGTCTGCCGCATTTGCCACGTCAAAAACTGCGTAAAAAGCTTTTACGCCTAAAGCTTCAATTTCTTTTACAGTCGCCTGCAAAACGCTTTCGTTTCTTCCTGTTATTGCAATGTCAACGCCTTCCGTAGCTAATGCCAAAGCCGTTGCTTTCCCCAATCCACGGCCTCCGCCAGTGATTAAAGCTTTTTTACCTGTTAAATTTTCCATTGTATAATTTTTTAATTTTTGTCTTCATTTATAATAAATCCGTCGTCAGCATCTTGGTCTGGAACGATGTAAATTCGATGCCATTCTTCGCCGTCGAGCAATTTCCACGAATGGCCTTCGCCTTCGGTATCTTTTGCAATCAAAAGAATTCCAGGTTCCAAAATAAAACTTTTATTGTCAGAAGTGGTGAATTCTAATTTTCCTTTCAAAGTCACGACATATTGATATCTTGGTGCCGGATGCTGTCTTTTCTGATAATTTTCAATGCCTGTAGCTATGAAAAAATGATTGCTTTTTAAATTGAAATGTTCTGGCAAAACACCTTCTTCGAAAAAAGATTTTCCGAAAGTGTCGTTTTGAATTCTGAATGCGCGCATTTTTTATGTCGTTTAGATAGATTGCAATTTTACGACATTCTTTCTGTTTTGGATAAAAATAAATACTAATATCACTCCCAAAAGTGCCATTCCCACACCAACTAAATTCGGCGAAGCATAACTGAATCCGGCAACCAAAGGCAAGCCACCAAGGAAAGCGCCCAAGGCATTTCCGATATTAAACGCTGCTTGAATCGCTGCCGAAGCAATCATTTCTGCGCCAACTGCCGTATTTATCATCAGCATTTGAATCGGAGCTACGGCCGCAAAAGCAATCGCTCCGGTCAAGAATACCAAAATCAAAGAAATAATTTGAGTGGAAGAGAAAAAGTATACGGAAACCAAATCCAAAGCCATGATTAAAAGGATGCTGATTACGGTTTTTGCAGGAGAAAATTTATCGGCTAATTTTCCTCCGGCAAAATTCCCGACTACCATTCCAAGTCCGGCTAAGATCAATATGTAAGGAACATCTTCCGCAGAAAATTTTGAAACATCTGTCAATAAAGGCGCGATATAGCTAATCCAGCAGAACAAACCTCCGAAGCCAAAAGAAGTGATCGCAATAATCAGCCAAGCTTCTTTTTTCTTAAAAAATTGCAACTGGCTTTTGATGGTTTCCTTGGCTCTGGCTTCCAAAACAGGCATCCAAAAATAGAGCGAAACAAACGTCAGAAATCCAACGACTGCAATAATTATAAAAGTATAGCGCCAAGAATAATGATGCCCGATGTATGTCCCTATTGGAACTCCCGCAAGATTGGCAATTGTCAAACCTGAAAACATAATCGAAATTGCCTGCGCTTCTTTTCCTTTGTCTGCCAAACGGCTTGCGACTACAGCTCCGACGCCAAAAAACGCTCCGTGAGGTAATCCTGAAAGCAATCTTGAGGCGAATAATATTTCATAACTTGGGGCAATAATCGACAAAGCGTTAAAAACTGTTAGCATGATCGCCAAAACCAAAAGCATTTTTTTCGGAGGATAATTTCTTCCGAGTATTACTAAAAGTGGCGCGCCGATTACGACGCCCAAAGCATACGCAGAAATCAAATATCCTGCAACAGGAATTGAAACTTTCATGTCTAAAGCGATGTCGGGCAACAAACCCATCATCACAAATTCTGTAATTCCTATAGTTAAACCGCCCAAGGAGAGCGCAATGAGACTTTTTTTCATGTGTTTTTTGTAAAAAATAAAAATGTGTAAAATTGATAATCCAAATTATTGGAAAGATTCGATTCTACGGTTTATTTCTGTAAGAATAAAAAGCGACTGCAAAAGCCAAAGCGCTCCAGAGAATTAATTGCCAAGTCACTAGATTCCAACCGCCGAATTTCCAGCATTGCACGCCGACAAAAGTTCCGACAGCGCCACCGATAAAATAAGAAGTCATGTAAATTGTGTTGATTCGGCTGTTTGCTTTTTCGTCTAAAGTATAAATTGTAGCAATGTTTATAAGCTGTGTAGCTTGGACTCCGACATCTAAAAGCAATACGGCAACGATAATTGCCCAAACCGAATGTGGCAAAATGTTTAATAAAATGACACTGAAAAGCAACATTCCGGTGGTGTATAATTGTGATTTCGCAGCGTTTCCTCCATCGACCATTTTCCCGAAATAAGGAGCTAACAACGCTCCAGCGATTGCTAAAATTCCGAATAAACCGATGGTGTCTGATCCAAAATTAAACGGAGAACCACTCAGATGAAACGTCAAAGTCGTCCAAAAAGAACAGAAAGCCCCGAAAATCAAAGCGCCCAAAAGCGTGCTTTTTCTCAAAATGGAGAAGCGTTTTATCTGCTCTAAAGCCGATTTCAAAAGTGAAATGTAATTCCCCGTAAATTCTTGTTTTACATCAGGAAGCGAAAAATGGACCATCAAAGCTGTTGCTAAAACCATTACGGCAGAAATCGCATAAACGTAATGCCAGCCAAACCATTCGGCAATGGTTCCGGCGAAAACACGTGCGGCTAAAATCCCGATTAAAATTCCTGAAAAGATAAAACTGATGGTTTTTGCACGATTGTTTTTCTCTAAACTTGCCGCCATCGGAAGAATTACTTGCGCCGCGACGCTGCAGATTCCGATAATCAAGCTCATGGCAAAAATTGCGATTCTGCTATCCAGAAAAACCATTCCTAATAATGATACAATCAACAATCCTTGCAATCCTAAAATTAGCTTTTTTCTATTGAATTTATCGCCCAACGGCGTAATGAAAAACAGTCCGAAACCATAACCTGCTTGGGCTAAAACTGAAATTAGTCCAACATTGGCTTCTGTTGTATTTAATGATTTTGCAATGTCTTTCAACACCGGCTGGTTGTAATAAATATTCGCCACGCAAACTCCGGCAGCAATCGCCATGATGGTTATTTGTGACTTTGAAAGGGATTGGTTTTCAATGTTATTCATGGTGCAAATTTACTTCTAGGAAAATCAAAATTAGTTGTACTTTTGTGCTATAAACTTGTAATAATAAGTTATGCAGAAATTAAAGCAATTCGAAACGCTGGTGATTGATGAATTTGAGGAAGAAAAATTTCACCTTCCAGAGCACAGCCATACGTATTATGAAATCATTTATATCAAGAAAGGGTGTGGCGTTCATCATTTGAATAAGAATCTTTTGCCTTATAAAGCGGGCGATTTATTTGTGCTTTCGCCAGATGACGAGCATTATTTTGATATCAAGAAAAGCACGCGATTTGTCTTTATAAAATTTACAGATAATTATTTCAATTCCAATAAAAAGCTTTCTTGTGACGAATTTCTTTTGAACACGCCAGAGAATTTTATGCGTGACAAATTATTGAAGGAAACCGTCTTGAAATTAGACGATCCATGCCGCACGATTTTAAAAAATACGATAGAAAATATTACGGCTTACAATTGCAAGATTGATATTTCAACTTCGGCAATTGTATTTTATCAGATACTTTCCATTTTCGGATTGATCAAGGAAACTATGCGTTCCCAGAATCTTCAGATGAACGGGAATTATATCGATCACGAACAGATTACGTCTTACATCCACCAAAATATTTACAATCCGAAGTTGGTTCAAATCAAAGCGATTGCCGAACATTTTAATATTGCCCAGACGTATTTCAGCGCTTATTTTAAAAGAAGTTTTTCGATAACGTATAGAGATTACATCAATAATTTACGCTTAAAATTAATTGAAAAAAGGATTTCCAACAATCACATGCCGATCAAGCAAATTGCCTATGAATTTGGATTTACCGATGAAAGCCATCTTTCGAATTATTTTAAAAAGCGAAAAAACATTAATCCGAGCGAGTTTAAGAAGCTGTAATTTTATATAAAAAATCCCTTCCAAATTTATTTTTTAGAAGGGATTTTTATAAGATTTATTTAGAAATTAATTTCCAAAACCACCGTCAACATTGATGCTCGAACCGTTGATGAAAGCCGCTTCATCGCTGGCAAGATAAGCTGCCATGCTGGCAATTTCTTCACCTTTTCCATATCTTCCAACAGACATAAATGTTTTTAAATACGTAGCAAATTCACCATCTTCAGGATTCATGTCAGTATTTACCGGACCCGGCTGGATGTTGTTAATCGTGATTCCCAATGGACCGAAATCTCTAGCCAAACCTCTTGTCAATCCTTGAACTGCAGCTTTGCTCATTCCATAAACGCCTCCGCCTTGAAACGGAATCCTGTCTGCGTTGATGCTGCCGATATTGATAATTCTGCCTCCAGATTTTAAATGTTTTGAAGCCGCTTTTATAGCTACAAAAATCGCTCTCACATTTATGTTTAAGGTTTTGTCAAAATCTTCCAAAGAAAATTCTTTGATGTCGCCCATGATTGCAATTCCGGCATTGTTTACTAAAATATCTAGCTTTCCTAATTCTGAAACGGTTTGATCAACTACTGAAGTCAAGGCTTCCGCATCAGCATTATTGGCTTGAAAAGCGATTGCGTTTCTTCCTAATTTTTTAATTTCTGCTACTAATTCGTCTGCTTTTGTTTTGTCTGAAGCATAAGTGAATGCCACATCTGCGCCGTCATTTGCCAATCTTTTTACAATTGCGGAACCGATACCGCGACTTCCTCCTGTAACCAAAGCTACTTTGTTTGCTAATTTTGTCATGATTTTATTTTTTAAATGTTGTGAAACTTGTTTAAAATCTCATTTGATTTTCTTTGACAAAGTTGCATCAATAACAAGTGTTTTTCCATTGACAAAAAGCAAAAAAAACTCTTGACATTTGTCAAGAGTTTTATAGTAGAATTGTTATTTTTTAACCATCATATTCCGAGCTCGGCTCAATGTTTCTGCGGAAATTCCGAGATAAGAAGCAATCATGTGCTGTGGTACTCGATTAATAATATTAGGATAGGTTTTGATAAACTCTTGGTATTTTTCTTCAGCCGTAGAACTGATCAGGCAATGAATTCGATCTTGGGAAGCAACAAAGCTTCTTTCCAAAAGTGTTTTTGCAAAATCTGCTAAAGCGGGAATTATCTTTAAAATTCTCTGGTAATCTTCCTTGGCAATTAAAACAACTTCAGAATCTTCAAGCGCATCAATGTTTAATTTTGCCGGTTTTTCGCTGAAATAGCTTCCAGGATCACCAGTCCACCAGTTTTCTGGGCAGAATTGAAAAACGTGCTCGTGTCCTTTGTCATCTACGCGATAGCTCCTAAAAATTCCTTTGGAGACAAAGGCATTTTTTTGCCACAAATCGCCTTCCTGCAAAAGATACTGGCGTTTTCTGATTTTCTTTACCACACATGCTTCCGCAATCAATTCGCGTTCAGCGTCTGTCAAAGGGAATTTGTCTTCCAGATATTTGAGGAAATTGGCTACCATTTTTATAAATTATTCAGCGTTTTGAAACAGGATTTCTTCAACTATTTTAAAACCGCCTTTCTCTTTTTTCTTTAAAATAGTGACTTTGTTGCAAATCCATCCGCTTTTATAATGAAAGGCATCCAAGCTGTCCTTAATTTTGTCAAAGTCATCCAGGGGAATATTTTGCTCAATTGTCAAATGCGGATTAAGGTCTGTCTTGATCTTAAATTCTTCTCTAAAAGAGTCATATAAAGACTGAATCGGCTTTGGGTTTTCTATTTTCAGGAATAGCGTTTTGGACTTAGTTCCGTGATTGTAAACATCAGAACCATTAATTTCTACAGAAAATTCCTTTTGGTCGGCAATGCTCTTTCGCACTCTATCTAGAACATGCTTGTCTTTTTCCCATTTGGTTTTGAACAGTGAAATGTGTGCGACAGATTTATTGTTTTCAGTTTCTCGTCCAATCATTTTGTAAAGCTTCTTTTTAAGCTTTGTCGTTTCTTTCTTGATCTCTTCCGTAGGAGAAAGCAGCACGAAATATTCGGTTAATTGTGGCGGTGGAAAGAGAAGAAACTGTCCTTTTTTTGTCGTATTCATTTTTGAGCTTGTAAGAAAGCTTAAAGATAAAAAAACTTCGCAGGTCTTCATGCTTTTGGTACGACTTCTTTTGATTTTTCGTTGCTATTTCAATAATTTCAGCATGTCGTATGCTAAGTAAATTAGATCTAGCAAATTTATAATTGTTTGAATTTTGCAATTTTTGATTTGCTTACCGCAATAATCAGACACGATTGCCACCCTAACTTTGCCTCATCAAACGAAAGTAAATTATTAATCAAAAATTAAAGCAAAATGAAAAATTCAAATCAAAAAGTATGGTTTATTACGGGAGCGTCAAAAGGTTTAGGATTGTCGCTTGCTAAAAGATTATTAAACGAAGGTGAAAAAGTGGTGGCAACTTCAAGAAGTTTGGAAGACCTTAAGAATGCAGTTGGAGAACATGAAAACTTTCTTCCTTTAATATTAAATTTAACGGATGAGAAAAATGTAGGCGAAGGAATTGACGAAGCGGTAAATCATTTTGGAAAAATTGACGTAGTCGTAAATAACGCCGGATATGGACTAACAGGCGCTTTGGAAGAATTGTCAGATGAAGAAGCAAGAAAAAACTTCGATATAAATGTATTTGGCTCTTTGAATGTAATCCGCAAGGTTTTGCCCTATTTGCGAAAACAAAAATCAGGACATATTTTTAATATTGCTTCTATCGGAGGTTTCACCGGCGCTTTTCCAGGATTCGGTATTTACTGCGCTACAAAATTTGCCGTTCATGGATTTTCAGAGTCTTTAGGTGCTGAAGTTAAGGATTTCGGAATCAATGTTACCGTGGTTTCTCCAGGTTATTTCAGAACTAATTTCTTAGAAAGCTCTTCTTTAAATGTTCCGAAAAATCCAATCCAGGAATATGAAACGGTTCGACAAGTGCAAGCCGCACATGAAAATGACATCAACGGAAACCAGCCTGGCGATCCGGAAAAAGCAGCGCTGGCTTTTATCAAAACAGCGAATATGCAAAATCCTCCAATGCACTTATTTTTGGGAGAAGATGCTTACGGTCTTGCCGAATTGAAAATAAAATCGGTGCAAGAAGATATGGAAGCCGTTCGCGATTTCGCATCCGCTACCAGTTTTTAATATGTAAAAATGACCAAAGATTCGCAGGTTTTTTATTTTAAATAATATAAGAACCTGCGAATTCGAGGTAAAAAACAAAAAAAAATCTACCGCAAAAAGATAAAAATATGGAAACGAAAAAAGTATGGTTAGTAACAGGAGCTTCTAAAGGATTAGGACTCGTTTTAATTAATAAGCTATTGGCGTCAGGATACAGCGTTGCCGCGACGTCCAGAAATATAGAAGTTTTGCAAGAAGCAGTAATAGTAAATACAGCAACAAAAGGAAATTTTTTGCCATTAGAAGTTGATTTGGTGGATGAAAAATCAGTTGAAAATGCAATTCAAAAAACGCATGAAACTTTCGGAAGGTTGGATGTAATCGTAAACAATGCGGGCTACGGAATCGGCGGTACGCTGGAAGAATTGACCCAAGAAGAAATTCTGCAAAGTTTTAATATCAACGTTTTTGGAACTGTCAATGTTATTCAAAAAGCGATGCCTTATCTGAGAGCGCAACGTTCAGGATATTTTATCAATATTTCTTCGATTGCAGGATTTGCGCCGGCAATTGGCTGGTCGATTTATTCGGCTGCAAAACATGCTATTGTTGGATTATCAGAAGTTTTGGCGGAAGATGTAAAGTCTTTAGGGATCAAGGTTACCGTAGTTGCTCCGGGCGCTTTCAGAACGCAATTTCTTTCAGAAGATTCGCTGGTAATGTCTAAAAATAAAATTGACGATTACAAAGAAGTTCAAGAATCTCATGCAAGATATAAAGCAATGAACGGAACACAATTAGGAGATCCAGAAAAGGCGGCAGAAGTTTTTATAAATCTAGCTGAAGATGAAAATCCGCCTGTTCGATTGTATTTAGGAAGCGATTCTTATAAAAGAGCTTCAAATAAGATGGAAACGCTTGCTTCTGATATGGAAAAATGGAAAAACGTTAGTTTCTCAACAGATTTCACTAATTAATTTGTAATTTCATACTCACAAAAAACAATTCTAACCTGCTAGTTCTAGCAGGTTTAGAGGTTTAAAAATAAAATTATGGCAACAGAAACGCTAGAAGATTTTTACAAACATAAATTTAGTTTTCTTCCTGATAATTTACAGAAAGATTTAGGACATTTTAATGTTTTTGTGACAGAAGATTGCTATCAAGATGGAGCTTCTCCGGTAATTTATGCACGAAGGGATTTTTATAAAATAAGCCTTATCCGAGGCAGAAATATTGTGCATTATGGGGATAAAAGTATCGAAGTGGATGGAACAATGCTGATTTTTTTTAATCCTCAGGTTCCTTATACTTTTGAATCGCTTTCTGAAACCAAAACTGGTTTTTTCTGTATTTTCAAGGAAATGTTTTTTACAGAATCTTTGCGAAAAGGAATCAATGAATTGCCAATGTTTAAGATAGGAGGAAGGCCAGCTTATATTTTAAACGAGGAACAAGACCAGCAAATCAGCAATATTTTCTTGAGAATGATTGAAGAAATAAATTCTGATTATCAATATAAATATGACTTGATTCGCAGTTATGTTTCAGAAATGATTCACGGCGCAATGAAAATTTCTCCAACGGAAACCCTCTACCAGCATCCCGATGCAAATTCGAGAATTACTTCGGTTTTCACAGAATTATTGGAAAGACAATTCCCGATAGAATCGCCGACGCAGCGTTTTGCATTTCGTTCGGCTAAAGATTTTGCTGAAAAATTATACGTTCACGTAAATCATTTGAATCGTGCAATCAAGCTCACAACAGGAAAAACGACAACCGTTCTTATCGCCGAAAGATTGCTCAATGAAGCACAGGCTTTATTAAAACACACCGACTGGAATATCTCTGAAATCAGCTATTGTCTTGGTTTTGAAGAACCGGCGCATTTTAGTAATTTCTTCAAAAAGCAATTATCAGTCACGCCCTTGGCTTACCGATTAAGATAAAAAAAGCCGAAAATCAATTAGATTTTCGGCTTTTTTTATAAGTGGCAAAGTTTTAAACTTTCATGATTTCAGCTTCTTTATTAGCCAAAAGCTCATCAATTTTTTTAATATAAGCATTAGTCAAATTCTGAACTTCGTCTTCGGCGCTTTTGCAGATGTCTTCTGAAGTTCCTTCTTTTTCTAATTTTTTAATATCAGAATTGGAATCCTTACGAACATTTCTAACTCCAATTTTCGCATCTTCCGCTTCAGATTTTGCTTGTTTTGCCAAATCACGACGGCGCTCTTCTGTCAATGGAGGTACACTGATAATGATCATATCGCCATTGTTCATTGGGTTAAAGCCGATGTTTGCAACTTGAATCGCTTTTTCAATCGGCTGGATCATGTTTTTTTCAAAGGGCTGGATCGTGATCGTTCTCGCATCGGGAACGCTTAATTTTGAAACTTGAGACAAAGCCGTTTGTGAACCATAATAATCCACAAAAACGCTTCCCAACATTGCAGGACTCGCTTTTCCAGCACGGATATTTAAAAATTCTTTTTCAAGGTGCGCAATAGAACCTTCCATAGCTTCTTTTGTGCTGTCTAATATAAAATCAATTTCTTCAGTCATCTTTTAGATTTTTAGAGTATTAGATGGTTAGATTTTTAGACTGTCTGGCAATCTAAGAAGTCTAAGCAGTCTAAAAATTATACATTAACTACTGTTCCAATATTTTGTCCTTCGCAGATTTTTAGAAGGTTTCCTCTTTTGTTCATATCAAAAACAACGATTGGCAATTCGTTTTCCTGGCTCAGGGTGAAAGCCGTCGTGTCCATTACATTCAATCCTTTTTTCAAAACGTCTTCGAAAGAAATCGTGTCAAATTTTACAGCATCTGCATTTTTCTCTGGATCAGAAGTATAAACTCCGTCAACGCGAGTTCCTTTTAAAATTACGTCAGCATGAACTTCAACACCTCTCAAAACTGCCGCAGTATCTGTTGTAAAATACGGATTTCCAGTTCCGGCTCCAAAAATAACGATTCTTCCTTTCTCAAGGTGACGAACCGCTCTTCTTTTGATATAAGGTTCTGCAATCGCTTCAATTTTCAAGGCAGTTTGCAAACGCGTCAGCATTCCTTTGTCTTCAAGAGCTCCTTGAAGCGCCATCCCATTGATAACTGTAGCCAGCATTCCCATATAATCGCCTTGAACTCTGTCCATTCCGTTGCTTGCTCCGGCAACGCCACGAAAAATATTTCCTCCTCCAATCACGATAGCAATTTCTACGCCTTTATCGTGTATTTCTTTAATTTCTTCTGCATATTCGGCCAATCTTGCTGGATCAATTCCATATTGTCTGTCGCCCATCAAGGCTTCGCCGCTTAATTTCAGAAGGATTCTTTTATATTTCATAGCTGTGTTTTAGTTTTTCTTTTAGCAGATTCATTTTTGAAAATCCCAAAAGTTGTGCAAATATAGTCATAATCTGTTTTTTTGGAATAAGTTGCTTAAAAAAAAGTATTTCCGTTTTTTAGAATTAATTTTGTGTCACTAAATCAAAGTTATGAAAGATATAATTAAGGATAGTTTGGACAAAAGCCTGACTTATTTTGAATATAGAAAAGTGGTTTCTGATCTTCTTTCGGAAGGAAAATCAACAGGGAATATCCAGTCGGAAGATTTATTGCATTACAGTAATTTGAACGAAACCAGAATGAATCGTTTGGAGAAAACTATCGTCATTATTCCAGAAAATGCGGAAAGATTGAAACTTTTAAAGAAGAAATATCTTTGGTTGGTGATTTCTGAAGGCTGGTGCGGTGACGCGGCGCAACTGCTTCCGATTATGCACAAAATGGAATTCCTTTCAGATAATATTGATTTTAAAATCGTGCTTCGTGATGAGAATGAAGATTTGATGAATCAGTTTTTAACGAATGGTGGAAAATCAATCCCGAAGTTAATTATTCTCGATTCAGAAACTTTGGAAGTTTTATCAGATTGGGGACCAAGACCTAAAGAAGCTTTTGATTTGGTAAAAAACTACAAAGAAAAACACGGCGTTTTAGACGAAACCATCAAAACGGAATTGCAAATGTGGTATCTGCACGACAAAGGTTTAAGTACTCAAAATGAGCTTTTAGAATTGATGCGTCTGATTGAAATTCAAGAATGAGCATGAAAGAAACTTATCAAATAGCGAAACGTTTCAGAGAAGTTATTCTAGACGGGACATGGATTGCCAATACAAATTTCAAGCATCAATTGTCAGGTATTAATTGGAAAATTGCAACAACCAAAATACAATCATTAAATACAATTGCAGATTTAGCGCAGCATATTCATTATTACATAAACGGAATAAATGCTGTTCTTAAAGGCGGGAGTCTTGATATAAAAGATAAATTTAGTTTTGATTTTCAACCTATGAAATCACAAGAGGAATGGGAAGCTTTTCTTTTGAAATTTTGGAATGATACCGAAGAATTTGCTTCCTTAATTGAAAATATGCCCGATGAAAAGATGAAGGAGAATTTTGTTGAAGAAAAATATGGAACTTATCAACGAAATATTGAAGCAATGATTGAGCACAGCTATTATCATTTAGGACAAATAGTTTTGATTAAAAAATTACTGTTTCAAAATTCCCAAGATTAAAATTTTATCAGAATTTGACATCCCGCCAGGGTTGCAACCTGGTTTTCCTTCCGGAATTTCACTTCCAATTGCCTTGTAATATTCAATCCAAGCTGGGAAAAAGTCATTCGTTCCAGGTTCTTTGTATGTCATCGGAAATAATTGGAAGAATGGTTTTTCGTTATTTGCTTTTTTGAAAGCGTCATAAATCAATTCTGAACAATAATATTTTCCGTTGTCATAAACATAATCATCATCATATGGAACGCCAATTTGTTCCAAAGAAAAAGAAATAGCTTCGGGTGTTAATTTTTCATATTTCTTTTTGACTCTTCCGATATACATTGGCTTTTTCGTGTTTTTCGAAAATTTTTCCAACGTGTTCAATCGAACTGCCGAACCCGCCGCTTCAATAATATAAATGGTGTCGTTTTTTTTATAAACCAATCCCATATGGCTGAAATCGTTCCCTTTGTAGCCTTCAGTCACGGCTTCAATCGCATCGCATAATGGACCGCAATCCATATCTTGGAAAATAAAATCGCCTGTTTTTAAATCGGATGAATTTATTTGAGCGTTAGAAATAAAAGAAAATAACAGAAAAAAAGGTAAAAGTCTAAATGACGAAATCATAGTTTTATTTTTTTTAAATCTTTGTAGATTTTTGGAGAATGACTGCTGTGAAAAGCACGTAAAACTTCAATTCTTGTAGCTTTAATTCGGTACATTATTAAATATGAACCTAAAATAATATTCCTGTATTTTTTGGATTTGGTTTCCAAATAGCGGCATTCTGGATGAAGGTAATAGTTGGATTCAAGTAAGTTGACAGTTTTTAGAATTTCTTCAAAAAAGAAATCTGCTGCATTTTCTCCAAATGTTCCCTTTCCATACAAATAAATTTGTTGGATATCTAGGTAGAAATATTCTGAGCGGGCTACTCTTTTAGAGACTTCTTCCATTCTTCGAATTTGGCTCTAAATTCCATATCTGAATAAAATTCCCCTTTTTCCGCTTCCTTAATTAAAGAAGCAAATTTCTTCTGAGACATAGGTTTTCCCGGAATGGCAAAATTTTCTGGATTTTCTTTCTTCGTTTTCATAATCGTCATTCTTATTGTAAAGATAAGAAAAATTTGGCTACTCCGCTTTTTCAGAGATAGAATCTACAAAAGCTTCCAAATCATAACCATCTTCCACTTTATAATCGCCAATTTTTGTTCTTCGCAAAGCCGAAAGATGTGCGCCAGAATTTAATGCTTTTCCAAAATCAAAAGCCAGTGAACGGATATAAGTTCCTTTGCTGCAAACCACTCTGAAATCGATTTCTGGCAAAGCTATTCTGGTAATTTCAAATTCGTGAATAACGGTTTTTCTAGTCGGAATTTCAACTTCTTCGCCTGCTCTTGCGTGTTCATACAAACGGATTCCGTCTTTTTTCAACGCTGAAAATATCGGCGGACGCTGGTCAATTTCGCCCAAAAATTGTTTTACAGTTTCGTGAATTAATTCGTCAGTAATATGTTCAGTCGGGAAAGTTTCATTGATTTCAGTTTCTAAATCATATGAAGGAGTCGTGCCTCCAACCGTGATGGTTCCTGTATATTCTTTGGCTTGGCCTTGCAATTCGGTAATTCTTTTGGTGAATTTTCCGGTACAAACTAAAAGCAATCCAGAAGCTAAAGGATCTAAAGTTCCGGCATGACCAATCTTGAATTTCTTTGGGAGACCTACTTTATTAATTAAGGTATATTTTAATTTATTAACCGCTTGAAATGATGTCCATTTTAAAGGCTTATCAATTAATAAAATTTGACCTTCCTGAAAATCTTGCGCTGTTAATTTCATTATTTCTTAACGTAAATAAAGTAAATTAAAAATAGCGTTCCAGCGATGATTCTGTAGTAACCCCAAGGCTTGAAGCCATATTTTTTAATGACTCCGATGAAGAATTTGATAGCAATAATCGAAACGATAAAAGCAACTACATTTCCAATCAAAAACAATTTCAAGTTATCGCCAGATTGCATCAATAATTCGTATCCTTTCAAATTTGAAACGTGATACGTTTTCAAAAAAACGGAGTAGCAAGTTACCGCCAACATTGTAGGAACTGCCAAAAAGAAAGAGAATTCCGCGGCAGTTTGTCTGGTCAATCCTTGTTGCATGCCTCCAATAATTGAAGCTGCAGAACGGCTTGTTCCCGGCATCATCGCTAAACATTGCCAAAAACCAATCGTCACGGCTTTCTTGATTGAAATTTCTTCTTCCGAGGCAACCGTTGGGTTTTTAAAATAATTATCAATAAACAACAAGACAAATCCGCCGACAATCAAAACGATAGCAATCGGAATTGGATCTCCCAAAACTGCATCAATATAATCGTCAAAAATATATCCTAAAACCAATGCTGGCACAACGGCACACGCCAATTTAATGTAAAAACTAAATTTTGAAAAGTCAAAAAATTTCTTCCAATACAAGGCAACGACCGCCAAAATGGCTCCGAATTGAATAGAAACTTGAAATAATTTGGTAAAATCGTCTTCCTGAATTCCGAAAAAAGAACTCGTGAAAATCATGTGTCCTGTAGAAGAAACCGGCAGATATTCTGTTAAACCTTCAACAATGGCGATTAAAATAGCTTGAATTAAATCCATATAATAAAATTATGATTAGCGAATGAGCTAATTAGAAAATGCGCTAATTCGCTAATTTTTCTTCGGGTTTTTTAAAATTGCATAAATCGTAATTCCAAAACCAATCAAAACCGTAGTAGGAGCCAATCGAATTCTTCTGAAATCAAAAATCTTGTCGCTGAAAACCGCTGGATCTTCCGTTTCACCGCCTGACATCAAAATAAATCCAAGCGCGATAACGCCAATTCCAATCAATAGAAATTTGTAATTTACCTTCTCAAAAAGGAATTCGTTTTTATCTGTATTTGTTTCTTTAGTACTCATAATTTTAAGTCAAAAGTTAATAGCCAAAGTATATTCTAAAATCTTAAATTAATAAAGGTCGTCTGTTCTCAAGTTCAAGAAACGCTGCGTCGCAAAGAAAGTGCTGAACCAAGTAATCAAGATTCCCACCGCCAAAACACCAACCAAAACCAATGAAATCATAAATTGATCTTTCAGGATTTCTAGATTCGGGAAATTCGTGTCTACATAATATAAAACGCCCATTAAAGCTATAATCGCCAAAACAGAACCGATAACGCCCAATTTGATGCTTCTCCAAATAAATGGTTTTCTGATAAATGATTTTGTCGCACCGACCATCTGCATCGTTTTGATGATAAAACGGTTTGAATAAATAGAAAGTCGCATCGAGCTGTTGATCAATAAAACTGCCACCAAAGCCAAAAAACCGCTGGCGATTAAAATCCAGAAACTGATTTTTTGAATGTTGTCGTTTACCAAATTCACCAAAACTTTATCATAAACAATATCAGAAACCATTGGATATTCTAAAATTCTAGCTTCAAATTTCTTGATGCTGTCCGTTACGATATAATCTGCTTTCAAGTGAATATCAAAAGAGTTTTCTAAAGGATTTTCTCCTAAAAACGCCATGAAATCCTCACCGATAATATCTGTATGCTGTTTTGCGGCTTGTTCCTTAGTTACGAAATTATATGATTTGACAAACTTCGAAGTCTTCATTTCAGTATCAAATGCATTGATAAGGCTGTCAGTCGCTTCATTTTTAAAATAAACAGACATGGCGATTTCTTCCTTGAAATCATCCGATAATTTCTTAGAATTGATTACAAATAACCCCAAAATTCCCAATAAAAAAAGTACCAAGAAAACGCTCAATACCACAGAGAAATAAGAAGAAATAAGTCGTCGCTTTTGAAATTTTTCGAAAGAAGATGCCATAGAATTTGATTTAAGCCGTAAAAATAATAAAGAATTTCTTTAAACACAGTTTATAACGCTCAAAGTTTTGACTTTCGTACAATAAACGTAAATTTGCGACTTCGAATTGATTTTTTTTGTATGGGAAGTCGTTACGAAAGAATTAACAAAATTACATTTTAATAAAAATATAAATCGCAAAATCATCGTTCCAATAGGAAACTTAGAACCTTTGCAACTTAGAACCTTAGCAACTCAAGATGAAATACAATCCTAACGAGATAGAAAAAAACTGGCAGAAATATTGGGCTGAAAACCAAACCTTTGCTGCAGAAAATAATTCAGACAAACCAAAATACTATGTTTTGGATATGTTCCCTTACCCATCCGGAGCCGGTTTGCACGTTGGGCATCCGCTGGGTTACATCGCTTCTGATATTTATGCGCGATTCAAACGCCATCAAGGTTTCAATGTTTTGCATCCGCAAGGGTACGACAGTTTCGGACTTCCGGCAGAACAATATGCCATTCAAACTGGTCAGCATCCAGATAAAACTACAAAGGAAAATATCGCCCGTTATAGAGAACAACTAGACAAAATCGGTTTTTCTTTCGATTGGAGTAGAGAAGTGCGAACTTCAAGCGCTGATTATTACAAATGGACACAGTGGATTTTCATCCAATTGTTCAATTCTTGGTACGATAAAGATGCCGACCAAGCCAGAGATATAAAGACTTTGGTAATGGATTTCGAAGAAAACGGAAACGCAAAAGTAAACGCAGTTTCTGACGATAATATTCCAACATTCTCAGCTGAAGATTGGAAATCGTATTCAAAAGAAGAACAAGAACGAATTTTACTAAAATATAGATTGACATTTCTTGCCGAAACCGAAGTAAACTGGTGTCCGGCCTTGGGAACCGTTTTGGCTAATGACGAAATCGTAAACGGCGTATCAGAACGTGGAGGACATCCTGTAATCCGCAAGAAAATGACGCAATGGAGCATGCGAATTTCTGCCTATGCAGAACGTTTGCTTCAAGGTTTGGATACGATTGATTGGACAGAATCCTTGAAAGAAAGCCAAAGAAACTGGATTGGAAAATCAGTCGGAGCTTCGGTAACGTTTAAAGTGAAGGATTCTGAATTCGAAAGAAATGCGGTCGATTATATCTTAAGCGGCGACGAAACGAACGACCACGTGATTGAAGTCTTCACAACAAGACCCGACACGATTTTCGGAGTAACGTTTATGACCTTGGCACCAGAACACGATTTGGTTTCAAAAATCACAACACCTGAACAAAAACAAGCCGTCGAAGCTTATGTTGAAGCAACTGCAAAACGCAGCGAACGCGAAAGAATGGCGGATGTAAAAACCATTTCGGGCGTTTTCACAGGCGCTTATGCCGAACACCCTTTTACCAAAGAAGCGATTCCGGTTTGGATTGGCGATTATGTTTTGGCAGGCTACGGAACAGGAGCCGTGATGGCCGTTCCTTGTGGCGACGAACGCGATTATGCTTTTGCAAAACACTTTGATATTCCGATTAAAAACATATTTGAAAACGTAGATATTTCAGAAGAAGCGTACGGTTCAAAAGATAATGTGGTAATTGATAATTCCGATTTCTTAAACGGATTGAATTACAAAGAAGCGACCAAAAAAGCCATCGAAGCTTTAGAAGAATTAAACCAAGGAAAAGGAAAAACAAATTACCGTTTGCGTGATGCCGTTTTCTCCCGCCAAAGATATTGGGGCGAGCCTTTCCCTGTCTATTATGTAAACGGATTGCCACAGATGATTGCAACACAGCATCTGCCGATTCGCCTTCCGGAAGTAGAGAAATATCTGCCAACCGAAGACGGACAACCGCCTTTAGGAAACGCAACAGATTGGGCTTGGAATAGTAGTGAGAATAGAGTAGTGAGTAATGAGTTGATCGATAATGTGACTGTTTTTCCTTTAGAATTAAACACCATGCCAGGTTGGGCAGGAAGTTCATGGTATTGGTTGCGTTATATGGACGCTCACAACAACGACGAATTTGTTTCGGAGGAAGCACAAAACTATTGGCAGAATGTCGATTTATATATAGGAGGAAGCGAGCACGCCACAGGCCACTTGCTGTATTCCCGTTTTTGGAACAAATTTTTGAAAGACAGAGGTTTTGTAAATCAAGAAGAACCGTTCAAGAAATTGATTAATCAGGGGATGATTTTGGGGACTAGTGCGTTTGTTTATAGATTAGAAATTGGATTCTCTGCTTATAACGAGCAAGAAGAAGTTGCATTTAGAAAATTGATTAGTAATGTGCCTCTTTTTTTAATTCCAAAAGAAAATGTAGGACTTGAATTTTACGAGTTTCAGACATTAATTGATGATAAACAATTAAAAAATGTCTTATCTTACATTGAAAATAAAAATATTGAGGGATTAAATTTAAATCATGGGGGTTTAATTTTTAGTTGTAGTCCTATTCATGTTGATGTTTCTATTGTAAATTCCTCAAATGAACTTAATATTGATGATTTTAAAAGACATTCATTGTATCAAGATTATAAAGATGCAATTTTAGTTGATGAAAATGGTAATTTTATTACTAAAGAAAATAATGGCAAATACATAGTAGGTCGCGAAGTAGAAAAGATGTCAAAATCAAAATACAACGTAGTAACTCCAGATGACATCTGCGAAGAATACGGAGCCGACACCTTACGTTTATACGAAATGTTTCTAGGTCCGTTAGAACAAGCAAAACCTTGGAACACCGCCGGAATCACAGGCGTTTTCGGATTCTTGAAAAAACTATGGAGATTATATTTTGACGAATCAGGTTTGATTGTAAACTCCAATCCTGCGACTCCGGAAGCCTTGAAAACATTGCACAAAACCATCAAAAAAGTTCAGGAAGATATCGAGAATTTTTCTTTCAATACGTCGGTGAGTTCTTTTATGATTGCCGTGAATGAATTGACCGCGCAAAACTGCCACGAACGTTCGATTTTAGAGCCATTGGCCATTTTGATTTCTCCGTATGCGCCGCATATCGCTGAAGAATTGTGGGAAAAACTAGGTCATACAGAAAGCATTTCAAGAGTTCCTTTCCCAAGATTCAATCCAGAATATTTGGTAGAAAGCAATAAAGAATATCCGGTTTCTTTCAACGGAAAAATGCGTTTTACAATGAACCTTCCGTTAGATTTGACGAAAGAGCAGATTGAAGAAATCGTGATGAAAGATGAAAGAACGATCAAACAATTGGACGGTAAAACACCAAACAAAGTGATTATTGTTCCAGGAAAAATCATCAACCTGGTAGGATAATAATTTAAGATTTCATAACGGCAATATACTTGTCATCCCGAGCGCAGTCGAGGGAACGCAAAGAAACACAGCCACGAATTCAAGAATCGTAAAAGATTGGTGAATTCGTGGCTTTTTCTTATACCAAAATTAAAAATTACACGTTAAGATATTTATTCAGAATTTTGGCACATTATTTGAAAGCCATTTATTCGAACAAAAACAGCCTCAATCAAAAAATGGTTACTAAATTGCCCCAAACCTCGTCTAATCAGCGAGGTTTTTTATTTTGGAGTGTTCCAGCTTTAAGAAAAATTTAGCACTGACAGACTTTCAGAATATCCGAAACAGCTGTAAATTGGCTAGATTCTTGCTTTTTAAAACACAAGAATCTTTAAATTCTTAAATCATCAAATCTTTAAATCAAAAACTATGTTAGGATATTATATTTTACTCGGAATTATCGCTTTAGTAAGCTGGGCAGTCAGTGCAAAGCTCCAAAGCAAATTTGAATATTACTCAAAAGTGCATCTCCGCAACGGAATGAGCGGTGCCGAGATTGCCGAAAAAATGCTCGCAGACCACGGAATCACAGGCGTAAGAGTGATTTCGACCGCTGGCCGTTTGACTGACCATTACAATCCGTCAGACAAAACCGTGAACTTGAGCGAGGCGGTTTATAACGAAAGAAATGCCGCCGCCGCCGCCGTTGCCGCACATGAAGTGGGTCACGCTGTGCAACATGCGCAGGCTTATCAGTGGCTGACGATGCGTTCAAAAATGGTTCCGATGGTGAATGTTGCGGCTCCAATTTCGCAATGGCTGATTATTGGCGGTTTGATTTTAGGAGCGGCCGCAGGAGTAGGCGCTGGATTTTATGTAGCTGTTGCGGGGCTTGCTTTAATGACGATTGCCACGATTTTCAGCTTAATCACGCTTCCCGTGGAATATGACGCGAGCAACAGGGCTTTGGCGTGGCTGAAAAATAAAAATATGTTGAGCCAGCAAGAATATGCAGGTGCTGAAGATTCCTTGAAATGGGCGGCGAGAACTTATTTGGTGGCTGCTTTAGGTGCCATCGCTTCTTTGCTTTATTGGGCGATGCAGGTTTTTGGCGGCAGGAGAAATTAAGAAGAGGTGCTGAGGAAATAAGCGCTAAGGTGCTAGGTTATAAAGAAGAAATCCGTGTTGTAAAGCACGGATTTTTTTCTGCCCAGTCATTGCTAGGCACGAAGCTATCACATATCGTTATTAGTTTGGTGTGATTGCTTCGTGCCTCACAATTATATATCATACCTGAATCTGTCTTTCAATCTGAGTATCTAAAGAAATAAAAGTCTCCGTTCTTGAAACGCCTTCAATCGCTTGGATTTTAGTATTTAATAAGGACATCAAATGTTCATTATCGCGGCAGATAATCTTGATTAAAATAGACCAGTTTCCGGTAGTATAGTGGCATTCTAAAACTTCTGGAATTTTTTTCAATTCTCTGACGGCTTCTGAATTTCGGGCCGCTTTATCTAGATAAATTCCGACGAAAGCCATTGTGCTGTAGCCCAAAACTTTTGTGTTGACTACGAATTTTGATCCTGAGATGACGCCTGACTGCTCTAGTTTTCTTAAACGCTGGTGGATTGCAGCGCCTGAGATTCCGATTTTGTTGGCGATTTGCAAGATTGGTTTTCGAGCGTCTTCCATCAAATCTCTGAGGATTTCCTTGTCGATTCCGTCGATTTCTATTTGAAGGGAATTTATTTTCATAGGTTTTGATTTTATAGTAAAAAGAGAATAATACTTTTAATTATAAATCAAATATAAGAATTTTGTTTTAGTATGTCATTGCGACTAAGGGATGCCATCACATAATTTAGCTCTGAAAGTTTAAGCATAAAAAAAGGCTTATCTCTTTCGAAAATAAGCCTTTGCTTTATATTATTGCTTCGTTCTTTGCAATTATACTAGCTAGAAACGCTTTTTGGATTATAGCCCATGTAAGGAACCTCCTTTTCATTAAAAATCACTCCATATTCCTCCAATTCTTTTAAAATCGGCAAATAAACCTCCTTGTTAATAGGAAGCTGTACGCCCGGAGTCGTGATATTTCCGTTCAAAATCTGCAAAGTCGCCATCGCCACAGGAAGTCCCACGGTTTTTGCCATCGCAGTATACGTCTGATCGTCGCCGATGCAGACCATTTTTGAATCAATCTGTTTTTCTTGGCCGTTGATTTCATAACCAAATTTATGATACATAACGATCATGTCTTTGTCATGTTCATCCAAGCTCCAGCTTTCTGATAAAATTTTCTCTAGAATTTGTGCCGGAGTTGCATTTTTCAAGCCTACAATCTTCTTCGGATTAAATAAATCCAGCTCTAAAAGTTTGTCCCATTTGATATCGTCTTGGTCGATTTTAAGGCTCAAGCGCAGTTTAATTTCCACAGAATCTGTCGGGTGATAAGGCAGGAAAGAGTTGGTGAATTCACGGTAAGTCATGTTTTCAGAATCTTCCATAGTGTAAGAATCGTCGGTCATCCCCAAAGTCACGAACATGTTCCAAGCTTTTGAAAAACCGACACGGCGAATCGTACCTCTGTATAAAGTCAGTGCGTCATCAAGACCGTAAACACTGCGGTATTTCAACGAATCGCGGTTGGCATAGCCTTCAAAACGGCCATAACCTTCGACTTCCATGAACTCAGTTCTGCGGAATAATTTGTGATAAGGAATGTATTTATAAGTGCCTTCCTGGATGAATTTTGCTGCGCCGCCTTGACCGGCCAAAACTACATTTCTCGGATTCCAAGTGAATTTGTAATTCCATAAATTAGTATCAGATTCAGGAGCCACAAGACCGCCACAAAACGATTCGAAAAGAATAATTTTTCCGCCTTGGTCACGAATTTCGTCGATCACTTTCATCGCACTCATGTGGTCGATTCCTGGATCAAGCCCGATTTCGTTCATGAAAACTAAGTTATTCGCTTTGGCTTCTTCGTCTAAACTTTGCATGGCGTCGCTGATATAAGAAGCAGTAACCATGTGTTTTTTATAGGCGATGCAATCTTTTGCTACTTCAATGTGCATAAAAGCAGGCAACATTGAAATTACGATATCGGCTTTCTGAATTTCAACTTTTCGTTGCTCAGGATCATAAACGTCAAAGGCAATTGCTGTTGCGTTTTTGTGATTCTTGGTTTTTTTCTGGGCCAATTCTAACGATAGGTCGCCAATTGTCAAGTGTAGATTTTCTTCCTCTGATTTGTTCAGAAGATATTGAATTAGTGAAGAAGCTGACCTTCCAGCGCCAATTATTAAAATATGTCTCATTGATCGAATGTGGTTATTGAAATTAAAAAAAACAGCGAAATTTAATGACTTGATTTTAATTTTAAGCATAAAAATACGAAAGTATTAAAAAATCTATCAAATTAGAATTATTGCGTAATAAATGGTTTGTTAAAATTATATATTTTTTGGATTACTTAATTGTGAATTATTTTATTTTTACTGCTTTGGCAAATTTTTTTATAATAATTATTAGCTTTAACCTTTGCTAAAGTATTTTTATCGTTAAAAATAACTTTAATATTTTTATTTATATAAATATAACTATTTTGCTTTTTTTAAAACAAATTAAAATATATTTATATGAGAAAGACTTTTAGAATATTATTCGCAGTTATTTTTGTCGGAATGTCATCAAAAGCGCAAGTTAAAATAGGTGATAACCCTACAATAGTAAATAATGCTGCATTGTTAGAATTGGAAAGTGCCAATAAAGGCGTTTTGATGCCTAGGATTTCTTTGACAGGGACACAAGATGTTACAACAATACCTTCTCCCACCACAGGGCTTTTAATTTATAATATTTCAACAACGGGCGTATCACCAAATAACGTAGCGCCTGGATTTTACTATTATGATGGAATACAATGGAAGGCTTTTGTTTCAACGACAACTGTTGTCGGGGCTGAAAGCAAAGCAGGACAATTCTTAAGATTTGGAATTGATTCACAAACAATAAATGCTGGTACTGAAGTTAGCTTAAGATTCGTAAATAACAACAGCACTGCTGAAATGGGCAACAACTTATCAGGAACAGCAAATTTTATAAGCACTTTAGAAGATTCAGAAATTGGCACGGGAAGTTTAGAAAATGTTGCGCTTTCGGCAGGATTAGGGACGCCAGCAAGAACTACTGACCGCGTAAAGCTGTCTGAAGGCGTTTATAGAATAACCCTTCAGCTGGTTGGAAAATCTGATTATAATCCTGTTCCTGCGTATTTGAATTTTAAGTTAGCGATAAATAATAACGAATATTCTTATAGAGATGGGCTTTTATCTCAAACTAATGGAAACACTGACATGACGGGTACATTTATTGATTATGTAATATTGACATCAGAGAGTTATATTGATTTTACGGTAAGCGCCACTAACAAAAACTGGGTATTAAAAGATTATGTATCTCTTTCTGGCGGGAAGCTTTACCGCTCTATTTGTACAATTGAAAGGCTCAGATAAATTTCTTATTGCAAAGTTTGTACAAAATGCCATATATATTTAAAAATGCTATCTTTTTCAGATGGCATTTTTTATATTTATACCAATTTTACAAATCATGGACAAGAAAATAATTGCAACAGGTGCTGTTTTAGGATTTATCGCTATCATTTTAGGCGCTTTCGGAGCTCATGCCTTAAAGGAAGTTTTAGATGCCAACCAATTGGCTTCTTTTGAAACCGGCGTTCGCTATCAAATGTACCATGCGATCTTTTTGCTTTTCATAGGAAGTACTTCTTATGTATCTGAAAAAGCTAAAAAAAGCATTTATTATTTCGTTTTATCAGGAGTCGTACTTTTTTCAGGATCAATCTATTTTTTGGCTACAAGAGGCATAACTGACGTTGATATTCGTGCAATTGGCGTTGTAACTCCAATTGGAGGATTGCTAATGATTTGTGCTTGGGGACTACTTTTTTTGAATATTATTAAGAAGAAGGGATAAATTTTTGCCAAATTAATTTTTTTATAAAATTATTTTCTACTTTTGCCGAATAATTAAACACAACTTAATCATAATTCTATGGATAATTACGCTCAATTTACGAAAACGATTGCGTTAGAGAAATATGGAATCAAAAATGCAGAAGAAGTAATCTACAATCCTTCTTATGATTTGCTTTATGACGAAGAACTGAATTCGGCTTTGGAAGGTTTCGAAAAAGGACAATTGTCAGAGCTTGGAGCCGTAAATGTAATGACTGGAGATTTTACAGGCCGCTCGCCAAAAGACAAATATATTGTTGAGGATGACGTGACAAGAGATACGATTTGGTGGACTTCGCCAAAAGCGGTGAATGACAACAAGCCAATTTCAAAGGATACTTGGAACGCGTTGAAGGAAACTACAGTTCAGCAATTATCCAATAAAAAATTATTCGTAGTAGATGCTTTTTGCGGTGCGAATGAAAACACGAGATTGAAAGTCCGTTTTATTATGGAAGTGGCTTGGCAGGCGCATTTTGTGAAAAATATGTTCATCCGCCCGACGGAAGAAGAATTAGAAAATTATGGAGAACCTGATTTCGTAGTTATGAATGCTTCAAAAACAGAATTCACAGATTTTAAAGTACACGGATTGAATTCTGAAGTGTATATCGCTTTCAACCTTACAGAGAAAATCCAGATTATTGGAGGAACTTGGTATGGTGGCGAAATGAAAAAAGGGTTGTTCTCAATGATGAATTATTATTTGCCACTGCAAGGAATCGCTTCCATGCACTGTTCGGCAAATAAAGGAAAAGACGGCGATGTTGCTGTTTTTTTCGGATTATCTGGAACAGGAAAAACGACTTTGTCGACAGATCCAAAGCGTGAATTGATTGGTGACGACGAACACGGGTGGGATAATGAAGGTGTTTTCAATTTCGAAGGAGGCTGTTATGCAAAAACCATCGACCTGAGCAAAGAAAACGAGCCAGATATTTTTAATGCGATCCGAAAAGATGCGTTGTTGGAAAATGTTACGCTTGACGAAAACGGAAAAATTGATTTCAAAGACGGTTCTGTGACTCAAAATACAAGAGTTTCTTACCCAATTTACCATATTGACAATATCGTGAAACCAGTTTCAAAAGCGGGTCACGCTTCAAAAGTTATTTTCCTTACGGCAGATGCTTTTGGCGTAATGCCTCCGGTTGCAAAACTGACTCCAGAGCAGACTAAATATCACTTTCTTTCAGGTTTTACGGCTAAATTGGCCGGAACAGAAAGAGGAGTTACAGAGCCACAGCCAACGTTTTCAGCTTGTTTCGGAAAAGCATTTTTATCCTTGCATCCAACAAAATATGGAGAAGAATTGGTAAAGAAAATGGAGCAGAATAACGCAACAGCTTACATCGTAAACACTGGCTGGAACGGAACTGGAAAAAGAATTTCTATCAAAAATACAAGAGCAATTATCGACAGAATTTTAGATGGTTCTTTAGAAAATGCAGAAACTACGACTTTGCCAATCTTTAATTTTGCAATTCCAAAAAGTTTGGAAGGCGTTGATTCAGACATTCTTGATCCAAGAAAAACATATGCTGACGAATTAGAATGGCAGCAAAAAGCAAAAGATTTAGGAAAACTATTTGTGGCTAATTTTGAACAATATGCTACCAATGAAGAAGGAAAAAATCTTGTAAAAGCTGGTCCGCAAGTTATCTAACCTTAGTTAATTTATAATCAAAAAAAATCCGATTGGTCAACAATCGGATTTTTTTTGTATCTATATCTAAGTTTTATTCTTTAATTATTTTCAAAGTTTTTACTCCAGCACCTGAAATAACTTTAATTAAATAGGTTCCTGAAGTTAAGTGTGAAACATCAATAGAATCTTGATTAGCATTGATGTTTTTAGTTATTACTTCTTGTCCTAATAAATTATAAATTGATACCGCGGTAATTTCTTTATCAAATGAAAGGTTTACTAAATCTCTAACTGGGTTTGGATACACTTTTAAATTATTAATTGCAAAATCTTCAGTGGAAAGCGTTGAAGGATAGCATAAAATAGGATTGAATGAATTTTTGTCAGAAGTGGTTCCGTCTCCAAGCTGGCCATAATTATTTCGTCCAGTAGATTTTATAAAATTATCGGTGTTTTTTACCAAAATATGTTCTCTTCCTGCTGCTAGATCAGCATTGTCTGAAGATGTTCCTACTTGTGTTGGCGTGCTTCTTATTTGTGTAGAACCATTTCCTAACTCTCCATATATTCCTTCTCCCCAACTCCAAAGTGTGCCGTTTGTTTTAATTCCGTAAGTAAAAGAATGTCCTGCTGCTATTTTTTGCCAATCAGTTGCTGTGCCTATTTGTACGGGACTAGATCTGTCTGTAGCAGTACCATTTCCAAGCTGACTCCCAGAATTTGCTCCCCAACCCCAAAGTGTGCCGTCTGTTTTTATAGCCATAGAATGGTATCCATTGGCAGAAACTTTTTGCCAATTAGTGCCAGTTCCAACTTGTGTAAGGCTCTCAATGGAAACTACAATAAAGCCTAGCCCCAACTCTCCATTTGCATCATAACCCCAACTCCAAAGTGTTCCATCTGATTTGATTGCTAAATTGTGGTCATTTTTAGTAGCAATTTCTTGCCAATTAGCGGCGCTTATCTGTATTGGTATTGATTTATTTACTGTAGTATTGTCGCCCAATTGCCCATAATGATTTCTACCGCAACCCCATAAGGTACCATCAGTTTTCAATGCTATAAAATGTTGTTCTCCGGCATTTATATTTAGCCAATTAGTCGCAGTGCCCACTTGTCTTGGAATAGTTATAGTAGTTGTCGTTCCTTGTCCTAATTGACCATACTCATTTCTTCCCCAAGACCAAAGTGTACCATCGGCCTTAATTGCAAAAGATATTCTTAAACTTGCAGATATTTTAACCCAATTGTTTGCTGTGCCAATTTGTGTTGGGATGCTTTTATATACTGTAGTGCCATCGCCTAATTGAGAGTAATCATTGTTTCCCCATGCCCAAAGCGTTCCGTCATTTTTAATGGCTAAAGAGTGATCGTTACCAGCACTAATACTTTGCCAGCATTGTGCAGACATTTGTAATGTTATAAATAAAAATAATAAAATAGTAATTGTTTTCTTCATTGTTTTTCTGTTTTTATCTGACGTTATTAATAGATGTTTATGGATTTGTTTTTAAAAAATTTTCGATTTGCTAGTGTGATTGTTTGTTTCAAATTCAAAAATTCTTTTTATTAATTGAACTCAATTCATTGGTAAATTTAATTAATAAAAAAAAGTAAATTTTAATCAATGAACATTCGTGGAGAATTGAATGATATTCGTTGGCGATTTTCGTTTTTGCGCAAAATAAACCCCAAAATCAAATAGAGTTTGGGGTTTGAAATTTTAATATTTTGAAATTTTATTTTTCCTTTATTTCTTTATTTGCTTTCGCAATATATTTTTCAAGTGCCATTGTCATTGACGGAGCTTCCGGTGAAGGCGCCATAATGTCCACTCTCAATCCGTGTTCTAAAGCTTCTTTTTGAGTTGTGCTTCCAAAAACTGCAATTCTTGTGTTATTCTGTTCAAAATCTGGAAAGTTCATGAACAAAGATTTGATTCCGGTTGGGCTGAAGAAAGCCAAAACATCATAATAAACATCGGCCAAATCTGACAAATCGCTCATTACGGTTTTGTAAAAAGTACCTTCTGTCCAATTTACTTTCAAGTTGTTCAGCGTTTGCGGTGCGTCAGCATTTAACTGGTCTGAAGCAGGCAAAAGGAATTTTTCGTCTTTGTATTTTTTTATAAGAGGCGACAAGTCAGCAAAGTCTTTTTGACCGACATAAATCTTACGCTTTCTGTACACCACATATTTTTGCAGGTAAAAAGCAACAGCTTCTGACTGGCAGAAATATTTCAAGTCTTCAGGAATCTTATATCTCATTTCTTCAGCTACTCTAAAAAAATGATCCACAGAATTCTTGCTCGTTAAGATGATTGCGGTAAAATTATTTAAGTCAATTTTTTGTGCTCTCACGTCTTTTGCGCTCACGCCTTCAACGTGGATAAAAGGCCTGAAATCAATCTTGACTTTGTGTTTTTGTTGCAACTCAAAATAGGGAGAATTCTCTACTTTAGGCTCTGGTTGCGATACCAAAATTGTTTTCACTTTCATATTTGATATTTTCTTTCTACTACGTTTTCGTAAACCAATAATACATGAAATAATAGGGTGCTATTTCAAGTGCGCAAAGATACAAAATAAAATAAAACAACTTGCCAATTATTAAATTTTGATAAATTTTCAAGGAAATTAGATATGTAATCGCATTAATTATCAAAATAACAGCAATGGTGAAATATATTAAGAAATCTATTGGTGTATCGTTATAAAACAGAATTATATTGAGTGGCAAAATGCACAAACCGATATACGTTCTATAGCTTACTTTTTGCAGATTAAATTGTTCGCTAAATTCTTCAATATTGAAAGAAGTTGCTATTATCTTCTCAATCAGGTATTTAGAAAGTATAAAAATACCTAAAAGCGTTATAATCTGAATGTAAGAAATCCAGTCTGTTTTTTCAATAAATCCAAAAAAACTAAGAGATAACTGAATAAAAAAAGCAAATGAGATGACCTGAACCACAAAAAGTGCAATCGTAAACCAATTCATCAGGTTGCTGGTGTCGCGATAAATCTTGATATATTTGTCGCTATAGATCAATCGCGAGAAATCGACAAAGCGATTTTCAAAAACGCCCCTCGTTATCGCAATCAGCACAAAACTGAGCACAAAAAGAACAGTCGCCCAATCTTTGCTCCCAATATTCCTCGGCTGTAATACGAAATCTAGCATAGCGCAAAATTAATCAAATTTTTTACGTTTCTTTAATTTTTTTAGCACCTAATCGCTGATTTATATTATGCTTTTGCGCGTAAACTTTGCCTATAAATTGCTGTAGCTTAAATGACTTGGTTTTAAAAAAGCGAAATCAATCAGATTATTATAATTTTATTATGAATCATCAGCTATAAAAAGTTTACTTTTGTCCTGAAATTTTATGTGAAAATATGAACGACGGCATTGTTATAATTCCAACTTATAACGAAATTGAAAACATCGAAAGCATTATCAGAGCTGTATTTTCGCTGCAAAAGCCGTTTCACATCCTGATTATTGACGACAATTCTCCAGATAAAACTGCCCAAAAAGTAATCGAGTTGCAACAAGAATTTCCCGATAGGCTTTTTATGGAACAGCGTACAAGAAAATCTGGATTGGGCACTGCTTACGTACATGGCTTCAAGTGGGCGCTCGAACGCCATTATCAATATATTTTTGAGATGGATGCCGATTTTTCACATAATCCAAATGACCTGGAAAAGCTTTATGATGCCTGCAAATTTGGTATTTATGAAGTTGCAATTGGTTCAAGATATGTAACTGGTGTCAATGTTGTCAATTGGCCTTTAAGCCGTGTTTTGCTATCTTATTTTGCTTCTGTCTATGTCAGAATGATTACCGGAATGCAGATTCAAGATGCCACAGCAGGATTTATCTGCTATAAAAGAAATGTCTTGGAAGGAATCAACCTTGACCGAATAAAATTCATCGGTTATGCCTTTCAAATTGAAATGAAATATAGGGCTTTTGCCAAACATTATAAGATCGTCGAAGTGCCAATTATCTTCACAGATCGAACAAAAGGCCAATCAAAAATGAGCAATTCGATTATAAAAGAAGCTGTTTTTGGAGTTTTAGCCTTACGAATAAAAAAAATATTTAATACTTTGTAGACAGAAATTATTCTGTTGAAAATTACCACCGATACAAAAAATTGAAGATGAAAAGTGTTTTGATTAAGAATGCCAAGATAGTTAACGAAGGAACTATATTTGAAGGAGACGTTTTAATTGAAAACGAATTTATTGTAGAAATTGCTGAAACAATCAGTGCGAAATCTTCTGCTACGAAAATTATAAATGCTGAAGGAAACTACCTAATTCCCGGAGCGATTGATGATCAAGTGCATTTTCGCGAACCAGGATTGACGCACAAGGGCGACATCGAATCTGAATCAAGAGCGGCTGTTGCTGGAGGAATCACGTCGTTTATCGAAATGCCAAATACAAATCCGCAGTCAACGACTATTGAATTGTTAGAAGAGAAATTTGCAATTGCGGCCGAAAAATCTGCAGCAAATTATTCTTTCATGTTTGGCGGAACAAATGACAATTTAGAAGAAATTTTAAAGGTAAATCCGAAAACTGTTGCAGGTCTAAAATTATTTTTAGGTTCTTCAACCGGAAATATGCTGGTTGACAATGAAGAAGTTTTAGAGAAAATATTTTCAAGCACGCCTTTGCTGATAGCAGTTCACTGTGAAGATGAGGCTACGATTAAAGCAAATCTTGAAAAATACAAAGAAGAATACGGCGAAGATATTCCGATGAAATTTCATCCTTTGATCAGAAGCGAGGAAGCTTGTTTTATTTCGTCTTCGAGAGCGATTGAATTGGCTAAGAAAACCGGAGCAAGATTGCACGTTTTCCACCTTTCTACTGGAAAAGAAACAAAATTATTCAGTAATAAAATTCCGTTAGAAGATAAAAAAATCACGGCTGAAGTTTGTGTTCACCATCTTTGGTTCACCGACGCCGATTATGATAAAAAAGGAAGCCTGATCAAATGGAATCCTGCGATTAAAACGCAAGCTGACAAAGACCAATTATGGGAAGCCTTGCTTGACGACAGAATCGACGTTATTGCAACGGATCATGCACCTCATACTTTAGAAGAAAAGAAAAATGTTTATACTTCGGCGCCTTCTGGTGGTCCGTTGGTACAGCATGCGGTTGTGGCGATGTTCGAAGCTTTTCACCAGGGAAAAATTTCTGTGGAGAAAATCGTAGAGAAAATGGCACACAATCCAGCAAAGATTTTCAAAATCGAAAAGCGCGGTTTTATCAAGGAAGGTTATTATGCTGACTTGGTTTTGGTAAATTCCGGATTGCCTTGGAGCGTGAAGAAAGAGAATATTTTATACAAATGTGGCTGGTCTCCGTTTGAAGGTTTTACGTTTAAATCAAGAATTACCCATACCTTTGTAAACGGCGAATTGGTTTATAACAACTTTAAAGTCAAAGATGTTAAGGCTGGAAAAAGACTTCAGTTTGACCGCTAATTAAAAGAATATGAAAAACTTTTTTTTATTTTTTATAGGTTTTTGCTTTCTGGTTTCTTGCGAACAAAAGGCGATTGAAAAGCCGGATAATTTGATCGAAAAAGAAAAGATGGATGATATTATCTACGACCTTACATTGCTTCAGGCAATGCGTGGCGGTTATCAAGCTACTTTAGATTCGAATAAAGTGGATGTGGCAAATTACATTTATAAAAAATATAAAATTGACAGCCTTCAGTTCGCTAACAGCAATCGTTATTATGCTTCAGATGTTGCGGCTTACAACCGAATGTTCAATCGCGTTAATGAAAGATTGATTGCCAATAAAGCAAAAGCGGATACTTTGGCAAAAAGGGAAGAGAAATTAAATTTGAAGAAATCTTCCGATACGCTGAACAAAAAACCTAAAAATTAATAAGTAGCACTTACTTTTTTAATATACTCATCAAGGCTTGCAAACTCAATGTTGCAGGCCTTTTTTATTTTTGAATTGTCAAATACTGTTTCTGTGTGCATTGATTTTGCCATGGCTCTTGACAGGTTTCTTTTCGTGAAAAAAAATGCAGAAAAAAACCAATCGATTCGCCAGGCTAGATTTGTCATCCATGATTTTACAAGCATGTTTGGTCTTTTTACTTTCAAAGCGTCAGCGATTTTATTCGAAAGTTCTTGATAGCTGTAATTTTTTTCTACCAGCGTAAATCTTTCTTTTTTGATATCGCTTTTCATCAAAAAGTGCATGGTTTTTACAACTTCTTCCACGCTGATAAATCCGGATGAGCCTTTGGTGTAAAATTTCAAGCCTTTTTTAATTCTTCGGAAGATTTCACTGCTTCCGTTTTGCCAGAAACCTGGGCCTAAGATCACGCCAGGATTCACGATTACGGTATTTAAGCCTTCTTCTTGACCTCGCCAGACTTCCATTTCGGCTCCGAATTTTGAAATCGCATAATCGCTGTGCGGTTTTTCAGGATTCCATTCGGTTTCTTCAGTGATGATATGTTCGTGTTCTTGCAAATCTCCGAGTGCGGCAATGGAACTGACGTAGCAGAGTTTTTTTATGTTTTTTGCCAGGCAGAAATTCACAATATTGGCTGTTCCTTCAATGTTTATTTTTCGTAATTTTTCTTCGTCATTTGGATCAAAAGAAATGTAGGCGGCGCAGTGATAAACATACTCTATATTTTCAAAAGCAATTTCTAGTGTTGGAATTTCGGTAATACAGCCTTGGATCCAGTTTATTTTTTCGAATAAATCAGGTTGGTTTTTCCAGTGGAAAAAGGCTTTTGTTTTTTGGATGTTTTCTTGATTTTTGTATAAAGCGCGGACTTCTTCTCCGTTTTCGAGAAGTTGTAAAAGTAGGTGAGAGCCTACTAATCCGGTGGCGCCTGTGACTAGAATCATAGTTGCAAAAATAGGGTAATTAGATGATAAGCGAATTAGAAAATTAGGGAATTAGAATTTTTTTTTACATCGTCATTGCGAGGAACGAAGCAATCACATAATATTGGCAAGTATTAGGAATGCAGATTTTTTACGGATGATACTGATTTACGAGAATTTTTATTGATAAAATTTCTCGACAAAGCTTAGGCTAGAGTTTCTAAAAATCAAGTAGTTTTTCGATAGCCCCGATTGGCGGCAGTAGCCTTTTCTTCCGTTTTCGGAGAAAAGCTACTGCAGAAAGCGGGACTTTGGATTCTGAAAATACCGAAAGTTTCGCTTCTGATAATTTTATAAAGGATAATGCGTTCCCTCGAATGCGCTCGGGATGACAATGCTGTTTTTATAGAAATTACGGAATTTAATTGTCAAATTTTCTAATTTTCTAATTCGCTAATTTTCTAATTAAAACTATCTTTGCCCAAATTATTTACAAGAAATGAAGAATTTAGTTGAAGAATTAAAGTGGCGCGGGCTGTATGCTGACAGTATGCCGGGGACGGAAGAGCAATTGCTGAAGGAAGTGACGACGGCGTATATTGGTTTTGATCCGACGGCTGATTCGTTGCATATCGGAAGCATGGTTCAGATTATTTTGCTGGTTCATTTGAAGAATTTTGGTCATCAGCCGATTGCTTTGGTCGGCGGTGCGACTGGAATGATTGGTGATCCGTCAGGGAAATCTGAGGACAGAAACCTGCTGAACGAAGAAACTTTGGCGAAAAATGTCGCGGGCATCAAAAGCGTGCTTTCTCGTTTTTTAGACTTTAATTCTACAGATAAAAATGCTCCGGTGATGGTAAATAACTATGACTGGATGAAGGAATTTTCGTTTATTGATTTTGCGCGTGAGGTGGGAAAACGCATCACGGTGAATTATATGATGGCGAAAGATTCTGTGAAAAAAAGATTTAGTGGTGAAGGTGACGGAATGTCTTTTACAGAATTTACATATCAATTGATTCAGGGTTATGATTTTTATCATCTATATAAAAATCACAACTGTCTTTTGCAAATGGGCGGTTCTGACCAGTGGGGAAATATCACGACTGGAACAGAATTAGTCCGCAGAATGGGTGGCGAAAATTCGAAAGCTTTTGCTTTGACAACGCCATTGATTACAAAGGCTGACGGTTCAAAATTCGGAAAATCAGAAGGTGGCAATATTTGGCTGGATGCGGATAAGACTTCGGTTTATAAATTCTACCAATTTTGGGTAAATACGACAGATGTTGATGCTGAAAAATATATCAAAATCTTTACGTTCTTGGATAAAGAAACGATTGAAGCCTTAATTGAGGAACATAAAACAGCGCCTCATTTGAGAGTTTTGCAACGCAAATTGGCTGATGAGATTACGACTTTTGTGCATTCAAAAGAAGAATTGGAGAAAGCTATTCAGGCTTCAAATATTTTATTTGGAAATGCAACTTCTGATGATTTGAAGCAATTGGACGGAGCTACTTTCTTGGAGGTTTTTGACGGCGTGCCGCAAGCGGAAATTTCTAGAGCTGACATTGAAAACGGAATTGATATTGTTTCGGTTTTAAATGAAAAATCTGGGTTTTTGAAATCGAATGGAGAAGCGAGAAGAGCTTTGACAGAGAATTCAATTGCTGTGAACAGAGAAAAAGTGACAGAAGAATTTAAATTGACTTCAAGCGATTTGATCAACAATCAATTTGTCTTATTGCAGAGAGGAAAGAAGAATTATTTTATTTTGAGAATTGTTTAATCGATTGATTGTTTAATTGTTTAATCGTGTATTGCGATTAAACAATTAAACAAATTTACGATTCGACTAAAGAACCATCAAATTACATCCTCGGATGTCAGAATTATCAAAACGGCCCAATACTTCGAAAGAATTGTTGGGCTTTTTTTTACCTAAATCTTGCGTAGCGATGAAGGAACAGGAATTTATATTTGCTAAATCGATGACATTAATTCCGCCAGTTTTTTCATTTTCTATATAAGATAAAGCATCTTCAGTATCTCGGATTAAAATTTGCATCCAGTTTGGGCATTCAAACACGCCATGACCGAGTGAATAAGCTTGGGAAAGCAATTCTGTCATTCCGTATTCTGAATGTATGGCATCAACTCCAAAGCCCTTGCAGAGCAAATCGTGGAGTTCTTCACGAATCATTTCTTTTCTTCGGCCTTTCATGCCGCCGGTTTCCATGATGATGGTGTTTTTTAATTGGAAGTTCTGCTTTTCGATTAAATCTAATAAAGCATAGGTAACTCCGATTAAAATTATATTTTCTCCTGAGGAATCCAATTCGATTAATTTTTCAATTAGTTCATCATAATTGTTGAGGTAGAAACCGCTTTCGGGATGGTTTGATAATTTTATTAAATCGTCAACCATATAAATTAAAGAAGAACCTTCACGGTCTAAATAGGATGGAAGCAAAGCCAAAACAGCGTAATTTTCAATGTTTCCGTAAAATTCAGAAAAGGCTTTTCTATAACTTTCTTCGTATAATGTAATGTCGGTAACCAAATGTCTTGAAGTGGTCATTCCTGTAGTTCCAGAACTGGTGAAAGTTTCCTGGATTTTTTCTTCGGAAGATAAAACTTCGTGGCTTTTGAAGAATTGGATTGGCAAAAACGGAATCTGTTGCAGTGATTTCACGTCGTGTTTTTCTACATTCAAATATTGGCAGAATTCACGATAGACCACATTATTGTCATACTGAAAACGGAATACTTTTAAGGCAATTTTCTCAAATTGCTTGCTGCTTGAAATGCTGAAGATGTCGGCTGGTGAAATCAATGGGAATTATTTTTGGCAAAGGTATAAAATAAAAAAGCTCCAATGTGAATTGGAGCTTTTAGAAAATTTAGAATTAAATTATTGCTTTATGATTTTGATTACTTCTGACGTTCCATCAGAATTTTTTACTGTTAAGATGTAAATTCCGTTTTGGTAAGAAGCGATGTCTAATTGGTGGAAATTTGTATTTCCTACTTTTTTAGAGACAATCACTCTGCCTTCAATAGAAATCAATGAAAGCTCAGTCATCTCTTTTGCTGATTCAATACTGATTTGGCTTGAAGCAGGATTTGGATAGGCTCGAAGCTTGTCAATATTCGCAACCTGCTGTTTCTTGGCTGTCATAAATTGACTGCAAGGCTGAATTTTAGCTAGAAAAACGGCTCCGTTTTGAATATGCGTCATGGCTTTTATTGTAATCGCTTTTCCTGCAGTCAACGTAATATCATATCCAGACGGAACAACATAATTGGTAGTAGTAGTGATAGTATTTGAAGCCTGATAAGTTTGCAACGAAGCAGGTTCTGGAACACTAAATACATAGTCGGTTGGACAATTTGGGGTAACCGTCCTGCAACCAGGAGTTCCGCTTGGCAAGACAGTAATATCATCAGAAATTGTCATCTGACAGCCCAAATTGTTTGTGTAAGTATATGTAATCGTTACCACGCCAGGGGTTAAAGCAGTGAAAGTATAAGATCCGCCTTGTAATGAAATTCCTGGGCCAGAAAACACTCCATTTGTTGGTACTGAAGATAAAAGACTTGCTAGATTTGGAATTGTCTCATTGAGGCATATTTCTGCTGGCAAATCTAAAGTACCAAGGGACGTTAACGGAACGATATTTACGTCGTCTACAAAAACATAAGAATAATTGGAACTGCTCACGCCCGTATAGATGGCCATAGCTCCATGATTGCTTGCTGTAGTTGGGAACGTGAATGTATAGCTATAAAAATGCCATGTGTCATCGTTAGGTGTCAAAGTTGTTGGTACTAATTGTACAGATCCAGGAACAATAACTTGAAAGCTATTTGGAAATAAATTTGTTGGAGCCAATAAACTTGGATAACTAGAGAAGTCTACTGGAATTGGAACATTTGTAGTGTTCGTATAAAGTTTATTTACTTTTGCCCAAAATGATAAAGTATATTGTTGTCCTGGTGTTAAAGGCGTGCTCAAAGTTGTTTGGATTGATTCTTTGTATCCGCCAGAATTGTAATAAAATCCTACAAAGCTGTCGTTAGGTGCTCCGTCATGACTGTTTGAGCCAGGAGAGCCAAATGTGTTTACGCCAACATTGAAAATACCGCCATTGCTTGTGCAGTTTCTTTTAAATATATCTGGTGATTGTGATACATTTGACCAGCATTGAACTGTTGGTACTGGATTGCCGAAGCCAAATTCTCCGCATGATGAAGAATTTTCAAAAGTTCCATTGTTTACTATGTTGCAAGAAGTTGTAGCGCAACTAGCATTTCCAACATAAACATATACGTAGGTTATGTTTCCTCTTTGTCCTGCAGAATCAACAGGAACATATCTTAATAAGTGTACACCAGCTACGTTTGTATTGTAAGTAATGCTTGTTGCAGCCGTACCTGAAGTAGCCGAAAATGTAGCTGCGGAAAAAACATCTTGCAAACATTCAAAACTTGTAGCATTTGTATCGTTGTTTAACAAACCGCTAAGTGTTATGTTTGCTCCAATGGTGCTAACAAATGAATAAGCGCCATTCGAGTTTATTCCGTCGTTAGTTCCTGCTACTTTTATGCCACTGCATGCAGTACCTCCATAATTGAATGTTCCATTAAAAACAGAGCTTCCAAATGTAGTGTTGACAGTATAGCCTAAATCACATAAAACATTTCTTTCTTCAGGTTTTAAATATCGCTTCGTCATCCCGGTGCCAATAGCGTCAGCCATGGTAAAGTAAGAATTGTTATTGTTGGCATTAGGTGCGCTTATACATTGGTCTTCAAAATGGCTCAAGCTACTTGCAGGCTGAAAGCAATTAGGTGTAAAAACGGGCACATTTGAAAGTCCAACATATCTAATTGCAGATCTGCAAACTGTGGTTTGATAATTACAAGGGAGTCCTGAAGCATTAGGTGCTAAAATTGAAGGATTTAGGGCGCTGTTAAAGCTGTAATTGTACATGCTTGAGCAAGCATTAGTGTTTGTCAATAAAAATTGAAGCGCCGTGCTGTTTTTCAAAAAGCGATCATAACGGCTGTAATAATTATAACCAGGACCAAATTTCGAGCTTCCGTTGCCATTTATTAAACTTGCAAAGCCTAAAGCATGAGTTCCTTCATGAAGAAGAACCGTATACAAATCATAAAGATTGCTGCTTGCATTTGTGCTTAAGTTGGTATGCCAGTTTATAGCCGGATTGTTTGGAATTGAAGGATTGTCTGTTGTGTTAAAATTAAACGCAGCCATTCCGTGATAATAAATTCCTGAAGCTCCAGAGCTTATTCCTGTTGAGCTTAATGGAGAAGATACATTGGTGTAAGAATCATTTCCTGTGTGGATTGTCTTCCAAACTTCATTGTCTACAATTCCTCCAAAACCGGAGGTAGTATTGTAAGGCATAGTGTAAAATGAAGACGCAAGACCTAAAACGCCATTTGGCGTATTTGGAGCCGTGATCACATTGTTAATGTTTCGTATCCAAATATTTACTTTTTTTCCAGTTGTGGACAAAGGAGAATTTATAAAATTTGATAAATCTTCAAAAACCTTGCAAACAACAGCTCTTCGAGCATCATGAGTTGGATTTCCGACAATTTCCATTCCACAGCCAGTCTCAAAATAGAGGTTGAAATAACCGGAATTGCAGGTTATTAAAGTTGTTTTTGCTGTAGTTCCTTTTCCGTCTTTGGTGTCTTTTGCAATTATCAAATCTGATAATTTGTATTTTCTACCATAGTGGTCAAACACATCGTCTAAAATGCCATTAGGGCTCAAGCTTGTCTGTTTCTCATTGACGCCTTCTTCCTTTTGGGCATATGCGGTTATAGTTCCCATAAAAATGAGAAACAATAGATATAAGTTTTTCATAATTTTAGTTTTAAGATTAACTTATATTATTTCTTTGCCATAAGGCTTTTAACCATCTCTTTTAGCTCGTCAATTTCTGTGCTTTGTTTCTCGTTTATTTTATTCTGCTCAATAATATAAAGCGTCAATTCTTCAATTTTTTCTTGCTGAATTTTTGCCATGTTTCCGAGTTCGATACCATCTTCTTTAACTTTTTGTGCCGAAGGAACGTTTGGAAGATGCCCATTTTCTTTGATATAGCTTTCTAATTCTGCTAGCGTTTTTAAGTTATAACCTTTTAAGAAAACATAATCAGCCCAATCAGCTTCAAGATTTACTCTTACTTCTTCAGTAAGGATGCCACCTTTTACAAATAAATTATACTTGTCAACATTATAACCGCCAGCAGTCGTTGGGTAATTTCCGAAATCATAACCGACACCTACTTTGCCATTTAATTTGATTAGGTATTCTTTGAAGTCTCCCCAAATTAAAGGCACGGCTCTATAAGCGTTGCTGATATGCAATTTGTTGTCGGTTCTTTCAGAATATCCTGCGTAATTTCCAAGGAAGACACCAGAACTTCCAGTAGATTTTGCTCCAGAGTTGCTTCCTAAAAAAGTGTTGAAACTTCCTTGATTTGCTTGTCCAGAATTATTTCCCACATAAGTGTCATCCGTGCCTCGGAGGTTGTTGTATCCTGTGGAAAAGCCTAAAAAGGTATTGTAGTTCCCGCTATCATTGCTGATTCCGGCTTGATGGCCAACAAACACATTCATTGTGCCTCTTGTGTTTTTTGCTCCTGACTGCTGTCCGAAGAATGCGTTGAATTTGCCTTCGGTCTGCGATCCTGATTCATTGCCATAGAAAGCACTTTCGGTTTGATTGCTTCCCGCATTTAAGCCACCGCTTGTTAATGTTGATGTTGAAGAAACATCTTGAGAATTTGCTGACATAATTCCACCAAGAATTAGTCCTGCACTGAGGATTTTTGTTAAGTTCATTTTTAAATAGATTTAAGGGTTATGTCAAACTTAGTGAAAAATTTGTAATAAAAAAACTATTATTATTCAGTTAAAGTGTTAATTTTTATGGTTTTGATTATTTCTTCAATAAATACAGATGGTTTGGAAGATTGATTTTTTTTAAATTTATTTTTGAGAATGTGTTTTAAACAAAAAAGCATCCTTTTTTAAGGATGCTTTAATAAAAAGTGATGGTAATTTACTGCTTGATTATCTTTTTAATAATAAATTTTCCTTCTAAAGTTTTTAAATTCAACAAGTAAATTCCTTTCTCATAAGAACTTAAGTCAAGAGAATAGTAATTGACATTTGATGTCTTTTTAAAATGAACTAATTTTCCGTCTATGGAATTCAAGGTAATTTCTGTTATTGGAGAATTTGAAACTTCAATATTTATTATTCCAGATGTTGGATTTGGATAAATCGAGACATTGTTCAAGTTTGCTTCAGCTGACTTTTTACTGCTGTTTTTTCCAGTATTAGGTTCGGTGCAAGGCCCAATATGAGCACGGAACGTTGAGCCACTTTTAATGTGAGCGTTTGGACTGATTACGATTGAATTTCCTGCTTTTAGATTAATGTCAATACCGTTATTTACAGTATAATTTGTATTGGTATTTATGTTCTGTGATGCTTGATAATTTGCAGCTGTAATCTGCGGATTGTTAAAAGCAAGATTGGTGCTGCAAATGGGAATGGTACAATCAGATGCTATGCTTTTTACTATAGTGCTTATGCATCCAGATGGGTCATTTATATTTAAAGTAATTGTGCCAGGTAGACTAGTCCATATTATTGTTACTTCCGCTAGGTTATTTTGTCCCACAATTGTTCCGCTACCAGATGTTATTGTCCAACTAGCAGTTTGCCCTTGAGATAGTGATATAGAATTATTTGTTGTATTTCTATTGTTGTTTGATTGGCATGCTGAAGAACTTCCTTGTATTGTTGGGATGTTTTGGTCAGATATCACTATTGTAGTTGTAGCAATTATATTATTACCGTCTCTTAATTTTACAATATAGTTTCCGTTTTGTGAGAAAGTATGTATTGGGTTGGTTAGGATCGATGTATTCTGTGAGCCTGAATTCACATCATCAAATATCCAATTGAAAGAAGTTCCACAAAAGTCAGGAAAAAATTTGTAGGTTTTACAGCCAACAACATAGCTACTAATACCTGAATTATATGCCGTTTCATTTTTTGCATTAATTAGGTTTGGTAAACCTACGTCTATATAATTATTAGGGGTAAAGTTTTTTTTTGGTCCATCTAAAGAAAAAAAACAGTTGTTTAGGTTGTTTGATCCAGCAAGTACATTTGGAAGGTGTATAATTGCTAATTTAGATGTGAATGCATACCCAATGTATAATTTTCCATCAGGACCTTGCTGTATCCTTCCTAGGCGATTTCCTGATGTGTTTTTGGTAATAATTGCTTTGTCTGCATTCATGTTTATTGAATTTAGATTATATTGAGCAATTCTATCGTTGTAGCTTAGATATAATAATTTAGAATCGGGACTGAATAAGCTACCGGTTGATTGGGTAGTATTTGTTATAAGTGTAGGAGTACTTAATTGTCCGATAGATTTGTCAAAATCTAATACGTAGCTATTCCCAGATGTATTTTTTAAGAGAATTTTATTACCATTTGGAGAAGCATGCAAGGATCCTCTGCTATTAATAGGAAAAGAACTTACGTAATTTAATCCATTATTTGTTAAAGAATAAACAACAATTGAATAAGTTGGATAAAAGTCTAGTTTTCTCAAAACGGTTATAATCCAATAGCCTGTGCAATGTGCAACAGCTGTTACTCCATTGGTTTCTCCAATTACGGCTCCATTTGTTCCAGTTAGATATCCTGATGGAAATGTAATTGCTTGATTTGAAATTGAAATAGTCGCGTTTGAATTGTTATCTATATTTACTAGGCTGTACATAAATCCCTCTTGGGAATTATTAAGTGATAATGATTGCTGGGTGAATATATAGTATTTTGAAAAATCGCCAGGCTTTGGAACAATCATTAGGGCAGTTTCTCCATGTATTGCTGGAAATGATCCAATGTTGTTATGTTGCCTATTCCAGATAGTTCTTCCGTCTGTGTAGAATAACAAATTACCTGATGAATCACATTGAGACCCTGCTTGATTGGCAGTTGGGGTGTGGACAGGGAACGTACTATCGAATGTAGGTATTCCACTGCTGAAATTCAGGCCACTGGACCTATTTACGAACCAGTATGAATCTTGATTTATTATAGGATTGCATTCTGTTACAAAAATCTGTTCTGAATGTATTGTACTCTCGTTTCCTCTAGTTACAATAAGTGTGACTGTATAAGGTAGGTCTCTTGAGGTATTGAATATGTGTATAGGATTTTGAATATTTGAGGAGTTATTTATCCCCGAACTTGGGTCTCCAAAATTCCATAAATAAGTAACATCGGATTGAAGTAAAGATTCAAATGTTAACGATACTCCGGAACAAGAGGAATGATTGTAAGGAATGAAATTTGCTGAAATTAAATTTTCAGGGTTGCATGCTCCAGTATATATTAAATTATCTGAAGTGTAAAGCTCATTTCTGTATAAAGAGATGATATTGCGTATTCTGTTAATCTGCCCATTAGTAAAATGATTTACACATTCATCATTTCCATAATCCATATAGTTATGAATATCGTCTGGCAGGTCTGGAGTGTCACCTATGCATGTGTTTATGTTGCTTGTACATTCATAATTTGGTAAGGAAACAGGGGGAGTGTCGCATACATGATCTCCTGTATATTCGCAATCTAATGAAGAATCGCCTGTACAGCCCAAATAGAAGGTATGATATAGGCCTAAATAATGTCCTATTTCATGTACTAAAGTTTTCCCTGTATCTTTTTCGGTTAATAAGTTAAAATTGCAGTTGTTGCATGTATTGTCTCCAAAAACATTGTATTTAATCACAACACCATTAAATAAAGAAAAAGAAACAGGAGGGATAGATGCATAACCATTTATTCCTGAGTTTTCACCATCAATACTATTTACTACCCATATTCTTAAAAATTTATCTCCGATTATTGATGGATGTGCTGTATTCATTAATAATTGTTGTTCAGATAATGAAGAGTCATGATTTGATAAGTTGATATTGTTGATGTGTATGATGCCTGGGATATTTTGAATGTCAGTTGGATTTGCTAATGGAATTGTTGTTGAATTACCAGCTTTTGTTGCAAAGCAAAATTTTATTCCGTACTCATCAAAATAATTGTTTAAGGAATTTATTTGAGCATTTACTTGTTCGTCTGTAATATTTGAGCTAACACCAATCGGTGATCCATCATGAATGATATAAACAATTATTGGTATCGTAATTGTAGAGAAATTTTCAATTTTTTCATTATTATTGATTTTTGCTATTTTTTCATTCAGATGGTCTAATCTTTCCTGTATATCAGGATTGTCTTTGATTAATTTTGCCATAAACTCATCAGTAGCACAAGGTGGAGATTTTGTTTTTTCTATTTGTCCAAAACTATTTACGCCAATAAAAAGCATAAATAAAATTATATATAAATTCTTCATATTTAATTTTTTAGACTTTTTAAGTTTTCTCTCAATTCTTTAATCTCCTTATTCTGCTGAATCAAATAAAGTGTCAGTTCTTCAATTTTTTCTTGTTGAATTTTTGCCATTTCGCCTAATTCAATTCCTTCTTCCTTTACTTTTTTCGCAGAAGGAACGTTTTCTAAATGACCATTTTCATTAATATAATTTTCAACTTCATCAAGGGTTTTTAATTTGTAATTAGATGAAAAGACATAATCAGCCCAATTTGATTGAAGGTTTACACGTACTTCTTCAGTTAAAATGCCGCCTTTTACGAAAAGATTGTAATTAGCTACGTTTACTGAACCTGCAGTAGTTGGAAAATTAGCAAAGCCATTGCCAATGCCTACTTTTCCGTTTAGTTTTAATTGGTCGAGTGCAAAATCTCCCCAGATTAAAGGGCTAGAACTGCTAGAATTTTCAATAAACAATTTGTCGCTATCTGCTGTTTGTTGTGATCCGGCAGCTGATCCAATGAAAATATTTCTTGATCCTGTATTGTTCAGTCCTGAATTTGTGCCAATAAATGTGTTATCATAAGTACTATTGCTTAAATTTCCTGATTTGTAACCAATAAAAGTATTTGAACTTCCTCTGTAGTTATTCTCTCCACTTTGATGTCCAATAAAGGTGTTTTGCGTTAAAACTCTGTATTGCAAACTCCCAGCACGATAGCCATAAAAAGTATTTCCATTAGTGCTGCCTGTTACTCCTGGTAAATTTCCTGCTCCTGCTTCGAGTCCGCCACTAGTCATTGCTGAATCAGATCTGACATTTTGTGCGTTTGTAATGTTAAAGCTTGAGAAGACCAATGCTGTTAAAAATAGTTTAGTTAATTTCATAATGTTTAAGGTTTTTGTTTATAGATTAATTAAGGTTATTTTAAAAGAAGAAGATTTACTTTTTCTTCTAAATCAATAAATTTTTGAAGCATCGCTTTATTTTGTTCTTTTTCTTTCAGGTTTTCTTTATTGAGCTGGATGACATATAAAGTCAGCTCTTCAATTTTTTCCTGTTGAATTTTTATCATTTCGCCTAATTCAATGCCTTCTTCTTTTACTTTTTTAGCAGAAGGAACATTCTCTAAATGACCATTTTCATTGATGTAATTTTCAACTTCGCCAAGCGTTTTTAATTTGTAATCAGGTAAAAAAACATGATCGGCCCAATTTGATTGAAGATTCACACGAACTTCTTCGGTAAGAATACCGCCTTTTACGAAAAGATTGTAATTGGCTACGTTTACAGAACCTGCTGTAGTCGGAAAATTAGCAAAGCCATTGCCAATGCCTACTTTTCCGTTTAGTTTTAGTTGGTCGAGGGCGAAGTCTCCCCAGATTAAGGGTGTCTCTCCTTCATTATTATGTATATATAGTTTATTGCTGCCTGTTTCAGTTTCTCCTGCACCATTCCCAATAAAAACATTATATGAGCCATTTCCATAACTTCCTGCGTCACTACCTATAATAGTATTTTTTATTCCAGAATAATTCTCATTGCCTGCCTGATATCCTAAAAATATATTATCATTTCCAGTAATATTATTTAAGCCGGCGCCAATTCCTACAAAAACATTTCTAACTCCTGAAGTGTTTTCTTCGCCACTTCCATTTCCAATAAATGTATTTTGTGCTCCGGTTGTATTTTTCCCAGTACGGTAACCATAAAAAGTGTTTCCTGTTCCACTCATTCCAGCTTCTAAACCGCCACTAGTTAAATTGGCTGTTGAGGCAACATTTTGAGAATGAGCAAAAAACATTCCTGAGAGAAGGAATGCTGTACTGAAGATTTTTTTTAGTTTCATAATTTAAGATTTAAGGTTGTCTCAAATCTATGAAATCAAATGTAAGTAAAAACTGTTTTTATTTTGTTAAAATATTAAGTTTGTGATTTTAATCCTTGACTTAATTGCAAAAAAAAAGCACCAACGTTAGTTGGTGCTTTTGATATATTTTGAAACTTAATTATTTGATAACTAATTTTCTAGTAGCCGTTTTACCGTCTTCAGTGATTTTAACGATGTAAACACCACCTTTTAAGTTAGAAACATTTACTGATTCAGTTGCAGTTGTATTAACTACTTGTTTTCCTAATACGTCAAAGATAACAACAGCTTTTTCATTATTAGCATCTGTAGAGATGAATAATTTCCCTCCTGTTACAGGGTTAGGATAAACTTTAAGACCGGCGATAGCGTTGTCTTTAACAGAAAGAGTAGTTCCTGTAACGGTAAAATTATCAATTCTCCAAGCACCACCTGTTCCATATGTTGTTCCAACTGGAGCATAAGATGTAGTTGCAGGTGCAAAAATCGAAACAATTCTAAATTTAAAATTTGCATTGTTGTTTACTGTAGCAGGAAGAGTTAATGATACTGGATTAGCAAAATCATTAGCTAACAAACCGCCATTATTGCTTAATACTGTCCAAGTTGTTCCGTCAGTAGAGTATTCAAATTGTTGCCATTTAGAACCAGTTGCAGAACTTCTTGGGTCAAAAGAAACTGTAATTCCAGAAAATCCAACTGTACTTGTTGCGAATTGAAAACCAGCCGTTCCAGAAGCTGTACTTGCTTCAGGAAAAGTTTTAATGCTGTATGCTTTTCCAGTAGAAGGGTTTCCGGCAGGCATAGCTCCACTAGTAAGATTGTCTTCAACTCCACCAATTGTTGTAAATGTTCCAGTACCTGTTGATGGTACCATAGCAGCGGCTGGTGTAAGAGCGTCAAAATTCCATTGTGCAACTGTTGTTTGAGCATTTGCTGTAAGAGCCAATACAAAAACAGATAATAAAGTGTAAAGTTTTTTCATGTTCTTTGTTGTTTTTTGTTATAATTTCTCTGCAAAGATAAGCACAATTTATTGCGCTCAAAAATTATAATGTAAATTTATAGTTAAATGTAGCGGGAAAGTGAAGTTTTGCAACTACTTGATAATAAGCTTTCTTGTGACTGTTGCGTCGCCTTCCTTGATTTTTATGATATAAACGCCTGGTGAAAGTGAAGAAACGTTTAATTCTTTTGACGTCATGGTGCTTTGTTGCACTTTTTTTCCTAATACGTCATAAATCGCTACTTCTTTATTCTGCATTGATTTTGACGAAATAAAAATCTTGCCGTTGCTCACCGGGTTTGGATAAAAGTTAAATCCTTCAATAGTAGCATTGCCTTTGTTTTCCTGAGCTTTAGACTCAAAAGAAACAAGGAAAAGGAAAAATAGAATTATATAAGCGTATTTTTTTATCATGTCAGAAATTTGGCTATGTAAATATAAAAAAATAATTCAATAAGTATACCAAAAAATATATTAAACAAAAACATCCGCCATTGGCGGATGTTTTTTATACTAAGAATTTTGATTCTTATAGGTTTTGTAGCAAGTTAGTACCGTCAACAGTTGCCCAAGCACCACCTGTCAATTGTGCTCCAGTTGCAGCACCAGTTGAGAATGAAGCTCCAAAGCTTGTTGCATTTACTGTGAATGTGTTAGGAACTCCAGAGATAAAGTTGTTATCTGTGTTCGTGATTTTCACGTTAGTTAATTTTACATGTCCAGTCACTACTTGGTTGTTATAAGTAGCTACGTCAAGAACTTGAATTGCACCACCGTTTGTAGCAGGAGTAGTATAGTTTTTGTAGCCGTCGATCACGATGTTGCTGAAATCTCCGTTTCCTTCTTTTTTGAATTGGAAAGCATCAAGTTGAATTTCTGATAAAGCTTCTGTTTGAGTTCCAGCAGCTCTTTTTAATGTGATGTTTGTTACTTTAGGCCAGAAAGTGTTAGCTACACTTTTTGCTTCTACTTCAACACCATAATTTGCAACACCTGTTTGGTAAGCAAACCAGTTTGTGTTTTCTTGACCTCTCCATCCATCTTGCCAGTCAAAAGAATCATCAGAGTTTCCGTAAGAAATTAAGTTTTTACCGCTTACAGTTCCTCCATAAAATTCAAAACCGTCATCATTTCCTTTGTAAGAAACTAGGTTTTCAAGAGTTGTTCCTGCACCTACAGAATAGAAAGAGAATCCGTTTTGCTCTTTGTTGTTTTGAGTAATTACTTGTCCAGCATATTCTACTCTTACAAATTTCAAAGTTCCACCATTGTGTTGTGCGTTAGAACCTCCGTAAGATAAAGATTGTCCGTCTTCAGAGATTGCAGTTTGTGGAGCAGGAGCTGTTGCAGAGTTTACGATTGGAGCATCACCATACATGATGATACCACCCCAAGAACCAGCTATTTTAGATTTTTCTGTAAATACGATTGGAGAATCAGCAGTTCCAACAGCAATTACTTTTCCTCCATTTAAGATGATCAAAGCATCTTCACCATTTGTTTTGTCAGCAGTAATTGTTGAACCAGCTTCAAAAGTAACTGTTGCTCCAGCAGCAATCTTAACGTTTCCGTTTAATGTATAATTTCCATAAGCGAAAGTTTTGTCAGAAGAGATAGTTCCGCTTATTTCTCCTGTTACTGGAGTTTTAACTGGTGTACTGCTATCATCGCTTGAACAGCTTGTGAAAATTGAAGCTAAAACAGCTACGCTTAATACTAATTTTTTCATTTTCTTTAATTTTAGTTTTTGTGTTATTTAATAATGCAAATCTAGATGTTAAATATTTTTGGTATCATAGCTTAAGGTTATCAAATAGTAACCTGAGAGATAACAAAAGGTTTCTTTAATGTTAACTCGATTAGAAAGTGTAAGACAGGTTTAAAGAGAAACCAACTCCTTTTTTATAATCTTTGATAGTAAGGTCGCTTTCTGTAATGTCGATCTTGCTTTTGTCGCCCATTTCGATTTTATATTTAGGATTCAGAAGATTTTCTGCCGCAAATTTTAAATCCCAATTTGAAGATAATTTACTGTTCCAAATAAAATCAAGCTTGTTGAATGGCATTTCATAATAATGATCTAAATCACGAGTACCAACTGCAAAAATTCTTTTTCCGTATACATTGTAAACTAAGGAAACTGTGTTATTCCATGTTTCGCTGAAATCAAATTCATATTTTAAATCAGCATTGATAAGCCACGGTGAAGCACCTTGAAGTTGTCTTTCATTATCTGTTTCAATAACATTCTCAGTAGTTACTTTAGTGTACATAACAGAAGTGTTGAAACCTAATGACAAGTCTTTAAGTGATTGTGAAACTCTGTCCAATTGCACTAAAAATTCAAGTTCGGCTCCTAATAATAATGCTTTTTTAGAGTTGGCATAAGATATGATTTGACCTCCACTACCTGCTGAGTTCATAAAAATTCTTTCAATTGGGTTTTGCAGGTATTTTGAGAAAGCTGTTACAGCAAATAATTCCTTGTTTGTTGGGAATATTTCATACTTCAAATCAACATTATAGTTGTCGCTGTTTACAAGTTCTGAATTTCCGTTTTCGATTGTTCCGTCAAGATTAACAAACTCTAGAGGGAAAGCTTCCATGATTACAGGTCTTGTAATAGTTTTTGAAGCACTGAATCTTAAGTTTGAAGCATCACTAACTTTATATTTCATGTTAAGCGATGGCAATAAATCTACATTGTCTGTCTTTTTAACAAGCAAAGGATCGTCATAACTGCCTTGTTCTCTATATTTTGTCTCTTTGCTGCTTTGTTCTACTCTTGCTCCAATGTTAAGTTCATATGATTCTCCAAATTTCAAAGCTAAATCTACATAACCAGCGTTTACAAATTCTTTAAGTTTTGCTTGGTAAGTTGAATTTGAAGCATCACTATAGTAAAAATCAGAATTTTGAATTGCTGATTGGAAGATGTCATCAGGCGTGTTTGTTGGAAATGCTACTTGGTTGTTACCGCTCGCACCTCTATTCGACTTAGCAAATCTATAGCTAGATTCCATGTCGTTCATATAACCGTTGTATCCTGCTGTCAATTTGTTTGCTTTTGTAATGTCTTCATTTCCAAATTTCCAGTTATATTCTACCATTCCAGAAGCATAAAATTTACCGCTGATGTCAAAATATTGTCTAAGCAAGCTGTTTCCGCTATAGTTGATTCCTGTAGTTTCTTCATCTTGTTTAAAACCGCTGAAAGATTTTCTGTCTGGCAATTCAAAAGTTGTTTTTGTATAAGAAGCTCCAGCTTTAATTTCTTGTCTTTCATCAGCAGTCAATTTATAAGTAGCCAATAATTGCGAGTTGAAGAAAGAAGTTTCAGTCAATTGGTTTAATCTGATGAATGCGTTTTTATTAGTAGCAGCCCCATTAGTATAACCCAATTGGTCTTGAATCATGTTTTCAGTAGTCTTCAAATAGAAAGTATTTGAAGTCAAAGTAAATCTGTCTGTTTTATAATTTAAAACGCCTAACAATGACGAATTTGTAGTGAATTTGTATTGTTTGTTGTACAAATCATTATTATAATTTCCTTGGCCTGGTGTAAAAAAACGGTCAACACCTTCTCTATACTGATATTTATTGTCATAGTTGATTGAAAATAAATAATTAAAGGTATTGTTGTTTTTTAAATTGAATTTTTCAGAATGCAATATTCCCAAGCTTGTATTTAACGGAGCAATTTCTTCTTCTACATTAAATCCTGATCCAAATTGATTTTGTGATTCTTCAGCAGTAAAATCTTTTCTTCTTGGAATTCCTGCCATAACTGAAGGCATGTCTCTTTCGTTTCCTGAAAATCCAAAAAAGTCTCCAGTAGAATTTCCGTCTTCAGAAATTAAAAACTTCTTTAAATTATTATTTGTAGTAAAGCTTGTCCCGATATTGATTTTCGTCATGCTTTTGTTTCCTCTTGCTGTTACGATGTCAAAAGTTCCACCGGCAAAATCGCCATAAATATTAGTGTTGAATGTCTTGTAAGTTTCAATAACGCTTACAATATCAGTAGGAAATAAATCTAAAGGAATAATTTTCTTAAAAGGATTGTTTGATGGAACAGCCAAACCGTTTATCAATAAATTATTGTAACGGTCTTCCAAACCCCTTACAAAAATACCTCTTCCGTCTACTTTCGTGATTCCGGTGATTTTTGTCAAACCTTCTTCAACATCGCTCACGCCTTTTCTAGAAAGTTCTTGCGCGCCGATGCTTTGCTTGATTTCAACAGCATTTTTTTGTTCTAGCAATAATGCCGTTTCTTTTTCTCTGCTTTGAATTGACTCAATAACGACATCTTCAAGGCTAACGCTTCCAGAGCTCAAAGACTTGTTCACTGTCTTTTTCTCTCCGGCGGCAATCGTGATTTTCTCTTCTTGAGATTCATATCCAAGAAAGCTAAAAACTAAAACATAAGCTCCCGGCTTTAATTCGATAGAATACTTTCCGTCAATGTCGGTCTGTTTTGAATTGTTTGTTCCTTTGACTGTTACATTTGCGAAAGGAAGTGATTCGTTATTCAAGTCCTTATCTGTAATAGTTCCAGAAATTGTACCTTTGCTTTGTGCAAATCCAAGAGTGCTAAGCAATAAGGTGATGAATAAAAGTTTAATTTTCATTTGTTGTGTTCTTTAATTTTGCGCAAAGAAACAGCCGCGCTGTAAAGTTCATGTTACTCACCTGTTACTATTAAGTTTCATTAACTTTACTAAATTGTTACCAGATTAAATTACCGTTAACACATATAATCCTTTTGTTTTATATTTACATTTACAACCGCTAAACGCATAATTTTTCCCAAAGATGAAAAAGAAAGACATTAAGATTTTATTGGTTGATGATGAGCAAGATATTCTAGAGATTGTAGGGTATAATCTGACGCAAGAAGGCTATCAGATTTCTACAGCAAGCAATGGCAAGGAAGCGATTCAGAAAGCAAAAAAAGAATTACCACACTTGATAATCATGGATGTCATGATGCCAGAAATGGACGGAATGGAAGCTTGTGAAAACATCAGAAAATTGCCTGAATTGAGCAATGTCATCATTACTTTTTTAACCGCAAGAAGCGAAGATTATTCTCAAGTTGCCGGTTTTGATGCCGGAGCTGATGATTATATTACAAAACCAATCAAGCCAAAATTACTGGTAAGTAAAGTTAAAGCATTGTTGAGAAGATTGAAGGAAGACGAGCAAAACTCAGAAACTTTAAACGTTGGCGGCATCGAAATCAACCGCGAAGAATATAAAATCGTTCAAGACGGAAAAGAAATCGTTTTGCCGAGAAAAGAATTTGAATTGTTCTATTTGTTAGCTTCAAAACCAGGAAAAGTATTCAAAAGAGAAGAAATTTTAGACAAAGTTTGGGGAAATGAAGTAATCGTCGGCGGCAGAACAATCGACGTTCACATTCGCAAATTAAGAGAAAAAATTGGAGAAGAATTGTTCAAAACCATCAAAGGAGTTGGCTATAAATTAGAAGTTTAATGGCTGTAAGTTTCAAGAAAACCTATCGTTTTGCAGTAAAATCATCGCTGTATATTACCTTTTTTGCAACAGGATTAGCAGCGATTCTGACCGCGTTTTTCTTTACGTTTTCTTGGAAATTCTGTTTTGTTTTTGCTTTTTCAATAGCTGTTTTTTCTTTCTTCGTAATTCAATATCGCGTCGAAAGATTTATTTATAGAAGAGTGAAAAAAATCTATGATGACGTTTCCCTCTTAGAATCTACCAATTTCAGGTCGCAGCCAATTACTACAGACATGGCGACCTTGACCAAGCAAGTCAAAAAATTCGCGACTGACAAAAAACTAGAAATCGAGACTTTAAAAGTACGTGAAGAATACCGACGCGAGTTTATCGGAAACGTTTCTCATGAATTAAAAACACCGCTTTTTACCGTTCAAGGTTATCTTTCTACATTGCTTGACGGCGGAATGAAAGACAAAACAATCCGCAAAAAATACCTGCAAAGAGCTGAAAAAGGTGTAGAAAGATTGATAATCATAGTGCAAGATTTAGATATGATTACAAAACTGGAAGCTGGCGAATTGAACTTAGTCAACACAAGATTTGATATTCTCGAAGTAATCCAAAACGTATTCGATTTGCTCGAAATGAAAGCTTCCGAGAAAAATATCCTGCTGATGTTTGATGCCAAATATGTAAAGCCGATTTATGTTTATGGCGATAAAGAAAAAATCCAGCAGGTTGTCACGAATTTGGTCGTAAATTCCATAAAATATGGCAAAGAAGACGGAACTACTGAAGTCAGCGTCGAGGATTTAGTAAACAATAAAGTAATCGTCAGAGTCATGGACAACGGTGACGGAATCGAAAAACACCACATTCCAAGGCTTTTTGAGCGCTTTTACCGTGTCGACAAAAGCGGTGCCAGAAGCGAAGGCGGTTCTGGACTTGGACTTTCCATCGTGAAGCATATCATTGAAGCTCACGATGAAAAGATGTATGTGGAAAGCCAAGTAGGCAAGGGGTCAGAATTCTCATTTACCCTCGAAAAGACAAAATAATTTATTCCAAGTTATATCGGTTCCAAAGTTTTTCAGTCCTTTGAAAAGGTCAATTTCCATAAGCTTTTCAATCTTGAAATCAGCTTGTTTTGAAAACGGAACCAACCCTTCTCTCTTCAGCTTTTTAGCCAAATATTCTTGCTCATATTGTCCAGGAGTTGGAATGAAAAACGCTTTTTTTCCTAATTGTGCCAAATCCATAATTGTAGTGTAACCTGAACGGCAAAGCACAATTTCGCTTTCGTTAAAAGTGTTTTCAAGCTCTTCGGTGTTCATGAAATTATAATAAGTCACATTCCCAAACTGTTCTACATTTTGTTCTGGCTCAATTTTTCCTTTTATAAAAATAGTATCGCCTTTAAAAGTAAGCATTTCCTTTTTTAATTGTTCTTCAAGCATCCCGCGCTGAGGTTCAGGACCAGAAAGAATAACCATCAAATCATACTTTTTTGAAACGGTTTTTTTGTGCAGACGGCTCAACGGACCAATGTATTTTATATTGGAATCTGGGTTTTCTAAATGGCCTAACTTTCCAGTAAGATTCGGTTTTGTTTCCACATCAGGAACCCAGCATTGATTAAATTTTTTGATAATCTGCTGGTGCATTTTGCTGGAAATCCAAGTCGTGTTTCCGGTCAAGACGTTTAATTGGTGCGTAATAAAAACCGACGGAATCTTCTTAGAATGCACGCCAAGTCGATTGTCAGAAATGATTCCGGTTAAATCATATTCTTTGATCCATTTCTTGATGATTTTTTTCTCTTCATAAATTGCATCCAGCATTTTCGGAGCGTTTAAAAGCATTTTCCATTTAAAGAAAGCGCCATTTTTGGCATACTCAATTTGATAGGATGGAAGTTCTAAAGATTTTAAGTGCGGAAATTCTTTTTGGAGCATTTTTAAGGCAACTCCGTCAGAAGCGATAATCGGGTTATAGCCGTTGTTTTCTAAAGCTTCAATGATCGGAATGCAGCGTGTTGCGTGGCCTAATCCCCAATTTAAAGGTGCTACAAGAATGTTTTTCTTTTGAGTTTCCAAGTTTCGTGATGCTTTACAGGTTAAAAATAGTCATTTATTCTTCTTGATTTTTTAAAACGTATTGTCGTTTATAATTAAAAGAACATCATCGAAGATAAAAGTAATTCAGTTCATATATATTTCCTTAATTTTACCAAAATTTTAAATTTAGCCGTGGGAAGTAAAAATAAATTAAAGCGATTTAAGGAAAACGCGACGTTTGAGAACGTTTTCCAGCCAACGAGAGAAGAAGTTGTAAGCGGGGAATTTCCGTTAAGAGGAAAATGGAATGCTGACTTTTTCAAAAATGACAATCCGATTATCTTAGAATTGGGTTGTGGAAAAGGCGAATATTCTGTTGGATTGGCAGAGAAATATCCGAATAAAAACTTTGTTGGGATTGATATCAAAGGAGCTCGTTTTTGGCGTGGTGCCAAGACTGCTGTGGAAGATGGCTTGCACAATGTAGCATTTGTAAGAACTCAGATTGAGCTGATCAACTACGTTTTTGCAGAAAATGAAGTCGACGAAATTTGGATTACTTTTCCAGATCCGCAGATTAAATACAAGCGTACGAAACACAGAATGACGAATTCTGAATTCTTGCAGTTGTATAAAAAAATATTAAAGCCAGACGGCGTGATGAACTTGAAAACCGACAGCGAATTCATGCACGGTTACACGCTCGGATTGCTTCACGGCGAAGGCCATGAGGTTTTATATGCAAATCATAACGTGTATAAAAATGAGGGAAGTCCAGAGGAAGTTACAAGTATTCAGACATTTTATGAAAAACAATATTTGGAAATTAACAAAGCAATTACCTATATTAGATTCAAAATAAAATAGTATGGCGGTTGCGATGGCACTCGTGTGGGGTTTTTGCTTGTCAACCATTGGAATTGCACTTCCAGGGTTGATAAATATGACGGCGGCTAAAATTAGTGTTCGTGACGGCAGGTCAAGGGCTTTGATTTTTGTGGCCGGAGCGCTGGTAATTATTTTTGTCCAGACTTATATTGCGGTCGCTTTTGCGAAACTGATCAACAGTCGCCCCGACTTGATTTATATGCTGCAGGAAATTGGCTTGGTGCTGTTTTCATTGCTGACGATATATTTCATGTTCATTGCAAAAAAGCCAAAAGTCAAAGCAGAAGATACCAAAGTGAGAACTAAAGTAGGCCGCTTTTTCTTAGGAATGTTGCTTTCGGCATTGAACTTTTTCCCGATTCCTTATTTTGTATTTGTAAGCGTGACTTTGGCAAATAACGGGCATATCAAGTTTGCTCCGTTGTCAAATTTTCTGTTTGTCATGGGAGTTTTGATCGGTTCGTTCTCAATTTTCTATTTGTATATTATTTTTTTTAAGAAAATCGAGCACAAAACCGAGTGGATGATGCGAAACATGAATTACTTTCTAGGTTCGGTTACAGGTTTGGTTGCGGTTGTAAATCTGATTAAGATTTTAAGAAATTAAGCATAGATTTTATGAATTTTACAGATTCAGAAATGCATTAAGTTTTCTGTAAATCTGTAAAATCTGTGTTGAAAAAAGTATTTATGAAAGAAGAAAATTTTTTCCAAAGGGTTTATCAAGTCGCAAGACAAATTCCATATGGAAAAGTAACTTCATATGGAGCTATTGCTAGATTTTTAGGAGCCACAGGTTCCGCCAGAATGGTAGGCTGGGCAATGAATGCTTCGCACAACATGGAAGATATTCCCGCACACAGAGTGGTAAATCGAAAAGGACTTTTATCAGGAAAGCATCATTTTGAAGGCACAAATTTAATGCAGCAGCTTCTGGAAAATGAAGGAATTGAAGTAGAAGAAAATCAAATTATAGATTTCGAAAAGCATTTTTGGGATCCGATGATTGAACTGAATTCATAAAAAAAAGGCGAGATAATTTTCTCGCCTTTTTTTTATGAAGAATTAATTTTCTTCTTTTTGCAATAGAAATTTATAAGCCAATCCGGCTAAAATTGCGCCGCCAATTGGTGCTGCCCAAAATAACCAAAGCTGTGAAATATATTCGCCACCCACAAATAATGCTTGTGATGTTGATCGCGCAGGATTTACAGATGTATTTGTAATCGGAATACTGATAAGGTGAATCAATGTCAGTCCAAGTCCAATGGCAATGCCAGCAAAAGCTGAATTTGCAAACTTATCGGTTGCTCCTAAAATGATAATCAAGAAGAAGAAAGTAAGCAGAAATTCTGTAGCAAAAGCAGCTTGAAGCGAATATCCGGTTGGAGAAAGATTGCCAAAACCGTTTGCGGCAAATGCTCCCGCTTTTGTTGGGTCAATGGCAAAACCGTCTTTTCCTGATGCAATTAAATATAAAGCAGCCGCCGCGACAATACCGCCGATCAATTGTGAAATAATATAAGGCGCTAAATCTTTAGCAGGAAATCTCCCGCCTGCCCACAATCCAAAGGAAACTGCAGGGTTGAAATGCCCGCCAGAAATATGCCCGACGGCATAAGCCATTGTTAAAACTGTTAAGCCAAAAGCCAAAGCAACTCCGGCAAAACCAATTCCTAATTCTGGAATTCCAGCAGCAAATAATGCGCTTCCGCAGCCTCCAAAAACCAGCCAAAATGTTCCAAAAAATTCGGCGAATAATTTTTTCATGTAGATCGTTTTAAGTGTTAATTGAAACAAATCTAAAAGTTCTATCCTTTATTTTTAGATTTACAACTTTCATATTTTCAGATTTGCCCATTTAATCGATGAACGACTTAAAAAATCTTTGAACTGCATACTTCTTGCGAAAAACAAGCCGTTTTATTGCCTTAATTTGAACTACTTTTGCTGACATGTTTTCAATTTCCAAAAAAAGCAAGGACTTTATCATTCTCATCGTCAAAATTTTAATTGTCGGTGGCGCTTTTTATTTTATTTATAGCCAGTTGGCAAATAATGACAAGTTAGATTGGAAGAAATTTCTAGAACTTTTAGACAAGAAAAAATCCTTCTTCGGAATAGTATTTATCTTGTCATTCAGCTTTTTCAATCGCTTTTTTGAGATTCTCAAGTGGCAAAATCTAGCACAAATAATTCAGAAAATTTCGCTAAGCCAAGCAACCGAACAAGTTTTGGCAGCATTGACCGCTTCAATTTTTACGCCTAACGGAATTGGGGAATACGGCGCAAAAGCGTTATATTTTGAGAAAAGCCAAGCTAAAAAAGTCGTATTTATTAACCTGATTTGCAACGGAATACAAATGGTTTTGACCATTATTTTTGGCTTTTTAGGATTGCTTTACTTTAATTATAAATTTTCAGTAGTCTCAACGAACACTATTTTGGTTGTTTTGGCAATTTCAGGAATCACTTTGATTGTTCTTTTTACGATTAAAAAAATTACTATAAAAGGTTATTCTCTTGATAAATTATTCAAGAAAGTAAACGAAATTCCGAAGAAAATCCATCAAAAAAACATTCTTTTGGCGGTTTTTAGATACTTGATATTTTCGCACCAATATTATTTTTTATTTCTGGCTTTCGACGTGAATCTGCCTTATTTTGAATTGATGGCAACAATCACGAGCGTTTATTTTCTAGCGTCTTCATTGCCTACTTTTCAGTTTTTAGATTTCGCCGTAAAAGGAAGCGTCGCCGTTTATTTCTTCGGAATTCTGGGCATTAATGAATGGATTGTTATTTTTATCACTACCTTAATGTGGTTTTTGAACGTCGTGATTCCGGTTCTGATCGGAAGTTTTTATGTCTTTAATTTTAAGTCCAGATGGAAATCCTAACAATCCTTTTTTTTGCAATAATTGTGCTCTATTCTATTTTTATAGGATCGCTTTTCTACGGATTTAAGAAAGTAAAAACCTTTGAAAAGAGTGATTTAAAACCAATAACTGACTTTTCGATCATAGTTCCTTTTCGAAATGAAGCCGCAAATCTTCCAAGTCTTTTGCATTCTTTTTCGCAGTTGAATTATCCTAGAAATCAATTCGAAATTATCTTTGTAAACGATGCTTCCGAGGATAATTCTGTAGAAATTATTACTAATTTTCCAGTTTCCAGCTTTGCTTTTAAGGTGATTGACAATGTTCGGAAATCAAATTCTCCTAAAAAAGATGCCATTGCCACGGCGATAAATCATGCTAAAAATGATTGGATTATTACAACCGATGCCGACTGTTTTGTCGATCAAAATTGGTTGCAAACATTAGATAATTACATTCAAAACTATAGTCCAGAAATGATTGCCGGAGCAGTTTCAATTTTAGCAGATGATACTTTTCTGCACCAATTTCAGCAGTTAGATTTGATGAGTTTGCAAGGCGCAACAATCGGCAGTTTTGGGATTGGCAAGGGATTCATGTGCAACGGAGCTAATTTTGCCTACACCAAAAAAATCTTCCAAGAGATGAATGGTTTTGATGGAAATAACAAAATCGCGAGTGGTGATGATGTTTTTCTACTCCAAAAAGCAATTGCAAAATATCCAGAAAAAGTGCATTACTTAAAATCAGAAGATACAATAGTTTTGACAAAACCGGCAGACGATTGGAAATCTTTATTTTTTCAAAGAATGCGCTGGGCTTCCAAAACATCTTGTTATCAAAGCAGTTTTGGAAAAATCTTGGCATTGGTCGTTTTTGCAGGAAATTTGACTATCGTTCTGTCTTTTTTCTTGACGCTGTTTGCTCAATTTTCCTTTTGGAATTGGTATCTTTTATTTGCTATAAAGATCTTTGCAGACTTTTTATTATTGTACCAAACCGGAAGGTTTATCAAGCCGAGAGCCGTTAAATTCTTTCTTATAAGTAATTTATTTTACCCGTTTTTTAGTACTTCTGTGGCTATTTATTCCTTATTTGGAAAATATCAATGGAAGGGAAGAAGTTTTTAATGTATTTTTTATTCTTAAAATAATATCCTTTTCAAGCTCGTAATTATAATCAAAATTCCCACCATAATCATAAGTGCTTTCGTTGGGATTTTGTTGGCCAAAAAAGCGCCAATCGGAGCGGCAATAACACCTCCAATTATCAGTCCGAAAATAACCGACCAATGCGTGAATCCGATAGTTGCAATGAAAGTAAAAGAACTTGCAAGCGCCACGAAAAATTCTGCCAAATTCACAGAACCGATAGTGTAGCGAGGATTTTTGCCATTGGCAATTAACGTGGAAGAAACTATTGGCCCCCAACCGCCACCGCCAATAGAATCTAAGAATCCGCCCGCAATTGCCAGCGGAAAAAGGCGCTTAACTTTCTTGCGACCTCTATTTTTCTGCAAGGCTTTTCGGATGATTATAATTCCTAATAGTAAAGTGTAAATCGAAACAATTGGCGTAATATAATGATTGTAATTTTCTAAACTTGTCAGGATATAAGCCCCTAAAATAGCACCGATAACACCTGGAATCAGTAGGTTTTTAAATAATTTAGAGTTCACATTTCCGAATTTCAAGTGCATCAGCCCTGAAGCGCCGCTTGTAAAAACTTCAGAAGCGTGGACGCTGGCACTTGAAACCGCTGGAGAAAGTCCGAAAGACAATAAGAAACTTGTTGCGGTCACGCCATAAGCCATTCCTAAAGCACCGTCAATCAGCTGCGCGATAAATCCTGCGAGTATAAACCAGAGAATGTTTTCGTCAAGGTTTTCGATGACAGAATTTCCAAACTGCCCAATATCATCAGGCGAAATGAAGCGACCGGCAATGTAGCCGGTCACCAATAATGCAGGAATACTGCAACTGTAAATCCAGATTCTGAGGTTGCTGATTTTTAATCTTCCTTTATTTTCTGAAGTTTCTATTTTCTTCTCTTTCGGGAAGTCTTTTTTGGTATCTTCTGACATCCTTTTTGTGGAATTAATTTTCTAAAAACATCAAAGCACCAACGGTATTAAAACTGGTTTCGTCAATCAGAATCGCATTTCCGGTTTTGTCATTATCCACAAAAGAATCAAAAAACAAAGGCTGGTTTGTTCGGATGGAAACCTGTGCAATGTCATTCAATTTGATGTCTTCCGCAGGAGAAAATTCCCATTCGTTGACATTCCATTTTTGATTGATAACTTGCACTTTTACGCGGACATTTCTGAAACGATGCTGTAAAATATAGGTTTTGCCTAATTGTAAAGGCGCATTATCCAGCCAAGAAATCCAAGTGTTGATTTGGTTTGATTCTTTTGGCAATTCATCAGTCTTAACCACAGTATCGCCACGGCTGATGTCAATATTGTCTTGAAAATGAAGTACGATATTTTCGCCTGCTTTTGCTTCGGAAACCGATTCCAGATGCTTTTCAATTTTTATAATGGTAGTTTCAATTCCAGCAGGAAGAATTTTTACTATATCTCCAACGGAATATTTACCGCTTAAAACAGCTCCGGCATATCCTCTGTAATCATGGTTTTCCTCATCTTTTGGACGAATTACCCATTGTACTTGAAAACGGGAAGCTAAATTTATATTGCTTTTTGGTTCAATTTCTTCCAAAGTTTCCAAGAGCGCTTTTCCAGAATACCAAGGCGTTTTCTCAGATTTCGTTACGATATTATCGCCAACCAAAGCACTTACGGGAATGTAAACAATTTCGTCGAACAATAATTCAGAACTGATTTTAGCAAAATCATTTTTGATAGCAATAAAAATTTCTTCGGAATAATTGACCAAATCAATCTTATTTATAGCAATGACCGCTTTTTTAATTCCCATCAAAGAGCCAATGCTGGCGTGCCTTTTCGTCTGAACGGTAATCCCTTTTCGAGCATCGACTAAAATAATAATCAGGTCAGAATTCGAAGCGCCGGTAATCATGTTTCGCGTGTATTGCTCATGGCCTGGCGCATCGGCTATGATGAATTTTCTTTTTTTGGTAGAAAAATATTTGTAGGCGACATCAATCGTGATGCCTTGTTCGCGCTCGGCACGCAATCCGTCGGTAATCAGAGAAAGGTCGATGTCAACGCCTTCTTGTTTGGTTTGCTGTTGCAAAACGCCCAACTGATCAGTATGGATGCTGTCAGAATCGTAGAGCAGACGGCCAATCAGCGTGCTTTTTCCGTCATCGACATTTCCTGCAGTTATAAATCGTAATGTTTTCATATATGTGTTCGTTGACTTTGTAAATTAAAAATAGCCTTGCTTTTTGCGGTCTTCCATGGCGGCTTCAGAAAGCTGGTCGTCTAGCCTTGTTTGGCCTCTTTCGCTGACTCTCGTTTGGATAATATCGTCAATAATATCTTGAACAGTCAAAGCTTCTGAGGGAACTGCAGCCGTGCAAGTCATGTCGCCAACGGTTCGGTAACGCACTTTTTCAACCACAACCGTATCATTTTCTAAAGGCTGGATAAACTGCGAAGTCGCTACCAATTTGTCATGGTGGACGATGCATTCTCTTTCATGGGAAAAATATAAATTCGGAAGCTCGATTTCATACTTTTGGATGTAATTCCAAACATCTAATTCGGTCCAGTTGCTGATTGGAAACACACGAACATTGTGGCCTTTCTGGGTTTTTCCGTTTAAGATATCCCACAATTCTGGACGCTGCAACTTTGGATCCCATTGCCCAAAATCATCTCTTACCGAGAAAATTCGTTCTTTAGCTCTGGCTTTTTCCTCTTCACGGCGCGCGCCGCCGATGCAGGCGTCAAAATCATTTTCCTGAATTATATCTAACAAAGTATAAGTCTGCAAGGAATTTCTAGACGGAAAACGTCCTGCAGTTTCTTTCAGATTGTATTTTTTAATGCTGTCTTCAACCGAACCAACGATTAATTTTTCTCCGATTTTATGGGCTAGATAATCTCTGAAAGCGATAGCCTCTGGGAAATTATGGCCGGTGTCAATATGTACCAAAGGAAACGGAAATTTCCCCGGGCGAAAGGCTTTCAAAGCCAAATGTACCAAAACGATCGAGTCTTTTCCGCCTGAAAAAAGCAACGCCGGTTTCTCAAATTGCGCTGCCGTTTCACGAAGAATATAAATCGCTTCATTCTCTAATTGGTCCAAATATTCATTTGAATCATTCATCTTTTTCTTGTTTTAAATTTTTATTGATGCAGGCCGCATTCTTTTTTTGAATTGTCTTCCCACCACCATCTTCCGGCTCTGAAATTCTCGCCAGCTTTTATCGCTCTCGTGCAAGGTGCACAGCCGATACTGATGAAACCTTTATCGTGCAAAACGTTGTAAGGAACCGCGTTTTTATTGATATAATTCATCACATCGTCTGTCGTCCAGTGCAGAAGCGGATTGTATTTGTAAAGTTGATATTGTTCGTCCCATTGCAAAATTTCTAACGAATTTCTATTGTCAGATTGTTCAGCACGCAAGCCAGTAATCCAAACTTTTGCGCCTTCTAGGCCTCTTTTTAACGGAACCACTTTTCGAAGCGAACAGCATTCTTTTCGTAATTCAACCGAAGCGTAAAAAGGATTGATGCCGTTCTCATTTACAAAGCTTTCAACAGCATCGGCATTAGGATAGTAGCTTTTTATTTTGCCTCCATATTGCAAAAGCGTCTTGTCCCAAACGGCGTACGTTTCTGGAAAAAGTCTTCCGGTGTCAAGCGTAAATACTTCGATATTCTTTAAATGCTGGCTAAAAATGGCATGCGAAATGACTTGGTCTTCGATTCCAAAGCTGGTGGAGAACACCATTTTTTCTGAAAAATTATCCGAAAGAAAACGTAAGCTTTTTTCCAGATTTTCTATTTCAGATACTGATTTTAGGATGAAATTATCCATTTTAAATTATTTTTTAAAAATGACCATAATAAAGAAAAACTCCCCAAATCATTGAGGAGTTTCTATTTATGTCTTTATCTTTTGCTATAAAAAAACGAACAAAAATGACTCCCCAGAATTTGAGCAGCAATTATATTTCATGCACGTTATAGACTGAATTGTAGTCACTTTTTTGTATATTATTAATGTAAACTTATAAAGTTTTTTTTAGCTGGCAAACCATATTTTTACAATTAACATTATAATCAGAAATCTGTTTTTTTAGACGTATAAAAATGATTTTTGTGTAGTTTGTGTCGGTTATTTTAAATGAAAAATACAAAATGTATAAATCAAATTTTGCCTTTATAAAGCTATTCTACATTTAAAATCACAGGAAGAATAAATTGTGTTTTTACAGGAATTCCTCTTTTTAAAGCAGGATTTATTTTCGGAAAATCTTTTAGCCGATTTCTTAAAATGCTGTCGATCTTATTTTTATCGTAAGCCAAACTATCTAAAGGGAATTGTGGCTCAAATTCTAACCTTGAATCTGGATAAACGGTAACTTTAACTTGAATTGTATCAATTTCTGGATAAAGAATCGCAAGCGTGTCTATGGAAAGCTTTTCTTGAATGGCAACAGTCAAATAGTCAAAAAAACACAATTTTCGGGTTTCCATATCTTTCAAAGTGTCGCAAGCGGCAACGGAAGGAAATTCATCGACCTGGCCAAAATTTATCTTTTTTAATTCTTGTTGCAATAATTTTTCTTCAGTAATCTTAGGTTTTTGAAGATTCTGGCACGAACTGAAAAGCAGTCCTAAAAAAAGAATTATTGAAATTTTTCTCATGTAATGTTTGGCAGGCATTTTGTAATATTACGAAATTCAAAAATACTAATTTTAATTTATGGAATACTTTTTATTGATTGGCGGATTTATTTGCATCATTGGTGGTATTCTTGGGAGTTTTCTTCCGGTACTTCCTGATGCGCCACTTTCGTGGATTGGATTGCTTCTGCTGTACTTTTGCGACGGAATTGAAACTGAATATTGGCTGCTCGGAATTACGCTTTTGATTGCAATTGTCGCAGGCATTTTGGATTATGTAATTCCGGCAAAAGGCACGAAACGCTTTGGAGGAAGTTCCTATGGCATTTGGGGGACTAATATTGGGCTTATTGTCGGACTCATTGCACCAATCCCTTTCGGATTTATAATCGGGCCTTTTGTTGGTGCTTTCGTGGGAGAAATTATTTATGATTCGAAAGATCACAAGCGAGCTTTAAAGGCGGCGACAGGTTCTTTTATTGGATTTTTGGCTTCTACCTTTATGAAATTTGTGGTTTGCATGGCTTTTTTAGGATTGTTTCTCTATAAGGTTTGGGAGTTTAGAGATGTTTGGTTTTGAACCGAGAGTTTCTTAAATCAAAAAAGCCCTCCAAGTAAATGGAAAGCTTTTCATTGGTCTAACTACTAAACCTGGTACTTTCGTACCTAAACAACACAACTAATCTTAAAAACCTTTTTGGGACAAAAAAGCCTTTCTTTCGAAAGGCTTCTCCCAATTTAGCGGTCTGGACGGGACTCGAACCCGCGACCCCATGCGTGACAGGCATGTATTCTAACCAACTGAACTACCAAACCAGCGCTTAATTGCGAGTGCAAATATAAGGCTCTTTTTGAGTTCTGCAAGCGTTTTGACAAAAAAAAATAAACTTTTTTTTCGATTTTTATCCAAACATTTGTTTTTCAACTAAATATGTGGTCAATATTTTTTCAAAATTTTCGCCTGCGGCAACTGCAACATACTTGATTTTGTTCTGCGCGCAAGTCAAAGCAAGCTTTTTGAAATAACTTTCCGCCCTTTTTTCATACTCCTCTTTGATGTTTTCTGAAAATAAATTGACTTCCTCGCCGTTTTCAAGGTCGATAAACTTGCGAGGCGTGCTGTCGAAATTGAAATTCAGTTCGGTTTTGTTATCTATAACATGAAAAAGAACCACTTTATGTTTGTTGTGCTTTAAGTGCTGCAACGCATTTAACAGCGATTCCTCGTTTCCAGGCTGAAACATGTCTGTGAAAAGAACAATCATCGAACGGCGGTGCATTTTCTCGGCAATTTGATGCAGATAAGTAACGGTGTCAGTGTTTTTCGACTGTTTTGGCTCTGCTAATAAATTCTCAAGTTTGTTTAAAAGCATTCTGTGGTGGCGCTCGCTTCCTTTTTCTGGAGCATAATATTCATAAGTGTCTGAATAAATGCTTAATCCAACAGCATCCCTTTGTTTTTTAAGCAAGTTCATCAAAACAGCTGAAGCCAAAACAGAGAATCCGATTTTACTTTCGTAGAATTGCTGACTGTCTTTTAATTTTGGATAATGCATTGAAGATGAATTATCTATAATCAAATGGCAACGCAAATTTGTTTCTTCTTCATATCGCTTTGTGTACAATCGGTCGGTTTTTGCAAAAAGTTTCCAATCAATATGTTTGGTGCTTTCTCCGGCATTATATACCTTATGTTCAGCAAATTCTGCAGAAAAACCATGAAACGGACTCTTGTGCATTCCTGAAATAAATCCTTCCACAACTTGCCCGGCCAACAATTCTAAATGCTGGAAACTGGATATTTTTTCTATTTGTGCTTCAATCTTCATAGTCCAAATATATTGAAAGATTAAATGATTAAAAAATTAAAAGGCTGTGAATGTGAAATGTGTGTCAATAAAAAAGGCTTGACTTTCGCCAAACCTTTCTATATAAATTTAATATTTCTTCGAATCTCGAAGTGACAAATTATTGTAACAATGCGTCGATTGCATCAGTATAGTTTTGCTTTTGCGCAACACCAACTTGTCTTCCAACCACTTCGCCATTTTGAAAAACCAAAACAGTTGGGATGTTTCTCACGCCATATTTAGCTGCAAATTCTTGGTTTGCATCCACGTCAACCTTGCCAACTACAGCTTTTCCTTCATATTCTTGACTGATTTGGTCGATGATCGGACCAACCATTCTACAAGGCCCGCACCATGCTGCCCAAAAATCTACTAATACTGGTTTATCTGATTTCAATACTACTTCCTCAAAAGTTGCATCTGTTATTGCTTGTGCCATATTTTTATTCTTTATAGTTGTTATTTTATGATACAAAATTAATCATTTAATCTGTAAAGTTTTGTTAATTGAAAATCAGTTTTGGTTATAAATGTATTAACAAATACTATTCTCTGAAATTCAATTTAAAGTTTGTAAATTAGTTATTTATATTAAAAAATAATTCTTTAAAACCTGTTCCAAACCAATTTAAAATGAAAATTAAATTACAAGTTACGCTTTTTTTTGTCGCAATCCTATTATTTTCATGTAAGGAAGAAAGCAACAAATTAGAATTATTTCCTTTAAAAGAAGGAGCGAGTTATGGTTATTTTGATGCTTCCGGAAAAGAAATTATCACTGCAAAATTTGCTTATGCCGCAGTTTTCAGAGATGGTTTGGCAATTGTAAAACTGCAAGGAAATACGCCAAAATATACTTTCATTGATAAAAAAGGGAAGGTTGTTTTTAATAAAACTTTCGGAAGCGTCTCTGTTTTCAGCGAAGGCCTGGCTTGGGTTGCACCAAATAATGCTGACTTGACGGCAATTGACAAAAACGGTCAGGAGAAATTTTCAATAAAAGGAGCAGAGCATGTCAGTATTTTCAAGGAACATCTAGCGGCTTATAGTGTGAAAGATTCTGTTGGAGAAAAATGGGGATTTGTGAATGCTTCTGGCGAAACAGTTATAAAACCTCAGTTTTTTGCAACAGGAAATTTCAGCCACGGACTTTGTGCTGTGAAAGATGAAGATGGAAATTGGGGTTTTATAGACAAAAAGGGAACGTATAAAATTGAAAGCAAATTCAAAAGCGCAGGTGATTTTGAAAATGGCAAAGTAATCGTTCAAGATCAATTTGAAGCAAAATTTGGCGTAATTGAAGAAAAAGCAAATTTTATAATCAAGCCAAAATTTCAAGCGATGAAGGCCGACAAAGACATTTTTCTAGTGCAATTAAATGATAAATGGGGTTGGTGTGATGCAGAAGGAAAAATGATTATTGATTGTAAATTTGAGGAAGCATTTAAGTTCGGAGAAAATGATTTGGCGCCTGTAAAACTGAACGGTTATTTCGGATTTATTGATAGAAAAGGAGTAGCCAAAATTAATTTTCAATTCGCAAAAGCCTATCCTTTTAATGGGGAAATCGCTTACGCGGAAAAAAAGAAAAATTCGGATAATGTTTATAGTTATGCCGGTTTTATAGACAAAAAAGGAAACTTTGCAGTAAAGCCAAAATTCATCGGAATAGCATCAGATTTGGTAAATTACTTCAATAATGATAATGCAGAATTCGAAACGATTCAAACAGATTACTTTGATATTGCCGGCATTCTGAAAGAAATCAACGTAAATAATCCAGCGAACTTTAGCTTCAATCAAGATGTTTCAGAAATTGTTCCAAAGCTTTTCCATAAAAAATTACCTGTAAACAAAGCCTTGGATTTGACGGTTTTCTTCTTGAGAAAAATTACAGACGAAGCATATTTGAGTTTGTATGTAATTCGGAATAATGAAAACAAAATTGCAGGATTTTGGTATAAAGTAGAATTGGACGGAAAGAGCTTTTACAAACCAAATGAACTCGAAAAAGCATTTATAAAAAACTTAAAAGGATACACAAAAATTGAAGCGCCAGATGAATTTATAAATCAAGGCGTAATCAAGGCGTATAAAAATAACAAGCATATTTTGTTGATTACCGGGAGTAATTTGGGCAACGAATTCATTGTTGAAATTTTAAATCCAGAAGTGAATTTAGACGGATATGATTCTAGATATTACGGCAACCATCAAAATACAGATACCGATGACTTGGCTTCCATGAAAGCCATAGAATTGTTTCGACATGAGGAATAAAAAAATCCCTGATTTTAAGTCAGGGATTTTTTTAGTTTAATTTGAAATTTAAATTTAAATTTTCTAATTCTCGAAGCAATTCACTTGAAATATTGACTTTCAACTTTCGACTTGGCATAGAAAGATATGTAATAACTTTTGTCTCTTCCACAACTGTAGGAACGGCTAATTCTATTTCTTCTTCGATGATTTCTTCTTCTGAACTGTCTTCCGAAACGACTGGTGCTGCAACAACTGCGGGAATTTCCTTTGTTGTTTTTTCAACTTCCATCACTTCAAAAGTCACATTGTTGTCGCCAGAATTAGCTTGAAAAATATGGCTTAATTTGGTAATCATTTCTGATTGAAATTCTCGTATGTTTAACGTGATGATTAGCTTTTTTGCGAAACTTCCCAAGACATCTTGCAATTGTTTTGCTTCTAAAAACTGCATTCTGGCTTCCGATTTTTTTCCAGTGTCGCGATTTACCCAGCCTTCTTTTACATTTATTTTGAAATGCATAAATTGATTGTTTACCAAGAAATGACGGAACTTTAAATATTCTTCATTGAACATTCTAAACTCGAAACTTTCGTCGTAGCCTTCTAAAGTAAACATCGCCCAATCTTTTCCGTTTTTTGCTGTTCTGTATTGAACATTCGTAATAATTCCGGCAACGGTTAGGTTTTTTCCAACGTGCTGTTCGAGGTTTTTCAGATGCTCTAATTTCGCATTGCAGAAATATTTCATCTCAAATTTAAAATCGTCAAGCGGGTGTCCGGAAATATAAATCCCAACGACTTCCTTTTCTTTTGCCAATTTTTCCATCGTGCTCCAATCTTCACACGGAGGCACAACCGGCTCTGGAATCTGAACATCACTAGATTCTCCAAACAAACTTACCTGAGAAGAATTTTCGTTTTCTTGAAATTTCGAACCATAGCGAACCGCTTTTTCCAAGAATGTAATTCCGTCGCCTTCATCATGGAAATATTGCGCACGATGTGCCATAAAACAGTCAAATCCTCCGGCCAAAGCCAAGTTTTCAAAGGCTTTTTTATTCGCCGCGCGCAAGTCAATTCTTTTGGCTAAATCAAAAATCGATTTGTATGTCGCATCTTTTCTGCATTCTACTATTGTTTGCACTGCTCCAGAACCAACGCCTTTGATAGCGCCCATCCCGAAACGGACAGCGTAATTTTCGTTTACCGTAAATTTATAATACGACTCATTCACATCCGGTCCTAAAACCTGCAATCCCATTCGCTTGCATTCTTCCATAAAGAACGAAACTTGCTTGATGTCGTTCATATTATTAGACAAAACCGCCGCCATATATTCCGCCGGATAATGCGCTTTTAAGTAAGCGGTTTGGTAGGCAATCCAAGCATAACAAGTGGAGTGCGATTTATTAAAGGCGTAACTCGCAAAGGCTTCCCAGTCTTTCCAGATTTTTTCTAGAACTACAGGATCATGACCTTTTTTCGCAGCTTGTTCGACAAATTTTGGCTTCATTTTATCCAAAACGTCTTTCTGTTTTTTACCCATCGCCTTACGCAAAACATCAGCTTCACCTTTCGTAAAGTCAGCCAAAGATTGCGATAAAAGCATTACCTGCTCTTGGTAAACCGTAATTCCGTAGGTTTCTCCCAAGTATTCTTCGCAGGCATCTAAATCATATTTAATTTCTTCTTCGCCGTTTTTTCTTCGAACGAAAGAAGGAATGTATTCCAAAGGCCCCGGACGATATAACGCATTCATGGCAATTAAATCTCCAAAAACCGTCGGCTTCAGATCTTTCATGTATTTCTGCATTCCGGGAGATTCATATTGGAAAATTCCAACCGTTTCACCTCTTTGGAAAAGCTCATAAGTTTTCACATCATCAATCGGAAATGTGTCTGGATCTAACTCAATTCCCGTTCGATACTTCACCAATTTAACCGTATCTTTTATCAGCGTAAGGGTTTTCAAACCCAAGAAGTCCATCTTCAGCAATCCAGCGCTTTCTGCCACCGAGTTGTCAAATTGGGTTACGTATAAATCAGAATCTTTAGCAGTCGTAACCGGAACGAAATTGGTAATATCTGAAGGCGTGATAATTACACCACAGGCATGAATGCCGGTATTTCGCAAGGATCCTTCTAATATTTTTGCCTGCTGGATTGTTTCTCCAGCCAAATCGCCACCGTTTGCAATGGCAATTAATTCTTTAATTCCGTCAAATTCATCAGAACGTAAAGCTTTTTTTACATCTTCTTCCTTTTCAGAAATAAAACGCGCCAAATTCCATTTAGCAGGCATCATTCCTGGAATCAGTTTTGCAATTCTATCGGCTTCAAATAAAGGTAAATCCAATACACGAGCCGTATCACGAATCGCAGATTTGGTTGCCATTTTACCATAAGTGATAATTTGGGCAACCTGATTTTTTCCGTATTTGTTGATTACGTAATCCATCACGCGACCACGGCCTTCGTCATCAAAATCGATATCAATATCGGGCATCGACACACGATCCGGATTTAAGAAACGCTCAAAAAGCAAGTCGTATTTAATCGGGTCAATGTTGGTAATTCCCAAGCAATAGGCAACTGCAGAACCAGCTGCAGAACCACGACCTGGACCAACAGAAACGTCCATATTTCTAGCTTCGGCAATGAAATCTTGAACAATCAAGAAATATCCCGGATAACCTGAATTTGAAATGGTCAGTAATTCAAAATCCAATCGTTCTTGAATATCTGGCGTAATTTCTCCGTATCTTTTTTTGGCGCCAACCATTGTAAGGTGGCGCAAATATTTATTTTCCCCACGAACACCGCCGTCAGCTTCATCTTCTGCAACGATAAATTCTTCAGGAATGTCAAATTTCGGAAGCAAAACGTCACGGTAAAGCGAATAAATTTCAACCTTATCGACAATTTCTTGGATATTGATAATGGCATCTGGCAAATCAGAAAATAGTTTTTTCATTTCGTCTTGCGATTTGAAATAGTATTCCTGATTTGGCAATCCATAACGATAACCGCGACCGCGACCAATTGGCGTTGCTTGTTTTTCGCCATCTTTTACACACAGCAAAATATCGTGCGCGTTGGCATCTTCCTTATTAAGGTAGAAATTATTATTTGTTGCAATTAATTTGACATTGTGCTTTTGAGCAAACTCAATCAAAGTTTTATTGACACGATTTTCATCTTCTTGATTGTGGCGCATGATTTCGAGATAAAAATCATCTTGAAATTGTTCTTTCCACCAAATCAAGGCTTCTTCAGCTTGGTTTTCTCCGACATTCAGAATTTTACTCGGGATTTCGCCGTATAAATTCCCAGACAAAACCATGATGTCTTCCTTATATTGTTCCACAACAGCGCGGTTTATCCTTGGAACATAATAAAATCCTTCGGTAAAAGCGATGGAAGACATTTTGGCCAGATTATGGTAGCCTCTTTTGTTTTTTGCCAAAAGAACAACTTGATTCCCGTTGTCTTTTTTAGTTTTATCTAAGTGATTGTCGCAGATATTGAATGTACATCCTACGATTGGCTTAATTTCAGTTTCTGTTGGTTCTTCGCCACTTTCAACCAACGTTTTATTTTTGGTGGAAGCTGCTTTATTGTGGTTCATCACGGCACTTACAAAATGAAATGCGCCCATCATGTTTGCCGTATCGGTCATTGCCACAGCGTTCATGTTATTTTTGGCTGTCGCCGAAACAATGCTGTTGATTCCGATTGTGGATTGTAAAACCGAAAATTGTGTGTGATTGTGCAAATGCGCAAATTTGGCAGCCTGAAAATCTTTCTTGTCTGACTCTGAAACTGTAGTTTGCCTGTGAGTCGATTCTAAAGCCTTTAATTGCTCGCGGATTTTATCAGAAGCCGCTTTTAAGTTGATATGTTTTAATCCAATTAATTGAAATTCCTGCGGATTTCTATTTTTGAAATCTTGAAAGTAATCAGCTGGAACATCAAGTTCTTCTTTGGTGAAAATTTCTCTTCTGACCAATTCTAAGAAACAACGCGTGGTTGCCTCAACGTCGGCAGTTGCGTTGTGCGCTTCAGAAAAAGGTTTGTTGAAAAGATAACTATGTAATTCTGTTAATGTAGGCAATTTGAATTTACCGCCACGACCTCCGGGAAGTTGCAATAATGAAGCGGTAACTTCGGTACAAGTATCTAAAACTGGCATTGAACTCATTTGAGATTCCACGCCCATTCTGTGAAATTCAGAACCCATAATATTGACATCAAAACCTAAGTTTTGTCCGACAATGAATTTTGTCTTGCTTAATGCGATGTTGAATTTTTCTAGGACTTCAGCTAAAGAAATTCCGTCTTGCATTGCCAATTCTGTAGAGATTCCGTGGATTCTTTCAGCGTCATAAGGAATATTGAAACCTTCGGGCCTGACCAAATAATCTTGGTGCTCGATAAGCTTTCCCATTTCGTCGTGCAATTGCCACGCAATCTGTATGCAACGAGGCCAGTTCTCTGTATCGGTAATCGGAGCGTCCCAACGTTTTGGCAATCCGGTGGTTTCTGTATCGAATATTAAGTACATTGCTAGAAATTAGGGTTTTATGTTTTTTGAGAATTCAAAAAGAGTGATTGACAAAATTAAGTTATTTTTTTGAAAAAAATAGTGTTTAGTTATCAACACAAAAGTTAATTTCGATGACTTTTAGACATAAAAAAACCACGCTAAAAGCGTGGTCTTTCTTAGTATATTTTGGATTAGTAACCTCCTCTGTTTCCACCTCCGCGGTTGTCTCCACCACGGCTGTTTCCGCCATATCCACCACCGCTATTGCGATCGTTTCCATAACCTCCACGGCTGCTTCCACCACGAGAATCTCCGCCACCACGGTTTCCACCGCCGTTAAAGCTTCTTCTTTCTCCTTCTGGTTTTGGCTCAGATTTGTTAACTACGATTGCACGTCCTTGAACAGTTGCTCCGTTTAATTCGTCAATTGCTTTTTGCGCTTCTTCGTCATTTGGCATTTCAACGAAACCGAAGCCTTTACTTCTTCCAGTAAATTTATCTGTAATAATTTTTACAGAGTCTACTGCACCATAAGCCTCAAAAGACTCTCTTAAATCTGCTTCCTCAATACTGAACGGAAGGCTTCCAACGAAAATATTCATATGTACAATTTTATTATTCTAACAAATGTAGGCTTAATTTATTTGCAAATCACTATCTCTTAAGATAATTTATGATTAAATATTTTTTATGCAATGAGTTGCTTCTGTCGAGGCTGATTCTCATTGGAAAAATCGAAAGTGAAGTTTTTGCAAATAAAAAATCCCGATTGTCGCCAATTAGGATTTCTATGTGTGATTTATTTATTGAGCTGCTTGAATCGGCACTTTGTAAAAAACGCCATATTGAAAATTTACCACCAAGCCAGCAATTGGATCTGTCGTTGCATGTGCGTTGAATTTAAATTTTCCTGTAATTGTTCCGGCTTCTTGTTGCTGTGCGATTTCAATCTCGCCGTCGCCAATTCCTGTTCCGGTTGTGTAAGTTGACCTGCTTCCGTCAATTTCTGTTGAATAGCTCACTTTGTTTAGTTCATTGACTCCTAAAGTATATTTTCCAGGTGCCGTTGATGAGGTTGTAAGCGTCAATATTTCATATGGAGTGTAAGCGTAAACAGTTAATGCGCCACCATTAACGGTAGCATTGTAGTCAGAAGCTCTCCAAAATTCATTGTCTTTTTCTCCTTGAACTGAAGGGTTGCTAAATCTAACTTCGTCTTCACAAGAAGCAAAGACAAGGGCAAGCACTAAAAGCGATAAAATCTTTTTCATATTTGAGGTAAAGAATGGGTGTTCAAATTTTTATACTTGACAAAAATAGTTTTTTAAAGAATATATGCTAATGAAAATATAAAAAATAAACTGATTTTAGAGAAAATAATTATAAAGGAAATCAAGAATAATAAAATTTTCAGGCAGAAACTGTTTGTATTGCAAAGTTTTGTATATTTGCACCCTTAATTAATCGAGGTCGAGAACCTCAAAATTTAATCTTAGATTATGTCTGTAAAAATTAGATTACAAAGACACGGTAAAAAAGGAAAACCTTTTTACTGGGTTGTAGCTGCTGATGCACGCTCAAAAAGAGATGGTAAATTCCTTGAAAAAATCGGAACTTACAATCCAAACACAAACCCTGCAACTGTTGAATTGAACCTTGAAAGCGCTGTACAGTGGCTTCACAATGGTGCACAACCAACAGATACTGCAAGAGCAATTCTTTCTTACAAAGGAGCTTTATTGAAACACCACCTTGATGGAGGAGTTCGCAAAGGTGCTTTGACTCAGGAACAAGCTGACGAAAAACTAACGAAATGGTTAGATGAGAAAGCTGGAAAAGTTGATGCTAAAAAAGATGGTCTTTCTACTTCAAAAGCAGATGCAAAAGCGAAAGCTTTAGCTGCTGAGAAAAAAGTAAATGAAGATCGTATTGCTGCTGCTAAACAAGCGGAAGCTGATGCTGCGAAAGCTGCTGAGCCTGCTGTTGAAGAAGAAGTTGCTGAAGTTGAAGCTTCAACTGAAGAAACTCCTGCTGCAGAAGAAAACAACGAAGAAACTCAAGCTTAATTTTGATGCGATAATGCGTAAAGAAGAATGTTTCTATTTAGGTAAAATCGCGAAAAAATTTAGTTTTAAGGGAGAAGTCCTTGTCTATCTTGACACTGACGAACCCGAGTTATACGAAAACTTGGAATCAGTGTTTGTCGAATGCGGCAAACACTTGGTTCCTTTTTTTATTGAAAACAGTTCTATCCACAAAAACGATTTTCTCAGAGTTCGTTTTGAAGATATGAATACCGAGGAAGATGCAGATGCCGTGATTGGCAATGCGGTTTACCTTCCTTTAAAGATGTTGCCGAAACTGGAAGGCAACAAATTTTATTTCCACGAAGTGATTGGTTTTGAAATTGAAGACAAGCGATTGGGCGTTGTCGGAAAAATTCAATCTGTCAACGACACGACTGCGCAGCCATTATTTGAGGTTTTGAACGGCGAAGTGGAAATCTTGATTCCGATGATTGATCATTTTCTTTTGAAGATCGATCGCGAGAATAAAAAAGTGGTTATGGATTTGCCGGAAGGTTTGATTGAAATGTATCTTTAAAAAAGGTTAATCGTTCAATCGTTTCTTGTTTATTCGTAAAATCTTTTCTCTATCTTCTTTCATCTATTTTCTCAATTCTAAATACTAATATCTCAATACTATAATGTTCCAATTCAAGCAATTTTCAGTAGAACAAGATCGCAGTGCGATGAAAATTGGAACTGATGGCGTTTTATTGGGAGCTTGGACTCCAATTCCTAAGAATATTTTTAGTGTTTTGGATGTTGGAGCAGGGACCGGAATAATTGCTTTAATGCTGGCGCAAAGAACAAATGCAGAACAAATTGATGCTTTGGAAATTGACGAAGAAGCGTATGAAGAAGCGGTAGGAAATTTTGAAAATTCTCCGTGGGGCGACAGATTATTCTGCTTCCACGCTGGTTTGGATGAATTTATCGAAGAACCGGAAGACGAATACGACTTGATTATTTCAAATCCTCCATTTTATACAGAAGATTATAAAACTGAAAATGAAAAAAGAGATTTGGCTCGTTTTGCTGACGCCATGCCTTTTGAAGATTTAGTCGAAGCCGCAGATTTATTGCTTTCTGAAAACGGAATTTTTTCTGTAATCATTCCTTATAAGGAAGAACCCAAATTTATTGCCTTGGCAAAAGATTTTGATTTGTTTCCTATAAAAATTACGCGTGTCAAAGGAACTCCTATGACAGAAATCAAGCGAAGTCTTTTAGCTTTTAGCAGAAATATTCCAGAAAATTTTCCTGTGGATGAATTGGTAATTGAAACTTCGAGACATATTTATACGGACGAATATATTGCCTTGACAAAAGATTTTTACTTGAAAATGTAATTCATCCCTGTTTTCTTACAATTCAGTATTATTTTAGTTGCCAATTTTTGATTTAGTCTTTCTTTTGCAATAGAAATCAACCAAAAACTTCTATTATGAAAAATGTACTGACTGCTTTATTGTTTATTTTCTCAATATCAACTTGTTTTGCGCAATTTGACGACCGATTTTATTTTCCTTCTAAGAAATTAAAAGCTTTGGAATTTTCAAATTATGAAAAAGTTCCGGTTTTGGTGGAAAATGATACGTTGCAAAATATTTTTTTGAAACCAAAAGCAAAAGCGACAGTTATATTTTTTCAAGGAAACGGAGGTAATTATACTGATTATCAATTCATAACAAAGCCTTTAGTTGACAATGGCTACCAAGTTTTTATGGTGTCTTTCAGAGGTTATGGAGAATCTTCTGGAAAACCTACACACTTAAATATTGCGAATGATTCAGAAAAAATATTTGAAACTGTTTCTAATCGTCCAGATGTAAAAAACACGAAAATCATCGTTTACGGAACTTCTATTGGATGTCAGATTGCGACCAATTTTACAAAAAAATACCAGTCAAAAATTTCGGCTTTGGTTTTAGACAGCGGTTTTGCGTCTTTTACAGATATCGCCTTGAGCACACGTCCAGCGGAACAACATCCTATAATTAAAATGTATCTGACTTCGCCTTATTCATCAAAAGAAGACATAAAATCTATTGAAGGTGTAAATTTATTGGTAATCCAAAGCAAATTAGACACTGTTGCGCCATTCGAGCAAGGGAAATTGGTTTTCGATAATGCAAAAACTCCGAAGAAATTCCTAGAATATAATGGCGGACATATTGAAGCGATGAAATTGGATTCTAAAACAATAGTAAATGCGATTAATGATTTGCTATAATTTGTCGAATAGTAGAAATAATTTCCATTTTCCATATAAAAATTGACCTTTTAATTATTGATTTGTTAGAAATCTTTAGCTATTTTTGCGAAGATTTAAAAACATAACAATGAGACCAGACCTTTTTCAAGCTCCAGATTATTACCTTTTAGACGAATTATTGTCAGACGAACATAAAATGGTACGTGACGCCGCCCGCGAGTGGGTAAAGCGTGAGGTATCTCCAATTATTGAAGAGTATGCTCAAAAAGCAGAATTTCCAAAACAAATCATTAACGGTTTGGCAGAAATCGGTGCTTTCGGACCTTATATTCCTGAAGAATATGGCGGTGCTGGATTAGACCAAATTTCTTACGGATTGATCATGCAAGAAATTGAAAGAGGCGATTCTGGCGTTCGTTCGACAGCTTCTGTTCAGTCTTCATTGGTTATGTACCCAATTTGGAAATACGGAAACGAAGAACAAAGAATGAAATATTTGCCAAAATTGGCTTCTGGCGAATTCATCGGATGTTTTGGTTTGACAGAACCGGATCACGGATCAAATCCTGGCGGGATGACTACCAATTTTAAAGATAAAGGCGACCATTATTTATTGAATGGCGCTAAAATGTGGATTTCGAATGCACCTTTCGCAGATATTGCTGTGGTTTGGGCAAAAGACGAATCAGGAAGAATTCACGGATTGGTTGTGGAAAGAGGAATGGAAGGTTTTACAACTCCAGAAACACACAATAAATGGTCGCTTCGTGCTTCGGCAACTGGAGAATTGATTTTTGATAATGTAAAAGTTCCTAAGGAAAATTTATTGCCAAATAAATCTGGATTGGGAGCGCCACTTGGTTGCTTGGATTCAGCGCGTTATGGAATTGCTTGGGGTGCCATCGGTGCTGCAATGGATTGTTATGACACGGCTTTGCGTTATGCAAAAGAAAGAATCCAGTTTGACAAGCCAATCGCTGGAACACAATTGCAGCAAAAGAAATTAGCTGAAATGATCACTGAAATCACTAAAGCACAATTGCTTACATGGAGATTGGGTGTTTTGAGAAACGAAGGAAAAGCGACTTCTGCCCAAATTTCTATGGCAAAAAGAAACAATGTGGATATGGCAATCAATATTGCCAGAGAAGCACGTCAAATTCTTGGAGGAATGGGAATTACGGGTGAATATTCGATTATGCGTCATATGATGAATTTAGAATCTGTGATTACATATGAAGGAACCCACGATATCCATTTGCTGATTACAGGTATGGATATTACTGGAATTGCGGCGTTTAAGTAATAAACAAATCTTAAAATAACAGAAAAGCTTCTCTATCAAGGGAAGCTTTTTTACATTTGCACAAATCCTCCATTATGAATATCGAAACGATTAACGCCAGTATCCAGCCTCAAAGAACTATTTTACTTAACCATTCTTTATATAAAAAAGTCAATCATATTGATGATTTGCACCGATTTTTAGAAAGCCATGTGTATGCCGTTTGGGATTTTATGTCGCTTTTGAAGGCTTTGCAATCAAAGCTGACTTGCACAACAACGCCTTGGCTGCCGATTGGAAATCCAGAAATCCGATATTTGATAAATGAAATTGTCTTGGCTGAAGAAACCGATTTGACTTTGGAAGGAAAAAGACTGAGCCATTATGAAATGTATATCGATGCGATGAAAGACTGCGGCGCCGATACTTCAGAAATTGAGTGTTTTTTACAGCATGTAATCGAAACCCAAAATATTTTTGTTTCGATCAAGCAAAGTGATCTGCATCCAAATATTAAAGCATTTCTAGATTTTACTTTTAGAGTAATCGACGAAGGGAAACCGCACGAAATCGCGGCCGCTTTTACCTTTGGAAGAGAAGATCTGATTCCGTCGATGTTTACTGAAATCTTGAGAAATTTTGAAGCAAATTTCCCCGAAACTGACTTGAGAAAATTGATTTATTATTTTGAAAGACATATTGAATTAGATGCTGACGAACACGGACCGATGGCAATGCAGATGATTTTTGAGCTTTGCGGCGACGACCAAAATAAGTGGAAAGAAGCGGAGAATGTTTCGATCCAAGCATTGGAAAAGCGAATCGGACTTTGGGACGCGATTGAAGAAAAAATAAATATAGAAATGGCTGAATTTTAATATTCGGCCTTTTTTTATATGTTTACCCAAAATGATACGATTTAAAATAGAGTTTTGATATTGGCTCATCTATTTTGCTTTCTCATCTTCAAGCATAATTTAAAAATTGAATTTTAAATTTTTTTAATAAATATTGTTTAAGTGCTAATTTTTTATTCTAACAGCTTTTAAAGTATTAAAAATTTAAATATAATTCATTTTATTTCTTATTTTAAGTTTTATTATGCTAAAATATTTGTTTTCAATGCTTTTTAATTTTTTTTGATAAAATTATAACTTTAACCTTCATAATTATTTTATATAAATTCTTTGTTTTATTTTAGCAAACTATTTTTTTATCTGTAAGATGTATTAATACATTGAACAGGTTTTGATTAGCTATCCAAAAAACTATTAATTATTTACGCAAATTAGGAAAAAATGAAAAAAACATTACAACTTTCTTTCTTATTGCTTCTTGTCTCCATTACTGCTTTAGCGCAAAGCGATAAGTATTGGAAAAGAACCAATACCCAAGAATCATCAACTGCGAGAGCATTGAAAAATAGAACTTTTCCAGAATCAAGTCTTTATTACAACTTGAATCTAGAAACTTTCAGACAAGCGGTATCTTCTATTAATGATGCTGGAAAAACGAGCAACGTTATCGTTTCTATTCCAAACATCGACGGCGAAATGGAGCAATTTAAAATTTGGGAATATTCAAATTTTGCACCAGAATTGCAAGCACAATTTCCAAATATCAGGGCATATGCAGGTGTTGGAATCAATGACAAATCCTCTTCAATAAGAATCAGTATAGCTCCAAACGGAATCCAAACTATGGTTTTAAGAGGTGATAGAAAAACTGAATTTATGGAGCCTTACACTGTTGATGGTAAGGGTTATGCATTGTTCAATTCTTCTGAGAAAGCACTTCCTTTTGCGTGTACGACTAAAGAAGATGCAGAATTGACTGAACAATTGTTGGATATTAATAAATCTACTTTTTCAAATACTCGAACATTAAAGACCTTTAGATTAGCACTTTCTTGTACATCTGAATATACTACTTTCCACGGAGGAACAGTAGCTGGAGCTTTGGCCGCAATGAATGCAACAATGACAAGAGTTAATGGTGTTTATGAAATAGATTTAGCAGTAAAATTAGAATTGATTCCTCAAGAGGCAAACATTATTTTTACAAATGCTTCTACTGATCCATATTCTATTCCATCAATTGGAAATGCTCAAACGAATCCAACTTGGAATTTAGAATTGCAAAATACACTTACTTCAATAATTGGTAATGATGGATATGATATCGGTCACCTTTTCGGAGATTCTGGTGGTGGTGGTAATGCTGGATGTATTGGATGTATTTGTATAAATCCTACAACTGATGTTCCAAAAGGAAAGGGTAGTGGTTATACTTCTCCAGGTGATGGTATACCAGAAGGCGATACTTTTGATATTGATTATGTAGCGCATGAATTAGGTCACCAATTAGGTGGTAATCATACTTTTTCACATAACTATGAGGGTTCAGGTGTGAATGTTGAGCCAGGTGGCGGTTCGACTATTATGGCTTATGCAGGAATTACAAATTATAATGTTCAAATGAATTCTGATGATTATTTTACTTATAGAAGTATCTTGCAAATTCAAAATAACCTTGCAAACAAAGATTGTGGAGTAAATACTCCAATGGCTAATACGCCTCCAACTGTAGATGCAGGATTAAATTATGCGATTCCGATTAGTACTCCTTTTATTCTTACAGGAGTTGGTAGTGATGCTGAAACAAACGCTGCTGTTACTTATACTTGGGAGCAGAACAATAGCGGTTCGTCTGCAACAACTCAAGCCAACAGTGTTGCATCTCCAACAAAAACTGTTGGTCCAAATTTCAGATCAGTTAAGCCAAGCGCTACGCCAATAAGATATATGCCGGCTTTAAGTACGGTTTTAGCGAATAGCTTAAGTACTACATATGAATCCGTTTCTAGTGTTGCAAGAAGCTTAAGTTTTACTTTGACAGCTAGAGATTATGGTGTTGGTGGCGGTCAAACCAATACGGATCAAATGACTGTATCGGTAAATGCTGCAGCTGGCCCATTTAATGTTACATCTCAAAATGTAGATGGTACTTCTTATCAACGAGGAAGTTCTCAGCTTGTAACATGGACAGTTAATAATACTACTTCATTGACTGGATCTGCAAATGTTGATATTTTGCTTTCTACGGATGGCGGACTTACATATCCAACAGTTTTAGTAGCAGGTACTCCTAATGATGGAAGTGAGAGTATTACAATACCAAATAACGTTACAGGTGAATTTTGTAGAATTATGGTTAAGCCTACTGGAAATATTTATTATGATATAAACTCAAAAGCATTTTCAATTGGATATGACTGTAATGTAGTTTCAAATGCGACTTCAGTTGCAATACCTGATGGAACTGGTACAACTACACCTGGAGCTGAATCGATAATAAATCTAACTTCGACAGGAACTGTTAATGATATTAAAATAACTGTAAATGCTACGCATTCACGAATTGGAAACTTAAGGCTGACTCTTATTCATCCTGATGGAACTTCAGTCATCTTGATGAACAGAGCTTGTAATTCTGCAGTTTATTCAAATATGGCAGTGACTTTTCAAAATGGTGCGCCAACAGTAGTTTGTTCAAGTCCGTTAACTGGAACCTACCGTGCTTCTGGTACATTGGCCAACTTGAATGGTAAGCCATTGGCAGGAAATTGGACTCTTAGGGTGCAAGATTTTGCTACAGGTGATACAGGAACTCTTGATTCTTGGTCATTAAACCTTGGCTGTACTTTAGGAAATGAAGAAGTTGCAGGTCTTGCAGATTTCAAAATTTACCCAAATCCAAACAAAGGAAGCTTCACGGTTCAGTTTGATTCAAAATCAGGAAATGAAATCAAGGTTGGTGTAAATGATATCAGCGGAAGACAAATCTTCAACCGTTCATACCAAAACACAGGATTGTTTTCTGAAAACTTAAAATTGGATAACCTTCAATCTGGAATCTATCTTGTAACTGTTCAAGATGGTGATAGAAGAGAAGTTAAGAAAATTGTAGTTGAATAATTTCAACGCAAATAAAACAAAAAGGGAGCTAATTTAGCTCCCTTTTTTTATTTCAATATTTTTTTAATATTCTGGAGCTAATTCCAATTCCAATCCTTCCAATTCTTGGGTAATTTGAATTTGGCAACCTAAGCGGCTATTATCTTTTACAAAGAAAGCTTCTGACAACATTGCTTCTTCATCATCGCCCATTTCTGGCAAAGCGACTTCGTTTAAAACATAACATTGGCAGGAAGCGCACATTGCCATGCCGCCACAAACACCGATAGTTCCTTCTGGAGCTAATTCATAGGCGCGAACTAATTCCATGATGTTCATATTCATGTCGGTTGGCGCTTGGACTTCGTGAGAAACTCCTTCGCGGTCAATAATTTTTATGGTAACGTCTTGAGGCATAAATTAGTCAATTGATTTTACAACTGCTTTTTCAGCTTCTTTTCTAGTTCCGTCAAATCCGTCAACACCTGAAACTGTTGTGTATTTCAAAACATATTTTTTGCCTGGATTCAATTTGTTGTAAACACTTTGGCACATTAAAGTCGCTTCGTGGAAACCACAAAGAATCAATTTTAATTTCCCCGGATAAGTGTTTACATCACCAATCGCATAGATTCCTTCGATATTTGTCTGATAATCTAAAGCATTGTTTACTTTGATTGCATTTTTTTCGATTTCTAATCCCCAATTTGCGATGGCTCCTAATTTTGGAGATAATCCAAAAAGCGGAATAAAATAATCAGTTTTGATAGTTCTATGCGCTCCATTTTCATCAATATCGATGGATTCTAAATGTTCTGCGCCATTTAATCCAACGACTTCCGCTGGGGTAACCAAATTGATTTTTCCAGCGTGTTTCAATTCTTGTACTTTTTCAACAGAATCTAACGCACCACGGAATTCATTTCTTCTGTGGATCAGAGTCACTTCAGAAGCTACGTTTGAAAGGAAAATACTCCAATCTAAAGCTGAATCTCCTCCGCCAGCAATCACGATTTTTTTATCACGGAACAATTCTGGATCTTTCACAAAATATTCCACGCCTTTTTCTTCGTAGAATTCAATGTCTTCGATCAAAGGTTTTCTTGGTTCAAAACTTCCCAAACCTCCAGCGATGGCAACCGCTTTGCAAGCATGTTTTGTGCCTCTGTCTGTGGTAACGATAAAGCTTCCGTCTTCCAATTTTTCAATGGTTTCGGCTTTTTCGTTTAACGTAAATCCGGGTTGGAATTGTTTGATTTGCTCCATCAAATTATCCACTAAATCGCCTGCCAAAACGGATGGATATCCTGGAATATCAAAAATTGGTTTCTTTGGATATAATTCTGATAATTGGCCGCCTGGCTGGGGCAAAGCGTCGATAATGTGGCATTTTAATTTTAAAAGTCCTGCTTCAAAAACGGTAAAAAGCCCAGTCGGACCCGCACCGATTATTAGTATATCTGTTTCAATCATTTTTTAAAGGTTCAAAGGTTCTGAGTTTCTAAGGCACAAAGGTCTTGGAAACCGTAAAGCTTTTTTATGACAAATGTCATTTGCTCCGAAAATTTTCTGTTTAAACGGAAGTCTTCGCGTGAGTGATTGTAGCGGAAATCCTTTTATTTTTTTTCTTTAAAAAAAATAAAAGATTGGGAGCGAAAAGCACGACCGTGGAAAAATGCCGACAGGCTTTTTTTCAGGGTGACGCCCAAAAACTCCGTGTAATTTTAGGCTACGTTTACCACAGTTTCGATTTGCGGGGCATATTTTTTTATGGTAGTTTCAACTCCGGCTTTCAGCGTCATCTGGTTCACGCTGCAACCAACGCAAGCGCCCTCAAGACGCACTTTCACGTGTCTGTCATCCTCGATTGAGATAAGCGAAATGTTGCCTCCGTCAGACTCAAGAAAAGGACGAATTTCATCCAATGCTCTTTCAACGCTCGTTTTAATTTCTTCTGTTGTCATAATTTAAATGTGTCAATTAGAAAATTAGCTAATTAGCTAATTCGCCTATTATCTAATTATTTTTTAACTGCCGAACATCCCGCCATTGTTGTGATTTTCACAGCTTCTGATGGTGGAAGGTTCTCGTTTCTGCTTACTGTTTCTTGCACTACGTTTCTTGCAATTTCTTCGAAAACTTTTTCTAACGGAGAAGCAGTTTGCAATGCCGCTGGACGACCATAATCTCCCGCTTCACGGATAGACTGTACGATTGGAATTTCTCCCAAGAACGGAACTTCTAAGTCTTCTGCAAGATTTTTTGCGCCTTCTTTTCCGAAGATGTAATATTTATTTTCTGGTAATTCTTCTGGCGTGAAATAAGCCATATTTTCGATAATTCCAAGAACTGGAACGTTGATGCTTTCAGATTGGAACATTGCCACACCTTTTTTAGCGTCGGCAAGAGCAACTGCTTGTGGCGTGCTCACGATAACGGCTCCGGTGATTGGCAAAGATTGAACGATTGATAAATGGATATCGCCAGTTCCTGGCGGCAAATCGATCAACATGAAGTCTAATTCGCCCCAATCTGCATCAAAAATCATTTGGTTCAATGCTTTTGAAGCCATTGGGCCTCTCCAGATTACGGCTTGGCTTGGCGCAGTGAAAAATCCAATAGAAAGGATTTTTACTTCGTAACTTTCAATCGGTTTCATCTTGGATTTTCCGTCAATTACAACAGAAATCGGCTTTTCAGATTCAACGTCAAACATAATCGGCATTGAAGGTCCGTAAATATCAGCATCTAAAATTCCGACGCTGAAGCCCATTTTTGCTAAAGTAACGGCTAGATTTGCAGTAGTTGTTGATTTTCCAACGCCTCCTTTTCCAGAAGCAACTGCAATAATATTTTTGATTCCAGGAATTTGTTTTCCTTTTATTTCAGGCTTTTCAGGAGCTTCAACTTTAATGTTGACTTTTACTTTTGCATCTGCAGCAATTTTTTCCTGAATTGTTTTGATGATGTCAGCTTCAGCACGTTTTTTAATGTGAAGCGCTGGTGTTGCAAGTGTTACCTCAACAACCACTTCGTCTCCAAAAGTTAATACGTTTTGGATTGCTCCACTTTCAACCATATTTTTTCCTTCTCCAGCAATGGTAATGGTTTCCAGTGCTTTAAGAACTTCTTTTCTATCTATTTTCATCTTGATATATCTCTCTTTTTCAGGTCTTTAAATTAGACTGATTTTAAATTGCAAAGATAGCATGAAAACTTCGTAATGTAAAGTTAATAGATTGAAAAAGTTTATGGTTTGATAGAGAATCTAAACTTAGAAATCACAATTCATTTGTCTTGATTAAATTAATTTTCAAAGAAGCATATTGCAACTGCAAATTGTTCTTCAAGAAATCATATTCAGAAGATAATAATTGATTTTTTACAGAAGTATAAATTACTGCATCAATCTTTCCATTCGTGAATTTTGACTGCGTGGTTTTGAAAGATTCTTTGGCATATTTTAGCGTGTTTTCTAGATTCGTGGTTAACTGTAAATATTGTTTTTTGCGCGTAGTTTCTAATTCAACTTGCTGTTCGATTTTGATTTTTTCTTGTTCGGAAACCAATTTTACTTTTTCTGACTCGATTTTAGAAGCAATAATTTGTCTATTTCTTCGGAATCCGTTGAAGACCGGAATGTTCATTTGTAAACCAACTTGCTGATTTTTATTGTCATTAAATTGATTTTCAAAGCTTGCAATATTGTTTTTTGGCTGGTTTATAGGAGTTGAATAAAACGTCGACCAATTGTAAAATCCCGAAAGCGACGGAAGATTCGCAGATCTTAAAATGGCAACATCTTTCTTTGAACTTTTATAAGCTAAATCGGCATATTCAATTTTTGGATTCTGGAAAGTTTCACTATTTTCAGTCTCAATTTCTTTAGCCAAATAAACTTCTAGAATAATTTCGCTTAAATTTTCTATCGTGAAATTCATCAGCTGAAAAAGCTGTAATTTTTGAGTTTCAAACAATTGCTCGGCTTCCATTAAACGCTTTTCGTCTTGTGAAAAGCTTAGCTTAATGTCATATAAATCGCTTTGAGGCTTGTTTCCGATTTCGACTTCTTTTTGAATTCTGTTGAGGTTGAAAGTCGTGTTTTGCAATTGCTCTTTTTGGATTTTAACCAATTCCTGCGAAAATAAGGCATCAAAATATTTTTCTAATAATTGCAATTTATATTCATATTCAATCACTTTTTTGTCAGCTTTTGCTAGGTCGATTCCAATTTTATTTTTTTGGGAATTTGCTAAATTATTAAAGTCTAAAATATTCATATTGGCATTCAAATTGAAATTATCATATTGAATGTCAGAACTTACCCTGTTATTTGTACTTGGATCGATTGTAGATCCAAAATTGTAAGTATGATTTCCAGACAAGCCAACAGACGGAAGAATGTCTAAAAGCGGATGCGTATAGGTTTTCTGGGCTTTTGCAATTTGAAGCTGCTTTATTTTTATGTCGATATTATTCTCTAAAGCTACAGAAACACATTTTTGCAATGACCAAGAATTTTCCTGGCCATAGACAAAAATGCTCGAAGTAATTAAGAGCAAACTCAAAATTATCTTATTCATATTTTAAATATTTTAAAATGTTAACTCTTGTTGCTTGATATGCTCTTGACAAGACTACGATCAAAGTCAAAGTCATCAAGACTATAAATCCAACAAAGAATGGAATTGGAGAAATATCAATTCTATATGCAAAATTTTCAAGCCATTTCCCTAATAAATAATAAACTGGAAATAAAGCTATTGCAAAACCAATAACACAGAAAACTACATATTGCTTTGAAAGTTCTTTTAATAATGTTTTTGTTTCTGCTCCCAAAGTTTTTCTGATAGCAATTTCCTTCATTCTTCTTTGGATGGAATAAGAGGCAAGCGCAAATAATCCGAAAAGGGCGATCATGATTACAATAACATTTAACAGTGAAAACAGATTTTTCTGATTGACATAATTTTCATAAGAACGCTTGAAACTTTTATCCAAGAAATCATATTTAAACGGATATTCGGTGTCAACTTTTGTGGTCCAAAATTTTTCAATGTCTGCAATTGATTTTTCCATCGTTGAAGCGTCCAGTTTTACATAAATACTGTGCGCATTTTGAATCATCCAGTCGATGGTTTTATAATGAAAAATGGTCATGGGCGGAATTTCTTCTTGCGGACCGTTAACATGAAAATCTTTAACAATGCCAATAATAATTAGCTTTTTATTATTCCATTCGATTTCTTTGCCAACCGGATTTTTCTCTCCCAGCATTCGTGCGGCGGTTTCATTCAGCAAAATTGCAGTTGCAGTATCTGAAGAAAATTTGGGAGAAATATCGCGTCCAGAAACCAGTTTTAATTGCAGCATATCCAGCATTCCAAAATCAATCAGCACATTTTTTCCTTGAATGCTTTTGTCTTTATAACTGAATCCAGAAGAAGACCCGATTTGATTCCCAAACGAAAATGACCCGATTCCAACACCTTTTACGCCTTGAATTTTGGACAATTCTTGATTGATGGTTTCGTAACGCTGGACAACTTTTTTCAAGTAACCTTCTTCACGATAATCAGAAGGATTTCTATAATTTATCTGAATAACCTGATCGCCATTGAAGCCCAAATCCTTTGAATTCATAAACGAAATTTGCTCATAAACAATGTAAGATCCGATGATGAAAAAAGACGCAATTGCAAATTGCAAAACCAGCATTCCGTTGCGAAGCCAGATTCCGTTTTTGCTACGAGAAAAATTTCCTCTCAATACTTTTAAGGTTTCAAAATTGGAAACATAAATTGCCGGAAAAATTCCTCCAAAAACAATTACAATTAAGAAAATAAATAGAATCTGCAGATAAAACTGACTGCTGTGAATGACTAAATTTTTCCCCAAAAACTCATTGTAATAAGGAAGCGAAAGTTCTACAATGACCAATGAAATTAAAATTGCAATGATAGAAGTGATGACCGTTTCAAAAATAAATTGCTTGACAATATTGCTTTTTGAAGCACCTAAAACCTTGCGAACGCCAACTTCTTTAGCCCGTTTTATGGCATTTGCCGTGGCAAGATTTACATAATTTACAATAGAAAGTAGTAGAATCAAAACCGATAATCCCATCATGATCATCAAAAATTGGTAGTTTCCTTTTCCTTCTGCAAAACCATGAACTATCGAATGCAGTCGTGATTCTTTTAGTGATTCTAGTATAATTTTTGTAGGACGGCCGCCTTTTTTTTGCCATTGTTCAAGGGTAATTCCTTCTTCTTTTGCCCATTTTAAATCTCGATTTTCAAAAAGCAATTTCTCTAATTTTTTCTTGACTTTTTCAGCGGCTGAAGGATTTTTCAGCTTCAGCATTAAGCCATAATTAAAATTTCCCCATTGGTCTTTATCACCTTCCATTCTTGATTCAAGCAGATTTACAACCACTTCTGGAGCCAATGATGACTTGCCTGGAATTCTGTAAACGCCTCTGACAATCAGTTTTAATTTGCCATAATTAATTTGTTTTCCCAACGGATTTTCACTTCCAAACAATCGCTTAGCCGTTTCTTCAGAAAGCGCAATGCTTCCGTTATCAGCCAAAGCATTTTTTGCACTTCCTTTTATAAATTCGAAAGGAAAAAAATCAAAGAAATTTTTCTGCGAATCGGTGACTTTTGAAAGAATTTCCTTTTTGTTTTTGTATTGGAGTATTTCCTCTGTATAAAAATTATTCAAATAGCAATAGCTTTCTAATTCTGGAAAATCAGTTTTGAAATAAGGCTCGAAAGTCACGACATTGGAAGCCCAAAATTGTCCTTCGCCAATGTCAGTTATAGAAAGAAAAATCTTTTCTTTATCAGGATTCCAGTCGTTGTATGAATGTTCTTCGTTCCAATATAATATGGAGAAAACCAAACCCGCAATCCCAATACTCAGCCCCAAAACATTGAGAAAAGTAAAGAATTTGTTGTTCTTGATTTGATAGAAATATATTTTTAGCCAGTTTTTTAGCATGGTTCAATTTTTTAGATACTATTTTTTTCTAATTATTCGTATTTCAGATATTTTAAAACATTTGCCCTTGTCGCCTGATAAGCTCTTGAGAGCACAACCACAAGCGTTAAAATCAGCAATGCAAAAAATCCGATGATAAATGGAAGAATCGTAATGTCTATTCTGAAAGCAAAATTTTCAAGCCATTTGTTCAATAAATAATAGGCTGGGAAAAGCGCAATAAAAAATCCGATGATGCAGAAAATAATATATTGCTTTGATAATTCTTTAAGCAGTGTTTTGGTCTCGGCGCCCAAGGTTTTTCTGATGCCAATTTCCTTCATTCGCCTTTGGATCGTATAGGAAGCCAAGGCAAATAATCCGAAAAGGGCGATTAAGATTACGATTCCGTTTAAAAGCGCAAATAAATTTCTTTGGTTGACAAAAGATTGGTAGGTTCTCGCAAAGTTTTTGTCAACAAAATTATACTCAAACGGATATTTTGAATCTACATTTGCAATCCAGAATTTCTCAATATTTACAATAGTTTCTTCCATGTTTTCTGGCGCAATCTTAAGATGAATTCGGTCGATGTTATAAGCCATCCAATCCACAGTTTTAAAATGGAAAAAAGTCATTGGCGGAATTTCAGCCTGCAAGCCATACAAATGGAAATCTTTTACGATGCCCACAATTTTCAGTTTTTTATCATTCCACGTAATTTCTTTGCCAATCGGATTCTTTTCATTGATCATTCTCAAGGCAGTTTCATTCAATAAAACCGAACTGATCGTGTCAGAAGACAGATTTGGAGAAAAATTCCGGCCTTGAACAATCTTGATTTCCATCATGTCGAGCATCTCAAAATCCACAGGCATATTTTGGCTCTGCACATTGGTGTTTTTATAAGTGAAATTTGAAGAAGAGCTGGAACTGTTTCCGAATGAAAATGCGCCAGTCGCTACATTTTCTACACCCTTAATTTTCATCAATTCGTGCTGAATCGTATAATATTTATTGTAAATCACCTTTGGATCATCTTCCGTGTCGCTTCTTCTGTAAGTAACATCAATCACTTGATTGCCTTTAAAACCGAGGTCTTTTGAGCTCATATATTTCACTTGCTCATAAACGACATAAGATCCGATGATGAAAAAAGAAGCAATTGCAAATTGCAAGATCAGCATTCCGTTTCGAAGCCAAACGCCGTTTTTGCTTCTTCCAAAATTACCTTTCAACACTTTTAAAGTTTCAAAATTGGCAACATAAACTGCTGGAAAAATTCCTGCGGTTGCAATGACTACGAAAAAGATTAAAATCAATTGCAGGTAAAATTGGCTTCCGTGAATGACTAATTCCTTTTTCAAAAAATCATTATAATATGGCAAAGACAATTCCACAATAACAAGCGCAAGCAAGATGGAAAAGGAAGATGTAATGACGGTTTCAAATAAAAATTGCTTGATAATATTGCCTTTTGAAGCACCAATAATTTTTCGAACGCCAACTTCTTTGGCACGTTTTATTGCATTGGCCGTTGCCAAGTTTACATAATTTGTGATAGAAAGAACTAAAATCAAGACAGATAATCCGATCATGATCAGCAAAAACTGATAATTTCCAGAGCCTTCAGGAAATCCACTGCTTGGAGAATGCAAGCGCGCTGTTTTTAATTGGCTTAAAATGGTTTTGTTTTGGCCTCTTTTTTTAATGAATTCCTGTGGGGTTATGCCTTCTTGCTTGGCCCATTTTACTAAAGCTTCCTCATAAAAAACTTTGTCTATTTTTTTCTTCACCAATGTGGTATCTTGAGGTTTTTTCAGTTTTACAAGCAAGCCATAACTGTAATTTCCCCATTGGTCTTTATTGTTTAGAAGATCTTTTTCTATAAAGTTTACAACGGCTTCAGGCGAAATAGATGATTTTTTATTGTTTTTGTAAACGCCTCTTACAACTAGATTTTTTCCTGAATAAAGCACCTGTTTTCCAAGCGGATCTTCATTGCCAAATAACTGCTGTGCCGTTTTTTCAGAAATAGCGATCGAACTGTCGTCAGGCAAAGCCGTCGCCCGATTCCCTCTTGTAAATTCAAAAGGGAAGAAGGAGAAAAACATTCTTTGGCTGTTTATGATACCATCAACTAGTTCTTTTTTCCCTTTGTATTCAATGATGTCTTTTTGGTAAAAATTCTTGAAATAGCAGTAGTTTTCTAACTCTTCGAAAGTTTTTAGATGATATTCCAACGGAGCAACATTTGTGTTCCAAATTATACCGCCGCCAATGTCAGTAACCACTTGATAGACTTTTTCTTTTTCAGGATTCCATTCATTATATGAATTTTCTTCGTTCCAGTATAAGATCGAGAAAATCAGACCAGAAATTCCGATACTCAGGGCTAAGACATTTAAAGCCGTGAAGAATTTGTTGTTCTTAAGTTGGTGCAAATATATTTTTAGCCAGTTTTTAAGCATGGTTTTATTTTTTAAATATTGAAACTGATATTTGAAATTGGCATTGATTTATTCGTATTTCAGATATTTCAAAACATCTACTTTTGTCGCCTCATATGCTTTTGAAAGAACAATCAGCAGCGTAAGAATCATTAGGCTGAAAAACCCGATGACAAAAGGCAATAGCGAAATTTCGATTCGATAAGCAAAATTTTCCAGCCATTTTTCCAATAGCAAATACACGGGAAAGAGTGCCAACAGAAATCCAATTATGCAATACATCACATATTGTTTTGTGAGCGTTGAAAGCAATTTTTTTGTTTCTGCTCCCAAAGTTTTTCTTATGGCGATTTCCTTCATTCTTGTCTGGATAGAATAAGAGGCAAGGGCGAATAATCCGAAAAGGGCGATTAAGATGACTACGATATTCAGCAAGGAAAACAAGTTTCTTTGGTAGACATAGCTTTCATAGGTTCGTGCAAAATTTTTGTCTACAAAATCATAGGCGAAAGGATATTTTGTATCAATTTTAGTTATCCAGAAATTTTCAATTAAAGCGATGGTTTCTTCCATATTATCAGGTGAAATTTTGATATATAATCTGCTCAAGAAACTGCTTTCAGAAATTGTTTTCAAATGATAAAAAATCATCGGCGGAATTTCTTTCTGCGGACCATAAACATTAAAGTCTTCAACAACTCCAACGATTTTCAATCTTCTGATTCCTGGGTTTTCGCCGTCGTCCTTAAAATTAAATTCTTTCCCGATCGGATTTTTTTCGTTCATCATTTTGGCCGCCGCTTTGTTGATCAGGACAGAATTGATCGTGTCTGAAGCATAATTTTTTGACAATTTTCTTCCTTCCGCCATTTTGATGTTCATCAAATCTAGCAAGCCAAATTCCATTGACATGTTTTCAACTTCGACGTCTTTGTCTTGATAATCGAAAACCGTTGTGAAATAGCCTCCGTATCCAAAAGAAAAATTACCAGCAGAAACTTCCTGAACGCCTTTGATTTTTAATAATTCATTGCGAATCATTTCAAAATCGCTTGGCTTTTTGACTTCATTAAAACTGATATCTAAAACTTGATTCCCTTTGAAACCTAAGTCTTTGCTGGTTATGTGGTCTACTTGCTGGAAGACAATATATGATCCGGTGATGAAAAATGAAGCAATTGCGAATTGCAGAATAAGCATTCCGTTTCTGAGCCACACGCCGTTTTTGCTTCTGCCAAAATTTCCTTTCAAAACTTTTAAAGCTTCAAAATTAGAGATGTAAATGGAGGGAAAAATTCCGGCAAAAACAACCGTAATTATAAAAACGATAATTAATTGGATGTAAAACTGGCCTCCGTTCATGATCAATTCCTTGCCCAGGAAATTATTGTAATAGGGCAAAAGAAGTTCTACAATTACCAAAGCAAAAAGAACTGAAAAAGCAGTAGTAATCACCGTTTCAAAAATAAATTGCCAGACAATTTGAGATTTTGATGCTCCGATAATTTTGCGAACCCCAACTTCCTTGGCACGTTTTATAGCATTTGCCGTAGCCAGATTTATATAATTTACAATAGAAAGTACCAATATCAGAACGGATAAACCGAGCATAATCAGCAATAATTCATAATTTCCGCTTCCTTCTGGATAGCCATTTTGAACTTTCGAATGTAATCTTGCCGTTTTCAAAGACTCAAGGTAAGGCACGTCCAAGCCAAAATTTTTGATGTAAGATTCTGTTGAAATTCCTTTTTCTTTTGCGATTCTTTTGGCTTGTTTTTCGATATAAATCTGGTTGATTTGCTTTTCAACAATTCCTTTCGCCTCCGGATTTTTTAATTTTACTACCAAAAAAACGGTGTGGCTTCCCCAATTGTCTGCATTTTTTTTGATGTTTTCTTCGAATTCTTCTCTGATTACGACTGCAGGCGCAACAGATGATTTTCCGGTAATTTTATAAACCCCGCCGACAACACAATTCATCTCGCCGATTTTCAGCGCTTGTCCGACTGCTTCATTATTTCCAAATAAAAGCTGTGCGGTTTCTTCTGAAATGGCAACATTGTTTTTTTCTTTCAGAGCAATTTTTGCACTTCCTTTTATAAATTGAAAAGGGAAAAAAGAGAAAAAGTTTCCTTCAGATTTTAAAATCTTTTTGACTAATTCCCTCTTGCCTTTATATTCGATAAGCGCTCCGTTATAGCCAGGATTAAAATTGCAGTAATCTTCTACTTCGGGCGAAATTTGTTTTAATTGCGCGCCAAGAGGCATTACGTTATAAGCCAAGAAACCTGATCTTGGCTGGTCGTTCACAACCTGAAAAACGCTGTCTTTTTCAGGATTCCATTCGTTATAAGAATGCTCGTCATTCCAATATAAGATGGAAAATATCAAACCCGCAATTCCAATACTCAACCCCAAGATATTCAGGGTAGTAAAGAACTTGTTCTTCTTGATTTGATGAAGATATATTTTTAACCAGTTGTGTAGCATGTTCGTTTTTTGATGATGATTGAAAGGCTGATGAGACCTATTTTTTGCTTACTGAACCTGAAGAACTTTTCTCAGATTCTACTTTTGCAGGATTTCCAGAATAAGAAATCGAAGCGCTTGATGATGCTTTTGCGTATAAAGCTTCTGTCACATTTATGCTTGCGCCTGATGAAGAACTAGATTCAATTGTAGCTGTTTTGCAGGTTAATTTTTTTGCATTTACATCGGAAGAGCTGCTTGTTCTGATGTCAACATTTTCTGCTTCTCCAGCTAAAATGGCGTCACTTGAACTGCTTGATTTTACAGCTAATTTTTTAGCGGTAACGGTGCTTTCAATTTTGCTGCTTGAAGAAGTTTCTATGTAAATATTTTCAGCTTTCACGTTTCCGTAAACGCTTGCGCTTGAAGAAACATCAATCGTGGCTTCTTTCACGTCAATACCGTTTTTAAAAGTAAGCGAGCTTGAAGAACTTGCCTTGAATTCATTGACATACGGACTTGAAACCCAAACTTTCATAACTTTATGGTTGTATCTTTTCTTGTCTTTTTTATTTCGGTTGCTGTACGCTTTTGAATCTATATAAACTTCTAAAGTATTTCCTGAAACTTTTGTGATGAGGTCTTGCATTTTTTCATTGTCATCGGCTTCAACTTTTATTGGTCCGGCTGGACCTTGCGCGAAAGTCAGTTCAATTCCGGAAGCTACTTTCAATTTTGAAAAATCGCCAACAGTTCTGTTTTCAGAAACTTGTGCGCTTGCCATTACAGAAAGCAATAAAAAGGCTAAAAGGGAAACTATTCGTACCATATTATTAAGTTTTAAGTTGTTATTTAGATTAGTTTTTTTTGAATTATTGGATAAAAGCATCCACATTTCTGCTATTCGCTTTTTCAGAAAGCACCATTCCGTCTTTCATGAAAATTGTTTTCTGCGAGAAAGAAGCGTCATAGTCAGAGTGCGTTACCATTAAAATTGTAGCTCCATTGGCATGCAAATCGGTTAAAAGCTCCATTACTTCGTTACCGTTTTTACTGTCCAGATTTCCTGTCGGCTCATCGGCAAGAATGATTTTCGGATCATTAATTAAAGCTCTCGCCACGGCAACTCTCTGTTGCTGACCGCCTGAAAGTTGTTGCGGAAAATGCTTTAGGCGATGTGAAATTTGCAAGCGTTCTGCAATTGCTTCTACTTTATTTTTTCTTTCAGATGCGCCCACATTGTTATAAATCAAAGGCAATTCGATATTGTCATACACAGAAAGTTCGTCGATAAGGTTGAAATTTTGGAAAACAAATCCGATATTTTGCTTTCTGATTTTAGATTTTTCTGCTTCTTTTAAATTGTTGATTTCTTGATTTAAAAGTTTGTAGCTCCCTGATGAAGCGCTGTCTAAAAGGCCAACGATATTTAATAAAGTTGATTTTCCGCAACCAGAAGCGCCCATTATGGTTACAAATTCGCCTTGGTTGATTTCAAGAGAAATTTCGTTCAATGCTTTAGTTTCTACTTCTTCTGTTCTGAAAACTTTTGAAAGATTTTGAATTTTGATCATGGTTCTTTGATTTTGAAATTATTTAATTTTTTGATTGATGATTTTGATTTGATTGATGATTGAAACCGCTTATTTTAAATTTAAAACTTCTATATTCTTATAATCTTTATAGGATGAGGTAATGACTTTTTCGCCTTCTTTTAAACCTTCGAGAATTTCATAATATAAAGGATTTTCTCGGCCTAATTTAATATTTCTTCTTATAGCTTTGTCGCCTTCGACTACAAAAATCCATTCGCCGGCGGTATCTTGGTTGAAAGACCCCTTTGAAAGCACCGTTGTTTTTGTTTTTTCAGAAAGTAAAAGCCGTACTCCAAAACTCAAGCCCTGTCTCAAATCTAATTCCTTGCCTTCCGAGAAATTCAATTCTACTTGAAATCTACCATTTTTTACTTCAGGAATTACCTTTGTGACTTCTACTTTTACAGTTTGTCCTTTATATTCTACTTCTCCTTTTTGTCCTTCAGATACTTTTTCCAAGTAAAATTCATCGACGTCGGCCATTAATTTATAGCCTTTCATGACATCGATTTTCCCGATGCTTTCACCAGCGACATAATTTTTTCCAAGAACGGGTTCGAAAGAAGAAATCCTTCCAGATAAAGGCGCCGTTACCAGAAAATTCTTTTTGTTAGATCTCAAAATTTCCAAACTTTTCTGCATAATTGCCTGCGATTGGCTGATTTGAGAAATCTGAATCTGATTGGCCTGTTTTTCTTTTTGAATGCTCTGCTGGATTATATTTTTACGCTCTTTCTGGAACCTGAAATTCTCCTGCGTTTTTTCCCATTCATTTTTCGAAATAATCTCTTCTTTGTATAATTTTTCGTTTAAATCATAAAGGCTTTTTGAATCTAAATAATCATGCTCAATTGCTACCAAATCTTTCGCAAGATTCAATTCTTGAGTCCTCAAATCCAATTTTGCTTTGTTCAGATTGTTGATTTGCTCAATCATTGCCGTTTCCTGAGTCATATATCCCAATTCAGAATTTGGATTATACAATCTTGCCAAAGGCTGTCCTTTTTGTACAAAATCACCGTTTTCAATGAAAATTTCTTGAATAGAACCTCCTTCAATTACGTTCAACAACATCGAATTTAAAGGTTCTACTTTTGCTTGAAAAACAATAAAATCTTCGAAATAATTATTTTCTACGGTTTTGACCGTGATTTCACCTTTCTTTACATCCAAAGTTCTCTTTTTGGTCAGTGAGGAAAATACAAAATAGCCAACGAATAAAAAAAGAGGCAAAGCAACCAACAGGTATTTATTTTTTTTATTTTTACGTGCAACGACAGTGTCCATATTAATTTGTTTGTAAGGATATATATCAATTTTGTGCCACAATTTTAAAATCCATAAAAAGCTGTAATTCAGTATATTTAAACTTTTATAAAATCCATAAGTGTCCGATAATGAACACTTTTTGTCCGATAATGAACAGTTGATGAAAAAAACAAACGCCCATATTTTAATTATTGATGACCAAGAAGATATTCTGTTTGCTTCTAAAATGTTTTTGAAGAAACATTTCGAGACCATTTACACGCTGAATAATCCGAAAAACATACTAAAACTGCTGTCTGAAAACCAAATTGACGTGGTTCTTTTAGATATGAATTACAGAATTGGTTTCGAAGACGGACGAGAAGGAATTTATCTCTTGAAGGAAATAAAAACTTTTTCGCCAGAAACTATCGTGATTTTAATGACTGCTTTTGGCAAAGTTGAAACGGCAGTTGAAGGCTTGAAAGCAGGTGCTTTTGATTATATTTTAAAACCTTGGGACAATGAAAAACTGCTTTCTGTCGTAAGATCTGCGGTTGACGAAAGCAGGAAAGAGAAAAAGAAAGTTTTGAAAATTCCAAAGCAGGCTTCTGTTTTTATAGGAAATTCTTCAAGCATAAAAAGGGCTTATTCTTTAGCTGAAAAAGTAGCAAAAACGGATGCCAACGTTTTGATTTTAGGAGAAAACGGAACCGGAAAATTTGTTTTAGCGAATTATATCCATGAAAATTCTAACCGGAATAAGCAGCCTTTTGTTCATGTGGATTTGGGTTCTTTAAACGATAATATTTTTGAAAGTGAACTTTTTGGATATGCGAAAGGCGCTTTTACCGATGCCAAAAATGATACGCCAGGAAGATTTGAATTGGCAAACAACGGAACTATTTTTCTAGATGAAATCGGAAATGTGCCGTTGCATTTGCAGTCAAAATTATTACAGGTAATTCAAAATAAGTCGGTTACAAGATTGGGCGAAGCGAAACCAAGACAGCTTGATGTACGAATTATTACGGCAACAAATATTGACTTAAAACACGAAGTTTCGGGTAAAAATTTCAGGGAAGATTTATATTACAGAATCAATACGATGGAAATTCTACTTCCTTCATTGAAAGAAAGAAAAGAAGATATTGTGCCATTGGCGAAGTTTTTACTGGAAAAAATTATTGATAAATACGACCGATCAGAAATTGTTTTTGAAGAAGAAGCTTTAGAACAAATCGGAAAACATTCGTGGAACGGAAACATCCGTGAAATGGAAAACAGAATTGAACGCGCCGTGATTTTATGTGAAAATAACCAGATTACAATTTCTGATCTGGATTTAGATATAATTTCGAATTTCGATGGAAATGATGATTTGCAGTTGGCAGAAATTGAAAAATCTACGATTGAAAAAGTTTTGCAGAAAAACAATTTCAATATCAGCAAATCGGCTGATGAACTCGGACTTTCGCGCGCTTCCTTATATCGAAGAATGGAAAAATTTGACTTGAAAGGATAAGTTTACCGCAGATTCGCAGATTTTATTTTTGATATTAATCTGTGAGAATTTGTGAAATCTGTGTTTAACTAAATAGGATGACAAAAAAACATTACAATACCATATTTTTTAGAATTCTTTTCATCTTGACAGGAATATCGTGCTGTGTCTTTTTGATTCAGAATAATCTGATTTACAGTGCTTTTTTCTGCAGTTTGATCACGATTTTCTTAATCGCAGAGATTTATTTTTATATCAAAAACATCTTTCTTTTTTATGACAGAACGATAAAAGCGATCCTGAATAATGATTTTACGGCTGATTTTTCAAAACATTCTTCCTTTGAAAATTACAAGACGCTTTTCAAGCTTTATGATAATTTAAAAGAGAAGCAAAACGAGCAGGTTTCAAAAGATTTGATTTACAGATCTATTTTGAATAATATAGAAACCGGCGTTCTGATTTTAGAAAAAGGGCAAGATGACTGGAATATTTTCTTGATGAATAATTATTTTTCAGAGCATTTTCTGGTCCCGAAAGTATCAAAATGGAGCTATTTGAAGAACCAGCTGCCTTCGCTTTGTGCCATTGTCGAAGAAAGAAATTTCGAGGAAATAAAGACTTCCATCCAAATTCGAATAGAAAAACAAGATTTGCAGACTTTTATTTTACAAGCTTCAAATACAAAGGCTTACGATAAAGAATATTATATAATTTTGCTGGATTCTATTCAAAAGGTAATTGAGAAAAAAGAAAAAGAAGCGTGGATTAATTTGATGAAAGTGATTTCGCACGAGCTGATGAATTCGATCACGCCGATTCGTTCGCTGACACAAAATCTGAACGAAATGATGCAGCAGGAAAGCCTTTCGAAAGAAGATGTCGAAGATATCCGCGACAGCGTTTCGGCAATTATCCATAGAAGCGATCATCTTAAGGAATTCGTTGAAAGCTATCGAAAATTAGCAATGCTTCCGTCTCCAAACAAAGAAAAAATTTCTCTGGAAATACTTTTAGCGGATGCTTTGAAGATTATGAATCCGCTTTTCAAGCAGCAAAATATTACTGTAAATAATATAATTTCTTTCAATCGCTGGCTTTCTGTGGATAAAAATCAGATGGAACAAGTGCTGATTAATCTCTTGACAAACAGTATGTATGCTGTGGATGGCAAGGCAGAAAAGCGTATTGAAATTTCTTCGGAAGTAAAAAATAAGCGAATCTACATCACTATTTCTGATTCAGGAAACGGAATTGATGCTGCCATTGAAGACAAAATTTTTCTTCCTTTTTTTACTACAAGAAAAGATGGCGCGGGAATCGGATTGACGCTTTCAAAAAATATAATCGAAGCCCACGGCGGTTATTTGAATTATGTTTCTGAAGATGACAAAACACATTTTACGATTTGCCTGATGGAATAATTTCAAATCCATCTTTTAAATTGTAATATATTTGCCGTAGTGGCTTCGCCAAAATTTTAACTGCAAAAAGCGATTTCTTCGCGTCAAGATATGTCAAACGAGCGCATCATTTTAGGGATTGATCCAGGGACAACAATTATGGGTTTTGGGCTGATTAAAGTCGTCAACAAAAAAATGGAATTTATTCAATTAAACGAACTGATCCTGAATAAATATGACGACCACTACATGAAGCTGAAAGTCATTTTTGAGCGTACGATTGAGCTGATTGAAACGCATCATCCGGATGAAATTGCAATTGAAGCGCCTTTCTTTGGAAAAAACGTGCAGTCGATGCTGAAACTCGGAAGAGCGCAAGGAGTTGCAATGGCGGCCGGACTTTCACGACAAATTCCGATTACAGAATATGAGCCCAAAAAAATAAAGATGGCGATAACCGGAAACGGAAATGCTACAAAAGAACAAGTTGCGAAAATGCTCCAGCAATTGCTTGGATTAAAAGAACTTCCTAAGAATTTAGATAGTACGGATGGTTTGGCGGCAGCAGTTTGTCATTTCTTCAACTCTGGAAAAGTCGTGGGCACTAAAAGTTATTCTGGCTGGGACGCTTTTGTGAAGCAAAATGAAGATCGCGTGAAAAAATAAACCCGCAAATTTCTTCACGGGTTCGGTGCAAATAACTATAACTAAACTTAAATCAAACTACTTTTATTTTTGCCAATCATCGCTTCTGAATGGGGGAGTTGCCAAACCATCTTGGTTGTAAAGCATCACTTCTCCTGGCGCGTCTGCCCACAAATAACGGACAGCAATTGGATTTGTAACTTCAGGACTGCTGACTTTTATTGTTTTCATATCGCTTTGCAAAGTTGCATTTGCTGGATAAAATTTCTTGTCGCTTCCGGCAACCATAAATCCTGAAATGCTGGATTTTGGAGTTTCTTTTGCGAAAGTTCCGTTTGAGAAATTTACTGTTAGAGAATTTCCGTCTACTTTCATGTTGGCGTAAGTCGGTGCAGTTGCAGGATTTTTTTCTCCGTAAGCAACATTTTCAGCAATCAAAGCCATTCTTTTTCCGACAATCTGTTTGTGAATTGGATGGATATTATCATTTTCTCCAACGTCAATCAAGACCGCCATTCCGGTATTTTTCAACTCCAAGGCTTTGTTTTGAGATTCGCGAAGCGTAATCCATCGGTTGTTCTGGTTGTCATAATTTGGAAGCTGCGCGAAGATAAAAGGCACGTCAGATTTCCAGTTTTTTCTCCAATCATTGATTATTCCTTTAAATAAGTCAGCGTATTCTTTTGCATTTTTAGAATTTGCTTCGGCTTGATACCAGATAATTCCCTTGATCTTTATTCCGAAGAAAGGCGTCACCATTCCGTTATAAAGCGAAGTCGGATATTTCGTCGGATGCTGGCGAACCGGCACTTCCTCGATATCTTTTGTTCCTGCTTCATATTTCCATTCTCCGGCAAGCGATAATTTTTGGGAAGCAGTTTCTAGGTATAATGAATTCTCATCACCTCTAAATCCTCCGATATCGCCTGTATTTTTTACACGAATTGTAATAATGTTTTTGCCAACGACAAAGTTTTTTTTATCTACTTTATAAACTCTGTCTAAGTCTTTTTGATCGCTTTCGCCGACTTTATTTCCATTGATATAAGTTACATCTTCGTTGTCAACACGGCCAATTGCTAGAGAAAGTTCGTCTTTTGCTAAATCTTTTTGCGTAAGATTGAAAGATCTCGTTACCCAAATCACGCCGTCATTCGGAGTTACTTTTGCCTTGCTCCAATAAACAGGAAGGTTGATTGGTTTCCAAGATGAAGTGTTATAGTCTTTTTCAAACCATTTTTCTTTATTCCCCGTATCAAGATCATCCGCTTTTTTCTCCCAAGCTTTGAAGTCTTTTTTATAGACATTCATGAGATTTCCAAAATCTATGGATTTCATTTCATCGACTACTTTTTTCGCAGAAGCATGTTTTCCCATTAAATCTTCGCTCATCCAAGCTTCAATATTTGTCCCTCCCCAAGAAGAATTGATCAATCCGATTGGCACATTGTATTTTTGGAATAATTCTCTTCCGAAGAAATAAGCAACGGCAGAAAAACCTTCGCCACTTTCAGGAGAACAAGTCAGCCAAGTTCCTTTTTCAATGTCTTTTTGTGGCGTTCCAGCCATTGTTCTTGAAACTTGTAGCAATTTGATTTTTTCGTAGCTCGCTTTTGCCAATTCTTCTTTTCCATTTCTAGCATCTTCTAGTTTCCAGCCCATATTTGACTGGCCTGAACAGAACCAAACGTCGCCAACATAAACATCTTTAAACGTAATCGTATTGTCTTCAGAAACTTTCATTTCATAAGGTCCGCCAGCTTTCATTGCAGGAAAATCAACGCTCCATTCGCCGTTTGCATTGGTTTTGGCTTCCTTGTTTAAGTTATTAAAATTGACTTTTACAGTTTTTCCAGATTCACTCCAGCCATAAATGGTAATTGTTGCATCACGCTGCAAAACCATGTGGTCAGAGAAAAATTTAGGAAGCGTGACTTTTGCGAAAGAAAAGCCCGTAAACAGTAGAAAAAGTATTGGAATTATTTTTTTCATAGGAAGTTGAGTTTTGAAAAGTAGGGCTAAACTATGTAATTAAAATTGGTTGACCAAAAATAGTTTTGAGATATTTTTAATTTTAACTAAAAATAATTGTCAGATGTGCAATTAATATAGGTTTCTGTAATAAATGTAATAATCAGTAATTAACAGATTGCTTTTGAAGATAATTTTCTGGGAGATTTTGGGAAAAGGCATAAAAAAAGGAGTTCTCACGTTGTGAAAAACTCCTTTAAGGCCTATTTTTTACATCCATTATGCAAAGTTGCATCGCTTTTGGGAAGTGGTTGAGCTTTTTTACGTTATAGAATGTAGCATAAATCTGTCCTTAGAACAAAATTAAGGAATTAAATGAAACAATATGTAAAGAGCGAGTTAATAATGAAGTGGAAATTAGGGGTTTTTCCATAAAAAATTAAAATTGTACAAGCGAAAACGTTGTAGCGAAATTGTTAAAAGGTTGTGTTTTGAAAAATCAAATGCAATAAATAGCCAATTAATTAAATAATAATTAGATATTTTGGCATAAAATTTAATTATATGAAAAAAATATCGAATTATTTGTTGATATAAAAAAAAGCGTATATTTGGTCAACCAATTTTAATAGAAAATGCAAGAGTTTGGTTTAAATGGATTTAAATCTTCGGAAGAAGAAGAAATCATCAAGAAAATAAGAGATTTAATTACTTCAAATAAGCTGAAACCTGGAGACAGGCTTCCGTCAGAACGAAAACTTTCAGAAGAATTCGGAGTAAGCCGTGGAAATGTCAGAGAAGTGATCCAAAAGCTAGAGTTTTATGGATTGCTAAAAACGCTTCCACAAAGCGGAACTGTTGTTGCAAACATGGGCGTTCCAGCGCTAAGTGGCATGATTACAGATATTTTGCAATTGAAAAAGCCAGATTTTAAATCTTTAGTAGAAAGCAGAATTATGCTTGAAATGCAAGTGGTGGCTTTGGCGGCAGAAAGAAGAACTGAAACGCATCTTGAAAATATCAAAGAAGCACTTGAAGCTTATCGCCTAAAAGTAGAAAACAATGAAGATGCCGTCGAAGAAGATTTGATGTTTCATTTGAAAATTTCTGAAGCCAGTGGCAATCCGGTTTTGAATACGCTGATGTTAATTATTACCCCAGAAATTATTGCCAATTTTGAAAAATACCACGTCTGCAAAAAATCGATGACAGGAGATAATCTTATCGAGCACCAGCAGATTTTCGATGCCATAAAAGAGAAAAATCCAGAGAAAGCAAAAAGAGAATTGCAGTTTCATTTCAAGACGTTGTATGAATACTGCAATAAAACAGAAACTCTTGCCAATATAAACGAGAGTATTTTTTAGTCCTTTAAAAGGAAAATAGACGGTTATTACCATTGTGTAAAGTTGCATCGCTTGGGGAAGTGGATGATATAATTGAGTAACAAGTTAATCCTAAAATAGTAGTATTATGGGTGTTAAATACTTTTTTACAATAATAGCAGTAGTTCTTTTTGGCAGAAATATGCATTCGCAGACTTTTGTCAACACAAGACAAACATTACAGACAGCGATAAATGCTGCAGTTCCTGGTTCGACAATTATTGTTAGAAACGGAACGTACAATGATTTTTATGCAAGCGTTACCACAAAATCAGGAACGGCTGCAAATCCGATTACGATAAAAGCAGAAACTGTCGGAGGCGTGACTTTGACAGGAGATTCTAGATTTACCATGAAAAAATCGGAACATATAAAATTTGAAGGATTTGTTTTTGACTGCACTGGCAGCAATACTTTGATCAAGTTAGAAGCGTGCAATAACATCAGAATCACAAGAAATGTGTTTGAATTGGATACGCCTGTTGCCATAAAATGGATTGTAGTTGTTGGAACTTTTGATGATTATACGTTTCAATTTCTAAGCCACCACAACAGAATCGATCATAATACATTTAAAAATAAGTTCACTGGAGGAAATTTTATTACGATCGACGGAACTTACAGCCAAGACAGAACTATCGGCCATCAATCACAATATGACAGAATCGACCACAATTATTTTTACAATAACTCGCCGAGAGCTGTTAATGAAAAAGAATCTATCCGAATTGGAAACAGCCAATTGTGCAATTCAAGCGGTTTCACAACGGTAGAATTTAATTTATTTGAAGAATGCGACGGAGATCCGGAGATTGTTTCGGTAAAATCAAACGATAACCTGATCAGACACAATACGTTCAACAGAAATCATGGAACACTGACGCTTCGCCAAGGAAACAGAAGCAGAGTCGAAGGTAATTATTTCTTCGGAGGTGGAAAACCAAACGGAATGATGGAAACACAGCCAATTTATACGGGCGGCATCAGAGCTTATGGAACCGACCACGTGATTGTAAATAATTATATGGAAGGCCTGCAAGGAACAGTTTGGGATGCGCCGATAACTTTAACGCAAGGCGAGGTTATTACTGGGCAAAGCACAAATACAAGCCTTCATTACAGAGGAGAAAGAATCACGATTGCTTACAATACTTTGGTAAATAATGCCTACGGAATTGAAATAGGGTATCCAAAAGCAGACGGTTCTTATAACAAAAAATTGTCTGATATCAAGATTGCAAATAATATAGTTGTCGGTTCACAGAACAATCTGGTTAAGATTTATGCCAACCAACAAGGCGCGGTGACTTGGTCAAATAATATAATGTATGCGACGGGTTCGGCTCAAATTGTTACCGGAGGCCCAGCTTTTACAGCAAGTGAAGTTTTAGTTCAGAATCCGAATTTGGCTTTAAGCGGCACAATTTGGAAATCAACAGCAACTTCGCCAGTAATTGCAAACGGAATTCCAGCTTTGACAGTAGCCGAAGATATCGACGGGCAATCTAGGCCAGCATTGAGCAACGCCGGCGCTGATCATTTCAGCAGTGAGTTGGTTACTTATTTTCCGGTGGGAATCTCTGATGTTGGTCCGGGATCTCCAGAAGAAATGCCGCTTTCTGTAATCACTTCAAAAGTGCCTGCGATTGTGCTTTATCCAAATCCTACGAAGGGAAATTTTGAATTAGCTCTTCCAAATTCTGAAAGTGAATTAAATGTTGAAGTATACAATATTCACGGGCAATTAATTTTAAATGGAACGCATCAAGTTGTTTCTGGAAAAATAGCCTTGAGCCTTGAAAATCAACCTGCAGGAATGTACATCGTAAGAATAAATTCAAGCGGAAAAACAGAAAATTATAAAGTTGTAAAACAATAAAATATATACAAATCATAGCATTTGTATCCTTTTGAGAGGAAATTGACGGTTATGGCCATTGTGTAAAGTTGCATCGCTTGGGGAAGTGGATTACTTACTAAACATTAGTGTCAAGAGTGAAAATCTGAGTAATCGGGTTTATTTATAAGGAAAAAACGAGGCTACCACCATTGTTTTTTAACCTTACTATTATAGAATGTAAGCAATAAATTTTATGAAATTAAAAACATTTTTTCTGCTCTCGGCTTTACTGCTGACGAGTTTTATCTTCGCACAAGATTCTTATACTTTGACCGGGAAAGTCGTTTCGGCTGAAGATAGTTCCACGCTTCCAGGTGCTTCAGTAACAATTCTTGGAACAAAAAAATCAGTGATTACTGATATTGACGGAGCTTTTTCTATCAAAGTAAATACTGGAAGTTCTATTCAAGTTGCTTTTATAGGAAAACAAAGCAGAGTCATTTTATTGGATGGAACCACAGAAATCTCGATAGAATTGAGCGATGAAAAAACGAAACTTGATGAAGTTGTCGTAGTAGGTTATGGTACGCAGAAAAAATCGTCTATAACGGGATCAGTTTCCAAATTAGAAAATACAAATCTTGACGAAAACGCAGTTTCCAGAGTTGACAAGGCTTTGCAAGGAAGAATTGCGGGTCTTCAAATCCAGAATATTTCTACAGAAGTCGGTGAAGCGCCACAAATTAGAATTCGCGGTCTTGGTTCAATCAGTGCGAGCAGTGATCCGCTTGTCGTTGTCGATGGTTTTCCGGTTCAAAATGCTTTGGAATTTATAAATCCAAGTACGATTGAGTCTGTTGAAGTCTTGAAAGATGCAAGTTCTACAGCAATTTATGGTTCTCGCGGTGCGAATGGAGTTATCCTTATTACTACGAAATCAGGTTCTGATACCAAAACTTTATATGAATTTAAGTCTTATTTTGGAGTAAAATCAGTTTACGAAAAAATCGACCTTCTTGATACCTATGAATATACTGACATGCTTCGCAATGAAAGACAGCTTGATGAAAATTACAGAGCAGGCTTAACAGGAGCAACACCAGGAACAATCGCTTACACGTCTCGTGAAAAAGGAATGCGCCAAGTAGCTGACAATGGCGGAAACACCGATTGGCAAGATGAAGGAACGCGCAATTTTGCGACTATCAAAAACTACCAATTAAATGTTTCTGGTGGCGGAAAAACTTCAAACTATTACGTTTCTGGACAATACATCGAAGACGAAGGAATCATGTCAGATAACTTCTTGAAACGTGTGAATTTCCAAAGTCGTATTCGTGCAAAACTAAGCCCGAAATTAACACTTGACGTGAATGTAAGACCTTCTTACAGCGTCAAAAGAAGATCAACAATTGCTTATTCTGATTTGACAAGATCTTTGAGTTTCATGCCGGTTTACCACAATGCTTACACGGCAGCGCTCACAGGTTATCCTGAGGGTTCTTATGCGCAAGGAAGACACTTCAATAATGTGAATTTCAACTATACAGATGAAAACGGAGTGCCTCAAAATTACACGACGTCACTTTGGGGAACCAACAATAACACGCCGATTTCTAGAATGGAAAATGAAAAAAGATTTTACCATGACTATAGAATGCTGACCAATTTTGCCTTAGATTGGAAAATTACCAAAGATCTGACTTTCAGAACTTCTGGAGGAGCAAACGTAGATTATTCAAATTATGAGCGTTTTCGTAATTCAAAAGCAGATCAAACGGCACAAGTAATCGGGGAAGATGACAGCAACTTGAATGTGAACTTGCTGACTGAAAATACGCTGACTTACAAATACAAAAATGACAACCACAGTTTTGATATTCTTGGAGGTTTTACTTACCAAAAAACAAATATTAAAGGAACTGGAATCTACGGAACGCAATTTCCGTCTGATTATATCGAAACAATTAATGCAGCGAACGTAATTGACGCCAACGAAACTTTTACAAGAAAAGAAAACATCGGTTTGGTGTCTTATTTGGCAAGAGTAAATTATGCTTACAAAGACAAATATCTTTTGTCAATTGCGGCGCGTGCTGACGGTTCTTCACTTTTCGGACCTGAAAATAAATACGGACTTTTTCCTTCTGCTTCTATCGGATGGAATGTGAGCGAGGAAAATTTCTGGAAAGAAAACGTAGATTTTATCAATAGATTTAAGTTGAGAACAAGCTTTGGTGTGACCGGAAATAACGACATCACGAATTATTCTTTCACCAATTTGCTTTACACTTCAAACTATTCTTTAGGAACAGGAACAGGAAGCGTGACCTCTGGTCTTGCTGAAAATGGAAGCGTTTTAGGCAATCCAGAAATCGGCTGGGAACAGACTTTAGAGTATGATTCTGGTGCTGACATCAGCTTCTTCGGAAACAAATTGAATTTGACTTTTGACTATTATTATTCGGTGACTGACAAATTGCTTTTACAGCAAAATGTTTCTTATATCACAGGTCACGACCAGTTTTTTAACAATATCGGAAAAATCCAGAATAGAGGTTATGAGATCGAAGTTTCAGGGAATTTAAGAACTAAGAATTTCTCTTGGAAACCAAGTTTCAACATTTCTGCAAACCAAAATAAATTGATTTCTCTCGGTGGCGAAGCGCAATTCATCAGCCAGGGTGAAAGAAACGAAGAATATATCGCAAAAGTTGGCGACAAAGCAATCCAATTCTACGGATATAAAATGATCGGAGTTTGGCAAAGCGCTGACGAATTGGCAAACAATCCGCATTCTCCAGACGATGCTGTTGGAGGAATCAGAGTCGCAGATATCAACGGTGACGGAGTTATCAATGCTTCTGACAGAACCACTTTAGGAAGCCCGTTCCCAGATTTTACTTGGGGATTTTATAACTCATTTGCATATAAAAATATCGACTTGAATTTCTTGGTACAAGGTTCTGTCGGAGGTGAAGTTTTCTTCGGAGACGGATATTACAACGAGATGAGGTATTTATACAAAGATTTCACGCAAGGAAGATGGTTCAGCGAAGGAGTTCCTGCAACAAAACCACGTGAAAACAACGGTAGGGCTTGGCAAAACACAGATTATTTGATCCAAGATGCTTCTTACATGTCATTGAGAACAGTGACTTTGGGCTACACAGTTCCTGAAGATTTCATCAAAAAAATTGGTCTTAAAAAAGCAAGATTTTATTTCTCAGGAGAAAATCTTCTTTACATAAAAGCATCTGATTTCTGGGGATTAAATCCAGAAGGAATCACGACTAGCGGTATTTACGCTTCGCCATTGATGTCTGGTTATCAAAGAGGGGCTTTCCCAGTACAACGTACAATTTCTTTTGGTATCGATATTAATTTCTAAAAAACATAAGTTATGAAACTATATAAATCTTCTTTTATTAAAATTATATGCTTGAGTACAGCTTTGTTTTTTGCAAGTTGTAACGAGACACTCGATCTGCAGCCAGTTTCAGAAATTGGTGCTGACGGATTTTACAAAAATGCTGACGAAGTAAATCTTGCCGTAATCGGTATTTACAGCAGTCTTCACGGAATACAAAACAGAGAATGGATGCTTACCGAGGTTCGTTCTGATAATACTTATATGAATCCAAATTCTACAGAAACAAAGGATTTGGCGGTAAGAGAAATTGACCGTTTTGTGCAAAGTTCACAAAATGTGTATCTTAAAGAATATTGGCAGGCTTGCTACAGAACTATCAATCTTTCAAACGTAGTATTGAAAAATTTAGATGTTGTAAGTGATCCGGTGCTTCGCAATAAATTTGAAGGAGAAGCCCGTTTTTTAAGAGCGCACGCTTACTTTAATTTGGTAAGGCTTTGGGGTGGCGTTTTCATCGTCACAGAACCGGTTTCTGGATTAGAAGCAAAAACTATGGACAGAAGTCCGCAGTCTGAAGTTTATGCATTTATTATCAATGACTTGAGAATGGCTTCAGAAATGCTGCCTCCGACTCAAGGCGGCGCAAGTCTTGGAAGGGTTGCTGCAGATGCGGCAAAAACATTATTAGGAAAAGCACTTTTGACAGCTGGCGGAGACGATAATTTAGACGAAGCAAAAACAGTTTTAGAAGAAGTTGTATCTGGAAATTTCGGATTGCAACCAACTTATGCTTCTGTTTTCAGCCTTTCAAATGAATACAACAATGAAATTTTATTCGCGGTTCGTTACCAATCGGGCAGCGTTGGATTAGGTTCGCCGCATCCAAACTTTTTTGCACCGCTTCAAAGTGACAATTACGTAGTTTTTGGCAACGGTGACGGTTTGAACGTTCCAACGGAAAGCATGTCAAATGCTTACGGAGTTTCTGATCCGAGAAAAGCGCCTTCGATGGCTGACACTTGGCTTGGCTTCAATAATGCAGTTCGTGCTGACAGACACGTTACAAAATACAATTCACCTTTTAACGCAGTTGATGACGGTGGAAGCGACTGGATTGTGCTTCGCTATGCTGATGCTTTATTGCTTTTAGCCGAAGCGATTAATCAAAAAAGCGGTCCGACTCCAGAAGCTTTGGGGTATTTGAATGAAGTGAGAACGCGTTCTTTAGGTGCTTCTGCAGCTTTGACGATGTCCCAGGTTGCTACTTATTTCGACTTCAAAGTTGCTTTGGAAAAAGAAAGAAGATTAGAGTTCGGTTTCGAAAATCACCGTTGGTTTGACTTGGTAAGAACGGGCAGGGCAGAAGCAGTTATGTCACAGCATTTTGCTACAGAATTCCAATATAATGACCCGGCGCATCCTTCTTTGAATACTGGCGCTTTACAGCATTATCAAATTTTGCTGCCGATTCCGCAATATGAAATTGACCTTAATCCAAACATAGCTCAAAATACTGGCTATTAATATTTTATAAGGTATGAAAATTTTAAAATATTCATTATTGACAGCAATTTGTGTCTTTTCAGGATATGCAAATGCGGCAGAAATAAAAGTCACGAATCCTTCAGAATTGAAATCAGCCGTAGCTTCAGTAAAACCAGGCGACAGAATCATCATGTCAAACGGAATCTGGAAAGATACAGAAATCAATTTCAACGCTGTCGGAGCTTCAAAAGATTCAATTTTTTTAGAAGCTGAAACGCCTGGAAAAGTTATCCTTTCTGGAAATTCTTCTTTGAAATTATCAGGAGAATATTTGGTGGCAAAAGGACTTTGGTTCAAAGACGGTTACAGCAAATTCGTGATTTCTTTCATAGACAAAAGCAAAGTCGCTACGAATTCAAGAGTTACAAATTGTGCGATCACAGATTACAATCCAGCCACAAAAACAGAATCCAATCACTGGATTGAATTGTGGGGAAAAAATAATCGTTTCGACAATAATTACATAGCCGGAAAAAACAATGACGGCTGCACGTTGGTAGTTTGGCTGAAAGGCGAAGAAAATATTCAAAACAATCACAGAATTGACCATAATTATTTCGGAGAGCGTCCGCCTTTGGGATCAAACGGTGGCGAAACGATAAGAATTGGAACAAGCCACAATTCTATGTTTGATTCAAATACCATCGTGGAATGGAACAAATTTGAAAAATGCAATGGCGAAGTTGAAATTATTTCAAACAAGTCGTGCAAAAATACGTTCAGAAACAATTTATTTTTAGAATCTCAAGGTTCGATGGTTTTTCGCCACGGCAATGATTGCTTGGTTGAAAACAATGTATTTTTAGGAAATAACCAGCCTTATACTGGTGGCGTAAGAATCATCAATGAAGGCCATACGGTTAAAAACAATTACTTTTCAGGATTGACTGGGCAAGATTTCCGCGGTTCTTTGGTGATTATGAACGGAGTTCCAAACAGCCCTTTGAACCGTTACAACCAAGTGAAAAACGCAAAAGTGTTGAACAACATTTTTTACAATTGCAGCGCATTTCAACTGGGAGCTGGCAAAGACGAGGAAAGGTCTTTGGCGCCGATAACTTCTGAGATTTCAAACAATATTATTTATTCAGAAAACAATTCTGAAGCATTGGTTGCTTTCGATGATTTAAAAGGAATTGCTTTCAAAAACAACACCATCGATTCTCAAAATTCTAAGAAATTAGATGGATTTACGGCTAAAAAATTGTCTTGGAAAAAAGAAGGAGAAGTAAATATTCCAAAAGGAAATTTCGGAATTGACTTCAGCATTTTTGAAAAAGTAATCGCAAACAAAACAGGCGTTTCTTGGAATCCAAAAGCGCCAAAAGTAAGCATCCAAGAAGAAACTATAAAAGTAGAACCAGGAACTGGAACGCTTGAAAAAGCACTTAAAAAGTCAAAAGGCAAGACAAAATTAGTATTGTCTTCAGGAAATTACATTCTAGATCGCTCTTTGGTAATTGCTGATAATATTACGATTGAAGGAGAAAATGCTTCGTCAAAACCTGTAATCAGCTTTAATCCAGAAGCAGAAAAAATGTCAAATTATTTAATCAGAATGGAATCTGGAGCAAGATTGTCGCTTGAAAACGTAGTGCTTTCTGCCAAAACAACGCCTGCATTAAAATATGCAATTGTTTCTCCAAAGGAAGACACGCCAGGATCGTACAGCATTTTTATAAATAAATCAGTAATCTCAGATTTTACAAACGCTGAAGGCGGCGGTATTTTAAAAGCTTCAAAAGGCACTTTCGCAGACACGATTAAAATCAGCAATTCGGTATTGAAAAACAACCTTCGCGGTTTAAACCTTTCTTCTGAAAAAGACGATACCGGAAAATACAATGCTGAAAATGTAATCCTTGAAAATACTGTTTTTTCAGATTTTTCTCAATGGGTTTTGCATTATTACAGAGGCGGCAATGACGAATCGACTCGTGGCGGAAACTTAGTAATTGACCACTGTGTTTTCACAAAGATCGGATCGCAAGAGAAAGATTATGTCTTCCAAAACAAAGGAATCGTGAACGTGAAAATCACAAATACTGTTTTTTATGACAATTCAAAAGTAAAAACGCCAATTCGCTTGACAGGAAAAAACAATTCGATTAAAAATTCTGTGGTTTATAATTCAGGAGAATTAAAAATGGATTCGGGCGTAGTTTCTGAAAATATAAGCGATAAAAATCCTTCGTTCCAAAGTCTGGAAACTTTTCTTCCAAAAGACAAATCGCCTTTGAAAAACGCAGGAACTGACAAAAAAGACATCGGAATTTTAGCAATAAAATAATCTACTTAAAAGAAAAAATATGAAAACTATTATACATAAAAAGTTATACAGATTCCTTTGCCTGGTTTTGGCAGTGACTGTTTTGGCGTGCGATGCGGAAACTGAAGTTGACAAAACTTTCGAAGAAATTCTTGCAGCACAGCCAACAATTGAATCATTTTCACCAGGTTCTGCGCCAATTCAAGGCTTGGTAACGATTACAGGAACAAACTTGAATTTCGTTACAAAAGCTTATATCGGTGACGTTCAGGCTGAAATTTATTCTCGTGAAAATGCTAAAATCATGATTATTAAAGTTCCGGCAAATGCTGTTGCGGGAATTTTAAAATTGACAACAGATTCTGGCAAAGTAGCCGTTTCTACAGAAAATTTGACAATCACTTATCCAGTTCCGGTAATCACTTCCGATTTTCCAGAAACTAAAATCGTGAATGAAAATATCACAATTACAGGAACAAATCTTGGAGTTGTAACTAGAATTACTTTTGGAACCGTTGACGGAATCATCGAATCACAAGACGACAGAACAATCATCGTGAAAACGCCAAACACAGGGCCAAGTCCTTTGACGGTAAGGTTTGGATATAATACTTTGGCGGGCGAAGTTTTCGAAACGCTTTCTGAAAATTTCACAATCGACATTCCAACGCCAGAAGTTACAGGTTTCCCAAAAGCAGTAATTAAAGGAAGTCCGGTTGTAATCGGCGGTACAGATATGAATCTAGTCACAAGCGTACTTTTCGGAACAACAGCAATCACAGCGCCAACAGTAACGCCGACAAGCGTAACTTTTGACGCGCCAGCTTCTTTGCCAACAGGTTTTTACCCAATCACTTTAGTTTACGGTGACGGAATGCAAGTCGTAAGTGATCCAGTGGCGTACATTAATCGTGATGTCCAGACTTATTTCAACTTCGAAGCCCAAGGAATGGAAGTAATTACGGCTGGTTTAGCAGCACAAATTACTGCAAACCAATTAAACGGGACAGTGGCGCAACCACCATTTCCAAATAGCACAAATTATCATCACCTAAAAATGCTTTCTCCAACTGCAAATGGAAGCAGTATTGCTTACATGAGATTCTCTTTTGCGACAAATACAACTTGGAAAACAGTTTTTGACAACGGTGCTTTCAACAATAATCCGGTATTGCATTTTTGGTTGAATACTAATAATACGACGCCAACTTTAAAATTATATGCGACTTCAACTGTTAGCAAAAAATTAGTTCATTACAACACAAATGGTGAATGGAAATTAGTTGCCGTTCGTTTGAGAGATGTATTTCCAACAGTTACAGCTTCTGATTTTGTGAGCGGAAATTACTTCAGAATGAACTATTTGACAGATAACCAAGCGAATGTTCCTTTAGAAATGAACGCAGATTGGTTCATCATCACTGATGAGGTTTTAACAGGAGTTGGTGCAATAGATTTGACCAATTCATTTAATTAATAAAAGAATAGCATGAAATTTAAAACAATAAAAGCAATAGGTTTGACGGCACTTTTCATGGTGCTGTCAGATACTGCTTTTGCCCAAAATTATGAGCCATTATTGCTTTTGTCAAAATCAGAAGCAAAAGGTATCAGCCAGCATTTAGGCGATTATAAGATTTTAGAAAAGTCCTATTCCAAAGTAAAAAAAGGCGCTGACAAAGCATTGGAAAAACCAATTGAAGTGCCGATTCCTGTGGATAACGGTGGCGGTTACACGCACGAAAAGCACAAGAAAAATTACCGCGATATGTATTATGCAGGTTTGACTTTCCAAATTACGGGAGAGAAAAAATACGCGCAATTCGTGGAAGAAATGCTTTTAGGCTACGCCAAAATTTATCCAGGTTTGCCTTTGCATCCTAAGAGAAAAGCGGAGCAGAATTCGGGCAAATTATTCTGGCAAGGCTTGAACGACTGCGTTTGGTTAGTACACGGAATCCAAGCGTATGATTTGGTAAAAGAAAGCATTTCTGAAAAAAATCGTGAAATCATTGAAAAAGATGTTTTCAGAAGCATGGCTTCCTTTTTAAGTGAAAGTGAAGGCGGAAAAGACACCTTCAACAAAATCCATAATCACGGAACCTGGGCTGTTGCCGCAGTCGGAATGACGGGTTATGTTTTAAATGATAAAGACATGGTACAACGCGCGCTTTACGGTTCTGCCAAAGACAAAAAATCAGGCTTCATGAAGCAGATCGACCTGCTCTTTTCTCCTGACGGATATTATTCTGAAGGGCCGTATTACCAAAGATATGCGTTACAGCCGTTCATGGTTTTCGCAGAAGCCATCAATAGAAACCAGCCTGAAATCAAAATTTTTGACTACAGAGGACAGGTTTTGAAAAAAGCAACAAACACTGTCTTGCAATTGACAGATGGAAACGGTTATTTCTTCCCGATAAATGATGCTATGAAAGACAAGGATTTCATGACCGAAGAGTTGGTTTTCGCTACAAATATTGTCTTTGAAAATTATAATGAAACTGCAATTCTTCCTGTGGTAATGCAACAAAACGAAGTGTCGGTAACAGGCGCTGGATTAAAAGCCGCTGAAGCTTTACAAGGAATGAAAAAGCAAGAATTCGTCAAAAATCCGATGCTGATTGCTGACGGACCGGAAGCGTCTTCTGGCGGATTATCTATCTTCAGAATGCATACGAAGAAAAAAGACGAGCAATTGACGGCTATTTTCAAATATGCTTCGCAAGGAATGGGCCACGGACATTTCGACCGTCTAGGAATTCTCCTTTACAACAACGGAAACGAAATCCTGCAAGACTACGGCGCAGCACGTTTCTTAAATGTAGAATCAAAAAGCGGTGGCAGGTATTTAGATGAAAACAAATCTTGGGCACAGCAAACCATTGCGCACAATACGGTAATCGTTGACGAAAAATCAGGCTTCAACGGCGATTGGAAAGTAGCAGAAGAAACAGCTCCAGAACCAATTTTCGGAGATATTTCAAATCCAGAGGTAATCCAGATTTCTAGTGCCGTTGAAAAAAATGCTTACGCCGGAGTTGAAATGCAAAGAACGGTTGCTTTGATTGCCGAAGAAACGCCTTTCATCTTGGATGTTTATACGTTGAAATCAAAAGAAAGCCACCAATATGACTTGAATTTTATGTTCAACGGACATATTATGGAAACTAATTTTAAATATGAACCATCTTTGACTGCGCTTTCTCCGTTAGGGAAAGACAACGGCTACCAGCATTTATGGAATCTTGCCGAATCAAAAGGAAACAGCGGCATCTCAAAATTCACTTGGCTAAACGACAGCCGTTTTTATACGATTTCAACAATCACCGATGAAAACAGCAAATTGTTTTTTACAAGACTTGGAGCGAATGACCCCAATTTCAACCTAAGAAACGAATCAGGTTATTTAATCAGGAATACTGGCAAAAAAGACTACACTTTCGTAAGCGTCATCGAACCCCACGGAAGTTTTGACCCGAAGTTAGAATCAGTACAGGATCCGCATTCAAAAGTAGAAAGCATCCAAATATTGAAACAAGACGAAAACTACACGGCGGTTTCAGTAAGCATGAAAAATAAAAAAACCTACACGTTGCTTTTTGCCAATAAAAAATCCAAAGCGGACGCAAAACACAAGCTGTCAGCAAACGGAAAAACATATGAGTGGAAAGGGAGCTATAAATTAATTACAAATTAGAATACAATGAAAATCAACACACCCGCATTTTATGTAGAAAGCGAAAATCCTTGGGAAACCGTAGCCGAAGGCGTAAAAAGACAAATCACAGGTTATGACGTAAGCATCATGATGGTAAAAGTGGCCTTCGAAACGGGCGGTATCGGTCCGATTCACCAGCATTACCACTCACAGACATCTTACGTAGTTTCCGGAAAATTTGAAGTTTCCATTGATGGAGAAAAGAAAATTCTTCAAACAGGCGACGCTTTTTACATCGAGCCAAACATTCTTCACGGAGCAATTTGCTTGGAAGCGGGTATGCTTATCGACGTTTTTAGTCCGATTCGCGAAGATTTTTTAAAATAATCCCCTGCCTGCTGCAAGACGTTGAAGTAGGTAATTAAATCAATACTTAATCTACAGATTTTTAATTCTTAAACTTATTTATTTATGAAAAAAATTACTTTACTCGCGGCATTCGTGCTTGCATTTGCATTGGAAAGCAATGCGCAAACTGTAACAGCTATCAGCCCGACCGGCGACGGCGGTTTTGAAACAGCTGACACTTTTGAAGGAAATGGTTGGACGCTTTTGAATCATACATACGGTTCAAGAAAATGGCAAGTTGGAACGGCACAGCCAGGATTTACTGGCGCAAGAGGCGCATTTATTGGAAATAGCCCGACGGTTGTTGGGACGGCAGCAGGAGGAAGAACAGTTCATTTTTACCGCGCTATAACAATTCCAGCAGCTGCCACAAATGTGCAAGTGAAATTCAAATACAAGCAAGAAATAGTGGTCATTGATCCAACAACGGGACCAAATGATTATTTATATGTTTCGCTATTGGATGCGGCACCGCAAAATGGAGTGACGGCTTCGCCAAATTTCTCAGGAAAGATTCCGTCAACGGCAGGTTTGGCAAATTTTACCGAATTTACATTCCCAATTACAATTCCTGAGGCTACAGCAGGTGCTGTAAAATATTTAACATTCAGTTTCAGATCTACCAATCTGTCTACTGAAGGAACTGTGGGCTGGGGAGCTGTTGATGATATTTCACTAACATATAGCTTGCCACTGGGTACAGAAGATTTTAATGCGAAACAAATTGCTGCCTATCCAAATCCAGTGAAAGACATTTTAAATCTTTCTGCTGTTGAAAATATCGACTCAGTTAGCATTTTCAACTTATCAGGACAGCAATTGCTAAATAAAATGATCAATGCAAATGAAACGGCTGTTGACATGTCGTCTTTTGCAACAGGAACTTACATCGTGAATGTTCTTTCCAACAAGAATGTGAAGACTATCAAGGTAGTCAAATAATAATCTGGCTTGCAAAAGCCTTTTACAATAAATTATGAAAATTAAAGGATTAAGATGGTGGATCATTACCTTGATCGGTATTGCGACAATCATCAACTACATCGACCGTTCTGCATTATCAATCATGTGGCCGGCAATGAGCAAGGATTTAGGAATGGACGATGCCGATTATGCATTGATTTTAAACCTTTTCATGATCGCTTATGCCGTCGGACAATCAATCTCAGGAAAGCTTTTTGACAAAATCGGAACGCGACTTGGATTTGTCATTGCCATCGGCGTCTGGTCGCTGTCGTCCTTATTTCACTTTGCTGTAAAAGGCGTTTTGTCTTTAGCTTTCGTAAGAATCACACTCGGAATTTCTGAAGCCGGAAACTGGCCGGGTGCCGTAAAAAGCAATTCGGAATGGTTTCCCCTTAAAGAAAGAGCCATCGCTCAGGGGATTTTCAATGCCGGAGCTTCAATCGGTTCAGTAATCGCACCGCTTTTTATCGCTTACATGTTTGCAGGTTTCGGCTGGCAGACGACTTTCATAATCATCGGGGCTTTAGGATTAGTATGGATTATTCCATGGTTGATTGTCTATAAAAAATTACCAAAAGACCATCCGTGGATTACAGAAGAAGAAAGACGATTGATTTTAGACGGAAAAGCAGCGCCAACCGTTGAAGAAGAAGCCCTAAAAGGAAGGTCGGTTTCAGAGATTTTGTCTTTCAAAGAAAGCTGGGGCGTTATCGCTTGTCGTTTTTTTATGGAACCAATCTGGTGGCTTTTTGTGGGCTGGATGCCTTTATACCTTCAAAAAACATACGGTTTTGATGTGAAGCAAATCGGTCTTTTCGCATGGGTTCCTTACGTAGGAGCCGCTTTGGGAAGTCTTGCCGGAGGCTGGTATTCCGGAATGGTTATCGCCAAATCGCAATCGGTTGACAAAGGAAGAAAACAGGCAATCGCCATCGGTGGTGTCATCATGTTCTTAGGTTTGATGGCCACTATTTTCTTCGGAGACACGCCTTTGAAATTCGTAGTAATCGTGTCTTTCGTATTATTCGGATTCCAGTTCGCTATCGGAAACATCCAGACTTTGCCAAGTGATTTGATGGATAAAAAATCAGTAGGGACTTTAGCCGGCCTAGGAGGTTCAATCGGAGTTATTTCAGTAATCGTCATGAACTTTTTAATCCCAATAATCACCAAAGCATCGTATACGCCAGCATTCATTATCATCGCCGCGTTCGTACCGCTGGGCGTGTTTTCAGTATTCGCATTGATTAAAAAAATACAACCGGTTAACAATAAGAATTTAAATAAATATTAAATACAATTAAAATGAAATTAAAAGGAAAAACAGCCGTAGTAACAGGAGGAGCAAGAGACATAGGAAGAGAAGTTGCTATTAAATTGGCAAAAGAAGGTGCTAATGTTGTGGTAAATTATTATCTAAGCCAAGAAGACGGTGACACGACTTTGAAATTGATCGAAGAAGCGGGCGGCAAAGCAATCATCGTGCAGGGCGATATGACGAAACAAGCAGATATCGATACTTTGGTAAGCGAATCTAAAAAAGCTTTCGGCGAAGAAGTACACGTTTTAGTAAACGTTGCCGGTGGTCTTATCGCAAGAAAAACCATCGAAGAAATGGACGTAGATTTCTTCGACACCATGATCGACGTAAACTTCAAATCTGTTTTCCTTGTAACAAAAGCATTCAAGCCGTTGATGAAATCAGGTGCTTCAATCATCAACTTCGCTTCACAGGCAGGTCGTGACGGTGGTGGCCCAGGTGCGGCGCTTTACGCTTCTGCAAAAGGTGCGGTGATGACGTACACTAGAGGTTTGGCTAAAGAATTCGGTCCTCAAGGAATCCGCGTGAATGCGCTTTGCCCAGGGATGATCGCAACAGCTTTCCACGATACGTTTACAAAGCCAGAAGTGCGCACAAATGTAGCAAACGGAACTCCTCTAAGAAGAGAAGGAAAAGCAACGGAAGTGGCAGATTTAGTAGCTTATTTAGCTTCTGACGAATCTTCTTTCTTGACAGGAAACAATATTGATATCAACGGAGGTTTGGCTTTCAGTTAATCAGATTCGTTAAAATAAGAAATACAAAAAAATGAAGAAAGTAGTCACTTATGGTGAAATACTAGCCAGGCTGACGCCTCCGGGTTTCAAAAAGATGTCCCAGACAAACCAGCTTGAAATTTATTATGGGGGAACCGAGACAAATGTTTCGGTTTCTCTTTCCCTTTTGGGTTGCCAGTCCGTTCACGTCAGCCGCGTCTCTAATGATTTCTTAGGAAACGCCGCCATTTCCAACCTAAAAAGCAGTGGTGTCGATACTTCTTTTGTCCAAAAAGGAGAAGAGCCGTTAGGATTATATTTTGTAGAACCAGGCGCTGTAGTGCGCTCCGGAGTCATTTCTTACAACAGAAATCATTCTGCCTTCCGTGCTATGGAACCCAATTCCATCCCATGGGCCGCCATCTTCAAGGATGCTGATTGGTTTCACTGGACCGGAATTACGCCTGCCCATTCTGAAAATAATTTCTTAGCCCTAAAAGAAGGCCTTATGGTGGCCAAAGAAATGGGAGTCACCGTTTCTTGCGATCCAGCTTACCGAAATGGTCTTTGGAAATATGGCAGAAATGCCACCGATGTCTTGAAAGGATTAGTAGCTTTGTCAGATGTTTTTATCGGAGGAGCCGAGCAATTCAACGAACTTTTAGGTACAGATTTTTCCTTATCAGATGATGATTTCCAAAAAGGAAGCATTGCTTTAAAGGAAGCATTCCCAAAGCTGAAGAACATTTACGACAAGACCAGAACAGGCAAAAATGCGTCTTGGCACCAAATCGAAGCCAGAATGTGGAACGGCAAAGATATATTCACCTGCGAGCCGATCGAAATCACACACATCGTTGATAGAATCGGAACCGGAGATGCTTTCGCCGCCGGAATCATTTTTGGAGAATTGAACAATTACGCAGAAAAAGATACTTTGGCTTTTGCAAACGCCGCTTGCGCCATAAAGCACACCATTGAAGGCGATGCAAACTTGGCTGACTTTAATGAAATAAACCAAATTGCGGAAGGCAACACTTCCGGAAGATTAATAAGATAATACAATGGCAAGATTTTCAAAATTGCAGGTTTTAAATACGATCAATGAAATAGGAATCGTTCCGGTTTTCTACCATGAAGATGTAGCCATCTGCAAAGAGATTCTGAAAGCGGTTTATGACGGCGGGGTAAGAATTTTTGAATTTACCAACAGGGGAGAAGGCGCCCACAAAGTGTTTGATGAATTAGTGGCCTATGCCAAAGAAAAGCTTCCTGAATTAATCTTAGGAATCGGTTCCGTTGTAGATGCAGGAACCACGTCGCTTTACATTCAATTGGGAGCAAACTTTATAGTAGCGCCAATTATCAATCCAGAAATGGCCACCACCTGCAACAGAAGAAAAATTCCGTGGATGCCCGGATGCGGTTCATTGACTGAAATCAATTACGCAGAAAGCCTTGGCGCAGACATCGTAAAAATCTTCCCAGCCCAGCAAGTAGGCGGTTCAGAATTCATCAAAGCCGTAAAAGCACCCTGCCCATGGTCAAGCATAATGCCAACAGGTGGCGTACAGCCAACAGATGAAAACCTAAAAGAATGGCTGTCTTCAGGAGCACACTGCGTAGGTTTAGGATCCCAGCTCTTCGTAAAAAACAGCGAAGGCAATTTTGATTACGAAGCTATTAAGGAAACTACAAGACAGGCCGTTGCATCATTCAAGAAGTATAAAAAATAAGCAAGAGCCAATAGGCAAAAATGGATTAGTTCTGGAGAAAATAAGAGAAGCAGTATCCAAAGTAAAACAGGCAATGTCCCGATCGAAACAAGCACCGTCTCAATCGAAACAACCATTGTCTCAATCGAAACAAGCTTTGTCCCAATCGAAATAGGCATTGTCCAAAGTAAAATAAGCTTCGTCTCAATCGAAACAACCATTGTCCCGATCGAAACAACCAATGTCCAAACAAAAATTATACAAGCCAAGCCCACAAAATGCTCCTTAATAAACCTTAATCCCTTATGGTTCAAAAGAACCTAAAAAAGTTTCAAAAAATAATCAAAAACCGCAATTCAATCCGCCATGAAAAAAATAAAAATAGTCCTCTTATTGCTATCTCAAGCCACGTTTGCCCAAATAACAACCTTAACCGCCGATGGTCCAGGAAACACCTACGAATTAATCAACAGCGTTCTTGCCCCAGGCTACAACGTCATTGAAGTTCCAGACTGCGTCCACACAAATTTTGGCCGCCACATCGAAGAAGTTTTTGATGCGCAATTAAATAAATACGTCTTCAAATTCCACATCCACGCCGCACAAGACAATGACCGCTGTATCAACTTTGACAGACAGCGCAACGAAATCAAAACCTACAACCAATCTCCCGAACATCTCATCGGCACTTACGGAGAAAAGTTCGTCTTCAAGTGGAAATTCAAACTAGACCAAAATTTCCAAGGCTCCAACAGATTTACCCACATCCACCAGATAAAAGCTTATGGCGGACCTCACGAAGATATTCCCGTAGTTTCAATTATAGCCAGAGGCGGAAGCACGCCGAGACTAGAAATCATGCATTCCGACAGCATATCATCTGTACAAAAAGCCACCGCAAATCTTTCCCTCTTCAAAGGAATCTGGGTGGAAGCCACCGAAACAATTACCTACGAAGAAGGCGGAAAATACCAAATCACCTTAAAAAATGTGGCTACCAATGCGACGCTTTTGACCTACACCAACAACAATATCAGAATGTGGCGCGACAATGCCGACGGCATCCGCCCGAAATGGGGAATCTATAGAAGCATTTTAAGTCCGGAACAGATTCGCGACGAACAAATACTTTTCGCAGACTTTTATATTGAACAGGTAAATAATCTTTCCACCGGAAAATTTATTGAAAACAAATCCTTTTTATATCCAAATCCGGTAATTGACAACTTAAATTTCTACAGAAAAGATAGAATAGAACAATTAAGAATCACAGATATCCAAGGAAAGATACGCTTCCAAAAAAATAATTTAGAACCTAAAAACATCAATCTTTCTTTTTTGCCAGAAGGAATCTACAGCATAAATTTCAACTATAAAGGCGAAGAAGAAATTATGGAGAAGATCATAAAACAAAATAATTAGCACAAAATTCAGCTCTCATGGCAGTGTTTTTGCATAAGTGAGAAAAACAATCTACGTTATGAAATTACTATTAAAAATCACACTGCTTTTTGTTGCCCAATTATCTTTGGCGCAAGCTACAATGCTAACAGCAGACGGCCCAGGAAATACTTACGAATTAATAAACAGCGTATTGGCGCCAGGCTATGAAGCAGTGGAAACGCCAGATTGCAACCACGATAAATTCGGTCGCCACATCGAGGAAGTGTATGACGCAGAATTGAAGAAATATGTCTTCAAATTCCACATCCACGTTTCCCCAGACAATGACCGTTGCAAGAAATTCGACCGCCAGCGAAACGAAATCAAAACCTATAACCAGTCGCCAGACAACTTAATCGGAACATCAGGAGAAACCGTAGTCTATAAATGGAAATTCAAACTAGATTCAGGCTTTCAGCCGTCAAATAAATTCACGCACATCCACCAAATCAAAGCATACGGCGGTCCGCATGAAAGCATGCCGGTAGTTTCCTTGATTACGCGTGGCGGCAAAAACGAAAAACTGCAGGTCATGCACGCTGACAGTACAGAATCTAAAGAAATGGCTTCAGCAGATTTGGCACTTTTCAAAGGACGCTGGATTGAAGCCACAGAAACAATAACCTACGGCGAAGACGGCAAATACAGCATCACCTTAAAAAGAATCGACGACGGAAAAGTCTTGATCGATTATAAAAACCAAAACCTGAGAATGTGGCGCGACAAAGCCGAAGGAATCCGACCAAAATGGGGGATTTACAGAAGCTTGCTGAGCAAAGAACAGCTTCGTGACGAAGCACTTTTGTTTGCCGATTTTTCTATCGAAGAGCTCAAAAAGTAACGATTTTCAAAGTATAAATTATTCCTTTTAAGGTTGTAGCTTTGCACCATGTCAGGAATCTACATCCACATCCCGTTTTGCAAGCAAGCGTGCCATTATTGCGACTTTCATTTTTCGACTTCCATGAAAAAGAAAGATGAAATGATTTTGGCTTTGGCCAAAGAAATGCAGCTGCGAAAAAGTGAAATCAATGATGTCGTAGAAACAATTTATTTTGGCGGAGGAACACCTTCGGTATTGACGATTTCTGAAATAAAATTTTTGATTGATGCGGTTTATGAAAACTTTCAAGTTGCAGAAAACCCAGAAATTACGCTGGAAGCCAACCCAGATGATTTGTCAGATGAACGAATTTTCGAATTAGCTAGTTCGCCAATTAACCGTTTGAGCATAGGCATTCAATCTTTTTTTGAAGAAGATTTGCAACTGATGAATCGCGCGCACAATGCTGAAGAAGCGAAGAAGTCTTTGGCAGAAGCCGTAAAATATTTTGGCAATATTTCGATTGATTTGATCTACGGAATTCCGAATCTGACGAACGAAATGTGGAAGCAGAATATTGAAACAGCTTTGAGTTTTGGGATTCCCCATATTTCAAGTTATGCTTTGACCGTAGAGCCAAAAACGGCTTTAAAAAAACTCATCCAGACCGGAAAAATTGCGGAACCTAAAGATGAGGTTGCCCAAGAACATTTCCAGATTTTAGTCGATACGTTGCAAGAAAACGGATTCATACATTATGAATTGTCCAATTTTGGGAAGGAAAATTACTTCTCAAAAAATAATTCTGCCTATTGGCTGGGGGAGAAATACTTAGGAATCGGACCTTCGGCACACAGTTATGACGGCTTTTCAAGAAGCTGGAATATTGCAAACAATTCCATTTATTTAAAAGAAATTCAGGAAGAAAAGCTTCCGAGTGAAGCGGAAATTTTATCGCAGGAAGATCGGTATAATGAATATATCATGACCGGATTACGAACTATTTGGGGCGTTTCCTTACATAGAATCGAAGCTGAATTTGGAATAAAATTCTTAGATTATCTTTTGAGACAAGCAGAGAAATTTCTCTTAGATGATTTGCTTTCGATAATTGAAAACACCTTAAAGACTACCAGAAAAGGAAAGTTTTTAGCAGATGGAATTGCGAGTGATTTGTTTATGTTGGGCGAAGATTAACATACGGTTTTGCGCAACTTTGCGAAACCTTCTTTCACTTTGCGTTAAAAATTTAAACGCTAAGAGCGCAAAGATTTTCGCAAAGAAAGAAAGGCTTTGACTGAAAAATGTTAGCTTTGAAATATTAAATTTTTCTAAACGTGAAAGCAACCTTAAAGCACAACAACCAAACCTTCGAAGTTGATTTTTCAAAACCAATCGATATTTCCATCACATTGACCAATACCGATGAAAATCCGATTGCCTGGTATATTGAAAAACCAGAGATTGAGCCTGTTCGTTTTGGCGACTGGATTGGAAAAGTTTCGGAAGGAAGTTCTTCCACCAATTTCAATAATATCTTCTTCAACCCGCACGGTCACGGAACGCACACGGAATGTTTGGGACATATTACGAAGGAATTTTATAGCATCAATGATACTTTAAAAACCTTTTTCTTTACTGCGGAATTGGTCTCGGTGACGCCAGAAATTCAAGGTGAAGATTTGGTAATTACAAAAGATCAAATCGAAAAAGCTTTAGAAGGAAAATCTCCGGAAGCTGTTATAATCAGAACGTTACCCAATTTAAACGAGAAACTTTCCAAGAAATATTCGAATACAAATCCGCCTTATCTGGATGAAAATGCTGCGATTTTTTTACGCAAAAGCGGTGTCCAACATCTGCTGATTGACCTGCCAAGCGTCGACAAAGAAAAAGACGAAGGAAAATTATTGGCGCACAAAGCTTTCTGGAATGTAAAAAACGTTGATATTTTAAATGAAGACGCAAGATTAGACACTACAATCACCGAATTGATTTATGTAAAAGACGAAGTTTTGGATGGAAGTTATCTGCTAAATCTGCAAATTGCTTCCTTTGAAAATGACGCTTCACCAAGCAAGCCGGTTTTATACGCAATCCAATAACTATAAACTATCCACTAAAAATTATCAACTAAATGAATATTCAGCACTATTTCGAATTTTGTCTCTCAAAAAAAGGAGTTACTGAACATTTTCCTTTTGATGAAGATACTTTGGTTTTTAAAGTCGGCGGTAAAATGTTTGCACTTTCTTCCTTGAGCAATTGGGAAAAAGGTATGCCAGCTGTCAATTTAAAATGTGATCCAGAGCGTGCAGAAGAGCTTCGGGCAAATTACAACGACATCAAGCCAGGTTTTCACATGAGCAAAATTCATTGGAATACGATTGCCATAAATGGCGATGTTTCTGATAAATTTTTGCGGGAATTGATTGACCATTCTTATGATTTAGTTTTCAAAAGCCTTACGAAGAAATTGCAGGCAGAAATTGATTTAGGCGAATAGTTAATTTGAAAATTAGACAATTAGGCATTACATTTGTGTATAAAAATTAGCAACTCAGTTACTTTGTGACTTAGCAACTTTACAACATGAACGAACACATCAAAAAGTTTTTAAACGAAGAGCAAGATCCGAAAGCGGTGGACAAAATCACTTCAAAATTGACGGATTTGCTAATGAAAAATGAGGAAATCGGGTATATTGGCGTTCAAAAAAAGCCAGCAATCACGGTTTTTCCAGATAGCATTGTTTTGACAAATAAGAGAATAATTATCTGCAAGCCAAAGAATCTCGGACTTTCAATGGATTTTACAGATTATACTTGGGATGATATTTCAGGCACTTTTGTAAAAGAAAATATTTTGGGTTCAGAATTTTCTTTTACGACCAAAACCGATTTGACTATCTCAATAGATTATATTCCAAAAATCCAAGCGAGAAAGATAAATACATTTGCCAAAGAGCAATTGGATATCTTGAAAAATGGCGTTCCTTCAATGGCAGAACCTATCGTTGAAGAACCAAAAACATTCTTGGAACAGGAACTGGAAGAAGACATTTTTCCAGCAACTTCTGAAGTAATTGAAATGCCAGAAGTAGAAGAAATAGAAGAAATTGAAACGGAAGAAGTGACTGATTATGCAGAAATTATTCCGGTTTCGCAGTCGGGTTATCGTGACGAAAAGCAATTTCCAGATGAAAAACCAGAGTCAAAAGAGAAATCTTTGAAAGACCTTTCGCAAGACGAATTGTTTGACAAGCTTCAGAATTACAAGAAGTTATTGGATAATGGATTGATTATGCAAGGGGAATATGATACTTTGAAGAAGGAGATTTTGAGTCATATGTAGGTTAGGCAATAGTAAATAGCCAATAGGCAAAAGCTAGAATTTGATGTAATGAAAAAGCGGAAGATGATGATTCACCTTCCGCTTTTTACTTTTGCCTCTTGGCTAATTACTTTTACCTCACTAAAAAGTCTTCTTTTGTTTTTCTACAAAGTTATGAGCTTGTAATTCCAGCAACTCCGTAGCTTTTTTTCTTTGTAAGTTATACAAATCTTTGTCAGAAGCAATGTCTTCATAAACTTTGTCGTGCATCAAAGCGCTCGTTTTTACCAATAAATCACGCTGGTATTTGTCTTGTGCCAAAGTTGCTTTCATGGCTGTTTCCAAGTCTTCAATCTTAAAATCATATTCTCCTTTTTGTGATAATAATTTGGCTATTATCGGCGAAGTTTCTATTGCTAAAAATAACAGCATGATGAAAAAGGAAGGCAGCCAAGGCAATTTATCCAAAGCATTGATTCTTGCCATCAAACCGTCAAAACCATCGATGATTGGCTGGGTTTCAGTTACTTTTTTGTCTAAATCAGCTTGCAATGTTTTTGATAGTTTTTCTGCTTCGGCGATTTTTGCGAGATTGGTTTTTCGCAAAGTATCTAATTCCGTTTTTGCCAAATCGTGCTTTGCAATTTTTTCCTTAAAAACGGGGCCTTTGCCTAGTTTTTTTGTTCCTGCAGTTCCTTCTGCTTCTGTGATATAAGTTTGATATAACATATTGACTTCTTTTTCCTTCTTCGAAATTTCAGATTTTAAGCTTTCAATCTGAGCTTTATTCTTGTCTAAATCCGTCTTGAAATAATTGGCAACCTCCTTTTTGTTAGTCAAGGCCATTGCATTTTTTTCTTTCAATAAGACCGTGTTGATTTCTTTTTCAAAAATTTTGATTTCTAGAGGTTTTGAAATTACAATTGCAATGATTATCGCTAAAGCAATTCTTGGTGTTGCCTGAATAAATTCGCTTCCGAAGCCGTCTCTTTTTCGAATGGTAGAAACTATGAATCGATCTAAATTGAATATTAACAAACCCCAAATAAATCCGAAGAAAATAGCTGTGTAAATATTGTCAAAAACCGTATAAAGCGCATAACTGCCAGCGATGAAAGCCATTACTGCAGTAAAAAATACGGTGGCGCCGATTCCGGCATATTTGTTTTGTTCGCCGTTGGAACAGCTTTCGATGATGTTTTTGTCAGTGCCAGAGCAGACAAGGAAGAATTGTTTTAACATAATGATGATTTGATTGATGATGTTACAAAAGTAACGCCAAAACCTCAAATATGTTGCAACGTGTTGGTATGTTTTGATTTAGAAAGAAAAAATCCCGCTTTTTATGGCGGGATTAGTATGAATTATTTAATTTTTGCTTTTTCCAAGGCATTATTATAGCCTTCTTTAGCATCTTCTTTTGCATTTTTAGACGACTCTTTCATTTTTTCATTGGCTTCTTTCGCTTCTTCTTTTATTTTTTCAGAAGTGTTTTTTACGCCGTCTTTTGTAGCTTCCCAAGCACTTTTTGCTTTGTCAACCGTGATTTGTGCCAAACGTTCAGCTTCTTTGTCGCCTTTTGCTTTTGCTTCGGCAAGCTTTACTTCAGCGCTGTCTAATTTTGCTTTCGCGTTTTCGCTTAATTCTAAATCAACATTAGTCTTGCTAGTTGTGGTAGTCGTAGTTACAACTCCATCTTCTGCTGTTGTGACTACAGTTTCTTCTTTCTTGCATGATGTGGCGAATAGCATCCCGCATATCGCTACGGTAAAAATTGTTTTTTTCATGAATCTATTTTTGTTTGATATAAATGTAACAAAAAAAGTATCCAATAAAATTAAATTTTAAGAATAAATTATGCGAAACGGAACAATATTTATCGCACGATTTTCAATCATCAATTTCAAATCTTCGCTCAAGAAATACCATTCTTCCTCATTATAATAGTCTTTGTCTTGTCGTGTCAGGTAAATATCGATTGTCGGGGTGTAACCCACATTGCTGTCTAAGCTCGTCTGTATTCCGTTCTTTACTTCGACTTTTGTAATTGCATCTCCAAAGTGGTTCTTGCACAAAATAATAATATCTTGGCGCGTCACAACTCTTTGGTTGGAAACTAGATTTTCACGATAGGCATAAATTTTTTCTGAGTTTGAAAGTTCATCTTTTCCGCCTTGCGTTGTAGATAAAAACATAATATTGTCTCTTTCAAAATCAGAACCTTTGTGAGAAACCAATCTTGAAAACGTATTTATTTTATTGGCTGATTCGCCATTTGTAGTCCAATATTTTGCAAATAAAGTACCTTTGTTGGTATTGGTTGTCGTGTTTAGAATCAAATAAGGATTATTGATATTTTGCATTCCGACTTGCGACATTTTGTTTCTGAAACGCGAGATAATCTGGTTGATTTCTTTCAGATTGTTATCCGTAAAATCATGGCCGAGTCTTGAAAAAGCAGCAGCTTCATCCCGAATCAAATCAATCAGGTAATTAATTTCTTCAGTCGCATTTCTTTCGTCAAATCTTGCTACGCCGCCAAATCTCAGATAAGCATAATCGCTGTCGCCTTTTTCATCATCATTTTTGATGACATCAAACTCGTTGTTTTTGTCGTCGGCAACAGAAAATAGTTCCAAGAAAAATTCTTCATTCAGGTTCAAAGGATAAATATTCAGCAGATTTTTGATATTTCCCTGAACTTCATTCAGCTTTTTATTGATTACCGGAAAGCAATTATTCGCACAAAAAACTTCTGATAAAATGCTTGTTCCGATTACATTTGGAAACTCAATGCGAATCCAAAGCAACTTTTCTTCCGACAGTTTTTTTAAATCTTCCGAAGGAATAAAACTGCTTAATTCTGCGGGAATCGAATAATCGCTGTCGCTAATATTGATAACATCTTTTACCGTAATAAAATTCTGCTTGTAAAAATCATTTGTATGTTCCTGAGTCCTTTCGATGTGGTAAAAATCCTCTTGAATCAGTTCGCCATAATCGTTGGAATGTTTGTCATCATTGTTGTAACCTTGAACAGTAGTCAATTGATGGTCATTCAAAAACCATTTTGACCTTGGTAGAAAGTGGAAAAAAGTATTTCTGTTATGGATATTTTTCAGATAGAAATAAAACATCAAATCTTTGATAATTCCGTCGCCTTGATGCTTTAATCCAAGCCAGATTGTGCCGTGAGGAGCGGGTTTTATGTAATTATTGCTACTGACAGTTTCTCTAAATTGCTCTTTCACAATTTCTTGAACGCCGTTCGGCAAGATGACATAATTGAGCTTATTTCGGTTTAATTTTACAGGTTTTGTAGGCCCGAAGAAATAATTCTTGATTACGTTTTCTGTCGGATTGTAAGGATTGGCCTCTTTTCTCTGGAAATAAAATTGGTGGTAATCATTTAAAGTCACTTCATTTTCCACAGGATAAGCTCTCAAAATCGCTCTCGCCGGAGTTGCTTTTGCCGAAGCTGTCGGCGTTAGAATATCCACCAATCTTTCGGTAATTCTTCTTCGGCTGGAGAAAACTTCGTTGGAAATTTTTTCTAATTCTTTGGCGCAAACATCAAAAAGCAAATTGACGATTGGGTCAAAGACGTTTTCCAATTCCACGTCAGAATAGCCCCATTGTTTGGCGGCGCGCTTGAGTAATCTGTCTTTAATTTGGTCTTTTGATAATTGGTTCATCGATTTTTATTTAAATGAAAATGGCGCTAGAAAGTAAGAGCTTTTGTAATAATAAGGTTGGTTGGTCTTTTTGATCACGCCATAAACCACGATATCCAGGCGCTTTTTTACACGGATATTCGCTTCATAACTCACGGTATCTTCGCTTACGCCTAAAGTCACATCGGTCACAATCAGGCGTTTTTCATATTTTTTTACCTTTTCATGAACCGATTCCTTGATCATATCTTTCAATTGGTTTGCATTGGCCAAAAGATTGAAATCAGTTTCCCAAATCACGGTTCCAAACTCATCGTCATATTTGTATTCGCCGAAAATCGTGGTGATAATCAGCGAAATATATTGCGCCAAGGATTCTTCGATAGTGACTTTTCTTAAATCTTCACCACTCGACAACCGCTTGAAATCAATTGGAATTTTGTAGAATAGGTCTTTCATTTTCTATCGTAAATTTAATTTCTCCGTCTTCATTCAAAGTCACTTTCAACGAATCTCCTTTCTGGATTTCGTTGGAAATAATCATACGCGAAAGCGGTCTTTTCAGCTGATTTCGGATCGTTCCTTTGATTGGTCTCGCTCCATATTCTGGTGTAAAACCCATCAAGGCAATCTGTTCTTTGTCTTTTTCGTCGATATTCAAAGTGATGTCTAATTTCTCCAAAAGCTGTAAAAGTTCTTTTTTCAAATGGATGTCAAAAATTCTCGAAACGCTTTTCTTGCTGATCGGCGCAAACGGAATAATTTCTGTCAAACGGCCTAAAAATTCTGGACGGAAAAATCCTGTCATCAATTGAATCAAGTCATTTGATTTCGGAATTACGTCTTTTTCAAAAGATTTTACGATGAAATCCGAACCAATATTTGAGGTAAATAAAATTACGGCATTGGAGAAATCTCCTTCTTTTCCAAGTCTGTCATGTAATTTTCCTTCGTCCAAAATCTGAAGAAATACATCAAAAACTGATTTATGCGCTTTTTCAATTTCATCAAAAAGGACGATAGAATAAGGCTTTTGACGGATCTTGTTTACCAACAAACCACCTTCTTCATAACCTACATATCCTGGAGGCGCTCCGTATAAAAGTGCAGCAGAATGTTCTTCCTTAAACTCAGACATGTCCAAACGGATAATTGCATTTTCATCGCCAAAAAGAAAATCTGCCAATGATTTTGCAAGTTCTGTTTTTCCAGTTCCTGTTGGTCCAAGGAAGAAAAAGGAGCCGATTGGCTGTCCAGGTTTTGTCAAGCCAGAACGCGATTCTAAAATAGCGTCTGCCACAACTTTAACGGCGTGATCTTGACCGATAACTCTTTGTTTCAAGGTGTTTTCAATGTCTAAAAGACGCTCACGTTCATCCGATTTTACTTTTCCTGCGGGAATTCCAGTAATGCCTGAAACCACGTGGGAAAGATGCGTATTTAGAACTATATTTTCTTCTTCATTGAGCTTTTCTAAATTTTCTAAAAGCGATTCCAAATGAGAAATTTTGTGCTCTTTTTCAATGGAGGCAAATTTATCATCATCATCGCTGAAAAGTTTTCCAGTCTTATTTTGAATGTCAGAATGAAGCCAATGGATTTTTTCTTCTTTCTCTAAATCTTCAATAATATCACGTATTTCTTCCAACTGTTTTTTCAATTCTGGAAGATCTTTTTTGATGTTTTCTTTCGCTACTTTCAAGGAAGACATCGTTCTGTCAATCAAATCTAAAGCTGAATCTGGAAGCGATTTTTCCTTTAAATAGCGTTTTGAAAGACGGATTGATTCTTTCAGGCCTTCTTCGTCAATGCTGAAATCGTGGTGCGTTTGGTAATGAGAAATTACGTTTTTGATCATTCTCAAAGCCAATTCTTGCGTTGGTTCTGTGACTTCCAAAGTTTCGAATCTACGTGAAAGCGCATCGTCTTTGCCTAAAGATTTTCTGAATTTCTCTGTAGTTGTGGCTCCAATAAAAGTAATGTCACCTTTTGAAAGTTCTGATTTTATGATGCTTCCAATGCCGTTTCCTTGGTTGGAATCAAATAATTCGTGAATATCGTCTATGAATAAAATCGGTTTTTCATAGTTTTTTACTTCGTTGAAAATCTTTTGAAGTCTGTCTTCCACTTCGCCTTTGTAAGAAGCGCCGGCAAATAACGGACCGATATTTATTTCAAAAACATTCGCATTATTGAAAGCAGTCAAAGTCGATTTGTCAGCAATTTTTCCGCAGAAACCTTCAATTAAGGTGGATTTTCCTACGCCAGATTCTCCGATTACAATAACGTGCGGTTTCAATTTTCGATTTAAAATCTCGGTAATTGTCTTCAGCTCGTCATCACGCCCAATCATCGGAATGGATTCTTTTGACTTATATTGTTTGACTTTATCGGTGCAATATTTATCCAAAGTAGAAGAATTTCCTGTTGGATTTGCTTTCGGTTTTTCAGAATTATTTTGTGATTTTCCAGTATCAAATTGCTCCGACAAATCGTTTGGACTCAACGGAAGCGACTTCAATTGATCGTGAGAAAACCCAACACCAGGCGTAACCAATGCTTTCAAAATCGGAATAAAATCTACTTCGTCTCCAGATTTTCTTGCAATTTCTTCCGCTTCAGAAAGCACAGTATTTACCGCACTGTCTGGAGCCGGATCGTCATTTGGTTTCGAAGCTTTTGGATATTCACTGATTCTGATTTCGGCCCATTCTTCCAGATAAAAAACGTCAATTCCTTTAGAATCCAACTCCCGCATGAAGGTAAATTGCGGATTCAATAACGCTTTCATCAAGTGTGCCGGCGAATATTTTTGATTGAAATTATCTTTCGCGTACTGCTTTGCAATGTGAATTGCCTGCAAAATATCTTCTGTAACCATAATTTTAAATTTTAGTTAGCTCTTCTGCTTAGTTGTTGTGCCAATCGCAATTCTCTTATCAGATCTTTATTTTCCTCTTCGTATGCTTTAATTTGCGTGTTCAACATGTCGATTTCCTTTTTAGAATCGTTGACCTGAAGCAATAATTTTTTGGCGTTTACCAAATCAGTAATTGTCAAGATTACATTGTCATACAATTTCAAGCTCTGGTCAGAATCGGCAGGAATTTTTTCCTTTAATTCCACCAATTCAAAGCTGATATTTTGTTCAATAAATTGAAAACTTTCTGGGGATTTATCCAAAGAATCAATCAAAACACCAATGTGCTCGATTTTTTCAGAGAATTTTTTCTGGAAATTAAATTCTGCCAAGATCTTATCGTTTTCATTTTTCAGCACTTCATTTTCTTTCAAAGGAAGCCTGTAGTTGAAAAAGACGGCAAAAAACAATATTCCGGTTGTGATGATAAACATCAAAAGGAATAGCAGGAATGCGGAAGTTCGCTCTTTTTTATTTAAAATGTCCATTTTTGGTGTAGGTTTAAGTTGGTTTTATTCTGCTAAAAATGATGGTGAAGATGGGGGATTATTGTCTCGGTCATCATTTCCGAAGAAGCTGGATCTTTCGTTTCTGACAATATTTTCATTGACAAAAATTCCGGTATCTCGTTTCTTGCCGATGTAGTCCAATTGATTCAAAATATTGAAAAGATAATCCATTTTTGCGATGAAATTATTGACTTGATTTACAGTTGGTTCTACATCAAAAGCTTTATATTTTGAATTAATTGTTTCTGAAAATAATCTTTCATAATCACCGCTTGAAACTTCGGTCCATTCAGAAAAATAGTTGAAAAGCATTTCTTTCCCGTCTCCAGAAAACGAGTCGAAGCTGTTTTTTATGATTCGAGCCAAACTCACGACATTTTCCAAAACTTCAATCGGTTTCATGCCAAAATTCACCCATTTGTTTCTGGTAATATTTTGCGCGACATAGCTTAAGATTTTCTCGCAAGCTTCAAAAACCATGTTTGCAATCAAGTTTTCGTCTTCCGTATTATTTCTAAATCTGATTTTTTGGGAAATCTGTACCGCATTAAATTCCAATTGCTTGAAGAAAGATTCATAATTTTCAAAAAGCGTAATTAATGTCGGATGGCTATTGACAGTAAGGCTTGGCGGAATATATTCAGTCAAGATTTCATAGCTGTCAGCCGAAGTCTTGAATTTCGCCAATGGAAACTGAAGCGCGCCAATATTATTTTGGTTGACTTCGCTTTCAATCACGCTGGTCAAGAAATAACGCGACATCGCATTTGGAAAACGTGGCGGAATTTCCTCCATGTTCTGCTCACCTGTCGGAATTCTTTGAAACGGATCGACATTCAATAGCAAATAGTAATTGTTCTCTTTGAAATCAAAATCTTTCAGTTCGATTTTTTCATTGAATTCGCCAGTATAATCAGTGATTTCAATTCTTCCGCCGCCCGGAGTTACCGCTTTTATCATCTTGATGCTGACGCTCAATTCATTGTGCGCATCGATGGAAATTGAATATTGAAAAGGGCGTGTCAAATTAGTCGACATCAAGCCATAATTCAGTTCGTTCACGCCTAGATTTCTAGCATCGCGAACCAAATCTTCAATGTTATCCTGCAAGGTGATAAAATGATTTTTGTTGATTTTCATTCCATCAATCCAGTTTACTGGAAAGTGTTTTATATTTTCAGCCATAATTAAAAAATTATATTCGTTGACATATTATTGTTTCTCCGTCTTTGATGTTATTCGTGTCAATCGCCAAATCGGGATCGATGTAATCTGAGGAACTGAACCATTTTGGCTTCGTATAAAAATACCATCCAAACGGCTGATTTTTATCGTCTAAATAGTGAACTTGACTGTTCGGATTCTTCTCGTTGTAATCATTTATGAAATAATAAAACAGTTTTCCGAAGTCAAATGCACGAGGCGCTTTTACCTTAAAATTAATTATTGTCGCATCATTTGCCTTTTTGGTGAATACTAAATTTACGATAATTATATTTCTCATTTCAGAGATTTGCGGTGTCGGATATTTTGAATTTACCGGATAAAACCATCTTTTGTGAAGTTTTGCTGGAATGGAAATCGCTGTTTGGAAAAGCGTAAAGCAAAATGTCGGAATCAGGAAAAACAGAACGGTTCCGATAAAATAAAGCATGTAATTCAGCTCGCGGAAATGACCTAAAATCATGATTAAAAAGGCAGTAAGGAAAACTCCCGAAACGATGGCAATAAATATTTCTTTATAGATTTCATTGGCTTCAAACTTTTTGAAATACAGATGAAAAAATGTCAGATGAACCGATCCTGCAAGTAACATATAAACTTGAATAGAAATAAATCTGGTATTTAGGCTGGTGTCTTTCAAATTATATAAAATGGCGCCGAAAATCAGCAAAACCAATCCCTGACAAAGAATATAAATAAAAAACCTTTTTTTATCTTGTCTGAATTTCGGAATTTTCATGCCAATAAACATGCTGATGATCATTGCAATCGCAATGGCTAAAAAAATGTAGATTAAGGTTTCACCCCCGCCAATTTGGTTTAAATATTTTCTCATATTACTGTTGATATTCCTAGTCTTGATTTGTAAATTGTTTCATCCATTGCAAAAAGTTCATCTTCCGGATTTAAGTGGATTTCAAAAGAAAACTGCACCTGAAAAGGAAGAAAAAGATTGAAGAACGTGTTCAAAAAGTTCTCTAAAATATGCTCATTGAAATAATCAGGAAGATTGTCCGGATTTTTCAGCGGGCCGATATTAAAATTATATTTTTTAAGGAAAATTTCCTCATTGCTTTCCAGCGTTGTGGTAATTCCCATTATCATTTCGCCAGAATTTTCTACTACGTCGTGCCCGTGTTCCAATTGAATATTTCTGGAAGTAAAAGACACTTTTTCGCCTAATATTTTTTCAAGAATGATAGCAATATCGGCAATATTCTGACCTGCATTTCCTTTTTGTTTCATCAAGGCATAGAACATTTTTACGGTGAGTACATCCGGAATATTATTTTCAACGCCCAGAATCATTCTGATGATATCGGCAATTCCGTTTGTGCTCAGCTTTGAAAAAAAATCCGACTCATACTTCTCAATCTGGTGGCGAAAACGAAACATCTCATTCTCCAATGGATTGTAAAAGTGGCGCGCTTCTTTTTCTTCTTTTTTTCTAATTTTAAACTCTTGCGAAGCATCATTTCTTTGATCCCGATTTCTATAATTGTGCGTAATGCTTTCTGGAAGAATATCATAAAATCCATCACGGCTGATGTCGATATTCAAGATGTCAGAATCGTTGGCATCAGTAGAAATGTTCATCGTGTCTTTGCTGAATTTTCTATAGAAAACACCATTTGGCTTAAAAAGAATGTCTAAATCGTCAATTTTATTTTTTAAAAGCGCCTCAAATAAAAGCTCCGCCCTTAAGTCAAAAGGGGTGAGATTTCTATAATTTTCCGCAAAAAAACGAGTGCTTGCCATATTATTTTATTGTTTAAATCTTCCAGCGGCCATGAAATTTTTTTTCCAGTATCCTTTTTTCAAGCTTACGATTTCTACGCCTCCATATTGGTTTGCGGCGAAAAACTTATTGTTTTTTAAGTAAATGCCGACATGTGAAATAATCTTTTCTTCAGTAATTCTAAAAAAAACCAAGTCGCCTTCGCGCAGTTTACCGTGTGGCTTGAATAATTCTATTCGGCTGTCAAGGCTCATTTCTACTGCCGTTCTTGGCAATTCTTTGCCATAGACATAGCTATAAAGATATTGCATAAGTGCAGAACAGTCGATTCCGCTTCGCGTTTCGCCACCATAAACATATTTTGTCCCTTCCCAACTTTTAATAAAGTTATAAAGTTTTTCATTAAGAATTTCGTCTTGACTGACATCAAGTTTCTTAGCGAAGTATTTTTTGTCCTCTTCGCTCAAAACGGTATCGTAAGTGTATGTCTTACCAATATTTTTTCTTTTTGTAATTTTTGATTCCACAAATTCATTCGTGATCATGAAATCTTTTTGGGGCACACAAGAAGCAAAACACGATGGCAAAAGACATAAAAAAAGTATCTTTTTAAACATATTGTATGGTGGTTTAGTTCGGAAATTCCTACTAATTCAAACTAATCTGTTTTAGCTTTTGAAGGGGGAAAGCTATTATTTAAATCTAAAAATATTGGGAACTAAATTATGCAATTACGATTTAATATCCGTTTTCATGATGTTAAATTAATACTTTTACTTTATAAAAAACATTATTAACATTCGCATAAAGTGAATTTAACAAAAAATTATCATTAAGGAGGATGGCAGGAAAATCAAGGTTTGACACATTAATTATATGTTAAATAATTGGTCTATTAGCAATAAATTTGACTACTACTGGAATTAAATTGAAAAAGCAAAGGAAATTTTTATAAATTTGGAATAAGACAAATTTCGCTTATTTATCGCCCCCAGCAATTTATAATTAACCACCATTATAAAAATGAATAAGAGTAATCAAATAAAGACCCACTTTGATGGAAAAGTTATATTGTTATTCACTATAGTTTTCATCGTCTCATGCGGGTTGCTGGCCTTTAAGGTCAATGCAAAAAAAGCGTGCAATATTAAAGAATTTAAAATTGACGCGCCTTCTTACAAAGCTGGGGAATTAATTACATTTTCAGACAACACTCCAAATTCGTATGAATGGCGTTGGTATTTTGGCGACGGAACTAATATTTCTTATCGCTCAAAAGTGGTGCATTCTTTCGCAAAACCAGGAAAATATACTATAAAACTTAGAGTTGACAATAATTGCACGATTGAAAAAACAATAACCATTGTTCCGAAAAAGGATGTGATCAACGAAGCATTGCTGCCAAAAATTTCTGGTCCGAAAGTGGTTTACCAAGGCGATCCTGTTCAATTCAAAGATTCTACGGCACATGCAAAATCTTGGGAATGGCGTTTCGGCGACGGAATGAAAGTAGATGCAATTGATCAAAATCCTACGCATGTTTATAGAATTCCGGGTAAAAAACTGGTTTCTCTGGTTGTCAATGGAGATATAAAATATGTACAAAATTTAGAAGTGATGGTTTTGCCAGCTAAAAAAGAAGAGCGTGATATCGTCTCAGAAAGATTGGCAAGAAGAACCAGTGCAAGAGGAGATGCCGTTCAGGATTTCTTTAACCAATTACCTGAAAGTCCAAAAAGAAGCGCTGAACTTGGAAACTTAAATGAAGAAACTTTTAAAGGAGTTCTTTTAGGAATCTGCAGCGACAAGCTTTCTTTTGAACATGTAAAAAGATATTTCTGTGAAGACGATCTGCCTTTGGTAAAACTAAGAACCGGAAAAACCATCTCGCTGAAACAGCTGGATGACGAAATCAGAAACCGAAATATAAATGTCAAAAAGATTGAATTGCAACGCGATCAAGACGGTTGCATCACTTTAATCAACTTAAATTACCGATATAAATCAATTTTTTAAAGCTCTATCTCTATAATAATATTAATCTAACACAAAACAGCATGGCAAATAATTTTTCAAACAGTTATGGAATTGGGGGAAACGAAGTGAGACAGGAAGGGCAAGAAGCTATTTTAGAAATCCCTCAAAATAAAACTTTAATCGCTCAAAAATTAACTCCAAATACGCCGGTTCGACCAGAAATTGTAACCGGATTAAAAAACATGGACGAAGTTTTCGAACATTTTGATCCAAAAATCAATGTGGCTTTTGAAGATGATGAAGGCAAGATTACAAGAGAAGAACTTGGTTTCAAAAATGTAGGCGATTTTTCAATCAACGGATTAATTGCGCAGAGTCCGTTTTTGGCAGACTTAAAGACTAAAAATGAACAATACCAAAAAATGATCAAGCAGTTAAAAACCAATAAAGTTTTGAAACTGGCGCTTCAAGATCCAGAAGCAAGAAAATCAATAATAGAAACCATCGAAACATTAATCCAAGAAATCGAAAAAACAGAAAAATAATTGAGCCATGGCAAATCAAGAAAACACTAAAGCAACAAACAGCACTTTTGCAGCCAAGGAATCTTCTGGAAGATCATTGGAGCAAAACGTAGAATCATTCATACAATATGGCGGTTTTGATCTTTTGGAAGGCGCAATTGAAGGCGTTCAAAATTTAAATCCGGAGAGAAAAGCGCGTAAAAATATATTTTTGAGCGAAAGCAGTAAAAAAGCAGAAAGACAAGCTTTGAAAACGGTCTTGAAACTTTGGGCTGAATCTTTAAAAACTACTGATGACCTTTTAGAATTAGTAAATGAAAGTTCGAAAAAATCAGAAGAAGCCGCAAAAGCTTTGAAGAAAAATCTTGCGACTGCTGTTGAAGAATCTAAAGAATTAGAAGAAAATTATAGAACGCTTGCACTTTTCTACAAAAATACTGAAGAAAGCAAAGTCAAAAATATTTCTATCATGAATGCAGAATTAGATCAGCTGAAAGATCTTGACAATTCTCGTTTCATTGATAATATTGAGGAAGAACTGGTTAATGGTTTTGACCGTTTAGACTTGCGTCAAAATTACTCGCTTTTGGTAATTCCAGGTTATTTGGGTTCTAACAAAGTGATAGAGAAATGGGCAAAAATTGCTTACGAAAATAAAGTAATGCTGATTACCGATTTCCAACATTTAGATGAACCGGATGATGTAATGGAAATGTTCGAATCTGCGAATTTAACAGGCGGAGATACTTATCGTTCTAATGTTATGATGGCGTGCAACTGGCTTGTAGGCCGTGGAAAACATGACGAAATCGATGAGTTGGATCACTTGTATATTCCGCCATCGACGGCTTTGGCAGGAAAAGTTTACAACACTTTGATGTCGCAAGTTACGGCTGGTAAGAAATATGGAGGAATCAACGAAGTCGACGGAGTGAAATTTGACTTGAAGAAAAGTGAGATTGCAAATTTGGAGAATTTAGGATTGATTCCGATGGTAAATGAATATGGAAAAGTAATGGCTTTTTCAGGAAAAACACTTTTTAATGGAGACAATCTCGGACTTCAAACCTACTCTGTAGTTCGTGTTTTTGACTACGTGACCAAAGTTTTGATGGATTTCTTGAACAGAAGGGCCTTTGAAAATTTCAATGCAAAAACCAGAAAAGAAATCTTGAACCAAATCGTGAAGTTCTTGGACAATGTTGCCGGGCCAGATAAACTGATTGAAGATTTTGAGATCAAAAGATTTGAGCAAGATCCGAATCAGAAAGACAGAATATTTTTGGATATTCGATTGAAACCCTATTTCCCAGCTAAAAATTTCCTTATTAAAATGGATGGCCAAAAAGGCGATGACGGAAATGATTGGGACACTGAATATGCAGAGTCAAAATAATTTGATAAATTAATAATTTTATTCGTAATTATCTTATAGTTAATTAATTAAATGAAATTTTTGCATTAATTTAATATAAGGACTATTGCAAATTTGATAAATTTTTAATAATTTAGAATATCAAAATACTAGAAAACAGAAAATAGAATTTTCCCCCAACTTCTATCACAATTAATAAATTTTAACCTTTAAATTTTTTTATTATGTCATTCAAATCTAAACTAAAAGTTGGCGGAAAAGAGTTGAATATCTTGAACGCTTCGTATGATTTGCATCAAGAAGTAGATGCTAGCGGTCGCCCATCATCTGTCACTCGTGGGGGAACAATCAATTTAACTGTGGAATCAACTGGAGATTCATTCTTTTTTGAATGGATGACCAACAATTTCGAAAGAAAAGACGGATCAATCCAGTATGTGAAGCGTGATACTGACGCTAAACTAAAAGAAATGAACTTCAAAGAAGGATATCTTGTAAAATACAGAGAATCTTTCGACGCTTCTGATGGAAGCCCATTAACTGAAACCTTCACAATTTCTGCAAAAGAACTCTCAATGGGAGGTGGAGAGCACGTTAACGAGTGGGTATAATTCAATTAGAATTACTTTAAAGTCTTAATGATGAAGGGTTTGTGAATACATTCCCTTTGTCATTATACCTTATTATTTCAGTTTTTTTAATAATTAAATCCCATCAAATATGTCATTTTTAGCAAAGCTTGAAATTGACGGAGAGGTTTTGAATGTTTTAGAATTTCAGTGCACTCTTGGTCAAGACACCGATAAAAGCGGAAAACCGTCAGCTGATCCGGCTGGAGGAAAAATCCGAATAGTTGTAGAATCTACAAAAAGCACCATGTTATTTGACTGGATGGTCAGCAATTCGCAGACAAAAAATGGAAAGCTCACTTTTTATAGAAGAGATGCCATTTCAAAAATGCGCGAGCTCCAATTCAAAGAAGCATACTGCATCCGATATGATGAACTTTTCGTTGCTTACAACACGATGTCTATGAAAATAGAAATCGTAGTTTCTGCCAAAGAAATAAACATGAATGGTTCACAATTTGCCAGAAACTGGCCATTGAAATTTTAATATAATTTTTTATGGACGAACTTAATACTAAATTTTTTGTAGGGTTGAGTTGGCATTTTGGAGGCGGTCAAAAATCTTATTTCAGCGGTACGGCTGGTGTTGGCGTCAGCAAGCGTTTTGGTGCTGTCGATCCGGGTGTGAATCTTGCCTTAAATTTTTCCAATGGAGGAATTGGAGGCAGAACAAACAGCAGCGATTGGAATTTTGATACTGTCTTGACAGCAAAACTTACCGCAGGAACCGGTCAGTCAAATCCGATGTCAGTTTATCCGCTTCACATGGGCAGCGGAACTGGTTTGGAAGATACTTACACACATTCTGCAACAATTGGAACCAGCATGATTTTGAACAATCACAATAGGAATCAGCAGGTTGGTTTTGTCCAATTGCGATCTAGTAATTTTGGTTTCCAGTTTTATAATGATTTTGGAGGCTTCAAAAAAATTGGAATTGCCGATGGACACGATCGCTGGTGGACTGGCGGCGGAAAAGTGATTTTGGGAAACAATCAAAGTGATTACCAGATGATTATTGGCAGTGATGTTTTTACGGCTGATACTGATTCTGAAAGTGTTACTGATGAAGAAACAGCAAAAAGAAGTCTCGAGGAATTTAGCAAAACGAATACTGGAAACTGGTTTGAAAGAACAGCAAACAAAGCGTTTAATTATACTCCGGCATTGGCTTCTGAAGTTGGTCCTGAATTTTTAAGTGCCAAAAGAGGCGGTGTTGAATGGAGCAAAGACATGCACTCTTTTGACTTGAATCAAGGCCAGACTTCTTTTCACATGAGAACGCCTCAAGGAAGTTTTGGAGTCAATGGAGTTGGCGCAGGGCATATGTATACGCAAGATTTAATTCACCGCGGTATAAATTTTCACCTGATTCCGTCACAACGCCCAAATTATTGGGAAGTGCAGACAACGCCAAATATTAATTTCGGATTTTGATGAAAAATTTAGGGATGATTATGTTAGTATTTGCTCTTTTTTCCTGTTCTAAAAAAGTATATGTCAAAAACGATTATACTTTATATGACGAAAATTTCCAGCTTTCTAAATTTTCAAATCTTCGCATTGACGGGGTATATGTTTTAGAAAATATCTGGACAAAAGAATCGCAGCGAAAGGCAACAGAACATCAATTCTATAAATTTTATAAAGGCGGACAAGTAAATCTTACGGTTGATTTAGACCATGAAATAAAGTCGAATCAAGATTATATTGAAAGTATAAAAAACCATATTTCTAAAACCAATCAAGAAGATTTTAAGACGCATTTTGAAGGATATTACAAAGTAGAAGGAAATAAAATTGTCATGCAGCGCGTGACGGTCCCTCGAAATCTTTTTACTTACAATTATGGCTATCTCGAAGACGACAAGCTCATACTTGTAAAAGAAACAATCGACGGAAAAGGCAAGTTTGAGGACAAATATTTTACTGATTATTACAAAGCTACTTACAAATTTATTCCTTTGGATAAATCGCAATTGGAAAATTTAGTTCCTGGCTGGTAGTTTTTGTTGAAGAAAAATTTAAGCGGATATGATGATTAAGAAATTTTATATAGCTGTTTTTCTGCTCTTGACAATTCAAATGTTTTGCCAAGAAGAGAAATACGCAATTTCTGATTTTGACGGCGCTTACTTAAATGAGATGAAAATTGAAAACAGCGAATTGTCTTCCAGAATTAAAACTTTTCCTCAAAATATTCAAGATTTAAACAAACAGGTAAGTCAGGCAATTCGTGCCAATGATGATTCAAAAGCATTGCAGATTGCCCATGAAATGGATAAATTATATCCAAACAATGCAGATATTAAAAATTTTATAGGCAAAAGGGCAGCACGGGCTTTAGACTACAAGACAGCTTTGAACTATTTTGATGAAGCAATCAAAATCAATCCAAAAAACAAGTGGTTTTACATCAATAAAGCTTCAGTTCAAGCAGAAGAAAACCAACTTCAGGAAGCCTTAAAAACAATTGAAAAATTAAATAATTTATATCCAAATTGGAGCATTGGCCATAATTTTAAAGCCGGCTTGCTTCACAGTCTGAAAAAAGACGACCAAGCGTTGAAAGCTTATGATTTGGCTATAAATGCCACACCAAAAAGCGCACAGATTTTTACAAATAGAGCTGATTTGCTGCTCAAATTACACCGTGAATCTGACGCTATTTCCGATTATAAAAAAGCCTTGCAAATACAGCCTGATTATTCTCCAGCAAAAGAAAAATTAAATGCAGTTTCAAAAACAGTCGTTTCTGAAAATTAAATATTTTTTTTGTATAGGAGTAAGTTACGTTTTTAATGAAAGTTGATAAAATATAAAATTACAAGAAAATAGTAAATTCATAGACCCATTTTCAGCATCTTCCCCCAAGATCTATTATTAAAACTAAAATCTACTGCCATGCCAATAAGTACGCAAATTCAGATTCAGATCGGAGGAGAAACATTGACGCGTTTTTCCAAGCTTGTCATCAACCAAAAGGTGCAGACACATCACCGTTTTTCACTTTTGCAGCCTTTGCCAAAAGAATTCGTGAGCGAGGCTATTGACAGGGCGCAAAATTATGTGGGACAGTCTATTAAAATCAGTATCAATCCGTCAAATATGATGACTGCGTCGCCACTGGTTTTTAACGGAATTATTACTGAAGCGCAAATGGTGAGAACTTCCGGTGCTTCCGGAGGAATTATCATCAACGGCTACAGCCCGACAATTTTAATGGAAGGCACGCCGAATATTCGCTCTTTTACAGACAAAACGATTGCTGATATTGTAAAAGAGGTTCTTAAAAATTATTCTGAAGAAAGCTTAAAACCAGCAGTTGCTGTCCAAAAAGACGCTACTTTGCCTTATACGGTTCAATATAGCGAAAGCGATTTTGCCTTTTTATGCAGGCTTGCGCAGAAAAAAGGGCAATGGTTTTTTTATAACGGAGAAGAACTCCAGTTCGGAAATCCGAAATCTAAAAATTTCACATTAGAATATGGCAGAACACTGCATTCTTTCAATATAGAAATGCGCGCCAAATCACTCGGATTTGAATATTTGGGCTATGATCCTTCTAACGGAGAAACCCAGAAAGCAAATTCGACCGAAGTGAATTACCAGCCAGAAGGCTACTCAAAAACTATTTTTGAATCTTCGAAAAAATTATTTCCAAACAATTCTACAATGCTTTATTCCCATGCTCTGGAAGAAGGAAATTCAAGAACGCATCTTATCGACAGGGTGACAACACAGCTTCAGTCAAGAACTGCTGACATGGTTACTGCAAAAGGCGATTCTGATGAAACCGGCTTGCGAATCGGAGACGTGATTGAAATAAAAGAACCTGCTTTTTCTTTGACAGGAAATTTATTAGATGGCCTTCAAGAACAAAATTTCGGAAATTATATCATTACAGATATTATCCACATTTGTGATGAATCGGGTAATTACCACAATTCTTTTGATGCTGTTCCAGATACTGTGGCTTCTCCTCCCTATGGAAATGTGCACAGTTTTCCAGTTGCAGAATCACAACCAGCGACGGTTATCTCAAACGATGATCCGGCAGGTTTGGGAAGAGTCCAGGTGGCTTTTGCGTGGCAGAAAGATGCTGAGGCAAATACGCCTTGGATCAGGATGATCAATCCGCATTCGGGAGGCGGAAAAGGTTTTTATTTTATTCCAGAAGTTGGTGAAGAAGTTTTAGTAGCTTTTGAAGGAGGAAATGCAGAAAAGCCATTTGTACTTGGATCTATGTATAACGGAAGCGCTTCAAGCGGTTATGCGGCTTCTGATAATACGGTAAAGGCAATCCATACGCGTAGTGGCCATATCATCAAATTTACAGAAGACGAAAGTATCATAATTACAGACAAAAGCGGCAATGAAATTCTATTCGATACCGTTGGAAGCAATATCACTATTTCAGCGCCCCAGACTATAAATTTAAACGCAACAGACATCAATATAAATGCCACCAACAATATTAATGTAAGCGCCGGAGCCAATCAAAACACGACTGTCGGAGTTGATAATTCTACAGCAATCGGAGGCAATTATTTTGTAAATGTTGGAGGAGAAATGACTGAAAAAATTCTTGGAGATTTAATATCGCATACTGAAAAAGGAAGGACGATCAGTACAGAAAAAGGATATGAATCTTCAAGCAATGGCAATATAAACAAGCATTCCCAAAAGGAAATCCAGAATAATAGCGTAGAAAAATCTCAAGCCCATTAAGATGAGTAAGACCACAATTGTCGGTGGAAAAATTATTGAAACCACAGGCGGTGATTTCAATATTTATGCGAAAGAAAATATCGTATACTTTGCTGCGACCACAATTACCGAAACTGGCGTTGAAAAAGGCGTGAATTTTGGCGAACCGCAAACTTATCAAAATACAGAAAAGCCAGAAGTTGCCATAAAAGTTATGGACACGGTTTTTCTTCCTCTCGGAATTTTTAGCTTCAAAGGAGAAAAGGAAAACAGCAAAATCCAATTCGAAATAAAATGCAAAAAAGGAGAAGCCAGCGGACTTCTTTTTTCTGTAAAGCGTGAAGGGAGCGTCATTTTCTCAAAAAATATTGAGGAGACACTAGCTTCCGGAGCAAAGACAATTGTAGAATGGGATGGTTTTTCTGATGCTAGAATGTATGACAGCACTTTTTTTGTAGACGGAAGCTTGACGGCAGAAGTTTCAAACGGAGAAGCGCAGGCATCTGAAAAAATAGAATTTAAATATAAAGAAGTCGATTGGGTTGATCTTAAAATTGATGATAATGAAAAGAAAGCAGAAGTTACTTTAAGAGTCAATTTAAAAGAAGCAGAGATTTCGCCAACATCTAGCAAAACATTTGACCAATTGGTTGCCTTAAGCATCGATGGTTTAAAATTATATTGGGGCCGAAATAAGACAAGATCTGTGGGAAGTTCTGTCCAAATTAATGGGGCAGATTATGAAATCACGGTCAATCCTATAAATACTGCTGAAAAATCAATGCCAGCCTTAAATGTATATTCCAAAACTGAAAATTATGGAAGATCGCGAAATTGGTGGGCGTCGAGAAAACTTTTCTTTAACGACGGTTATCACGCTTCAATATATGCACAAATGACAGCGCCTCCGGCCGGAAGTCCCGCTTTAGAAGACGAGAAAGAATTCAAGCATACGGCCGCGCATGAAATTGGCCATGAGATTTTGCAAGAATACGGAGGGAAATATGAATATTCTTATGTTCACAAAGATTCTTCCACGCTTTTGACCCAAAGCGTAAAACCCGAAAGCACATTGCCTCCAACAGGCGAAATTGACCTGATGAAATATTATTCAGACGATCCATTTTTCTATAGAGATAGCATTGATTTTTATAACCGAAATGTCGCTCACGAAAAAGACGTTCAAGGATTATTGTGGTGCTCAAAATTAAAAACAAGATAATTATGAAAGCCAATTATTTAAAAATAGCCTTGCTCTCATTTTCGATGATGCTTATTTCTTGTTTTTCAAATAAGGCAATAATTCGGCCTCATATTGTAGTGAAAATCTACGATTTTGAATCAAAACAGCCTTTGCAGAATGTAAAATTAGAAACGACAAGTGAAAATAAAATTGAAAAAATTTCTGATAAAAATGGCACAATCGATATTCCAAAGGAGGAATTTCCGACAGGAAACTATCATTCTTTGCCTTTAGCAGATGTAGATTTTTTATTGCACAAGGAAGAATACCAATCTGAAAAAATAAATTATATAAAATATTTCAAGCTGGATAATAATTCAAAAAGAGAGAAGACTTATGTGTCAGATTCTGTTTTCATGAAGAAAAAAAATTAAGAAAGACAATGCACCGAATGAGCAATACTGTTTTTTTAAAGAGCCAATTGGCTTCAAATTATTTTGAGGTCAGAAACGAGGTCAGCATAAAAATGGGGGAAAATGATTTTCAAGCGTTTTCCACCTATGATATTTTTATGAAAAAAACACAAGATGAAAATTATGATTTATTGATTGACAGGTTGAAGTTCAGAGTCAATGGAGCAGAAATTGAGAATAAATTTTCAAAAGTTTCTGACGATTATTTCAAATGTATTTTTCCGATAAAATTTGAAATTGTAGAAAATCAGTTGCAGTTGGTAAATTATGCAGAAATAAATAAGCGAATAGTCGAAAAAGACGAACAACTGCAAAATAACATGGAAGGAGAAGGATTGGCTTACATTCGAAGCCAATTTTTAGAAAGCACAAATACGCCAGAAAAATTACAGCAATTGATTCTTTCGCTTGGAATAGTAAAAATTATTAATAGTTCGTTGCAAAGATATTCGCCTGAAAAAACAATTTTTTTAGAATGGACGGTGCCAATAATCGGAAAAACATTTTGGAGAACGCCAAATGATTTGAGCAATCAAAATCTAACAGGAAATTATTACTATGAAAATAACAGCCACGATAAATTGCTGGAATTTTTTAATCAATACCGAGTTGAAAATAAATTAGAGGAAATTAGAGGGAATGTTTCGGTCAGGTCAAATTTAAAACACGAAATAAATTATGCAAGCGACAGCTTTTTTTTTTCAGAATCAAAAACAGAAGTCAGCATAAAAATTGAGAATTATTTCGACTATGAAGAAACAATTACTTTAAAATCAATGATCTAATAACGCCTAAAACTTGCATTATGGAAACAGAAACCATTGATGAGAACGAAGCAAAAGTTCAAGACAAATATGATCAAGAACAAAAAAAGCAAGCTGAAGAGCAAGAGCAAAAAGAAGCTGAAAAAAGTGAGCACGATGATAAATATTATGTAGTTCACGGGGCGACCTGTGTCTGCAACAAAGCAGAAGACCCGACCAAAGAAGCAAAAATTCAAGTTACTTCGCACAAAAAATTAGTTATCAATGACAGCGACGGAAAATTTGCTGTCACTGAAGACGATAAAACCATGGATCCGCCAGTGGCGACTTATGGCAAATGTACGCTGAAGCCATCGTCTTCAGGAAACATGCCCTGCGCACCAGCATTCGGACCAAAATGGGACAAAACGTATGATAAAAAAGTAGTTTCTGGAAAAACAGTTCTAACTGAAATTTCCACGTTGCAATGTATGGTTGGCGGTGTCGTGACAATCAAAAAACACGGACAAACGAACAGCGTGGTAAAAGAACATGCTGAAAATACAGATCCCGCTGAGCAAATGCTGATTAATCCGGCGGTTCCAAAACCTGCAGTAGACCAAGCTTTTCCAGTCGTGCAAAATATTACCTTAAAGAGCATTACGGGCAGAACTGGCTTTGTCGAAATCAGTTCAGCCAAGACAAAAGCGGTTGAAAAAATCACTATCCGAAAAAATGAAGAATGTATTTTTGAAGCCAAATTAAAATCAGGAAACAGCGATCTTACATCTTGGATAATTTACGAAGGAGATAAAAAATCATTCGTAAGAGAGCAAACCGGAACACAATTCCAGAATGCTTTTTTAGCGCTAGGAACTTACCGTGTTGAAGGATATGGAAAACCCAAAAGATCAGATTTTAGTGACGGACTGCATGATAAAAATTATCCTGACTGCTCAATTGATGTTGAAGTTGTAGTCAATAAGCTTGATGGAACTGCATTAGGAACCAAAGGCGGCGACACATTTACCAGAAAAGACAAAGCTAAAGCAAATCGCTTGCGCCAAAATTTTCCAGCTGTTTTTGAAGCCAAATTCCTTTTGCCTCCAAATGCGGAAGAAACGGAAAAAATTAAAATTTTTGCTAAAGATGAAAGCGGAAATATATTGACTGACGGCGTTCAATCGGGAAATTCTTATACGTTTACGCCTACAAATACAGCTTCGCAATATACCGTAATTGCAGAATATACAACTGAAGATGGCGAAATCCAAAGCCAGTCATTTTCCGGGAAAACCGAGAGTTTGTCTGTTTTAAGTATAACAAATGCTGCTGAGGTTATTCGTCCAGAAACGGCAATGAAATTTTCTGTAGGAACGACGCAATACAATACAGCCAATAACATTACTTCCGACGAAGGAAAACTGATAAAATGGAATCTTAATGGAAAGCCTGTCGGAACTGGCTCTTCGATTAATTTGCCTGGCTCAAATTTTTTAAAGCACGGAAATTATGTAGTAGAAGCTTATGTTAGCTCGAGCAATGCCTTTGGCTCAGGATCAAAAGATGAAGCAGACGATTGGCGCTTTTCGGTAAAAAACAATGACGTCGTAAGTTTTACGCAATCGGCACAGCCAAAAGTCGGAAAGAAATTTACGCTGCGAGTTGATAAATTTGTAATGCCGCCAAATGAAGATGAAAAAGTGGTTTGGGAAGTTTCTGGAAAACAGCTTGTTGCCAATGCCATCGATGTCAAGCTTGTCACTCCTGGAAAGCATACCGTAATTTGTAAAATCAACCGTCAGCCTGGCGTGAAGCAAATCGTAGACGTGAAGCAAGCAGAACTTGTAGATGTAGTGTTTACTGATAAAAACGGCGTCAAGATGCAAAAGGCAAGCTGGGGACATAAAGCGAGCATTTATATAATGCACAAAGAACTTTTGGGCGAAGATTTTAAAGTTCAAATTATTGATGATTCCAGCGGGAAAGCTGTTTTTGAAAGTGCGGTCAAAAAATTTGACGGTGCATTGATTCCGGTTTCTTTTGACGGAAAATTTAAGGCAAATGCGGCGAATCATACGAAGTTTCACATTAAGATTGAAGCGCCTGACCTTATCGTAAAAAATGAAGAGCAGAAATTTCCGAAAGCGGGAAGTTTTACAATTACCGACCAAAGAAGAGTATTCGAAGCCTTGCTTGGCGAAGAAAACGCTTCAAAAAAACACCTGTCGGTAGATTATGATAAAGTAAGCTGGTTTTATGCGCACACCACCGGAATTCCTGCAAAAGAAGAACTGACGGTTGAGGTTTGGGAATCGGTTTTTGGCTTTGATAATGACTTAAAATATAAAGCAAAAGCCAAAGTCGATGAATCGGGAGTTTTAAAATGCCAAATAAAATGGAGCAAGATACCGAAGGTAAAAAAGACGAGAGTCGTCTATATCCAAGTAAAAGATAAAGACGGGAAAACGCTTTATGATGCTGATGGCGATGTGAAAGAAGCAACTGTTAGCTTGTTATTTACGCCAACGGCCGTTAAATTGGTAGAAAATAAAAGTGCGGTTATCGTAGGAACAAGTCCTGCCGTAAAAAAAGGAGGCTGTCCGAATTGCCAAAAACCAGTAACTGTTGCTGAATTAAAACAAATATTTACAGAAGCAGACAATGCAACTTTGACCAAAGCAGCTGAATATTATACCAAATACATGAAAGAGCTTAGCATGGACACTTGCTGGAATAAAGCTCACTTTTTTGCACAAGCTGTCGTAGAATCAGGATTGAAATTGCATGTAAAAAGCGGTGAAAATTTCAACTGGTATTATGAAGGACTTATAACAACATTTGGTGCCTTTAAAACAGTAGAAGGACGAAAAAAAGCAGCTTTGTGGGGAAGACCAGTTCTTAAGCCTTCAACTCCGGGCGTTTCTGCGGAAAATCAAAAAAATATTGCAAACTGGGCTTATTCGCCAACGTCTGACAAAGGAAAAGAAATTGGAAATACGCAGGCAAATGACGGATGGAATTTTCGAGGCAAGGGATTGGTTCAGCTAACTGGGCGAACTGCTTACGAATATGCAAATACTTACACTTTAAAAGAAGGATCAAATATTGTCAATAATCCTGATTTGGTTTTAACAGATGTTGGAGTTGCTGTATTGTCATCGATGGCTTTCTTTAAATGGAAGAGCATCAATACTTTAACAAATGGAAAAATGGACACCAAGCCGATTTCCATAAAAGTAGGAAGGGAAGTTGACGGAAGCTATGCTAAAAAGCAAAAAGCATTTAAAGATTCTACATCAAAGGTCTTTAAAGTTGATAGTTGCGTTTATGGAAAAGCAGAGCCAATCGAGGGGAAAGCACCTTGGATGCCATTTGCGCATAAAGAAATCGGACAGAAAGCAATTCTTGGTAAAGAAAAAAACAATCCGAGAATTTCTGAATATTTCAACGGTTCTTCTAATGGAAAAGGGCTTACTGAAGAAACAAATTGGTGCGGTGCATTTGTCAGCTGGTGTTTCACACAAGCGGGTTACTCGCCACCGCCACTTTCTTGCAGGGCTGCAATGTGGCAATTTTGGAAACAAGATAAACCAATTTATGGCTCTGCCGCAGTAATTGATTGGAATGACAACCAAACGGCAAAACCAAACGGAAAAGATCAAGCAGTAGGAGGCGACGGGCATATCACTTTTGTAATCGGAATTAGTGAGGACGGTAATCATTATTATTGTGTCGGTGGCAATCAAGGAGGTTCAAAAGGCGCCAGAACTGTTAAAATTTCGAAATATAGTAAAAGCGATATCGACTGGTTTGTAATTCCGCCAAATTACACGCCTGTCGCAGATGAATATAAACTTAAAATAATGAAAAGTGAGGCTGATGTTGACAAAGCATCAACTACAAGAACCTAAACAGTCAATTCTTATGAAATTAAACATGCTTATTTTCTCTTTGTTCTTGGTCGGATTTTCTTCCTGCCAGAAAAAAGATAATGACCAAACCGAACAATCAAACAATGAAATTATAATGGAAAATAAAGAAATTGAGCCGTTATTGAAAAAGCAGATCGAAGCCGGATATGCTGCCGAAAGATCTGAAACAGATTATCAAAATTATGATTTGACAGAAAATGACTTGAATGCTTCCAATGAAATTTTAAAAAGTTATTTGTTAAGCAATGGTTATAAATCTCCGCCAAATGAAGAATTCGGAAAAAGAATAGAAAGTATTTTTGGAAGAAAGCTGGATTTCAGTTCTGATAAAAAAACGGTTTTTGTAAGTTTTACTTCGCCTTGCGAAAAGGAATTGAAGTTTCTAAAAAATACAGATTTAGATTATGTGAATTACATCAGCAAGGATGGAAATTTTCTTTCAGAATTGTTTTTTATTCCAGAAATTCTAGATTATCAAAAAATGTTTCCAGAAATCGCAACTTTTGAAAATAGTATACAAGAAGAAAGTAACGGAATTAAAATCTATAAATGGAACTCTAAAACCGATTTGTCTAGAACAAGAACACAAAATTTAAGAACGGTTTTGGCTAGAAATAAATTCTTGTTTAACGATAGCAAAGCTGATTTGGAATGGTTGCTCAGCAGTGACAAAGATTTCTTGAAAATGCTTGTTTTTGCTTACGGATATGATACGAACGAGAAAATAAACAAGCTTGTTTTAACTGATTTTTACAATAAATATGACAACTCAACTCCAAAGCAGACCCAAAAAATCGGAGAACTTTTCTTTGCAAAAGACTGCGACGGAAATTTGAAAGTTAGAAAAGGATTGCTTGATTTTGTCCAAAATAATACGACAGGATCTGACAATCGATTTATTTATGCGCTAGCAAATTATGCTTCGGTTTTGTTTGACGGAGATATTGATGAGGTTTTCAATGAAGGCCAAGATCCGTCGAAGAAATTTACAAAAGCAGATAAAGCAAAAATCATAGCTTATATTGCGAGCGTTGAAAGTCCGGCGACAGAAAAATATAAAACAGGAAATGCAGCAGTTTGGAATAATGAAGCTTCAGTAATTTATAATATTGCTGCTTCCCAACCAGAAATTATTTCAATTATAAAGAAAAATAATTATTACAATATTCCGAATTTGAAAGCAATTGTGGATTCTAGCGAAAAAGAAGCCGAAGCTTATAAAATGCACATGCAAGACTAAAAGACTAAATAAAAAAAAACCTCGCCGAAAAGCGAGGTTTTTTTATAAATATAAATTCTGAAATTTAGTATCTGTAATATTCAGGTTTAAATGGACCTTGAACTTCAACACCGATGTAAGCTGCTTGGTCATCTCTCAATGTTTCCAACTCAACTCCCAATTTAGCCAAGTGCAAAGCAGCTACTTTTTCATCCAAATGTTTTGGCAACATATAAACGTCGTTATTGTAAGCTGCGCTGTTTTTCCACAATTCGATTTGAGCCAAAGTTTGGTTTGTAAACGAGTTACTCATTACAAAACTTGGGTGGCCAGTTGCACAACCTAAGTTTACCAAACGACCTTCAGCCAAAATGATAATGTCATTTCCGTTGATTGTATATTTATCAACCTGAGGTTTGATTTCGATTTTTGAAGCACCGTGGTTTTTGTTCAACCAAGCCATGTCTATTTCATTGTCAAAGTGACCGATGTTGCAAACAACAGTTTTGTCTTTCATTTTCTCGAAGTGAGAGCCAAGAACAATATCTTTGTTTCCAGTAGTCGTGATGATGATATCCGCGGTAGCAATAACTGTGTCTAATCTTTTCACTTCAAATCCGTCCATTGCAGCTTGAAGCGCACAAATTGGATCGATTTCAGTCACAGTTACAATAGAACCAGCACCTCTGAAAGAAGCTGCAGTTCCTTTTCCAACGTCACCATAGCCACAAACGATTACTCTTTTTCCAGCCAACATCAAGTCAGTTGCGCGACGAACCGCATCAACTGCAGATTCTTTACAACCATATTTATTGTCGAATTTCGATTTAGTAACCGAATCATTTACATTAATTGCAGGCATTGGTAAAGTTCCCGCTTTTACTCTTTCATAAAGTCTGTGAACGCCAGTAGTCGTTTCTTCAGAAAGACCTTTGATTCCAGCAACTAATTCAGGGTAACGGTCGATAACCATATTTGTCAAATCACCACCATCATCCAAAATCATGTTTAACGGCTGACGATCTTCGCCAAAGAACAAAGTTTGCTCGATACACCAGTCAAAAGATTCTTCATCAAGACCTTTCCAAGCATAAACCTGGATTCCAGCAGCAGCAATTGCAGCAGCAGCCTGATCTTGCGTAGAGAAAATGTTGCAAGAAGACCAAGTAACTTCAGCTCCAAGAGCGATTAAAGTCTCGATCAAAACCGCAGTTTGAATTGTCATGTGAAGACAACCTGCAATTCTAGCACCTTTTAACGGCTGCTCGTCTTTATATTCTGCACGAAGTGCCATTAAACCTGGCATTTCAGCTTCCGCCAATTCAATTTCTTTTCTTCCCCAAGCTGCAAGAGAAATATCTTTCACTTTGTAAGCCACAAAAGGTAATGTCGTTGTACTCATGTATTTGTATATATTTGTATTATCAAATTTTTTGCAAATTTACGGAATTAGTTTGTATTAAAATAATCTGTAAGTTAAAAGAGGCATTAGTAAATAGCCAATAGGCAAAAGTTTGTGGAGGAATTGAAAAACATAATAAAATATATTAGCGTTTTAAAAAACAAGCTTAATAAACTTTGCGAAAAACTTCCAATCTTTGCGTTTAAATAATTCCAGTTAAAAATGCCCGTACATAAAATCATACAACATAGCTTCAATACAAAAATCTTAATCTGGAAAATCACAGAAACTTTCGACGAGCTTTTCTCCCAAGTAATCTTAAAAGAAAAAACAAACGAAAGGCTCCAAACGATGAAATCAGAAACGCATCAAAGAGCTTTTTTAAGCGTTAGAAAACTACTCCAAGAAACAGGACACAATGATGTGCAGCTTCATTATGACGAATTCGGAAAACCGCATCTTGACAATGAAAACCACATTTCAATAACGCATTCTTTCGATTTTTCCGCCATAATCTTAAGTGATAAAAACGTAGGAATCGATATCGAACAGCGACGAGAAAAAATTATCAGAATCGCCGATAAATTCGTAGATAAAAGTGAATTTGAATTTCTAAATAAAGAAAACTTACAAGATTATATCTCAAAATTAACCGTAATCTGGGGCATAAAAGAAGCCATATTCAAAATCAGAAACGAAAAAGGAATCAGCTTTAAAGACCATATTTTCGTAGCTCCATTTGAAATCAAAGACACAAAGACAGAAGCTTTATTGACTTTCGAAAACCTAAATATAGTCTTTAATGTCTGCTTCGAAGAAATTGAAGATTACACGCTAGTTTATGCCTTTGAGAAATAATTTCTGCATAAGCTTCGATCATTATCACATTATCTAATTACAACATTATCTAATTTTCTTACGTAGCTTTGTGAAAACTTAGCAAACGCAGTAATAAAAATGCAAAACATCTACCAAAAAATACTCCAATCAAAATCAAGAAAAGAGAAACTTCTGGCCATTCTTCTCGATCCAGATAAGGTAGATTTGCAAAATATAAACAGTTTAATTTCTAAAATAAGCGAATCGCCTGCAACGCATATTTTTATTGGCGGAAGTTTGGTTTTAAACAATACCATTGACGAAATAATCCTTAATCTCAAAAAGGAAATAAAGCTTCCAATTGTGCTTTTTCCAGGAAATCCATCCCAAATTTCAGTTTATGCAGACGGAATTTTATTCCTTTGCTTAATTTCAGGAAGAAACCCCGATTTTTTAATCGAGCATCAAGTAAAAGCAGCGCCAATTTTAAAAAAATCAAACTTAGAAATTATTTCCACAGGCTATATTTTGATTGAAAGTGGCAATCCGACAGCCGTTGCTTCTGTAAGCAAAACTAATCCATTGCCAAGGCATAATGCTGAAATTGCAGTTGATACGGCAATCGCCGGAGAATTTTTAGGAAATAAATTAATTTATCTAGAAGCTGGAAGCGGTGCAAAATTGCCGGTTCCTTTAGAAACAATTTCCCTAGTTTCAAAAAATCTCGAAATTCCGCTGATTGTCGGCGGCGGCATAAAATCCATCCAAGAAATACAAGATGCCTACATCGCCGGAGCTGATTTGGTCGTCATCGGAACAGCTTTTGAAAACGACCTAAATTTCTTTACAAATCCAAACCTTTCCCCAAATGATTGATTTTTTTTTAGATGCCTATAAAAATGCCACGACCTTTGATATTGTCATGGAAGCGATTGTGTTTTTCTTCGGAATTATAAGCGTTTATTATGCTAAAAAAGAAAATATTTTAGTCTATCCAACCGGAATTATTGCCACTTTAATCACGGTTTATCTTCTTTACAAAGCCGAATATTTTGCTGACATGACGCTAAATGTTTACTTTTCAATAATGAGCATTTATGGTTGGATAAATTGGTCGCGCATAAAAGAAAATGAACACGTTATTAAGATTTCCAGAACGAATGATAGACAAAAAATCGTTGGAATCTTACTATTTTTTCTTACTATTGTGGTAACATATTGCATTTATCATTTATTTGGGAAGGAAATTCGTCCAGAAAATTACATTGATATTGCCACTTCAGGAATTTTCTTTACGGGAATGTGGTATATGGCGCTGAAAAAAATCGAAAATTGGACTTTATGGATCATTGGCGATATCATCGCCGTTCCATTATACGCTTATAGAGGTTTGGGGATGCTATCGTTGCAGTATGTGTTTTTTACAATTTTAGCAATATTAGCCTACTTGGAATGGAGGAAAATCTTAAGCAACAAGCAACAGATATAATTAAAATAACGTTGTATGGTCCAGAATCTACTGGAAAAACAACTTTAGCAAAACAATTAGCGCAACATTTTCAAACCAATTGGATTGAAGAATTTGCCCGTGATTATCTGCAAAAAAAATGGGATGATTCCCAAGCTATTTGTGCTCCTGAAGATTTGCTTCCTATTGCAATCGGGCAAGTGAAACTTGAAAATAAAGCGCTGAAATCTGCAAATAAGTTTCTTTTTTGTGACACAAATTTAATGTGTACCAAAGTTTTTTCTGAAATCTATTACGGTTTTTGTGATTCTAGCTTGGACAAAGCGGCTAGAAAACATAAGTATGACTTATTTTTCCTGACGGATATCGATGTTCCTTTTGAAAAAGATGACCTTCGCGACAAACCGGAAGAAAGAGAAATGCTGATTCAAAAATTTGAGCAAGCATTGATTGAAAATAACAAACCGTACATAAAACTTTCAGGAAATCAGGAAGAAAGACTGGAAAAAGCAATTCAATTTACTGAAGATTTGGTTAAGGCAAAAAGCTTAGGTTTCACTTCGTATGATTTTGTACAAATGGTGGAACATAACGTTTCTGTTGAATCCGTAGAAAAACATTTGGATATTTTCAAGCGTGGCATTCCAAAAACAATTTTGGAAAAACCAGCTTCCATTCAAAACGGAATTTTGCCTCTTTCAGAGGATGAAGCGACTTATTATTCTAATTTATTTGACTCTAAAAAAGACAATTTAAAACTTCAGAAATTTGTTCCGGCTTCCGGCGCAGCGAGCAGAATGTTCAAATTTTTAAATGAATTTCTGCATGATTTTAAAGTGACGGAAGAAAGTCTAAACGCCTACATAAACAGAAAAAATGCGAACGCAATGACTGTTTTTCAAATCGGCCTTGAAAAATTTCCTTTCTATGAAGAGGTTTTAGGGTATGTAAAAACGCATTTTGATGATTATGAAGCGCAGACAAAAAGCGGCAAGATTTATTTATTCGTAAAGGCCCTGCTGTCTTCGCACCATTTTAATTATGCCTGCAAGCCAAAGGGAATTTTGCCCTTTCATTTGTATGCAGATCACACGGCAACGCCAATTGAAGAGCATTTGAACGAAAGTGCTTTTTATGCTTCTTCCAACGGAATTTCGCATCTTCACTTCACAATTTCCGAAGAACACAGAACTTCTTTTGAGAAGATAATTAGTGATGTAAAAGAAAAAGTCGAGACAAAATCGGGGACAAAAATCAATGTCAATTATTCTTATCAGCACAAATCGACTGATACTTTGTCGGCGACTTTAGATAATAATGCTTTTCGCGATGACAGTGGAAAATTGTTTTTTCGTCCGGGCGGGCATGGCGCTTTGATTGAGAATTTGAATGATTTGAATGCAGATATTATCTTTATAAAAAACATCGATAACGTTATCCAGAATCATATCCAAGCGATTGCTTTGTATAAAAAAGCATTGGCCGGAATTTTATTAGAATACCAAGAAAAGATTTTCAATTTCCTGAAAAATCTGTCTCAAGAAAATGTCAAAAAAGAAATCGTTGACGAAGTTGTAGATTTTATAAAAACGAGACTTCAGACGAATATTAGTTCTGATTTTCAAAAATATACGAAGGAAAGCAAGATTGAATATTTGCAAGAATTGCTAAATCGTCCGATTCGTGTCTGCGGGATGGTGAAAAATGAAGGAGAACCTGGCGGAGGACCTTTTTGGGTAAGAGATTGCAAAGGAAATCTTTCGCTGCAAATTGTAGAATCGTCGCAAGTTGATCTTTCAAATGCGGAACAGGCGAAAATATTATCAAAGTCTACACATTTTAATCCGGTAGATTTGGTTTGCGGTACGAAAAATTACCAGAACCAAAAATTTGATCTGTCACAATTTATTGATCAAAATAGCGGGTTTTTAGTAGAGAAAAATAAAAATGGAAAAGAATTGATTGCTTACGAATTGCCTGGATTATGGAATGGCGCGATGGCAAATTGGATTACGATTTTTGTCGAAGTTCCATTAATTACCTTCAATCCGGTGAAAACGGTGAATGACTTATTAAAACCGGCGCACCAGCCACAATAATTTTGGAAGCAGAAAAAATTTTATCAGAATTAAGTTTCAAGGCCGTCAGAAGCAGCGGAGCAGGAGGTCAAAACGTAAACAAAGTTTCTTCAAAAGTGGTTTTGTCTTTTGACTTGATGAATTCTAAAGCGTTGTCTGAAGAGGAAAAATTATTGCTGGAACAAAATTTAGAACCAAGATTGACCAACGACAAAATCTTGATTTTAAATTGCGATGAAGACCGTAGCCAATTAAAAAACAAAGAAATTGTTGTCAAAAGATTTCTGCAAATAATCAGGCAAAATCTAATTATTCCGAAGGAAAGAAAAGCTACAAAAGTTCCAAAATCAGTTATAAAGAAAAGGATTCAAAACAAGCGAAATCTTTCTGAAAAGAAACAAAATCGAAGAAAACCTGATTTTTAAAAATTTATAATTTATAATTCATAATTTATAATTAGTTTTGCGCTGTCTCAAAGGGGTGCTCAAATAACGAGCTGAGATTATACCCAAAGAACCTGGGCGGGTAATGCTGCCAAGGGAAAAAATGACAAATTAGAAGTGTGCACGCTTTGAAATTTGCCATACAACCATCATTTTAATTTTTAACAAACAGAATAATTACCCCTTTTATTCGTAAACATTTTACGAATGAAAACTTTATTCAAAAAACAATGCTCTGCCAAAGAGATTCTTCCTGAGAAGCTAGGATTTCGCTATGCAAAATCTACTTTAGCTTTAGCAATTTTTTCATCAGTTTCGCTTTTTGCCCAAGATCAAACCGTTGTCGACACTACAAAAACTACTAATCTCGATGAAGTTTTGGTTGCTGCAGTTCGTGTTACAGTCCAAACGCCAGTGACTTTCAGCAACGTCAGTAAAAAAGAATTGCAGTCTAGAAACTTAGGGCAAGATATTCCTTCGCTTTTGAATTATCTGCCTTCGGTTGTGACAACTACAGACGCAGGAAACGGAATCGGTTACAGCAGTATTCGAGTGAGAGGTGCCGATGCGACGCGCGTGAACGTGACGGTAAACGGAATTCCTTACAATGATTCTGAATCACAAGGAACTTTTTGGGTTAACATGCCTGATTTTGCTTCATCGCTTGAAAATATTCAATTGCAGCGCGGTGTCGGGACTTCCACAAATGGTGCTGCGGCTTTTGGTGCCAGCTTAAATTTGCTTACAGATGCGTATGCAAACAAAGCAAATGCTGAAATTTCAAATTCCTTCGGAAGTTTTAATTCTAGAAAACATACGGTAAAATTCAGCACTGGCTTGATGAACGACCATTTTGAACTGGCAGGAAGACTTTCTAATATCAAGTCTGACGGTTATATCGACCGGGCTTTTTCAGATATGAAATCTTACTTTTTGCAAGGAACGTATATCAATAAAAATACCCTGATCAAAGCACTGGTTTTTGGTGGAGATCAAAAGACATATCAAGCTTGGAATGGTATCGACAAAGAAATGCTAGGTAAAGATCGCCGTTTTAATCCTTCTGGAATGTTCACGGATGCTGACGGAAATACTCGTTTCTATGACAATGAAACTGACAATTATAAGCAAGATCATTATCAATTGCACTGGAGTGAAAAATGGAGCGAAAACTGGAATACCAACTTGGCTTTTCATTATACAAAAGGAGAAGGTTTTTATGAAAATTATAAAGAAAATGACACTGCGAGCGATTATTTAGGGATTAATCCGACGGAACTTGATGAAGATGGAAACTTGACGCTGACTGATTTGATCAGACAAAAATGGTTGGTAAATGATTTTTATGGAGCTACTTTTTCATCAACTTACAAAAAAGACAAGTGGAATGTAATTGTTGGCGGTGGCTGGAATAAATACGAAGGCGATCATTTCGGAAAAGTAATCTGGGCAAGAAATGCTGGCGATTCAGAATTAGGCGATAAATATTATGATGATGCTTCTACAAAAACAGATTTGAATGTTTTTGCAAAGGCAAATTATCAAATTTTAGATAAATTGAGTTTGTTCGGAGATTTGCAATATAGAACGGTGAACTACAAAGCAAACGGAGAAGACACAGGACTTGTTGATGATACTTTTGAATTTTTTAATCCAAAAGCGGGTTTGACTTTTACGGTTAATGACAAGAATAGTATTTATTTTTCATATGCTGTTGCAAACAGAGAGCCAAGAAGAGACGATTATGAAAACGGAAGTTTCAAGTCAGAAAGATTGAATGATTTTGAATTAGGATGGAGATATGCTTCGCCAAAAGTAAAGCTTAATGTCAACGGATTTTACATGCGCTACAAAGACCAATTGGTTTTGACCGGAGCGCTTAACGATGTTGGAGCGCCAGTTTACACGAATTCTGGTGACAGTTATAGACTAGGTTTGGAAATTGACGCAACAGTTTCTGTAAATGACAAAGTTCTTTTTCGTCCGAATTTAGCTTTGAGTACAAATAAAAATATCGATTTTTATTCAGAAGTTGATGGCGAATTGAAAAATTTAGGAGATACAGATATTGCTTTTTCGCCTAATTTTATTGCAAGCAATGCTTTTACATACTTGCCATTTCAAAATTTCCAAGTGTCTTTATTGACAAAATTAGTTGGAGAACAATATATGAGCAATGTGGATGATAAAGCGGCAAGATTAGAAAGTTATTTCGTGAACGATATTAACTTGGTTTATGAAATAAAAACGAAAAGCATCTTCAAATCGATCATTCTTACTGGTTTGGTAAACAATGTTTTTGATTATGAATATGTTTCTAACGGAGCTGATTATGGCGGTGGATATCTAGTATATTTCCCACAAGCCGGAATCAATTTCTTAGCAGGATTGACCTTGAAATTTTAGAGTTAGTTTTTTTTAATTTCCCTAAAGCCTGGCAAGATTTTTTGTCAGGCTTTTTAGGTTATAATTAATTGTAAATCCTCAAAATATCGCCTCTTTTTTCAACGCGGTAAGCTAACATTGGCCATTCTGCAGGTCCATATCCGTCGATAAGGCTGTATTTTACATTATCGCATGGGCAAACGGCATAAAGTCCTTCGATTTCTAAACGCGAACAAGTCGTTGGAATTTGATTTGGGCAAGTTGCCTCAAAAGCAGTATAATTATTGCCGTCAGTATTATAAACAATTATTCCGTTTAATCCCGCACCACTTAGATTAACGTATTTTGTGCCACTTACATAACGCAAATCGCTATAAAGTGGCAGATTTAAGTTTAATTCAACGCTGAAAGAATAACTAGGAATATAAGGGTTTGTGTTTCTCCTGCGTTCTTCTTTAGAACATCCGGAAATTGCGATAACTGCAACAAAAAGAGCGAATAACTTTTTCATTTGTAAAAATTTCATGTGTAATTTGCATTAGCAAATTTAATTTAATTAACTTTGGTTTGTATACGAGCAGCGTATAAATTTAAACTGAACTAAAAAATAGTATCTTTGTGGAAAGAAATCCCGTCGTGATGGGATTTTTTCTATTTATATAAACGATAAAATTATGAGTAACGTATCTTACTATACCGCGGAAGGATTAAAAAAATTAAAAGAAGAGCTAGATCATTTGAAAAGTATTGATCGACCAAAGGCTTCACAAGATATTGCTGATGCAAGAGATAAAGGCGATTTGTCTGAAAATGCAGAATATGACGCGGCAAAAGAAGCGCAAGGATTATTAGAGATGAGAATTTCTAAATTAGAGGAAGTTTATGCAAATGCCCGACTGATTGACGAATCGCAATTAGATTTGTCAAAAGCCTTGGTTTTGTCCAAAGTGAAGATCAAAAACCAAACAAATGGCATGGAAATGACCTATACTTTGGTTGCAGAAAGTGAAGCTGATTTAAAAACAGGAAAAATCTCTGTGACTTCTCCTATCGGGAAAGGCTTGCTTGGAAAATCTGTAGGTGAAGTAGCTGAAATCACAGTTCCAAATGGTGTTTTGAAATTTGAAGTTTTAGAAATTTCAAGAGATTAAAGGGAAATAGTTAATTCGTTTAACTGTTTAATCGCTACAGACAAACGATTAAACAAATCCACAATTTAACAAATAAGCAATGAGTTCAATATTCACAAAAATAATCAACGGAGAAATTCCTGCGTATAAAATTACAGAAGACGAAAATTATTTGGCTTTTTTGGATGTAAATCCGAATGCGAAAGGACATACTCTTTGTATTCCGAAGCAAGAAATTGACAAAATTTTTGACATGGAAGAAGAGCAGTATTTAGGATTGCTAAAATTTTCCAGAAAAGTTTCAAAAGCTTTAGAAAAGACAGTTTCATGCAAGAGAATCGGAATGGCTGTAATCGGTTTGGAAGTCCCGCATGCGCACGTACATTTAATTCCGTTAAATGAAATGGATGAAATGCGTTTCCAAAATAAAGTAAAATTGACAAAAGAAGAATTTGAAGAATTAGCTGAAAGTATTAAGGCTAATTTATAAATATCTACAACACAGATTTCGCAGATTCTCACAAATTAAAATCTGTAAAATCTGTGTTTTTTATAGCTTTCTCAAGCTAATCAACATGCAAGTTCCTTTCATGTTTTCAGAAGAAAAAACCTTGATTTTTCCATTGTGATATTCTTCTACAATTCTTTTCGTAAGCGAAAGCCCTAATCCCCAGCCGCGTTTTTTAGTCGTAAATCCGGGTTCGAAAATTCGCTTGAACTGATTTTTCGGAATTCCTTTTCCAGAATCTTTTACTTTTATTTTTACAAATTTGGCATCTTCCGTAATTTCGATTGCCAGTTTTCCTCGGCCTTTCATGGCATCAATCGCATTTTTCATCAGATTTTCAATCGTCCAGCTGTGTAGAATCGGATTTATAGAAACCATTATCGGATAATCTGGAGCTTTAAAACTGAAATCTATCTGCTTTGAAAATCTAGATTTTAAATAATCATAAGACTGCTCGGTTTCGCTGATAAGGTCTTTTTCTTCCAAGACAGGTTCTGACCCGATTTTTGAAAAACGATCGGCAATTGTCTGCAATCTGACGATGTCTTTTTCAATTTCCGTAACCGTAGTTTCGTCTACATCGTCAGCTTTCATGATTTCAATCCAGCCTAATAAAGAAGAAAGCGGTGTGCCGATTTGGTGTGCAGTTTCCTTCGCCATTCCTGCCCAAAGCTTGTTTTGAGTCGCCATTCTGCTGGCTCGATAGAAATTGAAAATTAACAATCCGAAGAGAAATAAAATCAAGAATAAAGCAATCGGATAATATTTCAAATTATTTAAAAGTGAGGAATTTCCATAATAAATATACTGCAATTCTCCTGGTAAATATTCAATGGTAATTGGAGGATTTTCATTTTTAAAATTCTTGAAAAAAGTTTTTGATTTAATAGAATCGTTCACAATCTCATCAGAAATGTTTCGCATTCCCATGATTTTTCCGTTTTGATCGGTAAGTACAATCGGAATTGTCCTGTTTAAATCCACAATTTTTAAAGGAAGTGAAACATCGTCATTTTCAAGGTCAGCTTTGTTTATTGTATTTAATGAAGAAGCCCAAACTTCCATCTTTAGCCTTTCCTCATTCTTGAAAATTTGGAAAAAAGTATACGTATTCCAAAGGATGAGTGTAATAATTATGAAGGAAATAAAGATGATAATCCATCGGGTGACATTTCTTTTTTCAGAAAACTGCATACATTTTATTTTGAGGTATAAATATAGGAAAAAGAAAGAAGTCAAAAATCGGAAACTGTTTATAAGTCTTAAAAGCTTCGCTGTTGCATCTTGATTCAATTTGCTACTTTTGTTTAAACGTAAAATTTTATGATTAGTATAGATCCAAAAGAAATTCCTACGGCGAAATTGCAAGGTTATTTGCAAGGTTCTGTTGGTCCGCGCCCGATTGCTTTTGCCAGCACCGTTGACAAAGACGGAAATCCGAACCTTTCGCCATTCAGTTTTTTTAATCTTTTTAGCGCTAATCCGCCGATTTTGGTTTTTTCTCCTTCGAGACGTGTTCGCGATAATACGATAAAACATACGCTCATCAATGTTGAAGCGACTCGTGAAGTGGTGATTAATGTCGTAAGTTTTGACATGGTACAGCAGACGTCGCTTTCGAGTACAGAATATGGCGACGGGGTAAATGAGTTTTTGAAAGCAGGATTTACGGCAATTCCTTCTGATTTGGTAAAACCATTTCGCGTCAAGGAATCTCCGGTCCAATTTGAATGCAAAATCCAAGAAATTATCAGTCTTGGAACGGAAGGCGGAGCGGGAAATCTGATTATCTGCGAAGTCATAAAAATGCACATCGACGAAAGAATTTTAGATGAAAATGGAGGAATCGACCAGCATAAAATTGACTTGGTTTCAAGATTAGGAGGAAATTGGTACTCAAGATCAAACGCCGGACTGTTTGAAGTCGAAAAACCATTGACAACATTGGGTATTGGCATAGATAATATTCCAGATTTTGTAAAGCAAAGTGCTGTTTTTGATGGGAACGATTTGGGAAAATTAGGAAATGTGGAAGCGTTGCCTACTTTCGAGGAAATTGATATATTTGTAAAAGCAAATTTTGCGGTCAAAGGCGTTCTGAGTTCTGACGACCAAGAAAAAGTGCATTTGAAGGCAAAGGAATATCTTGACAATAATGATGTGATTTCAGCATGGAAAATGCTGCTGTCAGAAAGAATTTAATGAAAGGGCTGTAGGATTACAAGCCATGTAAATAACAATAATAAATTAGAGAATTATGGAAATTTCAGGAAAAGTTAAAGTGATTAACGCAGAACAGCAGGTTAGCGCGGCGTTCAAAAAAAGAGAATTGGTGGTTACAACTGAAGAGCAGTATCCGCAGCACATCATGATTGAATTTACTCAAGATAAATGTGATTTATTGAATAATTACAGACCAGGGGAAGCAGTAAAAGTTTCTATCAATTTAAGAGGCAGAGAATGGACAAATCCACAAGGAGAAACTAAATATTTCAACAGTATTCAAGGCTGGAGAATAGAAAAATTGCAAGCTGAGGCGCCACAAGGGCAAGTTCCTCCAATGCCGGCGAAAGAAGCTTTTGAGCCTGCTGCAAACTACAAAGAAGAAGAGCACGACGATTTGCCTTTCTAATCTTTGATGTAAGATATTTTAAAACCGCAGAATTTTTTTTGCGGTTTTTTTGTGTTTAGTTTTGTGTGTTTTAACGCAAAGAAGCACAAAGATTTTTCGCAAAGTTGCACAAAGGAGGAGTTTGAAATTGAATTTTGAAATTGTTATTGAAATGTATTTTATTAGAAAAGAATTATATTTTCCGCCAGTGGAAGAAGCAAATGATGATGGAATTCTGGCCGTTGGTGGTGATTTGTCTCCAGAAAGATTGATGCTTGCTTACCGAAGCGGTATTTTTCCGTGGTTTGAAGATGACGAGCCGATTTTGTGGTGGTCGCCAGAATATAGAATGGTTGTTTTTCCGAAAGAATTTGCTATTTCAAAAAGCATGCGGAATATCTTGAACCGAAATATTTTCAAAGTGACTTTCAACCAAAATTTCAGAGAAGTGATTTCCAATTGCAGTGCTATCAAAAGAGACGGCCAAAACGGAACTTGGATTACTAATGAAATGATCGAAGCGTATTGCAAATTAAACGAATTGGGTTTTGCAAAATCTGTTGAAGTCTGGCAGAATGATATTCTTGTTGGCGGTCTTTATGGAATTGATTTGGGAGTTGGCACCGTTTTCTGCGGCGAAAGCATGTTTTCAAAAGTTTCCAATGCTTCAAAAGTCGCTTTTATTTCTTTGGTTAATAAACTGAAATCTGAAAATTATAAACTTTTAGACTGCCAAGTCCATAATGACCACCTTGAAAGTTTAGGGGCAAGAGAAATTACAAGAGAGAATTTTATGAATATTTTGAAATTAAATTAAAATATTTAATTTTTACCCTAATTATTTTAGGGCATAATAATGTATATTTGAATAAAATTTGAATTATACATTATGAAAATAGGGGTTACAAAGGAAATAAAAAATAATGAAAGCCGAGTTGGTTTAACTCCTGCAGGTGTTTTTGAGCTTGTAAAAAATAAACATACCGTCTATGTTCAGACGATGGCCGGCGAAGGAAGCGGTTTTTTTGATCGGGATTATAAAGATGCGGGCGCTATTGTTTTAGAAACGATGCATCAGGTTTATGCCTTAAGCGACATGATCGTAAAAGTCAAAGAGCCGATTGCTGAAGAATATCCCCTGATTAAAGAAAACCAGATTGTTTTTACCTATTTTCATTTCGCTTCCAGCAAAGAATTGACAGACGCAATGATTGCTTCAAAATCAGTCTGTATTGCTTATGAAACCGTTGAAGATGAAGACGGATCGTTGCCTTTATTAACGCCGATGTCGGAAGTTGCAGGAAGAATGGCAATCCAGCAAGGCGCAAAATATCTTGAAAAACCAATCAAAGGAAGAGGAATTCTTTTAGGTGGCGTTCCAGGTGTCCCTCCAGGCAAAGTTTTGATTCTTGGTGCGGGAGTTGTCGGAATTCAAGCGGCGAAAATGGCGGCCGGACTTGGAGCTCATGTGACCATTTTAGACATCAATATGAAACGCCTTCGTTATGTAAATGATGTCATGCCAAGCCATGTTGTTACTGAGTTGTCTACAGAATATACAATTAGAAGACATATAAAAAACCACGATTTAATTGTTGGAGGCGTTTTGATTCCGGGTGCAAAAGCGCCGAAGTTAATTACGAGAGATATGCTTAAAGACATGCGTCCGGGAACTGTTTTGGTTGATGTTGCCGTGGATCAGGGCGGTTGTTTTGAAACTACAAGAGCGACGACTCACGAAGATCCAACTTACATAATTGATGATGTTGTTCATTATTGCGTGGCAAATATGCCTGGTGCAGTTCCTTATACTTCGACTTTGGCTTTGACGAATGTTACGTTGCCTTATGTTTTGAAAATTGCGAATTTGGGCTGGGAAAAAGCTTGTGAATTAAACAAAGATTTGAGCAAGGGACTGAATATTGTCAAGGGAGAAATTGTTTACGAAGGAATAAAGAAATGACTGTTTTGTAATTGCATAAAATAAAAATCCCGCTCCAAATGAAGCGGGATTGATATATAGTATAGAATAGATTATCCTAAAGCAACTCTTTTGAAACCTGTGATTTCAACATTGAATCCTTTAACATAGTCGCCCACTTTTTTGCTATCATCTTTGATGAAGTTTTGATCTAGTAAAGCTTTTTCTTGATCTAAAGTAGTGTTGTCAGAGATGAAACGCAGTACTTTTCCTGGAACAATTTTATCCCAAATTTGTTCTGGTTTGCCTTCTGCTTTCAATTCAGCTTTAGCATCCTCTTCTGCTTGTTTTAAAACTTCTGGAGTTAATTGAGAATAAGAAATATATTTAGGAACATTTTTCAATGTTTTTCCTAAACGTTTTGCTTCTTCATTGTCTTTTTCAATTACAGCGATACGAGCGGCAAGTTCAGATTCTACGAAAGCAGGATCAAAATCTTTGTAAGATAAAGTATCAGCACCCATAGAAGCAACTTGCATAGAAACATCCTTAGTTAGTGTTTCAGCGTTGTCGATTTTTGCAGAAATAGCAGTTAAAGCAGCAATTTTATTCACGTGAACATAAGATCCAACGAAAGCTCCTTCTAAAATTTCGAAACCACCGATTTCGATTTTCTCACCGATAACACCCGTTTGCTCGATTAATTTTTCAGCAACAGTAAGTCCGTTGAAATCTGAAGCTAAAAATTCTTCTTTAGAAGAGAAGTTGATTGCTTTTTCAACCAATTCCTTAGCTAGAGTTACGAAAGCTTCATTTTTACCTACGAAGTCAGTTTCGCAGTTTAAAGTGATGATAGCTCCTTTAGTGTTGTCTGCATTGATAAAAGAAACGGCAGCTCCTTCAGAAGACTCCCGGTCAGAACGGTTAGCAGCAACTTTTTGTCCTTTTTCTCTAAGGATTTGTATAGCTTTATCGAAATCTCCTTCCGCTTCAACTAAAGCTTTTTTACAGTCCATCATTCCGGCACCTGTAGTTTGTCTTAATTTATTTACGTCTGCAGCAGTAATTGTTGCCATAATATATTTTTGATTAAAAGATTAAAAGATTGAAAAATTTAAGGATTAAAAGTAATATTAATTCTAAAATCAATAATTACCTAATCATTAAATCTCTCAATCTTTAAATTTATTTATTATTCTTCAGTTGCAGTTTCTACTGTTTCACTTGGAGCAGCAGCAACTTCACCAGCTGGTTGTTCATCTTTATTATCAGAAGAATTTCTATCAGAAAGACCTTCGATAACAGCAGCGGTTACTAAAGACAAGATTTTATCGATTGATTTTGAAGCATCATCGTTTGCAGGGATTACATAATCAACCTCTCTTGGGTCAGAGTTTGTATCCACCATTGCGAAAACTGGAATGTTTAATTTTTGAGCTTCTTTAATTGCGATGTGTTCAGCTTTAATATCTACTACGAACAATGCAGCAGGAAGTCTTGACATATCAGCGATAGAACCTAAGTTCTTCTCTAATTTTGCACGAAGACGATCAACTTGTAAACGTTCTTTTTTAGATAAAGTCATGAAAGTACCGTCTTTCTTCATTCTATCGATAGAAGCCATTTTTTTAACCGCTTTTCTGATAGTTACGAAGTTAGTCAACATTCCGCCAGGCCATCTTTCAGTGATGTAAGGCATGTTTGCTGCAGCTGCTTTTTCAGCTACGATATCTTTTGCTTGTTTTTTGGTAGCAACGAATAATATTTTTCTACCAGATGCAGCGATTTTTTTCAAAGCTTCATTAGCTTCTTCGATCTTAGCTGCAGTTTTATATAGATTGATAATGTGGATTCCATTACGCTCCATATAGATGTAAGGAGCCATGTTTGGATCCCATTTTCTAGTCATGTGTCCGAAGTGAACACCTGCTTCTAGTAATTCTTTAACTTCTACTTTGTTTGCCATTTTAATGTAATAGTTTACGTTCTGTTGAATTAGCAATGTCCCGTTTTGGATGTAATGATTTAAAAATTCAAAGATTTAAAAATTTCAGTATGTAATCTTTTAATTATTCAATTTTTTAATCTTTCAATCCCGGTTTCATTTAGATGCTAAACTAATTTCCTGCCTCGACAGGAACAACAACATTGTTTTTAAATAATAAATGAACGATGTCTTGCCCGCGTTGAGCAAGACGGTAATATTAACGTTTAGAGAATTGGAATCTCTTACGAGCTTTTTTCTGACCGAATTTCTTACGTTCAACCATTCTTGGATCTCTTGTTAATAAACCTTCTGGTTTTAAGATAGCTCTGTTTCCTTCGCCAACTTCGCACATTACTCTTGCAAGTGCCATTCTCACAGCTTCTGCTTGACCAGTTGAACCACCACCATAAACGTTTACTTTTACGTCATAGTTTGATACGTTCTCTGTCATTGTAAGAGGTTGTAAAACTTTGTACTGTAAAGTAGCAGTCGGGAAGTAAGTTGTAAATTCTTTTTTGTTTACTGTGATGTTTCCAGTTCCTTCTGTAACATAAACACGAGCAACAGCAGTTTTTCTTCTACCGATTTTGTGAATTGTAGCCATTACTTAAGATCGTTAAGGTTAACAGTTCTAGGTTTTTGAGCGTCTTGCTTGTGCTCAGTACCTACAACAACATTTAAATTTCTGAAAAGTTGAGCTCCTAATTTGTTTTTAGGTAACATTCCTTTTACAGCTTTTTCTACCAATGTAGCAGGGTTTTTCGCCTGTAATATTTTAGCAGTCAAAGTTCTTTGTCCTCCTGGGTAACCTGTGTGACGCATGTAAATCTTGTCGTCCATTTTAGTACCTGTAAGGTTGATTTTTTCTGAGTTGATAACAATTACGTTATCTCCGCAGTCCACGTGTGGTGTGTAACTTGGTTTGTACTTACCTCTTAAAATCATTGCGACTTTTGAAGCAAGACGTCCTAAGTTATGACCTTCAGCGTCAACAACGATCCACTCTTTCGTTACAGTGGCTTTGCTTGCTGATTGTGTCTTGTAGCTTAATGCGTCCATAATAAATTTTTAATTAAACATTCCATTCCCAATAAAGGGAGTGCAAAAGTACAATAAATTATTTTAAATGCAAACACCTATAAAAGATTATTTTAAGTGTTGATTATCAGAACGGTTTTCTGAAAAAGAAGTGTGCGAATTTAAGCATAATTTATTTGATTATTTGTATTTTGTCTTCAGCGCCAATTATAAAAAAGAAAAACCATCTGTTTTAGATGGTTTTTAGTTCGGGAAATAATTAACTTTTATACGATAAATATATTGGCAATTGCAACGGACTGGGCTGTAGTCAAAGGTTCGTCATAAGCTTCCGTTCCGGCGTCAACTCCAAACAAGGTTGAAGTGTTGTAGCCTGCTTGGTTTGTCGCTTCTTCTCCGTTATAAACGGCTTGCGTAGCTTCGGGCATTCCGTTTCCTCTAACATTTCCTGTAATCCAGCCTTTCAAGCCGCGCAATCTTCTTACTTCAGAAGCGTGTCTTGCTTCAACAGAATGAATTTGCAAAGCGGCAGTCAATAAATCTGGAGTAGAAATTAAATTGGCAGCTTGTCCTTTATAAGCTCTGACTCCTGTGTCTTCAAAAGCTTGCGCTAAAACTAAAAATTGTTGGTACGCTGCAGTATTTCCAATTCCTGTAGCATTAAATGGATCGAAAGCGCCTCCAACAGTGAAATCAAATGTTGGTTTTGCAACGACATTTGCTCCTAAGCCCGCTTTCAAAAATTCAACGTGGCTTTTTTCATGTTTCGCAATTTGCATAAACACTTTTTCGTCACGTCCGCCAGTTGGAATTACGCCTGATTCTAAACCTAAACGATAGAATTCATCTTCCAGATATTCTAATGTTAAAGCCAATTGCAATGCTCCGACTGGTGTATTTGGGGTTGGAGCAATATCGGCGGCATAAGTTTTATTTGCCAAAGAAGCCAATCCGAAAGGAACTGACGCCAAAGCAAGATTTTTTCCTAATTTCCCAAATTGTCCAAAACTATCTCTTCTTGAGCCTTGACTTTTCATGAAATTTTCATCAGTGAAAGACTCTATAAATTTTAAAATATTCATAATTTCTAATTTTTGCTGGTTAGTATTAAGGTAGGAAAGTAGCTGTAAATGGAGTCGTAATAAATCCGCCAGCAACAGGAAGTACTTCTGATGGTTTTTTCGCGCTATCAAGTCCGTTTGAAGCAGTAACAATATTGTCTCCTGCAAAATCATTAGAATTCGGATTGAGCAAGCTTCGAATAGCAGATGCGTGTCTAGCTTCTACCGAAACAATTTTTCCGGCAAGTAAAAGATAATCTGGAGTAGTAATTAAATATCCAGCGCCGTTGTAAGCGCCGACTCCTGTGTCTTCCAAAGCTTGTGCAGTGTTTAAAACTGATAATCTGTTAGCAAAATTTACGGTACTATAATTGAATTCCAAATTTGGAAGCAATTGTGAAGCCGGATTCGGCAAGGCATTAGTCAATGCAGTTTTGAAGAATTCTCTGTGAATTACTTCATGGCGATACAAATCAGTCAAGACTTGTTGTTCGGTTGTGCTAAAAAGCGTTCCGAAATTATTCAAATTGACTACTTTGGTATAGAAATCAGCTTCAAGCTGTTCTAAAGCATAAGCATAAGTCAAAACTCCAAAATCACCTGCTCCTAAATCAAATTTTCCATTTCTGATTCCAGGTAATTGATTGTCAACAGGTGCGCTGACATCGTCATCATTACTACAGCCTGTGAGGATTAATCCTGTGGCAGCCATCGTAAGCCCGCTGATTTTTAAAAAACTTCTTCGGTTGGTTCCCGAGGTAAGCTGTTCTTTTACAGTTACTGCGTTTTTCATAATTAAACATTTAAAAGGTTAATAACTAATTGGTTTGATTAATTCAATTTTCCCATAAGAGAAAATCATATGGATTTAGTTACGATGAAATTGCGCTGGCGGTTTTAATAAAAGTTTAGATAATTCTAATATTAACACCGATTTAAGTATTGTTTATATAATAAAAATTAAAATCCATTGGCATATTTTTATTTTTGGAATTATTTTTTCTGGATATATTACTTGATAAATACACCGAATTAAAATATTTGAATTTATTCTTGATTTATGCTAAATAAAAATTGAGGTTAATTTGCTTTTTTTTACTTACTTTACATTTCCTTTATAAATTCAAAGATGAAACCAAAAGCAACCTTAAAGCAAATAGCAAAAGAATTAAATGTTTCTGTTTCAACAGTTTCTAAGGCATTGAGTAACAGTCCTGAAATCAGCGAGCCTACAAAAATCAAAATTCAGGAATTTGCAAAGCTGAAAAATTACAAGCCTAACAATGTTGCCATAAACCTGAAAAACCGTACCACAAAAACGATTGGAGTAATTATTCCAAATATTTTAAATCCATTTTTTGCAAAGGTTTTCAGCGGTATTGAAAGCAAGGCAAACGAAAAAGGATATAATGTAATTACCTGTATTTCCAACGAGTCTTTAGAAAAAGAAATTCACACGATGGACATGCTAAGCAATGGAACTATCGACGGTTTTATTCTTTCAATTTCAGAAGAAACCCAGAAAAAGCAAGAGTTCAAGCATTTCAAGGATATTATTTCTGAAGGAATTCCAATTGTTATGTTTGACAGAATTTCAGACGAAGTAAACTGCGATAAAGTTGTGGTTGATGATTTTGATTCTTCCGTGAGTGCCGTAAACCATCTGATAAAATTAGATTGCAAAAAAATTGCTTTAGTGTCTTCTATTGACAATTTAAGCGTAGGAAAATTGCGTGCCCAAGGTTATATAAAAGCCTTGAATGATAATGACGTGCCGATTAATAAGGATTTAATTATAAGAACTGACAATCCAGATGAGTTTGATTTCAGGATGCAGGAGCTTTTAGACAAGCATGAAATTGATGCTGTTTTTGCATTAGACGAACATACTTCAACAATGGCGATGAAATTGGCAATTAAAAAAGGTATAAAAATTCCAGAAGAATTGTCAGTAATTGGTTTTGCCGACGGAGTTTGGTCAAGAAGAATGACGCCAAGCCTTTCCACAATCAGCCAGCACGGAGTTGAAATCGGGGAAGCTGCCGCAAAATTGCTGATCGAAAAATTAGAAAGCAAAGAAGAAGAATATACTTATACGACAACAGTTATCAAAACTGAACTGCGCCAAAGAGATTCTACAAAAAAGCTATAAAACAATAAATTTAAAAACCGCAGATTCACAGATTTTATACTACTAATCTGTGAATCTGCGGTTTTTTTATTTTTCCTTCGTAAGTTTAAATTCCTGTCCGCCTTGTAAAATCGTCATCGCATTTTCAGAAAAAACCAATTCTAAACCAGCCGGATCAAAACTAAACTTAGTCTCGCTCAAAGAATTCAACGGAAAAGATTCCTGTCCGGTAGCCTGACAGATCAAAACGCCATTTTGTTCCTTAATCGAAATCTTCATCGGGAAATTTGGAGCAGCATAAGTTCCTTCATATTTTTTTAAAGTCGAAACGGCAACATCGACAGTTTTTACATTTGGAAAACGGTAAGGCATTTTATAGTAAATACTCAACATTCCAATCATGATGTCGTTCATGCCATAGCCTCCTTGTCCGTTATCAAGCAAAGAAATGGATAATTTTTCCTTTGGATAAAAGCCTAAAGTAGAAGAGAAATTTTCAATCCCGCCCGTATGTCCAAAGAACTTCCTTTCTCCAAAAGGCATCATGAAAATACCCTTTCCAAAACCTTTTTCTATGGTTGTCATGGTAAGCAGGGAAGGCTGTGTCAATAATTTGCCTGCAAATAAGGCATCAATAAATTTAGTCAAATCAGAAGCAGAAGATAAAATTGCGCCCGCTCCACCCGGAATCGACATGTCTTCTTTGTCTGCCTGTTCCCAATTTTTGCCATTAAGATGGTAAGAAATCGCTTCGTTTTTTGCTCCAGAAGAAAAACCAGTATTTTTCAATCCTATTTTTTGGATGATTCTCGAATTGATGTTTTCTTCATAGCTTTTCTTAGTCAAATCTTCAATTATCCAGCCTAAAAGAACGAAATTTGAATTGCTGTATTCTGCTTTTTCTTCAGGTTCAAAAGCTGGCTGTCCCGCTTTTATTTTTTTCATCAATTCTGCTCGAGTCTTCGGAAGTTTTGCATAATCGTGATAATCTACATCATTTGTGAAGCTGTAAATGCCACTAGAATGTTCCAATAAATTGGCAATTGAAATATTCTCAGAATTTTTTATAGAAGGAAAAAACTTCGAAAGTTTTGTTTCAAGCGTCAATTTTTTCTCTTCTGCCAATTGAAAAATAACGACAGACGTAAACATTTTCGTGATTGATCCAATCTTATATCTAGTCTCAGGGTTTGCCTTTATTTTGTTTTTTACGTCCGCAAAACCATACGATTTTTCAAAAACAATCTTGTCGCTTTCTTGAATAGCAACCGATCCCATAAATTTATTATTGGAAGCCAAATAATTCAAAAGGCTGTCGATTTTACCAAATTTCGTCTCGCTTTGTCCAAATGAATTTAGAGTGATTGCGAAGAATGCAAATGCGATTATTTTTTTCATAAGATTGTTTTGCTGAAAATTAGAACTCTAATTATTGATAATCATATTTTTTTTCTGGATATCAATCGTGATCTTGTCGCCAAGCCAGTTGATGCTTCCAATCGCTTCATGAATTAAGCCTTCAATGAATGTAGCCTTGAAGTGTGTAACTTTAATTTTGTCAGCTGACGGAATGCTGATTTTATCCAGTTTTGTGAAATAATAATTATTTCCTTCCGTAGGTTTGAAATCGCTCGGGCTGTATTTTTTCTCCACTTTTGTAGAATCAACACCAAGTTTTTCCATATATCTTGAACTGAATCTGAAAACATTAAAACCTGCACCGCTATCTAAATTCATCTGCAGAATAAGCTTGTCATTGACTTTGATGTAAGTTGAAATTCCTAAAGTTTTTTCGCCTTCCTCAGAAATCTGAATCGGAAAAGAAGTCCCCGTTTTAGCCAATTCTTTCAAAGATTTTTCAGTTTCCAAAACCAAAACTTTATTTTTATAATCAATAGTAATCGGATTTTCTCTAAAAGGCAATAACGAAATCAATCCGTCAACAGGAAATTCCATGTCAATGGTCGTGAATTTTTGCCCTTTTGAAATAAAACTTCCAATTTCAAGCGTTTCAGTATCCCATAAATCACAAACAATTGCTTCGCCAGTGGCGCGATGGCCGGTGTAAAATCCGTCCGTCTTTTTTAAGTTTGTGACTTTGTCAGCAAATTTTTTAGTCATTAAATTAAGTCCGGCGCCAGTATCGAAAATAAAACTTCCTTCGATGTTATTGACTTTTGCCTTAATTAAAATGTGTCCGCTTCCTAATAATTCAAACGGAATCGTAATTGTTTTGGCTATTTTATTTTGCCCAAATGAATTTATAGAAAGGGCAATTAACAGGAATAAAAATATTTTTTTCATTGGATCAATTTTTGTTCTTCTTTAATTATAGTTTGCTTGATTTCATTCCAATTAATTGGCTCAAACATTACTGGCATTTCTTCAGTTTCTGCATCTTCGAAATAAGTAAGGCTTTTCAAAACCATAAATTCAGATCCATCTAGATATTTTTTCTTATAAAATTCGAGCAGTTCTTTTAGAGAATATTTTTTAAGTAAAAAGTATAAGTCGATAAAATCTTTTCGGCTTCCTCTTCCGGCAATTGCATTTAATTTCATCGCCCCAATATCTTTGTCAGAAACCAATCTGATGTTTTTTATAGTGCTGATTCCTTCAAGCAATGGATATTTATAATTGACGAAATCAACTTTTATTCCATCGACGGAAAGTATGATTATATTTTTGCTCTTTTTTAAAACAATAACATTTCCAAAAGCTGAGAGTTTCTCGATAAATTCAAACTCGTTAATTTCGGCGTTGCCAAACATGTCAATATCAATCGAAAATCGATGTCCTATTTGCAATGCCAAAGAAGTTCCTCCCACAAGATTGAAACCGTTGAAAAGATCAGAATTCATTATTTTTTCTAATAATTCCAGAAGTTCGGGCCTGATTGTTTGAGTTTGTAACATCTGAAATTTGATTTGTCAATATTAAAAGTTGTTGCTAAAAATGAAAGTGTAACTACATCTAAATTTCTTAATTCTAAAGAAATATTTTTTATAGTTTCCATTCCATAAATTTCTTTCAGAAGATTCCAATCTTTCATCAATCCATATTCTAAAACTTTGTAAACAATCTGCTCCTTAGATTTTTCGAAATCGAGGGCGCTTTTATCTACATCCCAAAAAAGATGGGTTGATAAATCATCAATCGTATATTTAGTATTTTTCATAAGTCTTAAGTCTCAAATCAAAAATTTAATGTGCTTCTAGCCAATTTTGTCCAACTCCCAAATCCACAATCAAAGGAACATCTAGCTTAAATGCGCTTTCCATTTCTTCCTTGATCATTGGCTTGATTCGTTCCAGCTCACTATTATGAACGTCAAAAACAAGCTCATCGTGTACCTGAAGCAGCATTTTGCTTTTCCAATTTTCGGCAATCAATCTTTTATGGATGTTGATCATTGCAATTTTAATGATATCTGCAGCACTTCCTTGAATCGGAGCGTTCACTGCATTTCGCTCCGCGCCACCTCTGACCATTGCATTTTGTGAATTAATATCTTTCAAATAGCGTCTTCTTCCTAAGATTGTTTGCACATAACCATTTTCTCTGGCAAATTCCACCTGTTCTTGAATATACGCTTTCAATCTTGGATAAGTTACATAATACGCGTCGATCAAATCTTTAGACTCGGCTCTTGAAAGCGAAGTCTGGTTGCTCAAACCGAAAGCGGAAACACCGTAAACAATTCCAAAGTTTACTGTTTTTGCATGGCTTCTTTGTTCGCGAGTCACTTCTTCTAAAGCTACATTAAAAACTTGGGCCGCCGTTGAAGCGTGAATATCTTCTCCGTTTTGGAAGGATTTGATCATGTTTTCTTCGCCACTCAAAGCTGCAATAATTCGAAGCTCAATTTGAGAATAATCCGCAGAAACTAAAGTATAGTTTTCATCTCTTGCAATAAATGCTTTTCTAATTTGACGACCTCTTTCCGTACGAATCGGAATATTCTGCAAGTTTGGATTGTTCGAACTCAAACGTCCCGTTGCGGCAACAGTCTGCATATAATCGGTGTGAACTCTTCCTGTTTTTCCGCAAACTTGCAACGGAAGCGCGTCAACATATGTATTTTTTAATTTCACCAATTGGCGCCAATCTAAAATATCTTGCACAAACGGGCTCGTCAAAGCCAAATAGGAGAGTACTTCTTCGCCAGTTGCATATTGTCCGGTTTTGGTTTTCTTCTGTTTTGCACCGCCGATTTTTAATTTGTCAAATAAGATTTCTCCTAATTGTTTCGGCGAAGCCAGATTGAATTTTTCACCCGCATTTTCATAAATCTGATTTTCTAATTTTTGAATATCGCCATCTAATTCACCTGAAAGCGAATGCAAAAACGGCACGTCAAGATTTATTCCTTCGCGTTCCATTGCAGCCAAAACAGGAACCAAAGGCACTTCAATTTCTTCGAATAATTTCTTCGTATTTGTTCCGTCCAGTTCTTTGTCGAAAAATTCTTTTAATTGCAAAGTCACATCGGCATCTTCCACCGCATATTCTTTGACTTCTTCAACCGAAACGTCACGCATCGTTTTTTGATTCTTACCTTTTTTACCAATCAAATCTTCAATTGGTTTTGGAGAATATTGCAGATATGTTTCTGATAAAATATCCATGTTGTGGCGCATATCCGGATTAATCAGATAATGTGCAATCATCGTGTCAAAGATTTTTCCTTTGACTTCAATATTATAATTGGCTAGAATTTTTAGATCGTATTTTAAATTCTGACCTATTTTTACAATTTCTTCGGAATGAAAAAACGGAATGAATTTGTCAACAACAGCTTGTGCTTCCGCCTGATTTTCTGGAACCGGAACGTAAAATCCTTTTCCTTTTTCCCAAGAAAAGGAAAGTCCGACCAATTCTGCCGTTAACGGATCGATTCCCGTAGTTTCCGTATCAAAACTGACACTTGTTTGTTTCAAGAGATTTTGCAACAAGAATTTTATTGCCATATCGCCTTCCACAGTTTGATAGAAATGTTCGGTATCGGCCAATGTTTTGTAAAAACTCGTTCTGACTTCTTCGCCATTTTCTCCTTCCGAAGGAATTGCAAAAAGATCAAATTGGTCGTCACTTTTCGGCTGTGGTTTTTTGTACAATCTTGCTTCCGCTGGATTATTTGCAACCGATGCATTGTGATCAACTCTAAATAAGTTGTCAAATTGTTCTGCCATTCTTCTGAACTCTAATTCCTGAAAAATAGCTTCGGTTTTTTCAATATCTGGTCGCGTCAATTCATAATCAGTTTCATGAAAAGTCACGTTACAATCCGTAATAATCGTTGCCAATTTCTTCGAAAGAATTCCTTTGTCTTTATTGGCTTCGATGTTTTCCTTCATCTTTCCTTTCAGTTCGTGCGTGTTTGCCAAAAGGTTTTCCATCGATCCGTATTCTTTCAAGAATTTCTTCGCCGTTTTTTCGCCAACACCTGGCAATCCTGGGATATTATCAACGGCGTCGCCCATCATTCCAAGGAAATCAATCACTTGTTCTGGTCTTTCAATTTCAAATTTCTCCAAAACTTCTGGAATTCCCCAGATTTCGATTCCATTGCCCATTCTAGCAGGCTTGTACATGAAAATGTTTTCAGAAACCAGTTGGGCAAAATCTTTATCAGGAGTTACCATAAAAACTTGGTATCCTTGTTTTTCGGCTTGTTTTGCCACAGTTCCAATCAAATCATCGGCTTCACAGCCTGCAATTTCGATAATCGGAATGTGCATCGCGCGCAAAAGATCGTGGATATATGGAATCGCAATTTGAATTGCATCTGGCGTGGCATCGCGGTTGGCTTTGTAGTCAGAATACATTTCAGTTCTAACGTGGCTTCCTTCCTTGTCAAAAGCAACGGCCAAATGATCAGGTTTTTCTCGCTTGATTACGTCTAAAAGTGAATTCATAAACCCCATGATTGCAGAGGTATCCATTCCTTTTGAGTTGACTCTTGGATTTTTTATAAATGCAAAATAACCGCGAAAAATTAAGGCATAAGCATCGAGAAGAAAAAGGCGTTTTTGTGACATAAATTTTTATTTGTATAGCTTTCAAAAATACAAAACTTACGCAGTAAAAAAGAAAAACCGATGCTAAATAAATAGTACCGGTTCTTCAAAAAAAACAAAAAACTAACTAAAAGAAAATATAACGGATTATGGTTTTACTTTTTGATGATTTTTTTAGTGGCTTTTTGGCCATTTTCAAAATTGATTTGGATCATGTAAATTCCAGAAGTAACGTTTGATAAATCTAACCGAGTTGCTTTTTGATTTGAAATTAATTGTCCTAATTGGTTGTAAATATTTATGTTTTCTATTCCTAAATCTGTTTGAATATTGATGATGTCTGATGTTGGATTTGGATAAATTTGGAAACCATTTTTTATAAAATCTCCTATGTTAAGTCTTTCTTGAATATTAATAGTATAATCTTCAATCTGGCCATAATATGCATCTAGGCAAGCGTCAAATTCTCCTGGCTCATAGATATTCCATTGGTCTTTTATAATTCTCATTCTGATGCTTCCCAATGCTGCATTTTCAGGAATTGCAATTGTTTCTGTTGCTGCGACTGCGTCTGTTCCTGTTGAGATTGGCAAAACCAATGGATAATATTCCGCATTCATATCAAAAGCACCATCTTTATTCCAGTCAAAAAATACTCGAACATCATGCTCAAAACCTACTGTATTTCCTTTTATATTTAATTCATAAGAAGTTCCTCTATTTACATTTGCAACAATTGCTGTAAAATCTTCATAAGCCGGAGTTCCGTTTACAATTGCTGAAGTTACATTGTTGATATCAGCAAAACTTACCGAGGTGATTGGTTCTACGTCATTTTCCACAGAAACATTGCAATAAGCAGGATTGTATTTCATGCACCTGATTCCGGCTCCTTGTCCGCGATTTGCTCCTGAAGAAGGATTTGCTAAAGTTGTTCCTATGTATAAATATTTTCCGCCTGAAGAACTTGTAGTCGAGCTCCAATAATAACCTCTTTGGCCTGCAAAAGTAAAATTGCCATTTGTGTTGCTTCTGTATCCATTTCCTGGAAGTTTTAAACGGCTTGCAAGCGCTGTCGCAGGATTTGCCATGTTTTCAGAATTAACGATTTCAGTCCATTCTGCTTCTGTTGGAATTTTCCATGCAGAACCAAGAGCTTTGCAGGGATCACAACCGTTTACATCATTTGCTTCTGCTGGAGTGGCGGCTTCCCATTTGTCTGTAAGACTGTTTGGCGACCACCAAGTTCCTGTATAATAAGTTTCTGATCCTAAGGTGATTCCTGATGGATTATTGGGTGTTGGAACCGCAGCAAGCGCTGAAGTTCTGTTTTGGTGGCCGTCATCCCATCTTCCCCATTGAAAAGAATCGCCATAACTTGCTTCCTCTGCAATGGCTTCTGCAACTTTTGAACTTCCTAGATTTTGCTGGAGCCAGATATTTCCATCACCGCCACGAACAGTTGTGTAAGTAACTTGTTCTCCTTTATAAGTGAATTGTACACATCCCAAATCTCCTGGCGCAGTTCCAGGATCTGAACAGTTTTGCGCTTTTGCGCTTGTAATGCCTATAAAAAATAAAAGGTAAAGATATTTTTTTCTCATGATTTTGAATTTTATCAGAGGCAAAGTTATTTATTTAGATTAAATAAAAATAAAGAATAATGATTTTTACTACATTTTCTATTTTTTATCTGCAATTTTTAGGGATTACAAATAAATTAACAGATTGTTATTGTGAAGTAAAATTTTAAGGATAAATAAGCTGTGTGATTTGTAAAGTCTTTCTTGCTTTAAAAATCTAAATGTAGAAATAGTTAAAATTTATCCAAATTAGAAAATACAACTTTTATAATTCACTTACTTTGCCTAATTCAAATACTACTTATGCTTCGCTGGATATTTTTTATTGCTTTTGTGCTTTTAGTTGAGTTATATGCTTTTCAAGCTTTCAAAACCATCACAAAAGCAAAGTGGGTTTTAATTCCTTATCAATTAATTTCGCTTGCGGTTATCGTCTTCGTAATTTATTCTTTTACGCAATTTGACAGAACAGTTGGGCAGAATAAGCAGTCTCTCATTACGATGGGACTTGTTTTATTGGTATTTATTCCAAAAATGATAGTTACACTTTTTATGCTCGGAGAAGATATTTATAGAGTATTTTCTGGAGCAATAACTCATTTTTTAGGAGACACTCCTCAAGGTGATTTTCTTCCGGATAGAAGGAAATTTGTCAGCCAATTAGCACTCGGAATTGCCGCTGTTCCTTTCGTTTCCTTAATTTATGGAATGACAAAAGGGAAATATAATTTTAAAGTACTGAAGCAGACTTTACATTTTCCTGATCTTCCAGAAAGTTTTGACGGCATGACGATTACCCAGATTTCTGACGTGCATTCAGGAAGTTTTGACAATCCTGAGAAAATTCAATATGCCATTGATTTAATTAATGAACAAAATTCTGACATCGTTCTTTTTACGGGCGATATCGTAAATACGCATGCTACAGAAATGCATCCGTGGATTGAAACTTTCAAGAAAATCCATAATCCGAAGCTTGGCAAATATTCCGTTTTAGGAAATCATGATTATGGCGAATATGTGGAATGGCCTTCTGAAAAAGCTAAAAACGATAATTTTGAAGCTATAAAAGATCTGCACCGCCAAATTGATTTTAAATTATTGCTGAATGAGAATATTAAAATCAACAACGGAAAAGAAGAAATCGCTTTGGTTGGAGTAGAAAATTGGGGACACAATTTTAAAAAAGCTGGCGATTTGACAAAAGCTTCTGAAGGATTGACAAACGACGATTTCAAGATTTTGATGAGCCACGATCCATCGCATTGGGAATATGAAATCAAAAATCACCAGACAAAATACCATCTGACCTTAAGCGGCCACACGCACGGATTGCAGTTTGGGATTGAAATTCCGGGTGTTTTTAAATGGAGTCCGGTTCAATATGTTTACAAACAGTGGGCTGGTTTGTATGAAAACCTAGGCCGTTATATTTATGTAAACCGCGGATTTGGCTTTCATGCTTATCCTGGAAGGGTCGGAATATGGCCAGAAATCACAGTTATTGAACTAAAAAAAAGCTAAAAAGTAGCATAATTCGGTAAAAATGCTACATTTGTATTGAAAAATTGTGTAAATTAGGATTCAAGACCAAGTAAATTTTCAATTATGTCAAAATTTGGAGAACTTATAAACGCCTCAGTGCCCGTATTAATTGACTTCTACACAGATTGGAATGAACAATCTGTATCAATGCATCCTGTGATCAGAGATGTTGCGGCGGCTTTGGGAGATAAGGCAAAAGTGATCAAGATTGATGTGGACAAAAATCAAGAACTGGCTGACGCGCTTCGCATAAAAGGGCTTCCGACGTTAATGATTTATAAGGAAGGACAGATGATCTGGAGACAATCTGGAGAAATGGACGCCAACACGATCATCGGGCTTGTTCAGGAACAAATCTAATCGATTCTCTCAAAAACAAATCCCTTATTTTTTAAATATTCAATTGCTTTCGGCAAGGCATATTCTAGGTTTTTAAAAGCCTTGATGCTGTCGTGGCAAACTATTATGCTTCCTGAAACAGTGTTTTTGATTATATTTTCAAGACATTGTTCGGGAGAAATTTCCTTGTCATAATCGACGCTTAAAACATCCCACATAATTATTTTATAACCTAGCTTTCGCAGTTTTCTTGATTGTGAAGGTTTTATTTTTCCATAAGGCGGGCGGAAGATTTTTGATTTTTGATTTAAGATTTCAGAAGTTGAATGAATAGCTTCTTCGCAGAGAATCATATTTTGAAAGTATTCTTCCGTAGAAAAATTCCAGCCTTTTAAATGATTGAAAGTGTGGTTTCCAATAGAATGTCCGTCATAAATTACCTTTTTGAAAACTTCAGGATTCTTTTTTATATTGTCTCCAATACAAAAAAACGTAGCTTTAATTTCTTCCTTTTTTAAAAGATCCAAAACCCATTCTGTGACTTCAGGGATTGGACCGTCGTCAAAAGTCAAGTAGATTTTTTTCTCATTATTTGGAATGTCCCAGATGTATTTTGGGAAAATCCATTTGATGAAAGCATTTGTTTTTACCCACATTAAGTCCATAACCAATCGTATTAAAATGAAAAATGTGCCAATTTGAAATCTTGGCACATTTTTGTCTGAGTATTTTAAAAATTATTCGTTATCGCGTCCAAAACGTTTGAACATCGCGTTGTAATCATTGAAAACTTTCTTGTTTTTTTCATAGAATTCCACATCGCCACGATCTTTCATCACTTGAATCAAGCTTCTGTAACGCTCAATATCGGTAACAATATCAATGTACATGTCATTTTGTTCCGTTGCATTAAAGTTTTTGTAATACTTCAGGCTTTCTTGATATTTCTTGCTCAATTTGGTCAAAATTTCTCTAGCTTTTGCTTTTTCGCCAACTTCATAATAACCTCCAGCGAAAGGCTCCACGAAAGTATAAAATCCGAATTGGTCGATTGGCATTTGCTTCATCGCAAGATCAATGATGTCTTTTGCTTTTTTAGGTTTTCCTTCGTTGATAAGCAATTCCATCAATCTCGCAAGATTCGTTCTGTACGTAATACTGTTTTTTCTAGTTTCAGGATCATGATAGATTTTTGTACTGCCGCTATTTCCCCAATCCCATTTCATCACAATATCATACATTTTATCAGAGTCAATTTGTCCCATATCCATTGGGCTTGGCGCTTTCTCTAAAGATGTTTTTATTGGAACAAGTTTGTAAACCATTCCGTCCAATTGAAGGTAATCCTTCATCCAAAGATAATCGTCATCGCCAAAACTTCCGCCTGTGAAATAAATCGGGCGCTCCCAGTTGTTGTTTGCTACGATATCAAGCATCATCAGCCTGTTTTTGTATAAAGCACCGTCTTTGATATCAATATCGATGTAAGGAACGATTGAATCTTGGTATTTTGCAGCAACTACCTTATTCTTGATAATTTGATTTTTATCTACAGGAATTCTGATTTTATTCGTCGGGAAGAAATGGATTTTCTGTCCGTTCGGAATTTCAAAAAGTGTTCTCGGATCATCACTTGCAAGGAAACTGATGAAATCTTTAATATTCCATCTTGCCTCTGTTTTTTGTCTGTAAATTGAATAATCGCGCTTGTCACCCACATATTGCTCGTGCGTGAAGCTTATCGGAAGCGGTTTTGATTCATAAGCCGCCGCTTTCATTTGGTCAATATACCAATCGGTCATGAATAAGCTCGTATTTACGATTCTAACATCTGTCCTGATTTTTTCAATTTCTTGCGCATACCACAATGGGAAAGTATCGTTATCACCAATTGTAAATAAAATGGCGTTCGGCTCACACGATTCTAGATAAGCTTTTGCCATTGCGATTGCAGTATATTTATCAGAACGGTCGTGGTCATCCCAGTTTTGAGAAGCCATTAAAACTGGTGTGGCTAATAAAGTTGCAGCAATTACAATTGGTCCTGCGATTTTCGGACTGATAAATTTCCGGATAGAATCATAGATTGCGTAAACTCCAAATCCTATCCAAATGGCGAAAACGTAGAAAGATCCGACCAAGGCATAATCTCTTTCTCTCGGTTCAAAAGGTCTTTCGTTCAAATAGATTTTCAAGGCCAATCCGGTAAATAAGAAAAGGACAAGCAAGACATAAAATCCTTTTAAATCTTTGTTGGCATGATAAACCAAACCTATTATTCCTAGCAAGAAAGGAAGCAAATAATATAAATTTCTGCCTTTGTTATTCAAAACATCTGTAGGAAGATTTTCTTGAGATCCTAAACGGGCTTCATCGATGAAATTCACGCCGCTTAGCCAGTTTCCGTCAAGATTGTCGTATTTTCCTTGAATGTCGTTCTGTCTTCCGGCAAAATTCCACATTAAATACCTCCAATACATGTATCCGAATTGGTATTCAACCATGAATTTTAAGTTGTTTGCCGTTGTAGGTTTGTCGATAATTAGGTAATCTCCATAAGTTTTCAAGAATTTATGGTAACCTTCTGTATCAATATCGCCTTTGTGGTAAGCAGTCCTGAATTCAGCCACATTTTTTTCCATCTCTCCGCGAATCTGTGCTGTGTAATGTGCTAATTCTTCTTCTGAAAGATCATTTGGATTAATTCCATAGCGTGGCAATTCATCTTCGTATGGATAATTCGGATCCATTCTAAAGTCAAGAACATCCGTAAAAGTCATATAATTCGCAGCGTGATCGGTGCTCCACATTCTCGGAAGAAATGCTTTGTGGTTGTCATCTGTGTTTTGTTCTGCTTTTTTGTAATTATTTACAATTACATATTTGCCAGTTTTGTAATCTCTTTCATAGTTAGGCGCTTTATCCAAATAAGGATTTTCTTTGTCCAAGCCAGCATAAGTATCCGAAAACTGCGGTCCATAAAACAATGGATTTACGCCATATTGCTCTCTGTTGTAATAAGCCAAAACCTCTCTTGCATCAGACGGTTTGTTTTCGTTAATAACCGTATTTGCATTCGCGCGAATCGGCAACATCATCCAAGTGGAGAAACCAATCAAGATGAATAAGATGCACAATATTAAAGTGTTGTATTTTACGTAGCCTTTTTGTTTCGTATATTTTAATCCGAAGTAAAAAAGCGCTATGAATAAAATGGCAACAAAAAGAGTTCCTGAATCAAAAGGCAGACCAAGTGAATTTACCATGAAAACTTCTGTTTTCCCGAAGAATCCCATGGTTAGTGGCAAAAGCAATTTGAATATGAAAAGAAGAATCGACACCACTACGATATTTGCAATGATGAAATTCTTTATCGTAACGGTTTTGTAATGCTTGAAATAGTATAAAAATCCGATAGAAGGAATGGTAAGCAGAGCCATAAAGTGCACTCCGAAAGAAAGTCCTACAACCAAAGAAATAATCAGCAACCAGCGATTTCCTCTAGGCGTTTCCATGTCTTCTTCCCAGCGAAGGCCAAGCCAGAATAAAACAGCGATTAATAAGCTTGCCATGGCATAAACTTCAGCTTCCACGGCGTTAAACCAAAAGCTGTCTGAAAAAGTGTAAGCTAAAGAACCTACGAATGCGCTTCCTAAGATAGCAATTGAATTGTTGTTGTCGATTTCAGAAAATCTAGAAACTAACTTCTTCAAAAGCATTGTCAGCGACCAATACATAAACAAAATTGTGAATGCGCTTGAAAAAACAGACATCATATTCACCATCAAGGCAATTTTTGAAGCATCTGTGGCAAACATCGCGAAAAAGGCTCCCATCATTTGGTAAAGTGGCGCGCCTGGCGGATGTCCGACCTCTAATTTTGCTGCGGTTGAGATATACTCACCGCAATCCCAAAAACTTAAAGTGGGCTCAACAGTCAGGGAATAAGTCACTAACGCAATTGCGAAAGTTGTCCATCCTAAAATTGTATTCCATTTTTTGAAGCTGAAAGATGTCATAGAAAACGAATAATGTTTATACCTGCAAAGAAAAACCTTTTTTGCTTAACGGAAAGCCAAAAAAAAAAAATTCAAGAAAAATTGAAAAAAAATTTGCACAATATGTTTTTTGTACTAAATTTGCACCCGCATTCAAACGCTATTGGCCTATGGTGTAACGGTAACACTACTGTTTTTGGTGCAGTCATTCAAGGTTCGAATCCTTGTGGGCCAACAAAAAACCTCTCAAGAAATTGAGAGGTTTTTTTATGCAATTAAGTGATTTTTAGATCTTAAAAGTGACAACCGGACGCTGTGCATGATTCACTAAATCTTCGCTGATGCTTCCGTTGAAAAAGTGGGAGAGGCCTTTTCTTCCGTGAGTACTCATTCCGATCAAATCTGCATTAATGCTTTTTGCGAAGTTTAAAATTCCTTTTTCAACGTTTGTATCGTTATAAATATGGGTTGTGTAATCGCTCACATTGAAAGAACCTATGAAATCTGCCATAATTTTTTTGGCAACTTCGGTAGATTTGAAATTATTTGGCGTGTTGATCATTACTAAATTTAGGTGTGCCTTAAATTTATTTGCAAAATCAACTACTTTGCTAAATGAAGATTTAATTTCGTCGGTAAAGTCAGAGGCGAAAACAAATTTCTGAACGCTGAAATCAGCATCTTCTTTTTTGATGACCAAAACGGGAACGTCAGAAGAACGGACTACCTTTTCAGTATTTGAGCCGATGAACATTTCTTGAAAACCGCTGGCTCCGTGAGAACCCATTACAATCAAATCCACATTATTTTTGTGGCCAATGTTTATAATTCCTTCAAAAGCTTTTTCAAATTGAATCACTTCAGAAACTTGAATTCCTTCAAGATAGCTGAGGTCCATAAGGCTTTCTAGCTTTTCAATGGCCTTGTTTTTGAAAAACATAATTTCTGGAATATCGCTTCCGGTACCCACAGCGTCGCTTCCTTGTCCTGGAAGTTCAAGCATGTGGAGCAAGATAATTTCGCCATCGTTTTCACGAGCAATTTGCGCGGCAACTTTTAAGGCGTATTCAGCATGATCTGAAAAATCGGTTGGCACTAAAATTTTTTTCATAGTGATAAGTGTAAGAATATTTTATAAAAATATTGGGTTAGTTTTTCTTACAATAAAGGTAAGAATTAAAATTAACATCTCACAATATACAGTAATGATTTTCAATATATAAAAAAATCACTATATTTGCACCGTTATTTATTAAAAAACTAAATAATGAGGGGACTAATTGTCCCCTCTTTTTATAAAAATATGACATTTAAAGAAAAAGTTAGCGAGTTATTAAATGCAGGCCTTAAGGAAAAGTCCGATATTTTCTTGATTGATCTAACGATTACTGATGCTTTTAAGATTATTGTTACCTTAGATGGAGATAATGGCGTAACTTTGCAAGACTGCATTGACATTAGCCGTGCCATTGAACAGAATCTTGACCGTGAAGAAGTTGATTTTTCATTGGAAGTAGCTTCTGGAGGAGTTTCTGCTCCGTTGAAATTAGTAAGACAGTACAAAAAAAATATTGGCAGAACCTTGCAAGTTAAGACTGCTACAGAAAATATAACGGCAGAACTAGTGGATGCAAATGATGATTTTATCACATTGACTTGGACTGCAAGAGAACCAAAAGAAGTTGGTAAAGGAAAGGTAACAGTGGAAAAAAGATTGGAACTTCCTTATGCTGATATAAAAGAAGCAATTGTTACAATAACATTTTAATTTAAAGAATAGGCATGGAGAATATTGCATTAATCGAGTCATTTTCAGAGTTTAAAGACGACAAGTTAATTGATCGTGTAACGCTTATGGCGATTTTGGAAGATGTGTTTAGAAATGCATTGAAAAAGAAATATGGTTCTGATGATAATTTCGATATCATTATCAATCCTGATAAGGGCGATATGGAGATTTGGAGAAGAAGAGTTATTGTTGCAGATGAGGATCTAGATTTCGAAAACGAAGAGATTACATTAACAGAAGCAAGAAGAATTGAGCCAGATTTTGAGATTGGAGAAGAAGTTTCAGAGGAAGTAAAGTTGATAGATTTAGGAAGAAGAGCTATATTAGCACTGCGCCAAAATCTAATTTCAAAAATACACGAACACGATAATACAAATCTTTACAAGCAATTTAAGGATTTAATTGGCGATATTTATACGGCAGAAGTACACCATGTTCGTCCAAGAGCCGTAATTTTGGTGGATGATGAAGGAAATGAAATTGTGCTTCCAAAGGAAAAACAAATTCCTTCTGACTTTTTCAGAAAAGGAGACAACGTTCGCGGGATCATTGAAAATGTGGAATTAAAAGGAAATAAACCTCAAATTATTATGTCTAGGACTTCTGAGAAGTTTTTAGAAAAATTATTTGAACAAGAAATTCCTGAGGTTTTCGACGGATTGATCACTATTAAAGGAGTGGTTCGAATTCCGGGCGAAAAAGCGAAAGTGGCAGTTGATTCTTATGATGACAGAATTGACCCAGTTGGAGCTTGTGTTGGTATGAAAGGTTCAAGAATCCACGGAATTGTTCGTGAATTGGGTAACGAAAATATCGACGTAATTAATTATACGACAAACACGCAGCTGTTTATTACAAGAGCATTAAGCCCTGCAAAAGTTTCTTCGATTAAAATCAATGAAGAAACAAAAAGAGCAGATGTATACTTGAAATTAGAAGAAGTGTCTAAAGCTATTGGTAGAGGTGGCCACAATATCAAATTAGCCGGACTTTTAACAGGATACGAATTAGATGTTATCCGTGAAGGCAATATTGCAGAAGAAGAGGATGATGTTGAGTTGACTGAATTTTCTGATGAAATAGAAGCTTGGGTAATCGAAGAATTTGCAAAAATTGGTTTAGATACCGCAAGAAGCATCTTGAAGCAAGATGTGAACGATTTGGTTAGAAGAACAGATCTTGAAGAAGAAACGATCCTTGATGTGATCCGCATTCTGAAGAACGAGTTCGAAGACTAAACTCGCAACAACACAACAAAAAAGGTAATAATAAAAAGGTTATATGTCTGAAGAGAGAGTAATAAGAATAAACAAGGTTTTAAGGGAATTGAATATTTCGTTAGATAGAGCCGTTGATTATCTAAAAGATAAGGGAATTGCTATTGATGCAAACCCAAACGCGAAAATATCTGAGAAAGAATTCGATATCTTGCAAAGTCAATTTGCTGGCGATAAGGGTAAAAAAGAAGCTTCCAAAGAGGTTGGGGAAGAAAAAAGAAAAGAAAAAGAAGCACTGCGTTTAGAAAGAGAAAAAGAAATTGAAGAAAAACGCAAGCAAGACGAAGAGCGTCAACGTCAAGAAGTAATCAAAGCGAAGGCTACCTTAACAGGACCAAAGCAAGTTGGAAAAATCGATTTAGATCAAAAATCTCCTGCGGTTACACCAACACCTAAAGCTGTTGAACCAACTCCGACTCCAGAAAAAACTGAAGAAAAACCAGTTGTTGAACCAGTGAAAGAAGTTCCAGTTGAAAAAGTGGAAACTCCAAAAGTGGAAGAACCAAAAACAACTGAAGCTCCTGCGGTAAAAGCAGAAGCGCCAAAAACAGAAACTCCGAAAGCGGAAACGCCAAAACCGGAAGTAAAACCTGTTGTGGAACCAGTTGCTAAAAAAGAAGACAAAAAAGAAACTCCTGCTCCGGTTGCAAATGCTACAACAACTCCAGAAGGCGAACAGCCAGCGGAAGAAGCAATTACAACGCAATACCAAAAATTGTCAGGAACTACTTTTACCGGACAGACTATTGACTTGTCACAATTCAATAAGCCTAAAAAGAAAAAAGAAGAGCCTAAAATTGTTCCAAACAAACCAGGAACTCCTGGTGCTGCAAATGCGAACAATAACAATAACAAAAACAAGAGAAAAAGAATTCCAGGAAAACCAGGCGCACCGGGTCAAGGTGGCGGTACTGCAACTCCAGGAAATATCATTCGTCCAAACGCTCCAGGAGCGGGTGGAAACAATGCAAACAGAAGTGCTAGACCTGGTTTCGTAAAAGGAAACAGACCTGCAATTGTTGCAAAAGTGGAGCCTACGGAAGAAGAAGTTAAAAATCAAATTAGAGAGACTTTAGAAAAACTTCAAGGAAAAGGAAGCAAATCTAAAGCCGCTAAATACAGAAGAGACAAAAGAGATACGCACCGTCAGAAATCGGATGATGAGCAAAGAGCGATCGAAGAAGGAAGCAAAACAATCAAAGTAACAGAATTCGTTACGGTCGGTGAAGTTGCAACCATGATGGATGTGCCGATTACTAAGGTTATCGGAACGTGTATGTCACTTGGAATCATGGTTACCATGAACCAGCGTCTTGATGCAGAAACCTTGTCTATCGTTGCTGATGAATTTGGATATGAAGTAGAATTTATTACTACAGACATTGAAGAAAATCAAGAAATTATCGAAGATAGGGAAGAAGATTTAGTGTCTAGAGCTCCAATCGTTACTGTAATGGGTCACGTCGATCACGGTAAAACATCACTTTTGGATTACATCCGTAAAGAGAATGTTATTGCAGGTGAATCAGGAGGAATCACGCAACACATTGGTGCTTATGCGGTGACTTTAGATAACGGTCAAAAAATCACTTTCTTGGATACTCCTGGTCACGAAGCGTTTACCGCGATGCGTGCACGTGGAGCTCAAGTAACCGATATCGCAATTATTGTTGCGGCTGCGGATGATGATATCATGCCTCAAACAAAAGAAGCAATTTCTCACGCACAAGCGGCGAATGTTCCGATGATTTTCGCAATTAACAAAGTGGATAAGCCAGCGGCAAATCCTGAGAAAATTAAAGAACAATTGGCGGGTATGAACTTGCTTGTGGAAGATTGGGGTGGAAAATACCAATCGCATGATATTTCTGCAAAAGTAGGAACTGGTGTGAAAGATCTTTTGGAGAAAGTTTTACTAGAAGCTGAATTACTTGACTTAAAAGCGAATCCTACAAAACCAGCTGTTGGAACGGTAGTAGAAGCGCAATTAGATAAAGGTAGAGGTTATGTGACTACAATATTAGTTCAAGCCGGTACCTTAAAAGTTGGAGATTATGTATTAGCAGGAAAAAATCATGGTAAAATTAAAGCCATGTATGACGAAAGAGGAAATGCGGTTAAAGAAGCAGGACCTTCAACTCCAATTTCGATTCTTGGATTGGACGGAGCGCCAACTGCCGGTGATAAATTCAACGTTTTTGAAGACGAAAGAGAAGCGAAACAAATTGCTGCAAAACGTACGCAGTTGATCCGTGAGCAATCTGCAAGAACTAAGAAACATACGACTCTTGCTGAACTTGGACGTAGAATTGCTCTTGGACAGTTTAAAGAATTGAACATCATCATCAAAGGTGACGTGGATGGTTCGGTTGAAGCATTGGCAGATTCATTCTCTAAATTATCTACTGAGGAAATCGAAATCAAGATTATCCACAAAGGTGTTGGAGCCATTACAGAAACGGATGTCAACTTGGCGTCTGCTTCTGATGCGATCATCATCGGATTTAACGTTCGTCCTGCAGGAAATGCGAAAGCATTGGCGGATAAAGAAGAAATCGATATCCGTAACTACTCCATCATCTATGATGCGATTGACGACTTGAAAGATGCGATGGAAGGAATGCTTTCTCCAGAAATGAAGGAAGAAATTTCAGGAACTGCTGAAATCCGTGAGATTTTCAAAATTTCTAAAGTAGGTTCGATTGCAGGTTGTATGGTAATGGATGGAAAAATTATCCGTTCTTCAAGAATACGACTAATCCGTGAGGGTGTTGTAATCCATACAGGAGAATTGATTGCCTTGAAACGTTTCAAAGACGATGTTAAGGAAGTTTCAAAAGGATATGACTGCGGTATGCAAATCAAAGGATACAATGATATTCAAGAATATGATGTTATCGAATCATTCCAAGAAGTTGCAGTGAAGAAAAAATTGAAATAATTTTCTATATTTATAAAAAAATCCCAATTACTAATTGGGATTTTTTTTTACTTAAATTTAAAATGAAAAGATGAAAAAAGTAGTTACACTCTTCCTGTTTGTTTGTGCGGTTTCTGGATTTTCTCAGACAGAAATTAAGTATCATAAGATCTCTCTTGAAAATAAAAATGATACGCCAATCGGTCTCAATTTTTCAATTTCTAAAGTTTACGACGGGAGGCAATTCAAAGAAAATATCGGAACGGTTCAAAAAGGAGCCTTCAATAAAAAAGTATTGGCAAATTTTGAAAAACCTTTGGAAGAAGAAATTTTAAATTATTTATCCGTAATTCTTCCTTCTGCAAATAAAAAAATTGACATACGAATTAATGATCTTTATATCTCAGAATACACGAAAGCTTTTTCAGAAACAGGTTTTGCTACGATTGTTTTAGACGTAATTGAGCAAAAAGAAGGAGTAGATCATATTGTAGGAACTTATTCTTACACGGCTGAAGGAAATGGAATGGATGTCACAAATAAGCATGACGATCGTTTAAAAGAAGCTCTGGTGCAAATTATGACACAGTATAAAAATACCTCTCAAGAGAAGAAAACTCAAATTGTTTTTGATCCAAATCAGATAATTTTAAACAGGAATTTAGTTGAAACGCCAAAGAAAGGAATTTACCTAACGTATGCCGATGTTTTAAATAACAAGCCTTTTGCTGAAGATTTTAATTTCAGTAATAAAAAGGAGCAATATTATATATTGGATGCTTCAGGCAAAGACAAATCAAATTATTTTGGATTTAGTGATGGAGTGAATTTTTACATTAATGTTTCCAAGTATGCGAGCAGTAAATTTTATGCAAAAACGGCGGTTGTCGGAAATAAATATTTTATTGAAGATATAGCTTATGATCAAAATAGTGTTGTTGCGGCAGGGGCTATGTTTGGTCTGATTGGGGTTTTAGTGGCTTCATCTGCTGGTAATGGAGGAGTTCCGATGCTTATTGACTGTTATTCAGGCCAGCCTATTTTTCTGTCAAATTCAGAAATTAAAACGATGCTGAAACCGCAGCCTGAACTGTATAAAGAGTATAAAGACGGGAAGAAAACCAATCAGGAAATTAAAAATATTCTTGAAAAATATTACAAACTGACTTTAAAATAAAAAAAATGCCTTCTAAATCAGAAGGCATTTTTTTATTTCGTAGGCTTTATCACGAGTGCATTCGGATACTTTTTCTTGAGGTCATTTAAATTTCTTTCAGCCTCAATTTTTGTCTTGAAATTGCCGATCCAGACTTTGTAAGTAGGAGTATTGAAAACAATAGTGCCGTCTAAATTTTTAAATTCTTTCCTGAATTCGTTTAGTGTTTTCTTCGCCGTCTCGCTTTCTCCATAATAAATCTGAATTTTATAGCGCTCATTAACTGTTAAAGAGGAGTTGATTTTTCTCTTTTCGTTAAGCAATTGCTCAAATTTAGGGTCTTGTGAAACGTTAATTCCTTTGTCTTGCGAATAGCCTGAAACTGTTAAAAATGCTAGACATGTGGCATTTAGAAAGATTGATTTTGGACTTAAAATTCTCATAATGAAGTTAGTTTTATGCAAATGTAATATTTAACTTTTGAATCAAAATTAAAAAAATTATTTAGAATTAATATAAATTGATTATTAAGAGTTCTTTAGGGTTTTGAGAATAGTTCTTAAGTCGTATTTTTGTGCAAAGTTTAAAACAACGTATTGTGTTTTCTATTAATTCTGATAGAAAAAACCGTACCACAAATTAGTCGATAATCATTTTAAATATGAAAAAGGTGGGTAACCATAATTCGATTTCAAGAATATTACTGTTTAGTTTAGCGCTTCTGCTATCATTTTCCGCTACATCTTATGCTCAAGACGCGGCTGCTCCGGCTGCCGAGGCTGTTGCTCCTGCTGCAGGAGCTGGTGATGCTGGTGCGGGCAAAGCCTTGTTTAATGCAAACTGTGCTGCGTGTCACAAATTAGACGCAAAGATGACGGGTCCTGCATTAAGGGGGGTTACAGAAAGACACGACACTAAATGGTTGCATGCTTGGATCAAGGATAGTCAGAAATTAATAAAATCTGGCGATGCTGCGGCAGTAAAAGTTTTTGAAGAAAATAACAAGTCAGTAATGACTGCTTTTCCTCAGTTGTCAGATGCGGATATTGATAATATTTTAGCATATACTTCTCAGCCGGCGCCAGTAAAAGGTGGTGGTGCAGCGAAAGAAGGTGCGACTGTTGATGCTTCTTCTGAATCTGGAAGCGGTGTTTCAAACAATATCATTCTTGGTGCTTTGGCATTAGTGATGGCAATGTTGGTTGTGATGCTTTTCCTTGTAAACAATGTTTTAGGGAAAATTGCAAAAGCTAACGGAATTGAAGCTGCTCATAAAGAGCCAACTGTGCCGATTTGGGTTGCTTTCGCTAGAAACCAGTTTTTAGTATTGGTAACTTCAATCTTATTATTGCTTGCAAGCGGTTATTTCGTTTACGGATTCTTAATGCAGGTGGGTGTTGACCAAGGCTACCAGCCAATCCAGCCAATCCATTATTCTCATAAAATTCACGCAGGTGACAATGGTATTGATTGTAAATACTGTCACTCTTCTGCTAGAGTTAGTAAAAATGCAGGTATTCCTTCGTTGAATGTTTGTATGAACTGCCACAAAAATATTTCAGAAGTTGCTGAAGAAACTGGAACTCCAGAACACAGCAAGGCATTCTATGATGGAGAAATCCAAAAATTGTATGATGCTGTTGGTTGGGATAAAGCAGGTCAAAAATATACAGGAGTTACTAAGCCGGTGAAATGGGTTAGAATTCACAACTTGCCTGATTTCGTTTACTTCAACCATTCTCAGCACGTAATCGTTGCTGGTGTTGAATGCCAGACTTGTCACGGACCTGTGGAAACATTGGAAATCATGGAGCAATTTTCTCCTCTGACAATGGGATGGTGTGTTGACTGCCACCGCAAGACGGATGTTAAAATGGAAGGTAATGCTTACTATGACAAGATCCATGCTGAATTAGCTAAAAAATATGGTAAAGACAAGCTTACTGCTGCAGAAATGGGTGGTTTAGAATGTGGAAAATGCCACTATTAATCAAATTTATTAAGATAATTTATATATAATATACGATGTCATCAAACAAAAAATACTGGAAAAGTGTTGAAGAACTAAACGATAATAGTTCTATTGTTGAGACGCTCAGAAATAACGAATTCGCAGAACCGATCCCTGTGGAAGAGTTTTTAGGAGATAAAGAATCATTATCAGCATCATCAACTTCACGTCGTGATTTCTTAAAATATGTAGGATTTAGTACCGCTGCTGCTTCTTTGGCTGCTTGTGAAGGTCCGGTAATTAAATCGATTCCTTATGTAGTGCAACCGGAAGAAATTATTCCTGGTGTGGCAGATTATTATGCTACTACAATTGCTGACGGTTTTGATTTTGCTAATATATTAATTAAAACTCGTGAAGGTCGTCCGATTAAAGTTGAGAATAATACGCTTGACGGAGTAAAACTTAGCGCTAACGCAAGAGTTCATGCTTCAGTTCTTTCTTTATATGACAGCACGCGTTTAAAAGCGCCAAAAATTGATAAAAAAGGTGCTTCTTGGTCTGATGTAGATGCAAAAGTTAAAGCAAGTCTTGCTCAAGCTAAAGCTTCTGGACAGCAAGTTGTTTTGTTTACCAATACAATGGCGAGCCCTTCTACAGATAAATTAATTGCAGAATTTATTGCTAAAAATCCTTCTGCAAAACATATAGTATATGACGCTGTTTCTGAATCAAATGCTTTGGATGCTTTCCAAATGGCATATGGTGAAAGAGCTTTGGCTGATTATGATTTTTCAAAAGCTAACGTAATCGTTTCTGTCGGTGCTGATTTCTTAGGAGACTGGCAAGGTGGAGGCTTTGATGGGGGATATGCTAAAGGACGTGTTCCGAAAAACGGAGTAATGTCTAAGCATATTCAGTTAGAATCAAATATGTCTTTGTCAGGCGCAAATGCTGACAAGCGTATTCCATTGACAATTACGGACCAAAAACAAGCTTTGGTTAAAATTTATAACTTAATTACAGGAGCTTCTGTTTCTACTCAAAAAATCTCTCAGGAGAATGACGTAGTGAAAGCGGCACAGCAATTAAAAGCAGCTGGTTCAAAAGGAGTTTTGGTTTCTGGTTTGGATGATGTAAATGCACAATTATTGGTTTTTGCCATTAACAATGCATTGCAATCTCAAGCATTCAATCCTTCTTCAGCTAGGCTTACAAGAAAAGGTGATGCAAAAGCAGTTGCTCAATTAGTAGCTGATATGAAAGCGGGTTCAGTTCATACTTTAATTATGAGCGGTGTTAATCCGGTTTATACTTTGGCAGCTTCAAAAGATTTCGCTGAAGGATTGAAAAAAGTAAAATTGTCTGTTGCATTTTCTTTGAAAGAAGATGAAACGGCTGTTCTTTCTTCAATTGCGGCTCCAGCACCACATTACTTAGAATCTTGGGGTGACGTTACGATTTCTAAAGGAAATTACAGCATCACGCAACCGACGATTCGTCCATTATTTGATACAAGACAATTTCAGGAAGCTTTATTGCTTTGGTCTGATAATTCGACTTCATACTACGATTACTTAAGAGCTGTTGGTTCTTCAATTGCTACAGGAACAACTTGGAACAAATTAGTTCACGACGGAGTTTATGCTACGCCAGTAACTTCTACTGCTTCTGGTTCTGCTGATTATGCAACTGCGGCTTCAACTTTGGCGCAAGCTAAAAAACAAGGCGATTTCGAATTAGTATTGTATACTAAAACAGGAATGGGAGACGGTCAGCAGGCAAATAACCCTTGGTTGCAAGAATTTCCGGATCCAATCACTCGTGTTTCTTGGGATAACTACGTGACTGTTTCTAAAGCAGATGCAGCGAAATTAGACCTTGAAAACTATAACGTAGCTAACGGTGGCTTGAATGGTAGCTATGTTACTATCGAAGTTGGCGGTGTGAAATTGGAAAATGTTCCAGTAATCATCCAGCCTGGCCAAGCCGTTGGAACCATCGGGGTTGCTTTAGGTTACGGCCGTAAGGAATCGATGAAAGAAGAAATGCAAGTAGGTGTAAATGCTTATGCTTTATATGCAAATTCTAATTCTAATCAAGTTGCGAAAGTAACTAAAGCTGGTGGAGAGCACGAATTCGCTTGCGTTCAGTTGCAAAGAACTTTGATGGGAAGAGGAGATATTATTAAGGAAACTACTTTAGATGTATTCAATAAAGAAGAATCTGAAGTTTGGAATCCTTCTCCAATGGTTTCTTTGGATCACAATCCTGTAAAAGCAAATACTGTCGATTTATGGGAATCATTTGATCGTTCAGTTGGGCACCATTTCAAATTATCAATTGACTTAAATTCATGTACAGGTTGTGGCGCTTGCGTTATTGCTTGTCATGCTGAAAATAACGTTCCTGTTGTCGGAAAATCTGAGGTAAGAAGAAGCCGTGATATGCACTGGTTGCGTATTGACAGATATTATTCTTCTGAAGAAACTTTCGCAAAAGACGACGAGAAAAAAGAAAATTTCGATGGATTGTTCGGAGACAAAGGCTCTTTAGGAGGTTTTGGAGAATTAGAGCATCCTGCGGATAACCCACAAGTGGCATTCCAGCCAGTAATGTGCCAGCACTGTAACCATGCTCCATGTGAGACGGTTTGTCCGGTTGCTGCAACATCACACGGTCGCCAAGGTCAAAACCACATGGCTTATAACAGATGTGTTGGAACTCGTTACTGTGCAAACAACTGTCCTTATAAAGTGCGTCGTTTCAACTGGTTCTTATATAACAAAAACTCAGAATTTGATTACCACATGAATGACGATTTAGGTCGTATGGTATTGAATCCGGACGTTGTTGTTCGTTCAAGAGGAGTTATGGAAAAATGCTCAATGTGCATTCAAATGACACAAGCGGTTATTTTGAAAGCAAAACGAGAAGGAAAAGCAGTTGATACAGATGCTTTTGATACAGCATGTTCTGCAGCTTGTACTTCAGGATCTATGGTGTTTGGTGATGTGAATGATAAAGAAAGTCCGATTGCTAAATTAGAGCATGACGAAAGAATGTATCATTTATTAGAACACGTTGGGACAAAACCAAATGTATTCTATCACGTAAAAGTTAGAAATACCTAGTCATTAATATTAATTAAGAAATAAGATAAAGGATTATGTCGTCTCACTACGAAGCACCCATTAGAAAACCTTTAGTTATAGGTGATAAATCTTATCACGACGTAACAGTAGATGTTGCTGCGCCTGTTGAAGGAAGAGCTAACAAACAATGGTGGATTGTATTTTCAATCGCATTAACCGCTTTCCTTTGGGGAATAGGATGCATTATATACACCGTCTCTACTGGTATCGGTACATGGGGATTAAATAAAACAGTTGGCTGGGCTTGGGATATCACAAACTTCGTTTGGTGGGTTGGTATCGGTCACGCCGGAACATTGATTTCAGCGGTACTTTTATTATTCCGTCAAAAATGGAGAATGGCCATTAACCGTTCTGCAGAAGCAATGACCATTTTCTCTGTAGTTCAAGCAGGTTTGTTTCCAATTATCCACATGGGTCGTCCATGGTTGGCTTACTGGGTACTTCCAATTCCAAATCAATTCGGATCTTTATGGGTTAACTTTAACTCACCATTGCTTTGGGACGTATTCGCGATCTCTACGTATCTTTCTGTGTCATTGGTTTTCTGGTGGACAGGTTTGCTTCCAGATTTCGCAATGCTTAGAGATAGAGCGGTAACGCCTTTCACAAAAAGAGTTTATTCAATCTTGAGCTTCGGCTGGAGCGGTAGAGCAAAAGACTGGCAACGTTTCGAAGAAGTATCTTTGGTTCTTGCAGGTTTGGCAACGCCACTTGTACTTTCTGTACACACGATCGTATCTTTTGACTTCGCAACATCCGTAATTCCAGGATGGCATACAACAATCTTCCCTCCATACTTCGTTGCTGGAGCGGTATTCTCAGGATTCGCAATGGTAAATACCTTGCTTATCATCATGAGAAAAGTTTCAAACCTTGAAGCTTACATTACATTGCAGCATATCGAATTGATGAACATCGTAATCATGATTACAGGTTCTATCGTAGGTGTTGCTTATATCACAGAATTATTCGTAGCTTGGTATTCAGGTGTTGAATACGAACAATATGCGTTCTTGAACAGAGCAACTGGTCCTTACGCTTGGGCTTACTGGGCGATGATGACTTGCAACGTTTTCTCTCCACAATTTATGTGGTTCAAAAAATTAAGAACAAGTATTATGTTCTCATTTATTATCTCAATCGTGGTAAATATCGGTATGTGGTTTGAGCGTTTCGTAATTATCGTAACTTCATTGCATAGAGATTACCTTCCATCTTCATGGACAATGTTCTCACCAACATTCGTTGATATCGGAATTTATATAGGAACAATTGGTTTCTTCTTTGTATTATTCTTATTGTATGCTAGATCATTCCCTGTGATTGCTCAAGCAGAGGTTAAGACAATCTTGAAATCTTCTGGAGATAATTATAAAAAACATAGAGAAGAAAATAAACATTCACACCATGAGTAATAAAGTTATATACGCTATTTATAATGATGATGATGTGCTTATGGATGCCGTTAAGAAAACACGTGCTGCTCATCACCATATTGAAGAAGTTTTCACTCCTTTTCCAGTTCACGGATTGGACAAAGCGATGGGAATTGCCCCAACAAGATTAGCAATCTGCGCATTTATTTACGGATTGATAGGATTGTCTGTAGCCACAACAATGATGAATTATATCATGATTTCTGACTGGCCACAAGATATTGGTGGTAAGCCAAGTTTCAGCTACATTCAAAATATGCCGGCTTTCGTTCCGGTAATGTTCGAGTTGACAGTATTTTTTGCAGCTCACTTAATGGTAATCACTTTTTATATGAGAAGCAGATTGTGGCCATTCAAAAAAGCTGAAAATCCAGATGTAAGAACTACTGATGACCATTTTTTAATGGAAGTTGCAGTACATGGAGATGAAAATGAATTGGTTTCATTTTTTCAAAATACTGGAGCAGTAGAAGTTAAAGTAATAGAAAAGCATTAAGAGAGATATGAAAAGTTTATATAAAGTAACACTTTTGGTAGGAATTGCGATAACAGCCGTTTCTTGTCACAACAAGAAACAGCCAAACTATCAGTACTTTCCTAATATGTATCAGTCAGTAGGCTATGAAACCTATTCTGAGTCTGATGCTTTTGCAAACGGAAAAGAAGGACAGCTTCCTGCAAAAGGTTCTATCCCAAGAGGATTTGAGCCTTATGAATATGAAAATTCAACTGCTGGTTATGAATTGGCAAAAGCTAATTTGAAATCACCACTAGATTCTGTTGCTAAAACTTCTGAAAAAGGAGCACAGCTTTTCGGAATCTACTGTGCAATTTGCCACGGTGAAAAAGGTGACGGAAAAGGAAACTTAGTGAAAAGAGAAAAATTCCTTGGTGTTCCAAGTTATGCAGATAGAGTTATCACTGAAGGAAGCGTATTTCACGTAGAAACTTATGGATTGAATGCAATGGGTTCTCATGCAAATCAATTGACAAAAGAAGAACGTTGGATGGTTGCAGCTCATGTGATGAAGCTAAAAAGTGAATTATAATTGTAGAACAAACTGATCTTAATAGATATGTACACATTTTCAAGCAAATTAAAAACTCTCTCTATCATCCTTATGGTTGTTGGTATCCTTGGGATAGGATATGGTTTTTTAACTGCACCAAAAAATACAGCTGACGTAGAGAAAATTTTAAAGGATGAGGAAAGTGCTCACGGCGGACATCACGAAGCTGCGGCTGGACATGATGCTCATGAAGCACATCCTGCAGTTGAAGCTCACGCTGCCGTAGTTCATGAAAATCATGAAGCAGTTGCTGTAGCTAAACCAGCTGACTCCGTTCACGTTGATTCCCTTTCAACTGTAAAAGATACAGCTCATGCAGTTGCTTCTGCTAAAGAACACCATGATGATCATGCTGCAGTAGCAGTACATGGTCATGATAAAGATAAAGGTGAACATGATGCTCACGCTGAACATGCAAAACATGTAGAGCACGTTTATCACCAATTGACAAACAAACCTTGGGCAGCTGTTTATGTAGCGGCATTGTTCTTCTTCTTGATTTCACTTGGTGTTTTAGCATTTTATGCTTTACAGCAAGTAGCTCAAGCAGGTTGGTCTCCAGTATTATTTAGAGTAATGCAAGGAATTACAGCCTATGTGCCGGTTGGTTCTGTAATTGTATTTATTCTTTTAGCTTTAGGCGCTTTTCACTACCACCACTTATTTGTTTGGATGGATGCAGAATTGCTTGATCCTAAAAGCCCAAAATTTGACAAATTAATTTCTAATAAATCAGGATATTTAAACGAATATTTCTGGTTGATCAGAGCAGCTATTTTCATTATCGGATGGAATCTTTACAGATACTTTTCTAGAAAAAATTGTTTGGCTCAAGATGAAGCTTCTGATAATTCTTTCTACAAAAAGAATTTCAAAATGTCTGCAGGATTTTTAGTATTCTTCTTAGTTACTGAATCAATCATGTCTTGGGATTGGATTATGTCTGTTGACCCACACTGGTTCAGTACACTTTTTGGATGGTATGTATTAATGAGTTTCTTAGTGAGCGGTGTAACTGTTATCGCATTGACTACTTTATACTTAAAATCAAGAGGATATTTAGAATATGTAAATACAAGCCATATTCATGATTTAGCTAAATTCATGTTTGGATTCAGCGTATTCTGGACCTACTTATGGTTCTCACAATTCATGTTGATCTGGTATGCAGATATTCCTGAAGAGATTACTTATTTCATTACAAGAATTGAGCAGTATAACTTACCTTTCTTCGGAATGGTTGTTATGAACTTTGTTTTCCCAATCTTGATTTTGATTAACACTGACTTCAAACGTCTTACTTGGATTATTGTTATGGCTGGAGTTGTGATTTTAGCTGGACACTATATTGATTTCTATAACATGATTATGCCAGCAACAGTTGGTGACCGTTGGTTCATCGGATTTGCAGAAATTGGTGCGGTACTTTTCTTCCTTGGATTATTTATTTTAGTGGTTTTCACTGCTCTTACTAAATCTCCATTATTGGCAAAAAGAAATCCATTTATTGAAGAAAGTAAACATTTTCATTATTAATATTTAAAGAAAAAACAGATGACAAGTTTGTTGGTAATTATAGTTTTAGTTTTATTGGCTGTCGCTATTTGGCAGTTGACTAAAATTTTCGATTTGACTCAAGTTGGCGCTCACAGTGATAATTCACAGATCGCTAGCGATAAAGATAATAATGTGAATGGATACTTGATGTTTGCCTTTTTGGTATTCATCTATCTGACGATGATTATTTGTGTTGTGAAATTTGGAGATTTGCCTTTGATGAGCAACTCTGCTTCTGAACACGGTCAAGATGTAGATAATTTGATGTGGATTTCAATGATATTGATCTTTGTTGTTCAAATCTTGACTCAAGCTCTTTTGCATTACTTCGCTTACAAATACAGAGGTAAAGAAGGACAAAAAGCATTATATTTTGCTGATAATGACAAATTAGAATTCATCTGGACAATTATTCCGGTAATCGTTTTGGCAGGTTTGATCCTTTACGGATTATATGCTTGGACAAACATCATGTTTGTTGACGAAGACGAAGATGTAATCGTTGTTGAATTATATGCTAAGCAGTTCTCTTGGGAAGCTAGATATTCTGGAGATGATAATGTCTTAGGAAAAGCTAACGTAAGATATATTGAAGGAATTAATACTTTAGGTGTTGATATTTCTGATCCAAATGCACAAGATGATAAAGTTGTGAATGAATTGCACTTGCCAAAAGGTAAAAAAGTTTTGTTCAAAATGCGTTCTCAAGACGTTTTGCACTCTGCTTACATGCCACACTTCAGAGCACAGATGAACTGTGTTCCAGGAATGGTAACTCAATTTGCTTTCACGCCTAACAAGACGACTGAAGAGATGCGCCAGACTCCAGAGATTGTTGAGAAAGTTTCTCGAATCAATGAATTGCGCGCTAAGAAAAGTGTTGAATTGACTAAAAACGGACAAACTGCACTTGATCCTTATACTTTTGATTTCCTTTTGCTTTGTAACAAAATTTGTGGTCCTTCTCACTATAACATGCAAATGAAAATTGTAGTAGAAAGTGAAGCAGATTACAAAAAATGGTTAAGCGATAAGCCAACATTGGTTTCAGCTGTAAAAGCAGAAAAAGAGCCTAAAGCAGAAACTGTCGGGCCAACAGCTCCACAAGATACTACTGCAAAAGCAGCTGCTGATACTACAAAAGTTGTTGCAGCTAAATAATTAATAAAGTATATCTTTTAAATAAAAATTTAAATTATAATATATGTCAGCAGTAGCTCACGATATCGATCACGGACACGATCACGAACACGAACATCACCACAAAGATACCTTCATCACGAAGTATATCTTTAGTATTGACCACAAGATGATTGCAAAACAGTATCTTATTACTGGTATCATCATGGGAATTATCGGTGTTGGAATGTCTTTGCTTTTCAGAATGCAGTTGGCTTGGCCAGAAGAATCATTCGGAGTTTTCAAATTTTTCCTTGGCGAGAAATTCGCACCAGGAGGAGTAATGAAGAATGATGCTTATCTTGCCTTGGTAACCATTCACGGAACAATCATGGTATTCTTCGTTTTGACTGCCGGATTAAGCGGAACCTTCAGTAACCTTTTGATTCCATTGCAAATCGGGGCCCGAGATATGGCTTCTGGTTTCATGAATATGGTTTCTTATTGGTTGTTCTTTCTTTCAAGTGTAATCATGATTTCTTCACTTTTTGTGGAATCAGGACCAGCATCTGCAGGTTGGACAATTTATCCTCCATTATCAGCATTGCCACAAGCAATCCCAGGTTCTGGAACAGGTATGACTTTATGGCTAGTTTCTATGGCTATTTTCATCGCATCTTCTTTAATGGGATCTTTGAATTATGTAGTAACAGTTATCAACTTAAGAACAAAAGGAATGTCAATGACAAGATTGCCTCTTACAATTTGGGCTTTCTTCATTACAGCAGTAATCGGTATCGTATCTTTCCCTGTCCTTTTATCAGCAGCCTTATTGTTGATCATGGACAGAAGCTTCGGAACTTCATTCTTCCTTTCTGATATTTATATTGCTGGAGAAGTATTGCACTATCAAGGTGGTTCTCCGGTATTGTTCGAGCACTTATTCTGGTTCTTGGGTCACCCTGAGGTTTACATTGTAATCTTGCCAGCAATGGGTCTTGTATCTGAAATTATGGCAACGAATGCTCGCAAGCCAATCTTTGGTTACAGAGCGATGATTGCTTCAATTCTTGCAATTGCTTTCTTATCAACAATCGTTTGGGGTCACCACATGTTTATCTCTGGAATGAATCCATTCTTAGGATCTGTGTTTACTTTTACAACTTTATTGATCGCAATTCCTTCTGCAGTAAAAGCCTTCAACTGGATTACTACTTTATGGAAAGGTAACTTGCAGTTAAATACAGGTATGTTGTTCTCTATCGGATTCGTTTCTACTTTCATTACTGGAGGTTTGACAGGTATCATCCTTGGAGATAGCACGCTTGACATCAACGTTCACGATACTTATTTCGTTGTAGCGCACTTCCACTTAGTAATGGGTATTTCTGCTCTTTACGGAATGTTTGCCGGAATCTATCACTGGTTTCCAAGAATGTTTGGAAGAATGCTTAACAAAAATCTTGGATATGTACACTTTTGGGTAACTTCAATCTGTGCTTATGGTGTTTTCTTCCCGATGCACTTTATTGGTATGGCAGGTCTTCCAAGACGTTATTATACAAACACAGCTTTCCCATTATTTGATGACTTGCAGAACGTAAACGTTTTGATTACTGTTTTCGCTTTAGTTGGAGGTGTTTTCCAAATCGTATTCTTATGGAACTTCTTCCACAGTATTTTCTACGGAAAAAGATCAGTGCAAAATCCATGGAGATCTACAACTTTGGAATGGACAGCTCCAGTGGAACACATCCACGGAAACTGGCCAGGAGAACTTCCAGAAGTACACAGATGGCCTTATGATTATAGCAAGCCAGGGTTTGAAGAAGATTTTATTCCGCAGAATATACCTTTTAAAGAGGGCGAAGAAGAACTTCATCATTAAGATTATTATATTATTATATATAAAAAACCGTTTCGAGAGAAGCGGTTTTTTTTTGATGACTAGGGTTACATGTATTATAAAGTATACTTGTGGATTTAATCCAGAGGTTGATGGTCGCAAATAATACCAAACTGTTTTTTTGATATAAAAATAACATTCGGCGCTTAAAAGGAAGCATGGTTTAATTGAGGAAGTATATGCAAATAAACATGTGAGAAAAGTTGGTTAATCTTACAATAAGATAATAAAGTAAATTAAAGATAATTTATGCTTTTGCTTGAATAGCATGCTATATAAAAAGCACTAAATTAAATATACATTTTAACTGTTAGAAAAGGCGGATATATTTGAAAAGAATCGATAATTTTACTATCATTGTAAGAAAGATAAACGAATGAAAAATAAATCTACTTTCTTACTTGTACCATTTATAGTCACATTTTTTTCTGTTGGCACCATGTATAGCCAATGGACTACTCAAACATCTCCTACTTCTTCAAAATTGGAAGCATTATATTTTACAAATGCTTTGACAGGTTTTACTTCAAGTAGCGTAGTTTCGCAACTTTATAAAACTGTGGACGGAGGTATTAACTGGAGTTCAATCGGACCTTATTCATCTCGTGACATTTGGTTTGTTGACGCTAATAATGGTTTTGCCACATCAGCTGCAGGCTCACCTAGCGGAACGATGAAAAAGACAACGAATGGAGGCACTACTTGGACGTCAATAGTACCTCCAAATTCATCTTCGTATTTGGGGGTAAGTGCTACTTCTGTGACCAATGCTTATTTTATAAATACTGATGATAAGGTTATAAAGACCATTAATGGCGGTACTTCTATAACATCTTATAATATTCCGCTATCGAATTCTGCGGGCCAAATATTAACCGATATTTTCTTTGTAAATGCTACAACTGGTTACTTGAGTGCCCAAGGTGGACAAGTTTTTAAAACGACTAATAGTGGAACTTCTTGGACACTACTTAATACTAATACTGGTTCTAATGCACTTAATTCACTTTATTTCATTGATTCAATGACCGGTTATGTAGCGGGTACAAATGGTAAAGTGCTTATGACAACAGACGGTGGCACAACATGGGTAGATAAGTCAATAACTGGTATTGTTGCAGTAAATGCCATCAGGTTTTTTGATGCAAATGTTGGTTTGGCAGTTGGCCTTTCTGGCAAAATTTTTAGGACAACAAATGGCGGTGATACATGGGAGCAGCAAGCATCTGGTACAACGCAACACTTATGGAATGTGTTTTTCTTAAATGCTACCAGCGCAGTTATCGTTGGAGATGCAGGAACAATTTTAAAAAATAATGATGTATTAGCACGAGAGAAATCTGTTAGTAAAGCAACGTTCTTATTGTCTCCGAATCCATTAACTGATATCACTATTTTGTCTATCCAAAACTTTACAGATTTTAATTCACTTGAAGTGGAAATTTATAATATAACTGGGGCTCTAATAAAACGTGATGTGATTAAATCAAAAGAGTACTTTTTTGACAAACAATATTTTATATCTGGAATTTACTTTTTGAAGATTAAAAATAGAAGTGAAACTCTTGAAACATTGAAATTAGTTGTACCATAAAATTTTATTAAGTTTCAAGCTTTTTATAATAAATTTGAAATGTGGTTATAAATTTTTATTAAATGACATTGAGAATTTCCTCAATAAAAGCATTCTGTGCCATATTTAATTTTCCCAAGGCTTCTTCTTTACCAAACCATCCACATCGGTCAATCTCCGGAACATCAATAAACTTTCCCGATTTTGGAGGCCACTCCAACGGAAATACATTACTAATAATTTTATCAGCATCAATATCATCTTCCACAGCCCAAGCATAAATCATCTTTCCTGATTTTAATTTTACAGGAGCCAGTTCAATAAAATTTCCTTTTGGCTTGGTGCCTGTTTCTTCCTTAAATTCTCTAATTGCAGCATCAAAAGCATTTTCATCTTGATTGAATTCTCCTTTTGGAATTGACCATGCCCCAATATCTTTATTTTTCCAAAAAGGTCCGCCAGGATGCGCTATGAAAAATAGAATCTCATCGTTTTCTTTTTTATAAACTAAAATACCAGCACTGGTTTTCATTTTTTTGATAGTAATTTACAAAAAAAAAGAGCTCCAATTAAGAAGCTCTTTTTTATATTATGCTGTTGCATCTCTCAATGCTTTCACTCTGTCGTGATCAGCTCTCAAAGCTGTCTTCTGTTGCGAAACTAATTGTGTTTGCTCTGCTGTTAAATCTGTAGTGGCTTTTTCTAGTACTGATTCATACGTTTCTAAAGCTTTATCCTCTCCAAATTCGCAAGAATCTAAAATCGTGTGGCGGTCATTTCCTGTGAATGCGGCTTTTACGTCCATCCATGCTCTAAAGAATTTTCCGGTAACTCTTGTTCCTTCTTTTGGTGTTCCGCCCAGGCGTGTTACTTCTGAACGAAGCTCTGATACATTTTTTTGGCTTGTCGATGCCAGCTCTCCAAATAGACTTTTTAAATCAGTGTCTTTTGCTTCTTTTGAGGCTGTTTCATATCCTTCGATACGGTCATTGTTGATTTCAATCAATTTGTTTAAAGCGTCAATGTTTTTTTGATTTTCCATGGTGCAATTTTTTTGTTTTTACTAATTATAAATTTCGGAAATAATTAGCGGTATAACTTTATAGAATTGTGATGGAGGTTTATAAGTTTTTAAAAACTACTCAATAATCTTATAAAGACCAATATTGCATCGTGTCGTCTTGAGATTGTATATTAAAGTTTAAATTTTTTAAGATTTTTGCTGAACCATGATTCTCAGTCAAACATTTTGCTGTAATTTTCTTTACTTCGGTTTTTGAAAGTGCCCAATTTAATAATTCTTGTGCGGCCTCAAATGCATAGCCTTTTTTTCTTTCGCTTTCAATAATTCCATAACCCAAATCGACTTCGCCAGATTGATTTGGAATTCCTTTGAAGCCGATGTCGCCTATGATTTTCATTTCTTTTTTGATAATAATCAGCCAAGATTCAAATCCGGTTGGAGATTTTACTAATTCTAAATTTGCTTTTATTTTTGGAATTGTTTCCAAAGTCTCTTGGTCTGGATATCCATTTCCGGGAATTAATCCTTTGTGTTTTAATCCTTCAAAATTTTTATCTTCGACCAGCTGGCATAATTGTTTTGTGAACGGAATTAGAAATAATCTTTCTGTTTCTAATTTGTCAATATTCATTTGTTGTTATATTATTTATTATTCCAATCAATTTTTCTAACCTTTTTCTTACCCCAAGCGATGACTTTTACGCCTTCAGAATAATTAACCAAATCTGGTTTTCTGCCTATTAATTTTTCGAATCTTGGATAATGCAGTTCTATATTTTCAATGATTGCTTCTCGAATCGGCCATTCTTGATGATGGATTTCGTACTCATTGATGAAGTTTTTGGTGTCTTGAAACAAGGCATATCTTTCAGTTAACCAACGGTCAAGTTCTGTTTTTTGAACTGCTTCCCCGATTTTAAATTTGATGTCTAATGTATCTCCGAATTCTGCATTGGAAGAACGGTAATATTCCATTTCTCTTTTGATGCTTGAAAAACGATAAGGCAATTCAGAAATCAGTTTAGCTACTTTGCACGACAAATCTTTTCCGCCTTCCATGCTCAAAAAATAAACACCGGTTTTGCTTTTCGTTTTCACGTAAGTCCGTATGTTTATCTCAAAGAAATTTGATAGGGGAGAAAAGGCAGGCAAAAACCTCGGACGAATTTCTTCCATAGCAAAAGCTACGACAGAAACCCAAGGCTTTCCTTCATATAGATCAATTTCCAATTCTTTTGGGACATGCTTTTTCAATTCTTCCAGATCAACTTCCCAGTGAAGAAAAATTGCATCGTTCCATTCTTGGTAATATTTCCAGCGATCTTTCGGAATTTCCCAAGGACGATGCGCACTTTGTTCTAAAATCTTTTTAATCATAATTCTTGGCGACTATCATTGAAAAGTCATTGACGTGTTTAGGGTCATTAAATAGGAAGTTAATTGTTTTATCTTTTCATTTTCCATAAGAAATACATCACAGAAAACTGCGTCAAGTTTGTTTCCATTTATCATTTCGCCCTGTACTGAACCTTCTGCAATGACCACATTGTCTTCTTCTACCAATCTTTTAATTTGGATTTTTGGCTTTCCCACAAAATTTTCATTTTCTATCTCTTTATCAAATTCTTCCTTCCCGATATGTTTGTAAACGCCGGGCATTTCCCAAATAATATCATCGGCCAGGCAGGAAAGAATTTTTTGGTGGTCGCTTTCCCTAAAGCCTTCCATGTATTTTTCTATAACTTTTTTGTTTTCAGACATTGGCTTTTTATTTTAATTCTTTAGGTTTTGTCAAATAATACACTGGAATTCCAGCCAGCATAATCAAAACGCCCCAACCGCAAGTTTCAAACCTTGTAACTAATAAAGCAACGCACAAAGCAGAAGCAGAAAGAATATAAAGCAAAGGCAAAAATGGATAGCCAAAAGCTTTGTAAGGTCTTTCAGAGTCAGGCATTTTTCTTCGTAAGATGAAGATTCCGTAAATAGTCAGGATGTAAAAAATGATTACGATAATCATTACGAAATCTAATAAAGCGCCATATTTTCCTGTCAAGCACAAAGCAGAAGCCCAAATACATTGCGCCCACAATGCCCAAGCCGGAACGCTCGCCGAATTTAAAACTGCTGCTTTTTTGAAGAACAATCCGTCTTTTGCCATTGTATAATAAACCCTTGCGCCAGCCATAATTAATCCGTTATTGCAGGCAAAAGTGGAAATCATAATCATGATGGCAATGATCAAAGTTCCGATATTTCCAAAAATATAATTGGCAGCGACAACAGCAACTCGGTCTGATTTTGCAGTCGCAATTTCCTCAAATGGAACAACCGCCAAGTACATCAAATTCGCCAAAATATAAATTACGGTCACGATAAAAGTTCCTAAAAACAAACTCAAGCCTACATTTCTCTTCGGATTTTTAATTTCTCCTGCAATGAAAGTTACGCCATTCCAGGCATCGCTTGAAAACAAAGAGCCGACCATTGCAGCAGAAATTCCGGTAATCAAAGCAGAACCGCTGATTGGCAGCCAAGAGCCTGAATTTGTGTCAAGAGATTTCGTGCTCCAAGCGTCAGCCCAATTTGCATCCCAGATTGCTGCTTTTGCGCCTAAAACAAATCCAAAAATTATCAATCCTAAAAGCGACATGATTTTAATAATCGTCATCACGGTTTGAAGCATCTTGCTGTTCTTGACACCGCGGCTATTGATGTAAGTAAGCAGAATAATGGTAATTATGGAAACGATTTGGGCAGCGTTCAATTTGAAATAACCCAAATCAAAAAGAATATTTTCATCACTAAAAGGTTCATATAAATAAGCGGCAAATTTTGAAAAAGCAACACCGACTGCTGCAATTGTTCCGGTTTGGATCACGGCAAAGAAGCTCCATCCATATAAAAAGGCAATTAATTTATTGTAAGCTTCTTTTAAGTAGACATATTGACCGCCTGCTTTTGGGAACATTGCGCTTAATTCACCATAACTCACTGCAGCAATCACCGTTATCAATCCAGAAATTATCCAAATCAAAGTCAGCCATCCCGCAGAACCGACTTGCCTTGCGATATCGGCGCTTACGATAAAAATTCCCGAACCGATCATGGAGCCAACGACCAGCATTGTTCCGTCTAATAAGCCGAGTTCTCTCTTTAAATTATTGTCTTCGTCGTGGTTTTCCATAAAAATTAGTTTGGTTGAGTTGTTAATTTCTGTTAAAGATATTAAAAAATCTGAATTTTGATGCAAATTGAAATTTGAGTATCTTTCCGTTTCTAATTAAATATTTTCCTATGAGCGACAAATATGCTAGCCTAGAATTGGTTAAAAAAGAAGACGTAAAAAGATTTGAAATGGAAGTGGAAAACCATACGGCTTTCATCGAATATATTTTGACAAAAGACAATGTGATGTTTTTGACGCATACCGAAGTTCCTACTGCTTTAGAAGGTAAGGGAATAGGTGGCAGTATTGTTTCAAAAGCTTTGAATTATATAAAGGAAAACGGACATGCTTTAGCGCCGCTTTGCCCTTTTGTGGCTTCGTATGTGAGAAAGCATCCGGAATGGAAAATGCTTTTGGCAAAAGGTTACAATGTAGATTGATTTAATTTACATTTAACTTAAATAATCTGTATGCTATTTTTAGTGAAGTCTTATACAATGGAAATATTTTCAATCATTATAATAATTTTAGTGTTTAATTTTTTTAAAGAAATAAAAGAATTTCTATATGTAAAAATTGATAATATTTTTAATAATAAAAAAATTATGTACATAAAAGAAATTTGGATTAAGGATAACAAAAACATAATACGACAAAATGAAATTTTAATAAAAAGGATAAAAAAACTTGATGAAATTTTGGAGCAAAAAATATAGAAATATAGAAAATGAGATTCTAGAAAATAGCAAAAAATTAGAATCAAAAATATTTGAATTCAATTCAAAATCACGCTTAATTGAAGATAAAATTGAAAAGAAAGTCAAAGAATTAGAAATAAAAGAGAAAAATATAATTTCGCAAACAAATGATTTGAATGAAAAGATAAATGTTTTCAAATCTATTTATAATGAAACTTTTCAATCGATTTCATGGCTTACTGACAAATATGCTGATTTTCAATTTCTTTTAGAAAGTTCCAAAATAGTCTTTCCAAAATTCAAAAGAAATGCAAATTGCTCTGAAGCACAAAAAGAATTTGCCAAAGAGAATAAAAAATTACGAAAAAGGAATATAGAATTAGAAATTCAACTTAAGCAAATTCAAAATTTGCTTCCTGATTTTGATGATATTATTGAAGAAAATATAGACATTGACTTATTGGAAGATGTAAATGTTGAAACAGAAGACAAAATTAATTTCTTAGTTTCTGACGCAGAGCAAATTAAACTTTCTAAACAAGAAATACTTCAACTAGCACTAAATAAATACATTCAAAGAAAAAAAACAAATTCTGCAATTGGAAAAGAATACGAACGCTATATTGGTCACTTATATGAAGAAAAAGGTTATTCTGTAGAATATCATGGGATAAAATATGGATTTGAAGATTTAGGAATTGACCTAATTTGTACAAAAAAACAAGAAGTCTTGTTAATACAATGTAAGTATTGGAAAAAATCAAGCTCCATTAAAGAAAACGCCATTAATCAGCTTTTCGGAACATCAATAAAGTATTTTATCAATAACTATGATAACTACCAAGAAACATTTAAAAATACACTTTTTCAAAATTCAGAAATTCCGTTTAGTTCACAATTTCAACCAATATTTATTACAACAACAAAATTAACAGATACAGCAACCGAATTTGCAAAAATTCTAAAAATAAAAATTCTAGAAATTCCTTTTGAAAAAGATTATCCACGAATAAAATGTAATATTGGAAAAGATATTGATGGAAACCAAACAAAAATTTATCATTTACCTTTCGACCAGCAATACGATAAAGTACAAAATTTAAAAAATGGTGGATTTAATGCGAACACAATAATTGAAGCCGAAAGTAAAGGCTATAGAAAGGCTTTTAGATGGCAAGGCGAATAAAATGACAGCCTGCATCATCGGTTTAAAGACTTAACTTTAGAGTTTGTTTTATTTTTTTTTAGCACTTAATCTAAAGTTGGGGACTCAAAGAATTCAAGTTCTTTAAGACGTGAAATATTATAATCTACTTTGAATAGTTTTGATTTTTTACATATAAATTTAAATGTTTAAAATCTAAAGTATTTGATTTAAGCGATTTCTCTATCTTTGCCACATGAATGAAAATTTAGACCCAACAAACCAAGGCTATAATCCGGAAGAACTTGATTTAGAAAAAAAATTAAGGCCGCTTTCCTTTGATGATTTCACAGGACAGGACCAGGTTTTGGAAAATCTGCAAGTATTTGTACAAGCCGCCAACCAAAGAAATGAGGCTTTGGACCACACGCTTTTTCACGGACCTCCGGGTTTGGGGAAAACGACGCTAGCCAATATTTTAGCCAATGAATTGGGTGTTGGAATTAAAATCACGTCGGGTCCAGTTTTAGACAAACCTGGAGATTTGGCGGGTTTACTGACCAATCTTGAAGAACGTGATGTTCTTTTTATTGACGAAATTCACCGTTTGAGTCCAATTGTGGAAGAATATCTGTATTCTGCGATGGAGGATTTCAAGATTGATATTATGATTGAATCGGGGCCAAATGCCAGAACGGTGCAACTGAATTTGAATCCGTTTACATTGGTCGGAGCAACGACTCGTTCTGGATTGTTGACCGCTCCGATGCGAGCGCGTTTCGGAATCCAAAGCCGACTGCAATATTATACGACAGAACTTTTGACAGCAATTGTAGAAAGAAGTTCGGCGATTTTAAAAATGCCAATCACCATGGAAGCTGCAATTGAAATTGCAGGAAGAAGTCGTGGAACCCCAAGAATTGCTAATGCTTTGTTGAGAAGAGTTCGAGATTTTGCACAAATAAAAGGCAACGGAAAAATTGATATTGAAATTGCCCGATTTTCATTGAAGGCTTTACATGTAGACGCACATGGTCTAGATGAAATGGATAATAAAATCTTGACCACAATTATAGATAAATTTAAAGGCGGGCCAGTTGGATTGTCCACTTTGGCAACCGCAGTTTCTGAAAGTGGCGAAACTATTGAAGAAGTCTATGAGCCTTTTTTAATCCAAGAAGGTTTTATCATGCGAACGCCGAGAGGAAGAGAAGTGACCGAAAAAGCATATAAACATCTGGGGAAAGTTCGGACTAATATTCAAGGAGGGCTTTTTTAGAATTTTTATTTGTTTAAAAAAAACTTTTAGAATTTGTAGATATAGTAATAAAAAGTAATAACTTTGTAATTACAAAATAAAATATATTATGGATGTTTCTGTTATTTCAATCGGAAATTCAAAAGGAATTCGTTTGTCGAAAACTTTACTTGAAAAATATAATATTACTGACAAAGTTGAACTCATATTAGAAAAAGGCTATATTGTTTTAAAGCCCAAATCAGAACCGAGAAATGGGTGGGAAAAAGCATTTAAAGAAATGCATAAAAACGGTGAGGATAAATTACTGGTAAATGATGTTTTTGAAGATGAAAATTTTGAAGAATGGATTTAAAACAATATCAGGTCATTCTTGTCAATTTAGATCCCACGATGGGAAGTGAAATGAAAAAAACGCGTCCATGCGTAATAATTTCTCCCAACGAAATGAATAAATATCTGAACACGATTGTTATTGCTCCTATGACAAGCAGTTCGAAAAATTATCCAACAAGATTAGAAATAAATCATGACAACAAAAAAGGTTGGATTGTTTTAGATCAAATTAGAACTGTTGATAGTGAGAGGATAATCAAGAATTTAGGCAATCTGACAGAAAAGGAGATTTTAAAAGTAAAAGAAATTTTACGTGAAACATTCGTTGATTAATTGTCAAATTATCGAAATCATAAATAATAAATCCACATACACAAAATTCATCAAATCCGAAGCCACTCGCCTCGGATTTTTGTCTTGTGGCATATCCCAAGCCGGATTTTTAGAACAAGAAGCGCCCCGTTTAGAAGCTTGGCTGAAAAATAACGCGCACGGCCAAATGTCTTACATGGAAAATCATTTTGACAAAAGGCTTGACCCAACATTATTAGTTGATGATTCTAAAAGCGTGATTTCTCTACTTTTAAATTATTATCCGGAGGAAACGCAAACACAAATCGCAGGCGAAGACACTTATAAAATATCAAAATACGCTTATGGACAAGATTATCATTTTGTCATCAAAGAGAAATTAAAAGAACTGCTTTTTTCGATTCAAGAGAATATCGGCGAAGTTTCAGGTCGTGCTTTTGTGGATTCTGCTCCAGTTTTAGACAAGGCTTGGGCATCGAAAAGCGGTTTGGGCTGGATTGGAAAAAACAGCAATTTGTTGAGCAAACAAGTCGGTTCGTTTTTTTTTATTGCCGAATTAATTGTCGATTTAGATTTGGATTATGACAATGCCGTGACCGATCATTGCGGTTCGTGTACCAAATGTATCGACGCTTGCCCGACCGAAGCAATTGTGGCACCTTATGTTGTAGACGGAAGCAAATGTATTTCGTATTTTACGATAGAATTAAAAGAAAATATTCCTTCAGAAATGAAAGGAAAATTTGACGATTGGGCTTTTGGCTGTGATGTCTGCCAAGATGTTTGTCCGTGGAACCGATTTTCAAAACCGCATCGCGAACCGCTTTTTAATCCGAATCCCGAATTGCTTTCCATGACCAAAAAAGATTGGGAAGAAATTACGGAAGATACTTTTAGAGCTGTTTTTAAAAATTCTGCTGTCAAGCGAACAAAATATGAAGGTTTGAAACGCAATATTGATTTTTTGAAATAAATTCTCCTAAAAAAAATCTAATTAATTATTTAGGGGTTATCACAAACTTGTCATTCTTCGGAATGACAAGTTTGTGGTTAAATAGCTAATGCGCTATTTTTTATGTTTACTCGCAATCCAAGTATTGATTTTGTCTTCCAAGATTTTTATAGGCAAACATCCCGCATCCAAAACTTGATTGTGGAATTCTTTTATAGAAAATTTATTTCCTAATTCTTTTTCAGCTTTAGTTCGCAATTCTCTAATTTTTAACTGGCCGATTTTGTAAGAAAGTGCCTGCCCCGGAATTGCCATATATCTCTCGATTTCTGCAACAATACTTGCTTCAGGTTCGGCTTCATTCTCCATAGAATATTTTATGGCTTGTTCGCGCGTCCAACCTTTAGTGTGCATTCCAGTATCTACGACAAGGCGGATGGCACGGTGCATTTCAGCGCTCAACATTCCGAAATACTGATATGGATCTTGGTACAAACCCAATTCTTTTCCAAGAGATTCTGTATATAAAGCCCAGCCTTCGCCATAAGCATTGAACCAAATTGTCTTTCTGAATTCAGGTAAAGCTGTATTTTCTTGCTGTAAAGAAATCTGGTAATGATGACCTGGAATCGCTTCGTGCAAAAATAAATCTTCGTCAGCATAATAATTGTATTTCTTCACGTCTGGAATCGGAACATAGAAAACACCAGGCCTTGTTCCGTCCACAGAACCTTGATTGTATTCTGCGCTTGCGGAATTCTCTCTAAAAGCTTCTGTTCTTTTTACAACAAAAGGCGTTTTTGGTTTCAGGTCGAAAAGCTTTTCCAAATTCGGTTTCATCTTATCGTGAATCGCATTGAAATTGTCAATCACTTGTTGCGGTTCAGTGAAAGGCATTAATTCTTTTTTCTCACGAACATAATTGAAAAATTCTTTCAAATCGCCTTTGAAACCTACTTGCGTTTTTACTTTTTCCATCTCTGAAGCAATTCTGGCTACTTCTTTTAATCCTAATTCGTGGATTTCATTAGCAGTCATATCTGTAGTGGTGTATCGCTTGATTAAATGTTTGTAATAAGCTTCACCTTGCGGTATTGCTGAAATTCCAGTTGTTTCTCTGCTTTTTGCAAGATAATCTGTGCTTACATAATTGTATAAATTCTTTAATGACGGAACTAATTTCTCACTGATTAATTTGGCATAATCTTCAGTAAGTTTCTTTTTTTCTTCAGATGAAAATGTCTTCGGAAAGTTATTCAATGGCGAATAAAAAAGATGCGATTTGTCTTCTTTTGCCAGATCTTTCAATTGCGGAATTATTTTCAAAGTCAATGCTTTTGGCAGAACAAATCCTTTTGAAACACCTTCTTTCATTTTAGCTTCTGCTGCAATTACCCAGTCGTTAAAAGCAGTCAATCTTTCTAGCCAATTTTCATAATCTTTCACCGTTTTGAAAGGCTGTACGCTTGAACCGCCAGCAAATTGTCCGATTGTCAAGTGCATTCCATAAAACTGGTTCATCGGAATCAAGTCTTCATTGAAGGCAAGTGCATCCAGGTTAATGTCACATTCCCAAGTCAAAATTGCTTTGCTCAATTTGTCATTTTCGGATAAATCACTGTCGTCAAATTTTGCCAATTCATTTTTATACTTTGTAAAGAAAGCTTTGACTTGGGCAATATATGTATCATCTAAATTGTTTGGAAGCAGGTTATTATAGCGGTCATCGCCTGCCAAAGTCGCTTCCATCGGAAAAAGCTTCAGCCTTTCTTGATAATAATTTTCTAAAAATGTTTTCAATTCAGCATTTTCTTTTTTAGTGCTTTCTTGTTTGCAGGATTGCAAGCTGAAGGAAATAAAATAAATAAGTAAAATCAGTTTTTTCATTTTTTAGTTAATTTTTGAGCGTATTAATTTCTTAGGGTAGATTCTCTCTCGATGATTGTTGTTGGCAGTTCAACTATTTGATGTTTTATCGGAAGATGTTCTTTCGTCTGCGTAATTTCATCAATTAAAATCGAGGCCGCTCTTTGTCCGATATCATAGCCAGGCTGATCAATGGTAGTCAGTTTTGGAGAAATTACGGTTGACATAAACCAATTGCTGAAGCCGAAAACGGCAATTTGTTCTGGAATTTTTATCTGCGCTTCGTTTAAATACTTTATAATTCCGATAGCCACTAAATCCGTAATAGCGAAAATTGCGTCAATGTCTTTGTGCTGTTCGACCATCAATTTTGCATTTGCATAACCGTCTTCAAAATCAGAATTGTGATCGCACATATATATTAAGGAAGAATCATAAGGAATATTATTGTCTTCCAAAGCTTTTTTATAGCCTAGAAAACGGTCGATAGAATTTTGCGGCACCAAAGATCCTCTAAAATGTGCAATTCGTCTGTATCCTTTTTTAATCAGGTAATTGACAGCGTCATAAGCTGCTTTTTTGTCATTAATCACCACTTTAGAACATTCTATTATTTTGGCGATCTTGTCAAACAAAACTACTGGCGTGTTTTTTTTAATTGCCGTATTTATATGTGTAAAATCATCAGTTTCATTAGAAAGAGAAATCAAAATTCCGTCGACTCTTTTTTGCAGAAGCAATGCGATCTGTTTTTTTTCCAATTCATATTTTTCGTTTGATTGGAGTATAATAACTAAATAGCCTCGTTTTTCAGCTTCTTCTAGTATTCCGTTTAAAACGCTGGAAAAAAAATGGTGAACTGTCGCCGGAATAATAACGCCAATGGTTTTGGTTTCATTGGTGCGAAGATTTACAGCATTTGAATTTGGCCTATAATTCATTTCTTCAGCCATTTCCAAGACTTTAGAACGTGTCGTTTTGCTGATATCTGAATATCCTTTCAGCGCCTTTGAAACAGTCGTTACTGAAATTCCAAGAGCGGCCGCAATGTCTATAAGTTTTGTATCGTTCATGTGACTAAAGTAATAAAATATGTGTTTGCTGACCGAAATAAAATTTTCGAAAACGTTTTCGGTCTTTTCGAAAACGTTTTCGGTGTGAAATTCTTATTCCTGCGTTAATTTGTTGTTAAGTTTACAATAAATATTACAAATAAATACTAACCAAATAAAAATAATTATGAAACAACTAGACGCTTATAGCAGAAAACTGCTTTTAATGCTATTTTTGATTTTTATTCCCAGTGCGATTTTTGCACAAGGAAAAGGCTCGATTTCGGGAATAATATTAGATGAAACAGGGCAAGCGCTTCAAGGAGCAACTGTCTCAATTAAAGGCGCAGGAAAAAGCACTGGCACAGATGCAAATGGAGAATATCGATTTTCAAATCTTGCCGGAGGAAATTACACAATTGTAGTTTCAAGTATTGGTTATAAAAAAACAGAAAAGAAAATCGTTCTTAAAGACGGAGAAAATTTAAAAGAGACTTTTTCTTTAGAAAGCGAATCTGAAAGTTTAAGCGAAGTCGTAATTACTGGAACTTCTGCACCGAGAACAAAATTAGAAACCAGCGTCGCGATTACTTCTATGGGAGCAAAAGCGATTGAAGAAAGAGCGCCGATAAGCACGGCGGCAATTCTACAGACGGTTCCTGGTTTCGTAGTAGAATCTTCAGGCGGTGAAGTTGGAAATAACTTGTTTGCGAGAGGAATTCCATCAGCGGGAGCTTATGAATATGTTCAGATTCAAGAAGACGGTTTGCCAGTTTTTGAAGATGGAGCTTTGCAGTTTGCCAATGCCGATGTCTTTTACAGACTAGACGAAACGGTTAAGAAAATGGAAGCGGTTCGCGGAGGTTCGGCGTCAATTTTTGCTTCGAATGCACCTGGTGGAATCATCAACTTTATTTCTAAAACGGGACAAAATGAATTTCAAGGAAGAGCAAAATTGTCTACAAGTGATTATGGTTTGTTCAGAGAGGATGTGAATTTAAGCGGTGCAATCGTGAAAGACAGATTGTTTTTTAACGTAGGAGGTTTTTACCGCGTTGACGATGGTATCAGAGATCCAGGCTTTAAAGCCAATAGAGGAGGTCAAGGAAAAGTAAATATTACTTACAAATTCAATAAAAATAACGAAGATGATTATGTAAGAATCAACTACAAAAGATTAGATGACAGAAATATTTTTTATCTGCCAATTCCATTGAAAAGCAATAATGGAAAAGTAGAAGGAATCTCAGGTTTTGATCCGAATTATGGAACTTTGACTTCTTCAAATTTTTCACATCTTTCTGTACCGCAATTGGGTGGTGGCACATTCAATGCCAATCTTGAAGACGGAGTTCATCCGGTAATTAATGCTTACGGAGGCGAATTCAGCAAGAAAATCACGAATAGAATTACGGTTAAGAATGCCACAAAATATACTGACATTGATTTGAATTATAATGCGATTTTTCCAAATGGAGGGCCTTGGTCTCAAGATGCTTATGCAACAGGAATTAGAGGACTTGCTGATGCTTCTGATTTGAGTTTCACATATGTTGATAACGGAACTCCTTTAAATGAAAATTCATTAATCATGAGAGCAGACCACTGGTTTATCCACAAAGACATGAAGAATTTAGCAAATAATTTTTCTGTAAACGTAGATTTAGATCCAGTGAAATTGACTCTAGGATATTATCATTCTAACTGGGAATCAAAACAATATTGGAACTGGAACACTTATCTAGTTGACGTGACAGATAACCCAAGACTTTTAAATGTTGTAAATACAGCAACTGGTATTTCACATACTTATAATGGCGTGGAGAGAATCACTTGGTTGGAAAGAGATGCAATGACAAAAGGAAAACTGAATGACTTTTATGCAGACGCTGAATTTAAAGCTACAGAAAAACTTACTTTCAATGCAGGTTTGAGATACGACAGCAATAAATACTCTGGTTATAGAGATCATGCAAACTTCAATTCTCAAAATTTAGGCGTATTGGCAAACAATACAGCTGACGACGAAGTGACGACAATTACTGGGAATCCATATACTTACTGGACTTATGATGTTGAGGAAGTTTCTTATACTGGAGCTATAAATTATGTTTTTGATAGTAATATGGCGGCTTACGGAAGGTACAGCCACGGTTTCAGATCGCCGATTGAAGAGTCATTTTATGACAATGCAGCAGATTTAAGCAAATTGAAAAATACATTTGTTGACCAATATGAATTGGGTTATAAATATTCAAACTCTTTCTTGAACGTAAATGCTAATTTTTTCCGAATGGAACTTGAAAATGTTGCCTTTACTGATATTTTAGGTAATGGTCAATCAGAGAACAAATTTGCTGATATTATCAATCACGGTTTAGAGGTTGAAGCGAATGCAAATTATGAAGCTTTCAAATTGGGTTTCAATTTTACTTTCCAAAGACCAGAATATAGACATTTCACAGGGACAAATGCTGACGGATCAACATTCGATTACAATGGGAATTCTGCAAGAAGAATCCCAAAATTCTTCTGTACATTAAGACCTGAAGTTGATATCACGAAACAAGTTTCAATCTATGCACAAATGACTTATTTTGATAAAAAATATACAAATCAAGACAACAAGCAGACTTTGCCAGCTTTTAAAGAAATTGGAGCAGGAATCAGTTACAAAGTGGACATGTTCAGATTTGCAGTCGACGGTTCAAACCTTTTCAATGCTATTGGCTTGACAGAAGGCGACCCAAGACAAACAACATCATCTGCTAGCGATGTATTTATGGCAAGGCCGATTTTAGGGCGTGCTTTCAGATTTTCAGTAGCGGTAAACTTTTAGAGTTTTGAGTTAGGTTGTTATTGCCAAATGCTGTTGTCCGACAGCATTTGGTTTTTATTATATTTATAAAAAATAAACTCTTAATGAAAAATCTAGGAATAAAAATATCACTTTATATCAACTATTTTGTATTCGCTATTTTGCTGAACAGCGTTGGGATTGTCATTTTAAAATCGCAGAAAAACTACGGAGTTGATGAAGTGCAAGCGAGTATTTTAGAAGCTTTTAAAGATATGCCAATTGCTATAGTTTCCTTTTTTATAGCTTCCTTTTTGCCAAGGATTGGCTATAAAAAAGCAATGCTGGCAGGTTTGGCTTTGGTGTCTTTTGCTTGTATCGCCATGTATTTCGGAAATTCTTTCGACACGGCAAAATTGCTTTTTGCAACTGTCGGCGTTTCGTTTGCCTTGATAAAAGTTTCAGTATATTCCTTGATCGGAACAGTTACTGAAAATCAAAAGCAGCACAATGCCTTAATGAGCAGTATCGAAGGTGTTTTCATGATTGGAATTGCGTTGGCTTATTTCCTTTTTCCTGCTTTCAATAACGAGAATAATCCTGATTCTTGGCTGAATGTGTATTGGTTTTTAGCCTTGCTTTCGATGCTTTCTTTTGCCTTTTTATTGTTTACGAAATTTGAAAAACAAGAAGAAATTCCTGGAGCTGATATTGCTGACGATTTTTCTCAAATGTTCAAGTTGATGGCAAGAATGCTGATAATTGTCTTTGTAATCAGTGCTTTTTTATTCGTAATGATTGAACAGGGAATCATGAGCTGGTTGCCTACATTTAATACAAAAGTGTTGCATTTGCCAGAAAATGTAAGCATAATGATGGCGAGCATCCTAGCTATTTCATTAGCAATTGGAAGAATCACGGCCGGAATTATTACGAAGAAAATAAATTGGATTTGGGTTTTAACCGGATGTATTGCAAGTGCGATGCTGATCGTAATTTTCGTGCTTCCAAAAACAGTCGGTTTAGAAGTTAAAGATATCAATTCGCTTGCAGATATTCCGTTGATCGGATTTGCATTTCCATTGGTAGGACTTTTCATTGCGCCGATTTATCCGCTTTTGAATTCTGTGGTTTTGAGCGCTTTGCCCAAAAAATTGCACAGCCCGATGACTGGATTGATTGTGGTTTTTTCTGCTTTGGGAGGAACTTTAGGATCTAGAACTATTGGCTATTTATTCAAAAATGAAGGTCCTGAAAATGCCTTTTATTTCACATTAATTCCGATGATTTTGTTGCTGATTTCCTTTTTTATATTAAAAAAATTAACTGCGAAAAATGAAATTTAAATTACACATACAAAATACTATTGAAAAATTGCTTGCCCAAGAAGACACGGACTGCGATAAAAAAATAACGATTGACGACCAAGGCCCGAAGAGTTTTCTTTTAGAAAATGTCGAAGGAGAGTCAGTTTTAATTGGAGGAACTTACCATCTTTCGAATTTGCTTCAGGAATTAGCGCTTTCAAAAAGAGAAAATTCTGAATTTGCAGAAATCAAGTTAAATGCGATAATTGAAAATCCTGTAGATCGAATTTCTCGAAAAATTAAAGATTTATATTGGGACGGACTCAAGCGCACGATTGATGAAAAAGGCTTGAAAAAAATTGTAGGCGATGAAAAGACAAATCATCACATTTCGATTTTATATGTTCCTTCAACTGATCAGATGGCGATTGATTATTTCTCTGAATTGCAAAAGAAAAATAATCATTTTGAAGTCCGAATTTTAGATGAAAATATTACGCCAGAATATGTTTTGTCGCTCAATGAAAATCCGGGAATTTTAGCTTTGGCTTTGCAAAAAGCTGGAGATGAAATTCAAGGGGTTCCTTTCGTAGTTCCTGGCGGAAGATTTAATGAAATGTATGGCTGGGATAGTTATTTCATCGCTTTGGGATTAATTACGGATGGAAAAATCCAGGAAGCAAAAGACATTGCCGAGAATTTTAAATACCAAATTGACCATTACGGAAAAATTTTAAATGCCAACAGAAGTTATTATTTGACCAGAACACAGCCTCCTTTATATACGTCGCTTATTATGGATATTGCTGAAAAAGACCAAGATGTAAATTGGATCGAAAGGCATTTGAAAACGGCAATTAAAGAATATGAAACGGTTTGGATGCAAGAAGGAAAACGCTTGACTTCTTCTGGATTGAACCGTTATAAGGCAGAAGGAATCGGAATTCCGTTTGAAGTGGAAACCGGACATTTTGATGATATTTTAGAAGAATATGCCTTGAAGCATAAAATTCCATTACGTGAATTTGAACATAAATATTTGAAAAGAGAAATTATCGATGCTGAACTCGATGCTTATTTTATTCAAGACAGAAGCATGCGCGAAAGCGGCCACGACACGACAAATCGCTTGGTAAATGTTTGCGCCGATTTGAATACAGTTGCCGTAAATTGCTTTCTTTATAAATATGAAACTGACATCGCTTTTTTAATTAAAAAATATTTTAACGGAAATTTCGAAGCCGATTCTAACACAGTGCATCACGCCGATTATTGGCAAAAACAATCTGATTTAAGGAAACAAAGAATCAATTCCCTTTGCTGGAATGAAGCAAAAAGTATTTATTTCGATTATAATTTCTTGAAAAAAGAACAGCACGAATTCGAAGCTGCGCCAACTTTCTTTCCGCTTTGGGCTAAAATTTCCTCTAAAGAACAAGCTGAAAAATTAGTAAAAGAAACATTGCCAAAATTCAAAATGAAAGGCGGAATTGCAGGAAGCACAAAAGAAATGATAGAAACAATTCTTCCAAATGCGCCGGTGAGACAGTGGGATTATCCGTTTGGCTGGGCGCCGCACCAAATTTTGCTTTGGCAAGGATTATTGAATTATGGTTATAATGATGAAGTGCAGGAAATGATTTACAGATGGCTGTGGCTGATTACTAGAAATGCCGTCGATTATAACGGAACCATTCCTGAGAAATTTGACTTAGAAATCAGCTCGCATAAAATCTTCGCAGAATATGGAAATGTAGGAACTGAATTCGACTACATCACCGAAGAAGGTTTTGGCTGGATGAACGCCGCTTATCAATATGGATTGAGCTTGCTGAATAGCGATTATCGAGAAAAATTAAATCTGCTGACAGATCCTGACGAAATGTTTGTGAATTAAATCGTATAAAAGTTTCTCTATTTCGCACATAGCTTTACCTTTGCAAGTCAGAATAAATTCTACAAAAATGAACAAGTACAGCAAAAGAAGGGAAGCACTTTTATACCATGCAAAACCATCTCCAGGAAAAATTGAAGTCGTGCCTACAAAGGCTTACGCTACGCAAAGAGATTTGTCTTTGGCTTATTCTCCAGGGGTTGCAGAGCCTTGCCTTGAAATTGTAAAAGATGTCAATAATGTTTATAAATATACGGCTAAAGGAAATCTGGTAGCTGTTATTTCAAACGGAACTGCGGTTTTAGGCTTGGGCGATATTGGTCCCGAAGCTTCAAAACCAGTTATGGAAGGGAAAGCCTTATTGTTCAAAATCTTTGCAGATATTGATGTTTTTGACATAGAAGTAGACACAAAAGACATTGAAAAATTCATTGAGACGGTAAAAAATATTTCGCCAACTTTTGGAGGAATCAATTTAGAAGATATCAAAGCGCCAGAATCTTTTGAAATTGAAAGAAGATTGGTCGAGGAATTGAATATTCCGGTGATGCACGATGATCAGCACGGAACTGCGATTATTTCGTCTGCGGCTTTATTGAATGCTTTGGAATTAGCAGGAAAGAAGATTGAAGATGTAAAAATCGTAGTTTCTGGAGCTGGTTCTGCGGCTTTGGCTTGTGCGAATTTATATGTTTTGTTAGGCGTAAATGTTGACAATATCATCATGTTTGACAAAGACGGAGTTCTTTCTGCTGACAGAACTGATTTGTCTGACTTACAAAGAAAATACTCAAAAGGTTTTAAAAATATTACTTTAGGGGAAGCGTTGGTTGGAGCCGATGTTTTCCTCGGACTTTCTGCAGGAAATATTCTTACTTCAGAAATGCTTTTGGGAATGGCAAACGATCCAATCGTTTTTGCTATGGCAAATCCAATTCCAGAGATTGATTATAATGTTGCTATTGAAACAAGAAAAGATATCATTATGGCGACTGGCCGTTCTGACCATCCTAACCAAGTGAATAACGTTCTTGGTTTTCCTTATATTTTCCGCGGTGCTTTAGATGTTCGCGCTACAAAAATCAACGAAGCGATGAAAATGGCGGCGGTAAGAGCTTTGGCGGCATTGGCAAAAGCGTCTGTTCCTGAACAGGTAAATATTGCTTATGGAGAAACAAAATTAATCTTCGGAAGAGATTATATCATTCCTAAGCCTTTTGATCCAAGATTGATTGCAGTTGTAGCTCCGGCAGTTGCAAAAGCGGCAATGGAATCGGGCGTAGCCTTGCATCCAATTCATGATTGGGATAAATATGAAGAAGAATTGTTAGAGCGCTTAGGTTCTGATAATAAGATGGTTAGACTTTTGGCAAACAGAGCTAAAACTGACCCAAAACGGGTTGTTTTTGCAGAAGCTGATCATTTGGACGTACTTAAAGCGGCTCAAATTGTTCTGGAAGAAAAAATCGGAATTCCAATTTTATTAGGAAATAAAGAAATCATCCAAGAGTTGAAAGAAGAGCTTGGTTTTGATGCGGATGTAGTAATTATCGATCCAAAAACTTCAGAAGAAGACGACAGAAGATTGCGTTATGCAAATGCTTTTTGGGAAGGAAGACGACGAAAAGGAACGAGTTTGCTGGATGCCCAAAAATGGATGCGCGAGAGAAATTATTTCGCAGCTATGATGGTTAATGAAGGCGAAGCAGATGCTTTAGTTACTGGTTATTCAAGAAGTTATCCTTCGGTTGTGAAGCCTATGATGCAATTGATTGACATGGCTCCGGGTGTTAGTAGAATTGCTACCACAAATATGATGATGACCAAAAGAGGTCCGATTTTCTTGTCTGATACGGCTATAAATCCAAACCCTTCGGCAGATGATTTGGCTAAAATTGCTTTGATGACGGCAAAAACTGTTCGTTTGTTCGGAATGGAACCTGTAATTGCAATGGTTTCATTTTCAAACTTTGGATCTTCACAAGATAAAAGTGCTCAAAAAGTGTCAGAAGCGGTAGCTTATCTGCATAAATATTATCCTGATTTGGTGGTTGATGGAGAAATCCAGGCCGATTTTGCTTTGAATCCGGATATGCTTCAGAAGAAATTTCCTTTTTCAAAATTAGCAGGAAAAAAAGTAAACACTATGATTTTCCCAAATCTAGAATCTGCAAATATCAATTATAAAATGCTTAAAGAATTGGATAAATCAGTTTCTATTGGGCCAATTATGATGGGAATGGATAAACCCGTTCACATTTTTCAGTTGGGCGCGAGTGTAGAAGAAATGGTCAATATGGCAGCAGTCGCGGTTGTTGACGCTCAAGAAAAAGAAAAAAAGCAGAAATCTATAAAAGTTAATTTTTAACCGATTTTTTTGTTGTTCGTCGATTAGTCGGTTTTCAATAAAACTTTTTCGTTACATTTGGGAATTATTTAACGATTGATGATAGCACATATACAAGGAAAATTGGTGGAAAAAAATCCGACCGAAGTAGTCATCGACTGCAATGGCGTGGGATATCAAGTCAATATTTCTCTACATACTTATTCTTTAATTCCTGATAAGGAAAGCATCAAGCTTTTTACTTATCTGCAAATTAAGGAAGATTCACATACATTATTTGGTTTTGCCGAGAAATCCGAAAGGGAAATTTTCAAAATGCTAATTTCCGTTTCGGGCATCGGTGCCAGCATTGCTCGAACAATGCTTTCTTCAATTGAACCAAAGCAAATTATCCAAGCAATTGCCGTTGGCGACGTTGTTACGATTCAATCTATAAAAGGAATCGGGGCAAAAACAGCACAGCGTGTAATCCTTGATTTAAAGGATAAAGTGTTAAAAGTGTATGATTTAGACGAAGTTTCCATTTTACAAGACAATACAAATAAAGACGAAGCGTTATCTGCTTTGGAAGTTCTTGGATTTAACAGAAAGTTGGCGGAAAAATCCGTAGAAAAAATCGTTAAAGAAAATCCAGAAGCAAGCATTGAAACCATTATCAAACAAGCCTTAAAAAACTTATAATACTTGAAAACAAACTATACTAAAGACATCGCAAATAACATTAAGATTAGCTTCTCGCTGATTTTGTTATTTTTTAGTGTAACACTACAAGCCCAAGAAGATGAAGAAGTTAAAGACAGCATTCCTGACGGTTATTCTGTCGGAAAAGTTGAACTTAATAATCCTCCAAGCATCCTTGAAGCCTACACTTATGATTCGGTTACTGATCGTTATATTTACACAAATACGGTTGGCGGATTCAATATCAATTACCCAATTATTCTTACTAGAGAAGAATATGACGAATTGATTTTGAGAGAATCGATGAGAGAGTATTTCAAGAAAAAATCAGATGCAATCGAAGGCAAAAAAGCAGGAAGCGAAGCTGACAAGAAAAACTTGCTGCCGAGATATTATGTGAATTCAAGCTTTTTCGAAACCATCTTTGGAGGAAATACAATTGATGTAAAGCCTACAGGTTCGGTTGAAATGGACTTGGGGGTAAGGCATACAAAACAAGACAATCCTTCATTGTCACCGCAAAATAGGACTACTACAACCTTTGATTTCGACCAAAGAATCAGCATGAGTCTTATGGGAAAAGTAGGTACGAGGCTGAATGTGAATGCAAATTATGATACAGAATCTACCTTTGATTTTCAGAATCTTATAAAATTAGAATACGCTCCGACGGAAGACGACATCATCCAAAAAATTGAAGTCGGAAATGTAAGTTTGCCTTTGAACAGCTCGTTAATTCGGGGCGCGCAAAGCCTTTTTGGTGTTAAAGCGCAGTTTCAATTTGGAAAAACAACAATTACTGGAGTTTTCTCTGAGCAAAAATCACAATCAAAAACAGTAACTGCTGAAGGTGGCGGCACGGTTCAAGAATATGAATTGTACGCATTAGATTATGATACTGACAGACACTTTTTCTTGTCGCAATATTTTAGAAACGAATACAACAATTCGCTTAGAAATTATCCTTTGATTGATAGCCGTGTTCAGATTACGAGAATTGAGGTTTGGGTAACAAATCGCCAGAACCGCGTGAGCAATACTGACAATAATATGAGAAATATTATTGCGCTGCAAGATTTAGGTGAGGCACGATTGACGAATTTGACAGATACTGAATTGGTGTCTATTAATCCTGTGCCTGCAGGTTTCTTCGTCGCTCAGCCGAATACGCCTCCAAAAAACTCGAATAACAAATTTGATCCGGGAAAAATAGGGTCTGCAGGATATATTTTGAATCCTGCGATTAGAGAAATTGCTACTTCAAATTCAGGATTTTCAAACATCGGATCTGCGCCGATCAATGAAGGAACAGATTATTCAAAACTTGAAAATGCTAGAAAACTATCTTCAAGCGAATATACTTTTCATCCGCAATTAGGATACATTTCCTTGTCGCAAAAACTTTCGAATGATGAGGTTTTAGCGGTAGCTTATCAATATACAATCGGTGGAGAAGTTTTTCAAGTAGGAGAATTCGGTACGGATGGAGTTGATGCGACACAAGTAAATTCAGGAATTCCGACGACACAAAGTTTGATATTAAAGATGCTGAAAAGTAACCTGACAAACGTTCAAAAACCAGTTTGGAACTTGATGATGAAAAACATCTATTCTATTCCTGGCGGTTCGCAGTTAGAGCAGGCTGATTTCAAGATGAATATCATGTATACAGATCCTTCGCCCTTGAATTATATCACGGCAGCTTCACCGGCGGCATCAAATCCGCTGCCTGCAAATATTGAACTGACGCCTCTTTTGAGAGTTTTCAATGTAGACAGGCTAAATTATACGAATGATCCGCAGCCAAACGGAGACGGTTTCTTCGATTTTATTCCGGGACTTACCGTTGACCAGCAAAACGGACGAATTATTTTTACAACAGTTGAGCCATTTGGAGAATATCTTTTCGATAAATTAAATACCACTGGTTCTGGAGCTGATTATGATGTTGCGACAACTTATAACGGAAATCAAGCGAAATATGTTTACAGAAGCATGTACCGCGATACCCAAGCAAAAGCACTTCAAGAAAGTGATAAAAATAAATTTCAATTAAAAGGTAAATTCAAATCGACAGGTGGCGACGGAATCGCAATTGGTGCTTTCAATGTTCCCCAGGGTTCTGTAACAGTAACCGCTGGTGGAAGATTATTGCAAGAAGGAAGCGATTATACGGTGAATTATCAATTAGGAAGAGTCCAAATTTTAGATCCTTCGCTTAAAGCTTCCGGAACTCCGATTGAAATTTCTCTTGAAAATAATGCTGTATTCGGACAGCAGACGAGAAGATTTTTTGGTGTAAATGTGGAGCACAAATTCAGCGATAAGTTTCTTGTAGGTGCTACTTTCTTGAAGATGACAGAAAGACCATTTACTCAAAAGTCAAATTATGGACAAGAATCAGTGAACAACTCTATTTTTGGATTGAACACTAATTTTGCGACAGAAGTTCCTTTCTTGACACGTTTGGTAAACAAGCTTCCAAATATTGATACTGACGTTCCTTCTAATATTTCCTTCAGAGGTGAAATTGCTTATCTAAAACCAGATACCCCAAAAGCAGACCAGTTTGAGGGCGAATCTACTATTTATGTGGATGATTTTGAAGGTTCTCAAACAACTATTGACATGCGTTCGCCCTATGCTTGGAGCCTTTCGAGTGTTCCGGCAAATGATGCAGAAAGTGATTACCAGCCGTTTGGAGCGCTTTCAAATACGATAGAATATGGTTACAAAAGGTCAAAATTAGCTTGGTATTCTATTGACCAGACTTTCTTTGCAGACAGGCCTACAGGAATAACGAGAGATGATCTTAAGCTATATAGCGCTAGAAGAGTTTACAGCCGAGAGCTTTATCCTGTAACGGATATTGCGGCTGGACAGCAAACTATCATTAATACTTTAGATTTGTCTTATTTCCCGCAAGAAAGAGGACCTTACAACTTTAATCCGCTTGCGGCTAGCACGAATACTTTTACGCCAGCACAAGCACGTGAGAATTTTGGAGGTATCATGAGGCCTATAAATTCTACTAATTTTGAACAAGCGAATGTTGAATATATCCAGTTTTGGGTTCTCGATCCTTATATTCAAGAACAAGATGGTTATGTAAATGCTACAAATACGGGTAAGATATATTTCAACTTAGGAGAGATTTCTGAAGATGTCTTGAAAGACGGCAGAAAGCAATATGAGAACGGGCTTCCGGGTGCAGGTTCGACACAGCCAACTTTGGAAACTATCTGGGGTAAAATTCCAATTTCTCAATCTTTAATTTACGCTTTTGATGTTGAAACTGCCAATAGATCTTTTCAAGATGTTGGTTTTGACGGATTGAATGATGCAGAAGAAGCAGCTAAATTTCCAGCTTTTGCTTCACAGCCCGATCCAGCAGCAGATAATTATCAGTACTTTTTATCAGCAACAGGAAATGTTGTACAGCGTTATAAAAACTATAATGGTCTTCAAGGAAATTCGCCTGTTGAAGTAAGCAATACAAATCGCGGTTCTACAACTTTGCCTGATACAGAAGATATCAACAGAGATAATACGATGAATGAAATCAATGCTTATTATGAATATAGCATTGAAATGAAGCCAAATATGGAAGTAGGCTCGCATCCTTATATTACAGATGTTAGAAGAACAAATGACGCTGAAGTTTCTGGCGGAGGTACAACATCTGCAAAATGGATCCAGTTCAAAATACCAGTTGCAAATCCTGAAAATACTATCGGAACGATTTCAGATTTCAGATCGATTCGTTTCATGAGAATGTTCTTGACAGGTTTCTCTGAAGATATTACGCTGCGTTTTGGAGCTTTAGATTTAGTAAGAGGAGAATGGAGAAGATATGAAAAATCATTAGACCCGATCGAGCAAAATGACGCAGATAATAATAATGACGATACTGCTTTAGATGTCTTGGCTGTAAATATCCAAGAAAACGGAAACAGAACGCCAATTAATTATGTTACGCCTCCTGGAGTAACAAGAGAGCAATTGTATAACAGCAATACGATTATCAATCAAAATGAGCAGTCACTTTCATTACGCGTAAGATCAAAAAATCCTTCAAGCGTAGGAGCTGGAGGCTTGGAAGTAAGAGATTCGAGAGCAGTTTTCAAAAATGTTAGTGTTGACATGCGCCAGTTCAAAAAAATTAAAATGTTTTTGCATGCTGAGGCTTTGCCAAATGATAATTTAGGAAACGATGAAATGGTTGCGTTTATCCGTTTTGGTAATGACTTTACGCAGAATTTCTACCAAGTGGAAATTCCTTTGAAGCCAACATCTTTGATGAACCCAAGAGCTACTCCTGAAGAAGTTTGGCCAGAAGCAAATGAAATTGATTTGCCATTAGCTTTATTGACACAGCTTAAAATTCTTGCGATGAGTCCTGGAAATTCTTTAGTTGAGGATGAATTGGGAATTAGATATGCAAATGATTTTGAACTGGATGGTTCTTTGGCAGGAAGAGCAAATGCAGTAAGAATAGGTATTAAAGGAAATCCAAATTTTGGATTGGTAAGAACATTGATGTTAGGGCTTAAAAACGGAAGCGGTGCTCCTGTTCGAGGTGAAGTTTGGTTCAATGAACTTCGTCTTGCTGAAATGGACAATAAAGGAGGAATGGCTGCGGTGGCAAGTTTTGACGCACAGCTGGCTGATTTCGCTACGATTTCTGCAACAGGAAGAATGAGCACGCAAGGATTTGGTTCTTTAGAGCAAGGTCCGAATGAGAGAAGCAGGGAAGATATCCAGCAGTATGATATTGTTACAAATATGAATTTAGGGAAATTGCTGCCTAAAAAATGGGGCGTAAATCTTCCTTTCAATTACGGAATCGGAGAAGAAACAATTACGCCAGAATATGATCCGTTCAATCAAGATATTAAATTAGACCAGTTGCTTGACGTGACTCAAGATGCTGCTGAAAAAGACAATATTAAAAACAGAGCGATTGATTATACGAAGCGAAAAAGTATCAACTTTATTGGCGTGAAAAAAGAAAGAGGAGCAGATCAAAAATCGCATGTTTATGATCCAGAAAACTTGACGCTTTCTTACTCTTACAATGAAATGAAGCACCACGATTATGAAATCGAAAGCCTTTTAGACCAGCAACAAAGAACTTCTGTAGACTATAATTACTCTTTCCAACCAAAATCGGTAGAGCCGTTTAAGAAAACGAAATTCATGAAGAAAAGCCAATATTGGAAATTGTTGAGTGATTTTAACTTCAACTATTTGCCAACGACAATTTCTTTCAGTTCTAATATTGTGAGACAATATAACAGGCAGTCTTACAGAGATGTGGATATTCAAGGAATTGGACTGACACCTTTGTATAGAAGAAATTATATGTTCAATTACCAGTATGGTTTCAATTATAATTTGACTCGCGCGCTGAAAATAAATTATACCGCTTCTACAAATAATATCGTTAGAAATTATTTAGATGAAAACGGCGTTCCGTTGGAAGATTTCACGATCTGGGATGACTATTTCAATATTGGTGAAGCAAATCAGCACATTCAGCAATTGGTTGTGAATTATGACCTTCCGTTGAATAAAATTCCGGCTTTAGCATTTGTGAAATCAACGTATTCTTATACAGGAGATTACAGCTGGCAGCGTTCGACAGATGCTTTATCTGAAATTCAAACTGACGAAGGTGTTTTTAGCCTTGGAAATACAATCCAAAATGCAGGTTCGCATCGTTTGAATACTGCGTTGAACATGGATGTTTTCTATAAGTATATCGGATTGACTAAAAAACCAAAAGCACCGAAAAAACCGGCTAACCAAGCGCCTCCAAAACCAGGAGAGAAAATTACAAGCCAAAATAAAGCGCAAGCTAAAGAAAGCAATATATTTTTGGATGGATTGATAGGAGTTTTGACAAGCGTTAAAAATATCCAGATAAATTATACTCAGAATGAAGGAACAGTATTGCCAGGTTTTACGCCAGGTGTAGGTTTCTTAGGAACTACTAAACCGTCTCTTGGATTCGTTTTAGGAAGTCAGTCTGACATAAGATATGAAGCTGCGAAAAACGGTTGGTTGACAAATTATGAAGAATTCAACCAGAACTTTACGCAGGTTACGACTAAAACGTTGAACATGACGGCAAATGTCGATTTGTTCCCTGATTTTAAAATTGACTTGACGGCTGACCGCTCTTATACTGAAAATTTCTCTGAACAATATGATGTTATAAACGGGCAATACAATTCAAGATCGCCTTATAACTATGGAAATTTCTCTATCTCAACCGTAATGATCGGAACTGCATTTAGCAAAAGCGATGAGATTTCTTCTGCCGCATTTGATGATTTCAGAGAAAACAGATTGGTTGTAGCAGAAAGATTGGCAAAAGGGTATTACGGAAATAGTGATTTCCCAAGAAGTGCCGACGGTTATCCTGTTGGTTTTGGAAAAAGCAGTCAGTCCGTATTATTGCCTTCGTTCTTGGCGGCATATACGGGTGGCGACGCCGGAGGAATTTCTTTGGGAGCTTTCAGAAACATTCCGATTCCAAACTGGACAATCAAATATAACGGATTGATGCGCTACAAATATTTCAAAGACAGATTCAAGCGTTTTTCTTTGCAACATGGATATAGAGCTTCCTATACTGTAAATTCTTTCCGTTCGAATTTTGAATATGATAAAAATTCAGATGCAAAAGATGCTAGCGGCAACTTCTTGAGCGAGACAATTATTTCAAATATCAACCTTGTTGAGCAGTTCAATCCGTTGATTCGTGTCGATTTTGAGATGAAAAACTCTTTCAAAGTTTTAGCAGAGATGAAAAAAGACAGAACTTTATCGATGAGTTTTGACAACAATTTGCTGACTGAAGTAAAAGGGCTGGAGTATATTGTTGGTCTTGGATACCGTTTCAAAGATGTGGTGATCACATCAAGATTGGCAGACAATCCGACAAATACAATTCGAAGCGATATCAATATCAAAGCAGATTTGTCGTTGAGAAATTCAAGTACGATTGTAAGATATTTAGATTATGACAACAATCAGCTTGCAGGCGGACAAAGCATCTGGTCAGTGAAATTGACCGCAGATTATGCTTTCAGCAAAAACTTGACAGCGATTTTCTATTATGACCATTCGTTCTCAAAAGCATTGATTTCGACTGCTTTCCCATTGACAAATATCCGTTCAGGATTCACGTTGCGATATAACTTTGGAAATTAATCAGCGAAACATTTTATAAATATATAAGTTAATAATACATTTGCCGAAAACAACTAAACAAATGAACATACCAGCAAATTTAAAGTACACAAAAGACCACGAATGGATTAGCCTTGAAGGCGATGTTGCAACGGTGGGAATTACTGATTTCGCGCAAAAAGAATTAGGCGATATCGTTTATGTAGAAGTAGAAACGCTTGACCAAACTTTAGACAAAGATGAAGTTTTTGGAACAGTAGAAGCTGTAAAAACGGTTTCTGATTTGTTTTTGCCACTTGCCGGAGAAATCATTGAATTCAATGAGTCGCTTGAAACGGCTCCTGAAAAAGTGAATTCTGATCCTTACGGAGAAGGTTGGATGGTAAAAGTAAAAGTTTCAGACGTTTCTGAATTCGAAAATTTATTAGATAGCGAAGCATATAAAAATCTGATTGGAGCTTAAAAAAACAAATAAGTATTTGGCACTGGCACTGTTTTGGACAGCTGTTGTAACTGTAGCGTGCCTAGCTAGTATTTCTGATGTCCCAGATGTAGATCTTGGAGTAGAAAATGCAGACAAATTGGTGCATTTTACTTTTTATGCGGTTTTTGCGGTGCTTTGGTTTTCTTATCTGAAAATGTTTGTAACGAATCACAAGAAGCTTTATATCTTGGTTTTTAGTTTTTCAGTTTCATTCGGAATTATCATAGAAATCTGCCAGTCACTATTTACTGAAACCAGGCAGGCCGACGTTGTCGATGCAGTTGCAAATACTTTGGGAACTCTTTTGGGGTTGTTGCTATTGAAGTTTTACAATAATAGATTTAAAAAATAATCGGAAAATTATCCCGCATCAGCGGGATTTTTTTATTTTTATCCCATGGATATCAAACAATACTTAGATTCGACTTATCTCAAGACGCCAGAACAGGCAGGAATCAGCGATGCAGAAAATGAAACGATTGTCAAAAGTTTTATAAAAGAAGCGATTGAAGAGAATTTCAAGCTCATCATGATTCGTCCGAATATGGTGAAAATCGCGAGAGAAATGATCGACAAGTCAAATTCAAAAGTTTTGATCGGAACCGTAATTGGATTTCCAGAAGGAACACATTCCTTAGAAAGTAAATTAGAAGAAGCTAAAATTGCAATTGCAGATGGCGCTGATGATTTAGATTTCGTATGTAATTACGAAGCTTTTAAAAACGGAGAAATCGATTTGGTCAAAGAAGAAGTTTTGAAAGGAACACAACTCGGACTTTCTTTTCATAAAACGGTAAAATGGATTATTGAAGCTGCGGCTTTGAATAACCAGCAAATCATGCAACTTTCGTGTTTGATTAAAAATTGCATCATCACAAATTTCTCTGAAGAGAATTTCAATTCCGTTTTTGTAAAATCATCTACAGGATTTTATAAAACAGAAAATAATCTTCCGAATGGCGCTACAATTGATAATATTATAATGATGCTTGAAAATGCTTCGCCATTGCCAATCAAAGCTGCAGGTGGCGTGAGAACTTTGGAAGAAGCGGAAGAAATGATTCGTTTAGGGGTGAAAAGAATCGGAACTTCTTCGGCAAAAGCAATCGTATCTGGAAAATCTTCAGATAGCAATTATTAAACAAAAAACAATTTCCAAAAATAGATGAAAAAAGGAATTACTATTTTATTATTGCTGTTGAGCAGCGCTTATTTGCAGGCACAAAATGCTCAAGAAAGAGAGCAATTTCCTGTTTTCCCTAATTGTGAAGGCCAGCAATCAAAACCTTTGGAGACTTGTTTTTATAACCAGCTTCAAGATTTTGTTTATACAAATTTTAAAGTTCCTCAAGAGACAGAAGCTAAAAATTTTGCCGGAAATATTATCGTGCTTTTTGAAGTAGATACCGTTGGGAATTTTAAAATTTTATATGTTGACGCCGCAGATAATGCTTTGAAAGAAGAAGCGAAAAATGTATTTGCAAAACTTCCTAAAGTGAAACCGGCGACTTACAATGGAAATCCGTCGTATGCAAAATATACGATTAGAATAGCAATTCCGTTGCAAAAACCTGCAGAAATTACGCTAGAGAAAAAAGAAGAAAAAATAAATTCTTTTGACAGAGACAAAAGCAAAGAATTGACAGAATTGGACAGTATTGTTTACAAGAAATTCGATAATCCGCAATTGACAAGCACGCTGAATATTCCGCTTTCGCATAGTTATTATGCGCAATTTGACCGCGCGATTAATCAAGTCGGAGCGAATAATCATACGGCTTCAAAACCTTTTACTTACGCAGAAGTCAATAAATATTATGACTTGAACGAAGCCAACCGAAGAATTATGAAAAATAAGCAAGGTTGGTGGGGAAGAAAATTATGGAATGAAAGCTTAGTTCAGATTCAAGGTGAAGGATATTGGTTTACCATGAATCCGATATTGGATTTGCGAATAGGGAAAAGTGATCCGAGCAAATCAAGCTACACTTATCAAAATACAAGAGGTTTGCAGATTCAAGGCGCAATTGGCGAACAGCTTAGTTTTACTACCACAATTTATGAAAGCCAAGGACGTTTTGCAGATTATTTTAATAATTATGCAAGATCAATAAAGCCTTCGGGAGGAAATCCTGCAATAATTCCAGGAATCGGAATTGCTAAGAAATTTGGCGATGACTCGTTCGATTTTCCTCTGGCGGAAGCAAATTTGACCTACACGCCAAGCCGATTTTTCAACTTGCAATTAGGTTATGGAAAGAATTTTCTAGGCGAAGGATATCGTTCGCTTCTTCAAGGCGATGGCACGAGTCCTTATCCTTATTTTAAAATCAACACGACTTTTTGGAAGATAAAATATACGAATACTTATATGTGGCTGAAAGATGTTCGGGAAACCGCGACACTTGACAATACCTATTCTAAGAAATTTATGGCAAATCACTATTTGAGCTGGAATGCTACAAATCGATTGAATATTGGTTTTTTTGAATCAGTAGTTTGGTCAGATTCGAATAATAGGGGTTTTGATGCAAGTTTTATAAATCCGATTATTTTTTATCGTTCAGTAGAATTCGGATCGTCTTCAAAAAGCGGTAATGCACTTTTGGGACTTACTTCAAAATACAAATGGAGCAACCAAGTTCAGTTTTACGGACAGTTTTTGCTTGATGAATTTTCATTGGGAGATATGAAGGCTGGAGAAAAAAGTTGGAAAAATAAATTCGGCTATCAAATAGGAGCTAAATATTTTGATGCTTTTAAAATCGACAATCTTTTATTGCAATTGGAATACAATCACGTGCGCCCTTATGTATATGCGCACAGCGATCCTTTGACGAATTATGGACATAATAACCAAAGCATGGGTCACCAATGGGGCGGAAATTTCCAAGAATTTATTGCAATTGCCAGATATTTCAAAGGAAGATGGTTTGCAGATGCCAAATTAACTTACGGAAAACGCGGGTTGGATTTCGATAATGATGATATTCTTAATAATTATGGTTCGAATATCTACAAAGATTACGACAACAGGCCTTTCGATAAAGGCGTAACCGTTGGTCAAGGAAATAAAACAACGATAATGATTGCTGATTTGCAAGGCGGTTATTTAATAAATCCGGCGACAAATTTGAAACTTTTCGGGAGTTTGATTTATAGAAATTTTGATCCGACGATGAACAATGCTATTGATTTTAAAGAAAATACAACCTGGTTTTCTGTCGGAATTAGAGCTGATATTTCTAACTGGTATTACGATTATTAGTAAATTGAAATCTCCTGAAAAGCAAGAAATGACTTGGATGTAGAAATAATCGTTCTAAATTTTGTCATTTTTTGCTTTTCATGGTTTTTTGTGAGTACTTTTTTGTGATTTTAATGAGTAAGGAGTATCTTTGCGCAAGATTTCAAAATCCAAATGAAAGCAGCATTGAGCACTACAGCAAACAACTTTTCCTTAAAATCAATCTACGTAGATTTCAGAGAAATCACAAAGGCAAGACTAGCGATAAGCGTTGTTTTTTCTTCAGTTGCTGGCTATTTGCTTGGTTTTGATGACAGCAATCCATTTTCTTGGAACATTTTAATTATGCTTTTTATCGGAGGTTATTGTATGGTTGGAGCTTCAAATGCTTTCAATCAAATCATTGAAAAAGACCTTGACGTTTTAATGGACAGAACTAAAAACCGTCCAGTTCCGGCAGGAAGAATGTCGGTAAATACGGCATTTGTTATTGCATGTTTATTGACAGTTGTTGGTTTAGCCATACTTTATAGCATCAATCCAAAAACAGCAATGTTTGGCGCGATTTCCATCTTTTTATATACTAGTATTTATACGCCTTTAAAAACAAAAACGCCTTTGTCGGTTTTTGTCGGAGCATTTCCAGGAGCAATTCCTTTTATGCTTGGATGGGTTGCGGCAACAAATGAATTCGGTATTGAAGCAGGAACTTTGTTCTTGATTCAGTTTTTCTGGCAATTTCCGCACTTTTGGGCAATCGGATGGTTTTTATTTGACGATTATAAAAAAGCAGGATTCTTCATGCTTCCTACAGGAAAAAAAGACAAATCAACGGCAACACAAATTATTTTGTATACAATTTGGTTGATTGTAGCTTCATTGCTTCCGTCTTTAGGTTACACAGGAAGGTTGTTTATTACGCCTTATGCTGCAGTTGCCGTATTTTTATTAGGGATCTGGATGCTTGTTTACGCATTTAAATTATACAATTCAAGAGAAGCAAAGGCGGCCAGAACATTGATGCTTGTCAGTGTTTCTTATATTACCTTGCTTCAAATTATTTACATAGCAGATAAATTTTTACGATAATTATGGCAATGACAATTCAAGAACATAAGGAGAGAAGCGCAAGATCATATAAGTTGCTTTTGTGGTTTGCCATGATCAGCATGACGATGATGTTTGCAGGACTTACAAGTGCTTATGTAGTTAGTAAATCAAGAACTGACTGGATGAAAGATTTTCAAATGCCTGTTGCTTTTTTTATAAGCACGGCTTTGATTCTTGTTTGCAGTCTTACATTCTTATTGGCTAAAAAAGCAATTAAAAAAGACGATAGAAATACTACAACCCTGATGCTTTTTACTACTTTAGTAGCTGGCGCAGGATTTGTTTATTTCCAGCTCGACGGATTTCATTCGCTGGCTGAAAGTGGCGCATTTCCGGTTGGAGGAGCGGGTTCAATTACGATTTCTTTCCTTTATATTATAGTGCTTGCGCACCTTGCGCACCTTGCGGGAGGGATTATTTCGCTTTTAATCATAATTTATAATCATTTTAAACAAAAATACAATTCAGGTCAAACCCTTGGTATAGAGCTTGGTGCGATGTACTGGCACTTTTTGGATTTTCTCTGGCTGTATTTGTTTTTGTTTTTATATTTCTTTAAATAAGAAAAAAACGTAAATTTGAAAACTTTTTAACTAATAACTTTTATGGGAGCGACTGTTACTACTGCAAATAGTGAAGCTAAAACTTGGGGAGGCGGCAATGAGCCGATGGGTGCTAATTATGGTAAATTGATGATGTGGTTTTTTATCATGTCTGATGCCTTAACCTTCTCTGGATTTCTAGCGGCTTACGGTTTTTCAAGATATAAATTTGTTGAAACTTGGCCTTTGGCTGATGAAGTTTTCAACCACTTTCCATTTATGCATGGTGTTGAAGCGCCGATGTATTATGTTGCCTTGATGACATTTATTTTGATCTTTTCATCAGTAACAATGGTTTTGGCTGTAGATGCTGGTCATCACATGAAAAAACAAAAAGTAGCAGTTTATATGTTTCTTACCATTATTGGTGGTGGAATTTTCTTAGGTTCTCAAGCTTGGGAATGGAAAAATTTTATCAAAGGAGAATATGGCGCTGTTGAAACAAAAGGAGGAAGCATTCTTCAATTTGTGAATACAAAAGGTGAAAGAGTGGCGCTTGCTGACTTCGCTGCTAATATTCCTGTGGAAAGAGAGCAGTTGGAAAGAAGCAAAGCGACTTGGTTCATAAGCGAAAGTTCATTGCCGACTTATTCTGTTGAGCAAATTGTTGAAGGTTTTAAAGCAAATCCTGATCTTTTAGTGAGAACAGAAACTATCTTTCACGATAATGAGATTACGAAAAAAGATGCAAAATTAGATAAAGCACTAAATAAAAATAAGCATAAAACGGTTTTGACAAGAGAAGCTTCTCTAGAAAGACTTAAAGAAGTACATTATGTTGTGGAAGGTGCCAACTTGGTAAGAAATGAATATGGCCAAAAATTATTCGCTAATTTCTTTTTCTTCATTACAGGTTTCCACGGTTTCCACGTATTTTCAGGAGTTCTTATCAATATCCTAATTTTTCTCAACGTAGTTCTTGGAACTTACGAAAAAAGAAAAAATTATGAAATGGTTGAGAAAGTTGGTCTTTACTGGCACTTTGTCGATTTAGTTTGGGTATTTGTATTTACATTCTTCTATTTAGTTTAATTTTAGAAATCATTATATTATGGCACACGAGCACGTTTCTAATACAAAAAGAATTTGGATGGTTTTCGGAATTTTATCCGCAGTAACCATTATTGAGGTAATTTTCGGTATTTTCAAGCCGGCAATGTTGCACGACACTTTATTGTTTCAAATGAACCTATTGAACTGGTTGTTTATCGGTTTGACAATTTATAAAGCATACTATATCGTTTGGGCATTTATGCACCTTGAAGGCGAAAAAAGCAATCTTAGATGGAGCATTGTAGCTCCGGTAGTTTTTCTAATTATCTATTTAGTGTTCATCTTACTAGTTGAAGGTAATTATATTTTTGATGTGTTCAAGAGTTCTCAGATAAAATGGAATTTTTAACAGCATATTAAATCACAAAAAAAGACGGTATTACACCGTCTTTTTTTATTTTTGCACTGGATTAATTCCGCATCAAAATGAAAAAATATCTTGTTCTCTTTTCGCTGTTTATATTGCCGATTGTTGCTTATCTTTTCTTTGCTTCCGGCGTCAATAGTTTTGCCAAACTTCCAACGATTACTCCAAAAATTCCTGAAATATCTCAATGGACGAATTCAGAAGGAAAACCTGTTTCACTTAAAAATAAAATCACAATTTTAGGTTTTACAGGAAATGAAATTATTTCCAACGAAGGAAACTACTTTAATCTCAATCAAAAGATTTACAATAAATATAAAGACTTTAAAGATTTTCAATTCATAATGGTTGCCCCAAAAGGTTCAGAAGTTCAAGTTAAAGAATTGCTTGAAAAATTGAAACCTCTGGCAAATGACCAAGACATGAAAAAGTGGAATTTTGTTTTTGCTCCTTCAGAAGAAATAGCTAATTATTATTCGAAGCTCAATCTTGTTGGTCAATTGGATAAAGATTTCGGAACTCCAAATGTTTTTATTGTCGATAAAGATTTGAATTTACGCGGAAGAAAAGGTAAAAATATAAAAGGAGAAGACGAATATAAAGAAGGTTACAATACTATTTCTGCGGCCGACCTTCACAATGAAATGGGTGACGATGTGAAAATCATACTTTATGAATATCGCGCGGCGCTTAAAAAGAATAACAAATACAAAAGAGAAATATAATTTCTTCATAAGATGAAAAACAAATCTTACATCGGAATTTCTTTTATAATTCTAGTTTTCGGAATCTATGCTATTCCAAAAATAATCGATAGGTTTCAAAATGGCGATGTCGTAAAACAAGATCGTTTGAATTCTGGAATCACTTCAGAAAAAGAACCGCACGTCAATTTGACGACAATCGGTAAAGCGCCAAAATTCAGCCTTACGGATCAAAACGGAAAAACAGTCACAAATGAAGATTATGCCGGAAAAGTATATGTGGTAGAATTTTTCTTTTCTACTTGTCCTTCGATCTGTCCGATCATGAATGAAAATATGTTGTTGATCGAAAAGGAATTCGGAACGCATAAAAACTTCGGAATTGCTTCTTTTACTATCAATCCAGAATATGATACGCCAGAAGTTTTAAAAAATCACGCTAAGCAATTAGGAGTAACTTCTCCGAATTGGCATTTTTTGACTGGAGATCAAAAGTATATTTATGAGCTTGCAAACAAAGGTTTTAATATTTATGCAGGAGAAAGTAAAAAAGACGGCGATGCTGGTTTTGAACATTCTGGATATTTTGCTTTGGTGGATAAAAAAGGAAATATTAGAAGCAGAAAAGACAAATCAGGAAACCCAATTATCTTTTATACAGGCTTGAATTATGACGATAAAGAAGGTTTTAAAGACAATCTGGAAGGCAAGTACAAGCCCGGGATTTTTGCAATCAAAGAGGATATTTCAATTTTATTAGAAGAATAATCAGAATGGAAAATAATTTAAACGCTGTTGAGCTAAAATATAGAAAGTGGATTATTGTTTTGTCAATAGTAATTCCGGTCGCTGTGGCAATTCTTTTTGGTGTCAAGTTGAAAGATTTTGGCTATGATGTAAAACCTTTGTCATTTCTTCCTCCAATTTATGCCACAATAAACGGAATCACAGCAGTGCTTTTGGTTACTGCGGTTTGGGCTGTGAAAAACGGAAAGTTAAAGCTTCACGAAAATTTAATGAAATGTGCGATTGGATGTTCCGTTGCTTTTTTGGTAATGTACGTTGCTTATCACATGACGGCAGACAGCACGCCTTTTGGCGGTGAAGGAATTATTAAATATGTGTATTTCTTTATTTTGCTGACCCACATTTTACTTTCGATTATTATCATTCCTTTTGTTTTGATAACGTATGTCAGAGCTTTGGCCCAACGTTTTGACAAACATAGAAAATTGGCTAGAATCACTTATCCGATGTGGCTTTATGTTGCTGTAACTGGCGTAATTGTTTACCTAATGATCTCTCCTTATTATGTACATTAAAAAGGGCAATAGGCAGAAGGCAATAGGTAAAAGTCTAGAAGTGGGTAGAAATATATCGACATCTCTTGGCTCTTGGCTCTTGGCTCTTGGCTTTCTTTTCTTTTCAATAAATACAAACGCACAATGTGCTATGTGCCGTGCTGCTTTAGAAACAGAAGAAGGCGGTGTAAAAGGCGAAGCTGTCAACGACGGAATCCTTTACCTGATGGTAATTCCTTATCTTTTAGTTGGCATTTTAGGCTTTGCGATTTACAGAATGTATTTCAAGAAAAAGAAAGCGCAATAATTATTTCAGTCCGTCGATGCTGACGTCAACTTTTCCGTTTATTCCAATAAAAGCGATAATGGCTTTGTTGGTCAATTGTATTTTCTTGAACTGAATATCCTCAATTGTTCCATTTACAAAAACACCTGGCATCGGAGAAAAATTCTTCATGTAGCTCATCATGTTTTTCTTTCCTTCATCTAAATTTGGCTGGATGGAATAACGGCAGGCTTCCTGCATTTTTCTTAAAACCAATCCCGAAGCGAGCCAGTTTGCGGTTTTAATGAGTCTGCTTTTTGTATCTAAGACATAATCTAATTGATCGAAATAGATTTCCTTCGTAGCTTCATTATATTGAGGAAATCCAGAAAGATAAATCGTTCCGTTAAGGCTTCCTAATAAGTCTAGGGCAATAATCATCTTGTTGTTTTTCTGCCAAATAGCTACATTTTGAACCTTTACTTTTTTGCTTCCTGAACCAAATTCTTGTCCTTGGAAATTCTTAGTCATAATTTTTGAAGCATCTTGATAAGTGGAAACAGCAGCGATATTTGCGGTCACTTTTTCAGGCATTTTATTTACAGGTTTCAAGGCGATTTTATCTTTGTCGAATTTGTTCTGCGGTTGGTGCCCGACAACGGTTTCCATGTTGCATTTTAGTCCCATTTCAAGGCTGATTTGGTTTTTTTGAAGTTTTGCTTCTGTAGAATAAAGCTCAATAGGAACAATTCGCAACCAAGAATCATAAGTTTCGCTCATTTGAAAAGGCGTGCAGATTTTCTCAATGGCATCTATGACATTCGGCTTGAAATCCATCGATTTTTTAATAGATTCATCCAAAGTATTTTCGATTTTAGATTTGAAAAGACGAACTGCAGGATTTATCAAATAAGTAATCATCACTTCTTTTCCAGCAATTTTAATCGTCGGACTTTCGTTCCATTCCAATGATTTTATAGCTGTATTGGTTTTCATTTTCCAATTTGTAAGTCCGACATCGCTCAACAAAGTCAGCACGCCATTCATGTTTATTTCACGAGTGTCATAAAGTTTTATGCCTAACTTATTGATTCCATATCTGTAATTTACCGTGATTTTCAAAGGAAGAACAGTTTTGATTTTACCGTTTTCTTCCGATATTTTTATCGGAGCCAATTTCCAAACCTTCATCTGGATGTCGTCATCTTCAATATCTTTATCTTCGTAAATCACTCCGTTTAGATATTTATTGGTTTGATTCTCAATATCCTGAAGCTTTATTTTTATCGGAAGACTGATAAAAGAAGTTGTGTTTTCATAAACCAATGGCGAGGCATCATCTGGTTCAGGTTTCAAAGCGGCAATCTGATTTGTAGTAGAACAGCCAGCCAGCAAAAGCAAGAAAATTGAAGAGATGAAAACAGCAAGTTTATTCATGAGATTTGACGATTTAATTTCGGAGTAAATGTAATTTTATTTTTAATATCTTTAGAAAAAAATCTGTTGTAACGATTTACAGTTTTGTGCGTCTAATCTTTTATTAACTCGCTAAAAAAACTAAATTTGTAATATCGTTAATTGCATTTTTTTGTACGTAATTATATATGAAAATAAAAATAGTAAGTAGACTAATATTGATTTTGGTCTTTTTTGCAAGCATTGCCACACATGCCCAAGTCAAAAAGTGGACATTGGAAGAATGCGTCAGATATGCTTTGGATAATAATATTTCAATCAAGCAATCTGAACTTGACCTAAAAACTTCTGATGTTGACAAGTTGGAAGCCATTGGTAATTTTTTGCCTTCTTTATCAGGAACTAGCAGTTATAGCATAAATACAGGAGCCAACATTAACCCGGCGACTAACCAATTCAATAACGAAACATTTAAGTCTTTTTCTGCAAATGCAAATGCGGGAGTGACACTTTTTAACGGTTTGTCAAATTGGAGAACATTTCAAAAAGCAAAACTGAATAAAGTAGCAAATACTTTTAAATTAGACAAAATGAAAGATGATATCATGCTTTCTGTGGCTAATTACTACCTAGAAATTTTATCTAGCAAAGAGCAAATTAAGGTTTTGCAGAACCAGAATAAAATTACAAAAGAAAATATTGCGAGAACAAAAGAATTGATTAATGCAGGTACTTTGCCGGCAGGTGATATTTTTGAATTGCAAGCTACTGATGCAACTCAAGAACAGCAGATTATTAATGCGCAAAACAATTTATTTATATCAAAAATTGCACTTTGCCAATTACTTCTCTTGCCTGATTACTTGAATTTTGATGTAGTTGACGAAGCTTTCGAAATAGAAATGACTTCCGTTTTAGAAGAAAATCCGCAAACGATTTTTATTAAGGCAAAGGAAGTCGTAAACGACATTAAAATTGCTGCCTCAAATCTTGAAGTAGCTAAAAAAGATGTTCAAATTGCAAGGTCAGGTTATATGCCTACGCTTTCAGGATTTTTGGGTTATAATGCAAGATGGTCTGAAAGTACGCCGCTATCTTTTGCAGATCAGCTCTCGATTTTTGATGGTACGTCAATTGGTCTGCAACTTTCAGTGCCCATATTTAATGGTTTTGCCACACGAGGAAGAGTTCAGAGAAGTAAAATTGCTACTGAACGCTCTGAATATCTTTTGAAACAAGCCGAATTAGACCTTGAGACTAATGTTTACAAAGCTTATAATGATGTTGTAAATGCTAAAAAATCTTTTGAAGCTGCAACTAAAACTTCGGAAGCGAGAAAATTAGCATTTGAATTTTCCAAGGCAAGATTTGATGTAGGACTTCAAAATTCTTTTGATTTTAGCCAATCTTCAATTGCTTATGACAATGCGCAATCTGAAGTTGTTAGAACTAAATATGATTATATTTTCAAAACAAAAATATTAGAATTCTATTTCGGAATGCCAATTATCCAAAAACAATAATTTACATGAAAAAGAAAACAGTTTATATTTTATTAGGTTGTGCAGTCGTAATTATTGTACTTCTTTTAGTGCTTTCAAAATCTGGGGCAATTGGAAATAATAATAAAGGAAAAGAAGTAGAAATTGCCAAGGTGGCACAAACGACAATTATCGAAACGGTTTCTGCGACTGGAAAAATTCAGCCAGAAATTGAAGTAAAAATATCTTCGGAAGTTTCTGGAGAAATTATTGAATTGCCTGTAAAAGAAGGGCAAGTTGTGAAAAAAGGAGATTTGCTTGTTCGTATAAATCCAGATTTATATACTTCAGGATTGAATAGATCTGTGGCAAGTTTATCTGGATCTAAAGCAGGTTTGAGTCAAGCGGATGCTCAATTTAAAGAAGCAAAAGCAAATTATGACAGAAACAAAACGTTGTTTGACAAAGGAATTATTTCAAAATCAGATTGGGATAAAGCGGTGTCAACTTATGCAGTAGCCCAGGCAACAAAACAATCGGCTTATTACAACGTACAATCTGCAGCAGCAACAGTTAATGAAGCACAAGATAACTTAGGAAGAACTACGATTTATGCGCCAGCTGACGGCACGATTTCTTCATTAGGAGTAGAGCTGGGAGAGAGAGTTTTGGGAACGCAGCAAATGACAGGAACAGAATTGCTTCGTGTTGCTAATCTTAACAATATGGAAGTTGAAGTTGATGTAAATGAAAATGATATCGTTAAAATCAGTGTTGGAGATTCTGCAAAAGTAGAAGTTGATGCTTATTTGAAAAAAGAATTTAAGGGAATTGTAACTAGTATTTCAAATTCAGCAAGTGCAGATTTGACGGCTGATCAAGTAACAAATTTTAAAGTAAAAGTGAGAATTTTAAAAGAATCTTACGCAGATTTATTAGAAGGAAAACCAGAAAGCTATTCTCCATTCCGTCCGGGAATGACGGCTACAGTTGATATAATTACGAAAAGAAAAGAAAATGTTTTAGCGGTGCCAATCAGTGCCGTTGTTGTAAAATCAGATACTTCTTCAACCGCCAAACCAGCAGTTGCTGTTGCTGAAGGACAAGGAAATCAAGCTCCAAAATCGGATAAGAAATTCGAATGCGTTTATGTAAAAGTAGGCGACAAGGCAAAAATAAGAGTCATCAAAACAGGAATTCAAGATGATACAAATATTGAAGCTGTTTCTGGTTTAAAACCTAACGATGTAGTTATTGTCGGGCCTTATTCGGTCGTGACAAAAGATTTGAATTCAGGCGATTTAGTTACGGTTAAATCAGATGAGCAAGCTAAAAATGCAAAGCCTAAAAAATAATGGCATATATTCTTAATATTGAAACGGCAACTAAAAACTGTTCGGTAAGCATTGCAAAAGACGGGGAAACACTCATTTGCAAAGAAATTGCCGAGCAGGGTTATTCTCATGCTGAAAAACTACATCTTTTTATAGAAGAAGCGTTAAAAGACTTAAATTTAAATTTTTCTGATTTAGATGCGATTGCTGTAAGCCAAGGCCCAGGTTCTTATACTGGATTGAGAATTGGAGTTTCGGCTGCCAAAGGATTATGCTACGCATTAGATATTCCGTTGGTTGCTGTGGATACTTTAGAGGTTTTAGCTTCAAAATTAAGTATTTCAGAAGGCATAGTTATTCCAATGATTGATGCTAGAAGGATGGAAGTTTATAGTGCTATTTTTGATTCAAAAGGTCAAAAAACAAGAAATACTGAAGCGCAAATAATTGATGAAAACTCTTTTCAGGAAATTGATCAAAAAATAAATCTGATTGGCGATGGAGCAATGAAATTTAAAGATATTCTGATTTCTGATAAATTCATATTTCATTCAGAAATCATCTATCCTTCGGCAAAAGAAATGAGCAAGCTGTCCTTTGAAAAGCACAAAAAAAGCGACACTGTTGATGTCGCTTATTTTGAACCTTTTTATTTGAAAGATTTTATGATGAAATAATTTATACATTCACCCTCGCAAAAGGATTTTTTTCTAGTTTTTCTAATTCTCTGAGGCTGAATTCTAAAATATCAGAACTCATGTTGCCAAAGTTCTCGTTTTTTGACCAAGGTCTTACTACCAAATTTATGCCAGTATCGGTTAATTCGTTAACTATTATTGCTGGAGCTGGATTTCTTAACACTTGCGGATGGCTTTTCATGATTTCCATAAGCTTGTCTTTCACGGTCTTGATGTCAGTGTCGTAATTAATCTTAACGACAATATCAGCCCTTCTAGTATTATTTTGCGAGAAATTTTTTATCTTATTATTTGATAATATTCCGTTTGGTATATATACAATCTGATTTGAAGCGGTCAATAATTTAGTTGTGAAAATCTGAATCTCAAGAACTTTTGCCGTTTCACCTTGCGCTTCGATCGTATCGCCAACCTTAAAAGGCTTGAAAAGTATAATCAAAACACCTCCAGCAAAATTAGACAGAGAACCTTGAAGCGAAAGTCCGATAGCTAAACCTGCAGCTCCTAAAATGGCTACAAACGAAGAAGTTTCCACGCCTAATTGCGATATGAAAATCACAAAAAGCAATACTCTCAAAACCCAAATTAAGATATTAGCTAAAAAAGTAGTCAAAGTCGGTTCAAGATTTCTCTTGACCATAATTCTTTGCGCCACTCGATTCAGCAATCCAATCAGCCATAATCCCACAAAAAGAATTACAAACGCGGAAATTAATTTTGGAGAATAATCAACTATTCCGGTAATGAGCCGGTCAGTATAAAACGATATTTTGTCAGTGTCAACAGTCATGGTTCAATTCAAAATTCTTTTTTCAGAATTCGCCAAAACTAATAATTTTAAAACAGAGTTTTTTATAATTAACTAATAATTTTAAAAGTTTTAAGCATTTAGGCGAAGAGAAAATTAGTAATTGCTTATTTGATATATTTTAGATTTTTTTCAGAATTTTAATTTTTCTAAAACACTACTTAATTTAGAATCAGGCAAGTCACAAGTTTTGTTTTGGCAGATATAGAATAAATCTTTTCCAGGAATGTATCTGTCTTTTAAAAATGGCAAAGATGAATCTTTCCTGCTTCCGGCAAATAGTATGTTAGGCAAATAATATTTTTGAATTTCAAGACTGTTTTCCAAAGCATTTTCGCCACAAATTGCCAATTCTCTATTTTGGTCTGAAAAATTCAAAAACACGTTCAGCCAATTCGCAAACGCTGACGGATAATCAATATTTGGCAGAACCTGGGATAGCATTTTTTGAGCAATTTCTTCATAATATGAATTCTCAAAATAAATATGCAATTTGAATAAATTACCAGCCATGACAGAATTTGAAGCAGAAATTACATTGTCCTCAATTTCATAATGTTTTGTAATTAAAGGTTCATCTTTATTGGAAGTAAAAGCAAAAAAATGATTGTTTTTATCATAGAAATTCTCAAAGCAATAATCCATCAATTGTTTTGAATAATTGAGCCATTTTTCGTCAAGCGTAATTTCATAGAGCGAAATAAAAGCTTCGATTACAAAGCAATAATCTTCTAAATAGCCATTAATTGTCGTTTTTCCATCTTTATAATTGTGAAGCAAATTGCCCTCTGGTTTCCAAAGATTTTGTAGAATGAAATCAGCATTTTTTAGGGCAATTTCTAAATATTTATTGTTTCCTAAAGCTTTAAAAGCATCAGCAAAACCTTTTAGCATCAAGGCATTCCAAGAAGTCAGGCATTTGTCGTCAAGTCTTGGCTTGCTTCGCTTTTCTCTGGCTATGTATAATTTTGTTTCCCAATTTTTTTTCTTTTCTCGTAATTCAGAAAGCTGCAAGTTTTCTTCGTTAGCAATTTCTTGCAAAGATTTATTTTGGATCAAAACGTAATTTTCTTCTTCCCAGAAACCAAAATCATTGATATTGAAAATTTTGCTGAACAATTCGAAATCATCTTTTAATAAATCTTGTAATTCTTCTTTTTTCCAAACGTAAAATGCACCTTCTTCCAGATGATTTTTCTCGTTCAAGCTGTCAGCGTCATAAGCAGAATAAAATCCGCCAACAGAATTTGTCAATTCAGTTTCTACAAAATCCAAAGTTTTTTCAATCACTTCCTTATATAAAGGATTTTTAGTCAATTTATAAGCATCAGCATACAAAGAAATCAATTGGCCGTTGTCATAAAGCATTTTTTCAAAGTGTGGCACATGCCATTTCATATCGACAGAATATCTAGAAAAGCCTCCGTCCAAAGTATCGAAAAGGCCACCATAAGCCATTTTGGTTAACGTAAGATTTACGAAATCTAATAATTCTCGATCGTTTTTTTGGTAGCCATATCTAAGCAGAAAAGAATAGTTGTTCGGCATCATGAATTTCGGAGCTCTTGCATAACCTCCAAATTCCCAGTCGAAACTTTTTTTCCATTTTTCAAGAAAGCCTTCGATTAAACCGAAATCAAAATTTTCCTGGCTTTCTGTTTTTGGAAATAATCCGATGGCTTCAATTCCTTGATGAAGTTTTTCGGCGTAGTCAATCATTTTTTCGGAATTTGAGACGTATAATTCTTGCAATTGGTCCAAAGTTTCCATCCATTCCGCTTTTCTGAAATAAGTACCGCCCCAAACCGGACGTCCATCAGGCAAGCAAACTACATTCATCGGCCAACCGCCACGTCCCGTCATAATTTGTACCGCTTTCATGTAAACGGCATCAATATCTGGGCGTTCTTCGCGATCGACTTTTATGCTGATAAAATTCTGGTTCATGACTTCGGCAGCTTCTGAATCTTCAAAAGTTTCATGCTCCATGACGTGGCACCAATGGCATGCGGAATAGCCAACGCTGACAATAATCAGTTTGTTTTCTTCTTTTGCCAAAGCCAAAGCTTCCGGATTCCAAGCTTTCCAATGAACAGGATTTTCAGCGTGCTGCAATAAATAAGGGCTGGTTTCTTTATGTAATTCGTTTTGTGATCTCATGTCGTGAGGTTTTTTAGCCCAGATGTGAACGGAAAGCCCGGAATTGAAAAAACTTTTTGTTTCTTTTTTAAAAAAGCGACCAGATGAAGCTCTTTTTGAAAATTAGAAACATTAGTTTTTTAATGAGGACTTGCAGTGTCAGCTGGAAATAGCTTCAAAAAATAAAAGCGCTCCTGAAATTGGAACGCTTAAATTTAGTGATTTTTGAGAGAAGAATGTTATGCGTTTACCGCTTCCACTTTAATATTTTCGTCATTCAGCATGTCTTTCAGCATGTTTTCGATACCGCTTTTCAATGTAAAAGTCGAAGAAGGGCAACCGCTGCAAGCTCCCTGAAGCACCACTTTAACGCGTTTTTCAGTTTCATCATAAGAATCAAAAAGAATGTTTCCGCCGTCAGCCTGAACTGCTGGCTTTACATATTCTTCTAAAATATTGATGATCTGCTGTGAAGTCGTATCTAAATTGTCGAAGTTCTCGATTTTCTGCTTTTCGATTTTTGGATTTGCAGCCGCAATTGTTTCGTCTAAAACTGTGCCGCCGTTTTCAATAAATCCTTTGATGAAAGTTCTTAATTCCATCGTAATGTCTTGCCATTCTTGAACAGCATATTTCGTGATTGAGATGTAATTTTCATCGATGAAAACTTCTTTTACATAAGGAAATTTGAATAATTCCATCGCCAGCGGGGAGGAAGTCGCTTCGTCGATATTTTTAAATTCAACGGCTGTTTTGGTCATCATTCTGCTTCCGACAAATTTTTGAACTGCAGGATTTGGCGTACTTTCAGCATAAACTGACATTGGCGATTTTTGTGTTTTCTTTTCAGAAATAGTGATAATCGTGCCTCCTTTGTTTACAAAACTATCGATTTGTTCAGCTACAGCATCTTTCACATCGTCCCATTCAACGATATTATATCTTTCGATTGCGATGAAATTTCCAGAAATGTAAACCGATTTTACGAAAGGAAGATAAAAAAGCTGTTGTGCTAAAGGAGAATCTTTTGCTTCGTCAATATTTTTGTATTCGAAACTTTCGTTCTGCGTAATAAATTCAGGGAATTCGAATTTCAAAATCGCAGGGTTTTGAGTTTCTCGTATGGTGATTTTAGTCATGAGTATTTATTTTCTGCAAATTTAACAAAGAAATTTTCAGCGAAATATTATATTTGGTTTTTTAAACATTAAATTAACAGTAGGTTTGGTTTGATTTAATATATCATTAAGAGAATGATATCATAATTATTATAAAGTTTTAGGCGAAAAGTGCTAGATTTTATGATATTTCAAGACCAACCTATGACAAAAATTTATATATTTGACCGCTGCTGAAAATTACCTACTTGATTTATAATATGAAAAGTTTTATAAATGATTTTATTTTTTAGTTAGCGAACTGTCAGTGAAGTATTTACAATGCATTTCATTAAAAAGGTAAACCCAATGAATTTTAAAAAGAGGTATTTAGCATTATTATTGTTGTTGGTCTCGCAAATATCGTTTTCACAAGAAGGAATCGCAGTTTATTCAGATTATCTTTCTGATAACTACTACTTAATACATCCTTCTATGGCCGGTGCTGCAAATTGTGCTAAAGTTAGATTGACAGCACGTCAGCAATGGTTTGGTCAAGACGATGCGCCAGCTCTCCAAACTTTAAGTTTTAACGGAAGAGTAGGCGAAAACTCTGGTATGGGTGTTATCGCTTTTAATGACCGAAATGGATATCATACACAAACTGGTGCAAAAATTACTTATGCTCACCACATTCTTTTTTCAAGAGGGCAAGATGATTTGAATCAATTGTCTTTTGGTATGAGTGCCGGATTAGTTCAAAGTAATTTGGATGAAACAGAATTTTTAGAATCTGGAGATTTTGATCCAATTGTTGACGGTACTATTACTCAAAAATCATCTTACTTCAATGTTGATTTTGGTGCTTCTTATAACTATTTAGATTTTTATGCTCACTTTACTGTAAAAAATGCAGTTTCAAGTGAAAGAAAATTATATACTGGCATTGAAACTGATAACTTGAGAAAGTATTTGTTCAGCGCTGGATATGTTTTTGGAGATTCTGAAAGAATTCAATTAGAGCCTTCTTTCTTGTTTCAATATGTAGATCAGACTAAAGAGAAAACAATCGATTTGAACTTGAAAGCTTATAAAGATCTTGAGTTCGGAAAAGTTTGGGGCGGTTTGTCATACAGAAGAAGTTTTGACGGAGCTCAATTTGTAGACGGAAACAGTGTTTCTGATCAAAAATTGCAATACCTAACGCCAATTATTGGTGTGAATTATAAAAATTTCATGTTTGCTTACACCTATTCTCATCTTTTTGGAGATGTGAAGTTTGACAATGGTGGTTTCCACCAGATTACTCTTGGAATCAACCTTTTCTGCAAAAGAGAAAAATGGGATTGTAATTGTCCTGCTGTTAATTAAATTTAAAGTTGATATTAATTCAGTCCCGGTAATTTATTTTATCGGGATTCTTTTTTTAAATTCGATCCTATGCTTATAAAATCTGTAAACGGCAAAAGCCCGTCAATTCCGGAAGATTGTTATGTGGCCGAAAATGCTACGATTATTGGTGACGTGACTTTCGGAGAATCTTGCAGTGTTTGGTTCAATGCTGTAATACGCGGTGATGTAAATTTTATTACGATCGGCAATAAAGTCAATATCCAAGACGGAGCCGTGATTCATTGTACGTATCAAAAACATCCGACGGTAATTGGAAATAATGTCTCAATTGGTCATAATGCTATTGTACATGGCTGTACGGTTCATGATAACGTCTTAATAGGGATGGGAGCAATCGTGATGGATAATTGCGTAATTGAAAGCAATTCAATCATTGCGGCTGGTGCTGTGATTACTCAAAATACAACCGTTGAATCTGGATCGATTTACGCGGGTGTTCCTGCAAAAAAGGTAAAAGATATCAACAAATCTGACTTTGCTGGGGAAATTGAACGCATTTCCAATAATTACGTGATGTATTCTGGTTGGCTGAAAGACGAAAAATAATCTAAAATTGGATTTGCTGGTAAAGTAGCGTTTTATAATTTTCTCCTACTGGAATTCTTTTATCCATGATTACTACTTTGTTTTTTTGTATTGATTTTACATGTTTTAAATTTACAATGTAAGATCGGTGTATGCGAAAGAAATCACTGTTTTCTAACGAAACTTCAAATTTCTTCAAGCTATTTAATGTAAGTATATATTTTCCATTTGATGTGTGGATTTTTACATAATCTTTTAGACCCTCAATATAGAGTATGTCATTGAGATTTAGTTTTATATTTTCATATTCAGCTTTAACAAAAATATATTCTTGAGTGCTTTTTTGAGGCAAGGCGGGTGCTAAATTAGGTTGCGCAGTTTGTGTGCTTGCCATTTGTTGTGCTCTCAGAACAGCTTTAAAAAAGCGATGAAAAGGTATAGGTTTCATTAAATAATCTACAGCTCCAATATTAAAACCATCAACAGCATATTCTGAATAAGCAGTAGTGAATATTACCATTGGTATTTTATCAAGCGATTTTAGAAATTCAATTCCGTTAAATTGGGGCATTTCTATATCTAAAAAAATCAAGTCAACATTGGATTGATTCATAAATGAAATAGCATCAATTGCATTGTTAAAAGTGGCTACAAGTTCAAGTATTTCTATTCTTGAAGTAAATTCTTTTAAAACATCAACGGCTAATGGTTCGTCATCAATTATTACACATTTCATACTTTTACTTTTTAAATTTTTATTCCGTCAAGTTTCAAAATCAGATGAAGTTTGTATTTTTCATCTTCCGTTGTAATGTTTAATTCATGTGAATTTGGATAAAGAAGTTCAAGCCTGCTTTCAATATTCTTAATTCCTATTCCTGAATTTTCTTCGTCTTTAGGATGATTGCCTATTTTGTTTTCAATGCAAAAATCAAGCTGGTTATCTCTAATTTCAATTAAGATTTTAACCCAAGTGCTTCCCTTATAATCTGTCCCGTATTTGAAGGCATTTTCAACAAAAACAATAAGAAGAAGCGGTTCAATAAATTTATCTTTTGTGTCTCCATGAATATTAATTTTTATATTTTCAATGTCATTGAGCCTCAGTTTTTGCAATTCGATATAATTGCTTATATACTTAAGTTCTTTTTCTAAAGAAACCACATCATGGTCTGTTTCATATAGCATATAACGCATTAATTCAGAAAGCGTAACAATGGCATCTGGAAGCAAATCTGATTTTTTATAAGCCAATGAATAAAGACTATTCAGGGAATTGAAGAGAAAATGTGGATTCGTCTGCTTTCTTAAATAGATTAGCTCCGTTGTTTTTTTCTGAGTTTCTCCAATTAATCTATTTTTTTGATTTTTATAATATTCGGACAATGTCTTAATCGTAATGCTTATTGCTGTAATCAAGAGATAAAAAAAACCCGGTATTAATTTTGGAAGGAAAGGCATTGGTCTTTTATTAAAGTCAATGATAACTTCTCTCTTTATTGCCGAAGCCGTATCAGTTTTGATGTGTAGATTTTTGAATTCTGGAGGGAAGTAATAACTTCTTATACTAACAAATAGTACAATAATACCCAACAGAAATAAGAAGTAGGTCAGATAATTTTTTTGCAATAATAACTTCGGAACTAGATAAATATAATTGATATAAAATAGTAGAATTGTAGTTACCCATTGAATATAAAAATCGATTCCAAGGATAAAGGGACTTTGGTAAAATTGTAATAAGGATGCCAAAATAAAAAAGCACCATATCAGGCTATGGATGAAAATGCTTCTAATCAAACTGCTTTTTAAGTAGGCTGTTTTCATCTAATGTTAATGTTAAGCAATTTTAATTCGTTTTCGGTTATAGTAGGAGAAACATTCTTTGCTATTTTTTCTGCAACTAAATGCGCAACTTTTAAAGCATCTTCTTCACTTTTAAAGCTTTTTATTTCACTAACAGCAGGAATGGAGCTCTGTTTTATATAGATTTTTCCTGACTTTGAAATTGAATATCCCCAGCCATTTTTAGTTCTAAAAGCATTTGCTTTCCACTCAGCATTGTTATTGCACGAATAAATAAAAGCAGAAAAAATAATAAAGGCAAGTGTTTTAACAATAAGGTTTTTCATCATACTTAAAAATTAAAAACTCCCGCAGAAATTCCACGGGAGAAAAATGTAAAAAAATCAACAACCAACTAATCCTCGTCGTCATATTCTTCAAACGGCATAAATTCCCATAAGTCATCGAAGAAGCTACTTCCGGTTCTCCCTAATACGACGTAGCCTCTTGAATTTTGTATAGAAAATGCTGTTGCATCATAACGAACAGTTCCTTCATAGGATGTTTTTTCATCCCAAGTATCATTATTTGGATTGTATTCCCAAACGGAACTTATGGCTCCTGTATTTACTCCACAAGCGATATAGCCATAACCGTTTATTGCGAAACCGCTGGCATTTGATCTGGCAATATTATAAGAATCCTCATAGTCTAAGTTGCGTTTTCTAGTCCAAACTTCTGTTGTAGGATCAAATTCCCAAAAATCAGTTTCATAAAGTCCGTTGTTTGAGCCAGTTCCCAAATAAGCTTTATTGTTGATGATGAAAACTGCTGCATCTCGTCTCTTGTTTCCTCCATATCCGTTATTTGTTACCCAAGTTCCAGGGTCAGTGTCTGTGGCACCTGGAATATATTGATAGATATCTTTTTGGTAATTTCCATCATAACCAGTTCCAATATAGGCTTTGTCTCCCACTTGAAATCCAATTGCTCCATATCTGGCAGTACCTGCATAATCTGCTTTTTGAGACCATGTGTTTGTTGAAGGATCATATTGGTAAAAATCTTTCAATCGGTTAGTTCCATCATATCCTAAACCAAGATATCCTTTTCCGTTAAGTTCAAAGCCAGAAGCAGAACTTCTTCCAATTCCGATAAAATTTGCTTTTTGCTCCCAAAAATCACCGTTTGGATTATATACCCACAAATCATTTAAATAACCGTTGTCTTCTCCTGTATATCCAGTTGCGATGTAGGCAAGGTTGTCAATTACAAAACTAACGGTACTTGACCTAGCAGGTCCGTCGAAAGCAGAACGATTAATCCAGTTTCCGTTTGTTGAATCACCATCATCGCTATTACAACTTGTAAATGCTATTGAGATTAAAATGCAAATAATAGTTGCATGTCTTTTTTTGAACTTAATCATAGTAAAAATTATTTATAGTTGATATTTAATGCCTAGCTTGAATGTGTATCCGTCATTTATGTTTAAATCATATCTAATGTTGTCGTCGCTGTCGTTGAGATGAAATTTTTTATTAAAATCATAACCTCCTTTGAGTTCTAACGTGAAATTTTCGTCGAATTTTCTTTTATATTGAAATCCAGTAGTCATTTGAGACCAAGAGACTCTTTCGATTTTAGTATTTTGTATAGTTATTTTCTCATTCGTATTATAGAAATAGCCATTGAAATCATTAGTAATACTGAAAGTATTTCGTTCATTATTTGAATAGGAAATCTTCGCACTTGGAAATCCTAAGTCTAGTTCCATTTTGTTTTTAAAACTATACTTAAAATGAAATGTTGGCAGAATTTCAGGTTTTTCAAAAATTGTATTTCTTTGAACTCCAATTGCTATTTGTGCGTTTTCTGCAAGCTTGTTTGTGAACTCAATTCCGCCAAAAAGGCTAATGTCTGAAGCATGGATTTTAGTCTCAAAATTCGCTACAGGATTCGCAATAATTGTAAACGAATTCTTATCTGAAAAAGCATAGTTATATTCTAAAGCATAGTTTAGGCTGTTGAATTGATCCAGATAATCATCATTTCCATATTCAGTATCAGAATAGGAGATGGATGAATTGGTATAGCCAAATTTGCTATTTAGTTGATTTTTTTTGTCTTTCATAATCCTAAAACCAAAATTCAGTTCTGTTTGATTTAGGGATATATTTTCTGAGTGCTGTGTTTTTAGATTTATTTCTGCAAAGCCATTCTCTTGAGAAAAAGTATAAGACGAAATAAAAAATAAAACCATAATTGAAATAATGCGGATTTTCATGTTTTTAATATTGAGCCAAAAGTATCTGTTAAGGTTAACTATTAAAAATATTATAGATGAACACCCCAAATGTGTAGACCAAACCTGATTTTTTGCATCTGAAATCAATTTGACTGCAAAAACCTGATAATTTGCTATTTATAGATATAAATACCCTTTTGGTCGTTGGAATAAAGCTGTTGGTATATGTTATAATCGAGGCTTGATGCTTCAATTATATATTTGTCCAAAAAGAATAATATGTATAAAGCGATTATCATATCGGCATTTGTGGCTCTCATGGCATCTTGCACAAGTGATTTCAATAATGAGAAATATGTGGTTGGGGAGGATTATATCGAGAACATGGATGGTGTTATTTTGGTAGATACTTTAACCGTTGAAGTTTCTACAGTAAGCTTGGATTCTCTCATTACTTCAAGCCAAGAAAGAATTTTAGTTGGAAATTATACCGATCCTATATTTGGTAAATTAAAATCGGAAAGCTATTTTGAGCTAACGGCAAATAATTATAGGCTCAAGACTTCAACTTCAGATACTGATTATACCAATTTTGTTTATGATTCTATTGCAGTTATTCTTAGACATGACAATTATTATTATGGCGACACATTGCAAAACCAGATATTAAGCGTTCATAGGCTTTCAGAAAAAGTATTGTATGATGACGAAGCAACGAGTTTTTATAATACTTCTACTTTAGATTATGAATCAGGAAGTTTGGGTACGATTACATACAAGCCTGAACCAAATAGAAAAGACTCGATTTATATTCCGATAAGTGATGCTTATGGTCAGGAATTGTTTCAAAAGCTAAAAACGCAAGAAATTTCTACGAAAGATGAATTTATAAATAAATTTAACGGATTAATGATTAAGTCTATAGGTGAAAATAGTTCCAGCGTTATTGGGTTTTCAGCTTCGGGTTCTAAAAGTAGCGTCTTGAGATTGTATTATTCGGATAATGAAGAAACTAACGAAGAATCATTATATAAAGATTTTTACATTTCAGATCCAGCCCGACAATTCAATAGCGTTAGTCTTGATAGAAACGGAACGATAATCCAAAATCTTCAATCGGGTTCTAGTTTTCAGCCGAGTGGTTTAACCGGAAACCAATCTTTTATTCAAGCCGGAAGCGGAATTGTTTGCAGATTAGATTTTCCAAGTATAAAACGATTGTATGATCTTTCTGAAAACGGAACCATTGTAGATGCTCAATTGCTTCTTAGACCTGTGAAGAATACTAATTCAAATGTCTATCCATTAAAAGATTCTTTGAGTGTTTATGTTGCGGATCAATACAATAGGATTTCAAATGTTTTGTATGATTATAATGGCGCCCAGGCCTACGCATTGCTCAATCAGGAAATTGATGAATTTCATGAAAATATTGGTTATTCGATTTCTATTGCAGGCTTTTTGAATACCGAATTGACCAAACAAAGTAATACCAGATCTACGCTGCTTTTTTCTCTTCCAAGTGCATCGAAGTCGGTAGACAGATTGGTTATTGGTGACCAGAATAATTCAGAAAATAAAATCAAGTTAAAAATCTATTACCTCTCTTATTAATGAACAAAATCATTTTAGCTGTTAGCTTGATATTTCTGAATGTCGGGATGCTTTTTTCTCAAAATGAGTCTAATTCTCCTTATTCTTTATTTGGTCTCGGAAGTCTTTATGAGTCAAATTATGGTAGTATTCCTTCTCTTGGAGGTTCAGGAGTAGCCTTGCCTACAAAGCGATTTATAAACAATTTAAATCCGGCTTCCCTAGCCTTTATTGACAGAAATAGCTTCTTATTTGATTTGGGCGGAAAGGCTTCGAGTACTTCCTATAAAAATCAAGATACGAATGAAAAGAAAGATAATTTCTATTTTTCTCATATTGCTTTTGCTTCACCAATAACGTCTAAATCTGGTTTTAGTTTTGCACTGAAGCCTTTCACGAATTCAACATATGAAATAACAAATCTTGAAATTCCAATTCAAGGAACGACAGAATCTTATCTTGCTAGTATAGTTGGAACAGGAGGGTTGAATGCCTTTGATTTTTCGTATGGCTATTTGCTTTCTAATAAAGTTTCTGTTGGTTTTACTGGCTCGGTGTTTTTTGGTTCGATAGATGAAAAACGTACTATGGCTATTGCCGAATCTATAACTACGATTCAAGAAGAGAATAATTATCATGGTTTTAGACCAACATTAGGTGTCCAATTTTCTATTGACAGCACTCTTACGATTGGAGCCACAGTCAAATTGCCAACAACTCTAGGAGGTTCTCAAGTGCGTTCTATTAGTACGATTAATAATTCGGGTACGATTGTCGTTGAAGATGAAGAAGATTATGATGTTGATAATTTTCACCTTCCCACAGAAATAGCTTTTGGTGTCTCAAAAACTTATAAGGATTTGAATCTTACATTGGATTATGAAAGAAAATTTTGGGGAAGCACAAATCAGTCAGATGAATTTGGAGATTTTTCAGACCAGAATAAGTTTTCATTTGGTGCTTCTTATATGAGAAAAGGAAGGAAGATATCTTATTTAGACATGATCCAATATAATGCAGGAATAAGCTACGATACTGGATATTTAGTTATTGATGATGAAAAAGTTCAAAATGCTGGCGTGCACATTGGACTCGGATTTCCGCTAGAAAATTTTCATTCTTTTTTAAATGTGACTTATTCTTATGGACAGCGAGGTAAGGTCAGCGAAACATTGATAAAAGAAAACTATCATCTTTTGTCGCTAAACCTCAGTCTGGAAGGAATTTGGTTTGTTAAAAGAAAATATGACTAAAAGTCTTTTTGTATAACAGAATATTTATGTTCTAAAATATCATCCAAAACTTCTGTATTTGCATTTGTGTAAAATACAGAAGTACTCGGCATATTGCTGTCATTTAAGACATTTTTCTGTTCAAGTAATTTCTGTGTTTGTTTGGCAACAGCTTCGCCAGAATCAATTATTTGGATGTGTTTTGGAAGTATTTCTTTTATCTGAGGAATTAGATAGGGATAATGGCTGCAGCCCAAAACTAGGTAATCGATATTGGCTTCAATCATCGGTTTTAAATACTTATGCAATAATAAAGTCATTTCTTCAGAGTGCATCTGTCCGTCTTCAATCAATTTAACTAGATTATAGCCGACTTGTTCAATGATCTTTGTGTCTTGGAATCTCTCTGTCGCTTTGTTGAAAAGTTCGCTGTTTAAGGTTCCTTTCGTGGCAAGAATGCCTATGGTTTGCGTTTTTGAATTGTTTGCGGCAGGTTTTATTGCCGGTTCAATTCCTATAAAAGGAACGTCAAATTTTGCCCTTAATTCTTTTATTGCATTTGTGGTGGCTGTATTGCAGGCTACAACAATTATTTTAGAGTTTTGCTCTAAAAGAAATTCGGTATTTTTTATGCTTAATTCAATGATTTCCTCTTTTGATCTCTGGCCATAAGGAGCATTTTTTGTATCTGCAAGATAGATAGTATTTTCATTAGGCAATAGCTGGTGGATTTCTTTCCATATGGAAGTGCCGCCTATTCCTGAATCAAAAAGTCCGATTGGTTGTGATTTTATCATAAAAACAAATATAAAAAAAACTGCTCAGATTGCCCGAGCAGTTTTTTAAAAATATTCTTAAGTTTTTTCTTAGAAACCTAAATCTTTTTTCACGTCAGCAGTCAAATCTGGACCATCAGCTAAAAGAAGAGAAGAACCGTCAACTACATATTGATATCCTTTTGCTTTTCCAACTTTAGCGATAGAAGCTTTAACTTTCTCTTGAATAGGTTTCAAAAGGTCTTCTTCAGTTTTTGCTAATTCTTTTTGAGCATTTTCGCCATAGTCACGAAGTCTCTTTTGCATGTCTTGAACTTCAGCTTGACGCTCTTGGTTTACTTTCTCACCAGCAGTTTCAGCTTCAGCATCATATTTTTTGATTTTTGCTTGGTATTCGTCAACCATTGTTTTATAGTCGGCGTTGTAACCTTGTTGTTTTTTTTCAAGCTGTTTTTGTCCTTCAATCATCGCAGGCATCTTCGACATTACATCCATTACATTCACGTGAGCCATTTTAGCTTGCGCGTTCATAGTTTGGCTTGCACCGATAAATAGCATTGCGGCGATTAATAGAGATTTCAATTGTTTCATCATTTAAAAGTATTAATAATTAATTTAGTTTTTAGTTTTCGTTTTTATTCTGCTTTTGGTTCTGTTGGAGTGCCTTTTTTCTCTTCTCTTTCTTTTTTAGCGGCTTCTCTTTCTTCTAATATCTTTTTTCTTTTTTCTTCTAAAGCAGCCTTGCGCTCCTCTAATTTTCTTTGTCTTTCAGCAGCAACATCAGCTCTTGCTTGTTCTGCGGCTGCTTTTTTCTCTTCTGCACTTGAAGATGTGCTTGTGGTTGCAGGTTCTTCTTTTTTAGTGCTTTCTTTTTCTACTTCTTTGCCTTTTTCAGAAGTAGTTGCGCTATCTTTGCCTTTATCTGCCTCTTCTGTTTTAGGAGTTTTGGTCCCATTTTTCTTTGCTTCGCGTTCTGCCAAAAGCTGTGCTCTTTTTGCTTCGAATTCTTTTCTCTTTTCTGCAGCTGCAGTTTTTCTGTCTTCCAGCATTTTTGCCCTAGCTTCTTTTTTGTCTTCTAAAGCTTTCGCTCTTTCAGCAAGTTCAGGGTTGTCATCAATCATGTCTTCTTTAGCTTCCTTAGAAAGTTCATCCTTGAGTTGCTTTTTGTTTAACTGCTCGCGTTTTTCAGATCTTGTCAAGGCTCTAACAACTTTGTCGCTGATATTGTGTTTCTGCGCTCCAAAAAGCATCGTCAAATCAGAAGATTTGTCAAATATAAAATCATACTTTCCTTGTTCTGCAATATCTTGAACAGCTGTAAAAACCTGATCTTGGATTGGCTTGACCAAAACTGCTTTTTGCGTAATAAGATCTCCAGTAGAACCAAATCTTTTTTGCTGGTAATCTAAAAGCATTGTTTCAAGATAGGTAATTTCTTCTTCTTTTTCTTCAATAAGCTCTTTTGTAAGCAAAACTCTTTCGGTTTTTAAATTCTCCTTAAGTTTTGTTATTTCATTTTTTTTAAGCTCTATTTCCTGCTTCCATTTTTGGGCTTTTAGCTCTAATTGGTTTTTAGCTTCGGCATAATCTGGAACTTTTTCCAAGATGTATTCCATGTCGATGTATCCAATTCTAATACCGCGTGTTTGTGCTTGTAAAGCTCCTGGAAGTGCGGCTAGTAAAAATAGTATTAAAAAATGTTTTCTCATATCGTTTGTTGTATTAGAAAATATCGTGCCAAATTTTTGATTAAAACTGCTGTCCAATAATGAAATGCGTTTCCCATCCGTTTTTCTGCGTACCGCCTGGAACTGGGTCGAATCCGTGACCGAAATCGATTCCTAATAATCCAAAGGCCGGCATGAAAACTCTCAATCCAAATCCTGCAGAACGTTGCAATTGAAACGGATTATATTCTTTAAAATTGTTGTAAGCTGCTCCACCTTCTAAAAATGTTAGTGCATAAATAGAAGCCGTGTTCGCCAATGTAATCGGATATCTTAATTCTAAAGAGAATTTGTTGTAAACCGTCGAACCATCTTGCGAAGATAATGACTGGTTTGGATAACCTCTTAACTGGATAACTTCACGTCCATCCAAAGAATAATTCGCCAATCCATCTCCTCCAAGGAAGAATCTTTCAAACGGAACTAAACCTCTTTCTGAATTGTAAGCTCCTAAGAAGCCAAATTCTGCTAATGAACGAAGGACTAATTTACCATAAACTTTTGTATAATTATCAGCTTTGAATTTAATTTTATAATATTCTAACCATTTGAATCGTTCTTGGTCGATTTTTGATGCATCCGCAGAACCGTCCTCTTTTTGGAATTCTTTTCTGTTTTTCAGATTTTCATAATCAACACCATTGAAAAGCGAATAAGGGAGTGTGAATTTTCCGGTAAGGCTGAATTCAGATCCATACATAGGGAAAATCGGGTTCAAACCTTTGTTATTTCTGCTTATTCCAATCGTATAGGCTAAGTTTCTAGAACTTCCGTCCCCAAAGGTAAATAAATTTGTGTTATAATTATTCAAGTCATAGTATTGAAAGCTAACGGCTTGCGATAATGTGAAATAATCATCTGGCACATTCAAACGTTTTGCATATCCAACAGAAAGCGAAGTGATATTAAAACTCTTGTTTCTGTCTACGTCGTTGTTTCCAGAGTATAAAAATTGCTTGCTGTGTGACAAAGAAGTAGAGAACTGGATTGGTTTTCTGCCGCCTAACCATGGTTCTGTAAACGATAAGCTATAGGTTTGGAAATAAGAACTTCCTTGCAATCTCAATGCTAATTTTTGTCCGTCTCCCATAGGAAGCGGTTTGTAAGCATCTTTATTGAATATATTCTTGATCGAAAAGTTGTTGAACGAAAGACCTAAAGTTCCGATGAAACCGCCACCGCCATAACCTCCTTGAAGTTCGATTTGGCTAGATCCTTTTTCTACTAAATGGTATTCGATATCAACTGTTCCTGCAGCCGGGTCTACATTCAAGAATTTTGGCTCAATTGCTTCCGGATCAAAGAATCCAAGCTGTCCGATCTCACGAACTGTTCTTACCAATTGTTCTTTGCTGTATTTTTGTCCTGGTTTTGTTCTTAGCTCGCGATAAATTACTTTATCATTTGTTTTATCATTTCCAACAACAGAAATTTTGTTGAAATAAGCCATCGGACCTTCCATAATTCTGATTTCAAAATCAATGGTGTCATTGGCGGTTCTTACTTCAACAGCATTGATTGTCGAAAATAAATAACCGTTATTTTGGTATAAATTCGTAATGTCGTCGCCGTCAGGTTTTGTCTTGTCTGCAATTCTTTTTTCTAGTAAAACACCGTTGTAAACATCGCCTTTCTTGATTCCGAGCATGCTGTTCAAGCCTTGGTCAGAATAGATCGTGTTTCCTAAGAATTTGATATTACCAAAATAATACTTGTTTCCTTCTTCCACCTTGATTTTGATGGCAATAGTGTTGTTTTTTTCTTTGTAGGCAATTGAATCCGAAACTATTCGAGCGTCTCTGTATCCTTTTTCTTTGTATTTGTTGATGATTCCGGTTAAATCTTCAGTATATTTCTCCTTAATATATTTAGAGCCTTTCCAAAAACGAAGCGGAAATTTTCTCTTGGTATTTTTCATCGCGCCACGAAGTTTGGCATCTGAGAACTTCTCGTTTCCTTCAAAAACAATACTGCTGACTTTTACTTTGCTTCCTTTGTCAATATTTACTACCATTTTTACTTCGTTCCCGGCAGTTGTGTCAGGAATGGTATTTATGGCTACTTTCGTATTAAAGAAACCGTCTTTTTTGTATTTGTTTTCGATGTAATTTTTTGTAGTCGTAATTAAGTTTTCATTGACAATTTTGCCTTTTGTCAAGCCATTGTCTTTGATTAAACCTTCTACTTTTGATTTTTTTACACCTTGAATTTTAACTTCGCTCAGCTTTGGAAGCTCGCTGATTTGCATGTCAATATAGATGCTGTCTCCATTGATTCGATTTACATAAGTATCAATTTCACTGAATAAGCCAAGTTTCCACAATTTTTTAATGGCAGCACTAATTTCTTCACCAGGAACAGTAATTTTTTGGCCTTTTTGGAGTCCAGCAAAAGTGACAACGGTTTGTTCGTTATAGCTGATTTTTCCAATTACTTTAACATCCGCTAAAATATATTGTCTTCCTTCATTGAATGGTAATCTTTCTTGGGCTTTTGCTTGAAAAATGTTTCCTAAAACTAATACGGTTAAGAATAGTTTAATGCTTTTGTCTAACATTAAAATTTTATTTAATTTGTTCACTTGTTTTTCCAAATCTTCGTTCTCTTTTTTGATAACTAATGATAGCCTCATATAAATCTTTTTCTCTAAAGTCAGGCCACAATACATCTGTAAAGTATAATTCCGCATAAGCTATCTGCCAAAGTAGGAAATTACTGATTCTGTGTTCGCCACTGGTTCTTATTAATAAATCTACGTCAGGTAAATTTTGCGTGTAAAGATGCTGATTAATAATTGATTCGTCAATAGCGTCTATTGAAATTATATTATTTTTAACTTTAGTGCTTATATTCTTGATTGCAGACACAATTTCTTCCCGTGAGCCATAGCTTAGCGCAAGGGTTAAGGTCATTCTGGTGTTGTTATTTGTTTCTGAAATTACGGCTGAAAGTTCCTTTTGTGCAGATTTTGGAAGCTTTTCAAAATTTCCAATAGTATTTAGTTTTATGTTGTTGTCCTTTAGTGTTTTAAGCTCGTTTTTTAAAGATGAAATAAGCAATTTCATTAAAGTGTCAACTTCAAGCTTCGGACGGTTCCAGTTTTCAGTAGAAAAGGCGTAAAGTGTAAGATTTTCAATTCCTAATTTTGCGCAGGTTTCAACAGTTTCCCTAACAGATTTTGTGCCATTTTCATGGCCAAAAGCTCTCAATAAACCTTTTTGTTTTGCCCAACGACCATTTCCGTCCATGATGATGGCCAGATGTTTAGGGAGGTTGTCTTTGTTTATAGTTTCTAGTAAGTTCATTTTATTCTGCACAGTAGCAAGGCTTGTTTCCAAAAGTATATGTCAAGGTAAAACCGGTGAAAACATACCAATCATTGCTATTTATATTTCCAAATCTTAATTCTTCAAAATTATCATTCTTTGGGTTGCTTCCGTCAAGATTGTCCGTAAACGTATATCTTGCCCCAACTTCAAATCCAAGAATTAATTTTTCTGCAATCCTCGTCTTAACGCCCACGGTCATCGGAATCGCCAATGCGCCAGTATCATAGTCTTCTTTTAACTCTTTTCCTTGAAAATAGTTCTCAGTATAAGCAAAATAACTCAAACCAGAATAGACATATGGCGTTAATAAAAACCCAGATTCATGCAAATTAAAGTCAAAAAAATTGAATTCAAGGCCTAAAGATAATTCTTTTACGCTATTTTCAAAGTTTAAGCCTCTTTGTTTTCTGCTTGGCATGTCAGAATCGGCATCATCTGAAGTGATTTTTCCTTGTGTGTAGGAAACTCTCCAAGAGTGCCTAGGACTTTTATTCCATTTGTATAATAAACCGAAAGCGCCTTTATTTGGGGCAATGTAGTTCGTCGGACCTATATCTCCAATGTAATTATTTCCGCCAAGAAAGAGACCGATCTCGTGGATTTGTGCGTTTGAAAATGCAAAACAGAAAAAACAGAAAAAAGTTGCTATTATCCGATTCATTATTGGAAAAAATAAGGGTGCAAATATAATAATTATGAGCACTTTATTTTACCTAAATATTAAATATGCTTAATTTTAGGCAAATAGAGTCTCAATTCGTTTAAAATAAACGGAAGTTAAGCGCTGATAGTATGAGAAGCCGTTATTTAATTTCTTCTGTCTTCGCCCCAAAGTAGCTTGCTTCGTAAAGTTTTCAAGAAGCTTTTGCCCGGAATTTCAATCATATTTATGTGGAAAGGCGTTTTTTTGATGGTTAAAACCGTATCATTGTCGATTGATGCGATTCTAGAATCCAGCGAAACCAGATATTGTTCTTCTCTTCCGGAGACCTTTAATTTTATTTCTACATTATCAGGAATTACCAAAGGCCTTGCCGTTAAATTATGCGGCGCGATTGGCGTAATTACTAAACTTTGAGCTTCAGGAGTCAAAATTGGTCCGCCACAACTTAAAGAATATCCGGTAGAACCTGTTGGTGTAGAGATGATTAAGCCGTCTGCCCAATAAGAATTTAAATATTCGTCATTCAAATAAGTCTCGATCGTAATCATCGAAGTCGTATCTTTTCGGCTGACAGAAATCTCATTCATGGCAAAATTCAAGCTTTCAAGCTCTGGAATGCTGGGCGAACTTTCCAAACTAATCAAAGTTCTTGGAGACAAAGTATAATTTCGGTCAATTACAAATTGCATCAATTCGTCAATATTTTCTTTTTGAACTGTTGCTAAAAAACCAAGTCTCCCGGCATTGATTCCTAAAATCGGAATTCCTGAATTTCTGACTAAAGTTGCTGCGCGCAAAATCGTTCCGTCACCACCAATGCTGACCAAAATATCTACATCAGTTGGCAGATCATTAAAGTCATGGAAAGTAATATATTCTTTTGTGATGATTTTTTTTTCATAAAGCATCGCTAAAAAATCATCTTGAATAACCAGTTCTACATTGTTTTTATTGAAAAAGACAAAAATATCCCGAATAATTGGCTCTGTGCTGTTTTGGTAATATTGACCGTAAATGGCTACTTTCATTTTGGGTTTATTCGTTAATTTGCAAATCGTTAATCGAAAAGTAAGGCGGTTAAACGAATAAACGATTAACCAAAATCGTTATATATTAAGGTATTTGTCTAAATAATCTGAACGTTCTTTTAACGCGTTCAAATAGTTGTCTTCTTGGTGCTCTGAGACTATTTTATAATTATATCTTCTGAAAGTCTGGATGATTTCGTTCATCGCTCCCAAAGTTATTTTTACAGTAATTTGAACTTTATCTGATTCTACATTAGAAATGAAAAGACCCAAAATTTTACCGTTATTGCTTTCTACAATCTGCGTAATTTGGCTCATCGAATAATCATTAATGTCTTTTTCTATAATAATAATGCCTCCCATTTCCTTTAAAAACGGAGTTTCGTGAAAGAATTTTACGATATCGGTAATGTCATAGTAGCCTACATATTTATTGGTATCGTCTAAAACAGGAACGACACTGGTGTGATTTCTGGCAAAAACTTCCAAAACATCCAGCCAAATCATATTTGTTCTGGCGTAAAATCCTTCTAAAGTATAGCGGTAATCAGAAACTTTTTTGTCGGTATCGAAAGTTTCTACATCGTCAAGCGCAATACTTCCAATATAAACCCCCTCATCTAAAACCGGAAAATGTGAAAATGACAGCTCGGCAAAAAAATCTTGCACTGCCTCAATTGATTCTTCAAGGGAAATAGCCTTGATGTCGTTGTTGATGTATTCCGTAATTTCTGTCATAGCCTAAAGTCAATAATCGATGCAAAATAATCAAAAAATAGCACAAAATGCCTTGTTTTACTTTGTATTTTTGTGGTAAATAATATTCTCAAAAAGTATTCCAATGACAAAATTAAGCGTAAACATAAATAAAATTGCCACTTTAAGAAATGCAAGAGGCGGAAATGTTCCTGATTTATTGCAGGTTGCAAAAGATATCGAGCGTTTCGGCGGACAAGGAATTACGATTCATCCAAGGCCAGACGAGCGCCATATTCGCTATAAAGATGCTCGTGATTTGAAATCAATTGTCACAACAGAATTTAATATCGAAGGAAATCCGGAAAGAAAATTTATTGATTTAGTTCTGGAAGTAAAGCCGACCCAAGTGACTTTGGTTCCAGATGCAGACGACGCAATTACTTCAAATGCAGGCTGGAATACAATAAAATATCAAGATTATTTGAAAGAAATTATTCAGGAATTTCAAAGAAACGGAATCAGGACTTCCATTTTTGTAGATCCGGTTCTCGAAATGATTGAAGGTGCTAAAAAAACCGGAACAGAAAGAATTGAGCTGTATACGGAAGCTTTCGCGCATGAATATGGTTTGGGAAATAAATCTGGAATTGATTCGTATGTGAAATCTGCAAAATTAGCAAATGAATTAGGCTTGGGAATTAACGCTGGTCATGATTTGAGTTTAGATAATATTCAATTTTTTCAACAGAATATTCCAGGATTATTGGAGGTTTCAATTGGTCATGCTTTGATTTCAGAATCCTTGTATTTAGGTTTGGAAAATGTAGTGAATATGTATCTCCAAAAGTTGAAGTAATTCATAAATTATAATTCATTAACTCACGATTAAATTATGCTGTATTCAAAAATAGAAGGGGAAGGAAAACCGCTTTTAATTCTCCACGGATATTTAGGAATGTCTGATAACTGGAAAACTTTAGCAGGTCAATTTGTTTCAGAAGGATTTCAAACGCACGCTTTGGATTTAAGAAATCACGGAAGAAGTTTTCATTCCGATGAATTTACTTATGATGCGATGGTTCAAGATATTTTGGATTATTGCAAAGAAAATAATCTTGAAAAAGTTGCAATTATAGGCCATTCGATGGGAGGAAAGGTTGCGATGTTTTTTGCAACAAAATATCCAGAAAGGGTAGAGAAATTGATTGTGGCAGATATAGGTCCGAAATATTACAGGCCACATCATCAGGATATCATGGCGGGATTAAACGCAATTGATTTTTCCCAAAAACCAGATCGCTCCCAAGTTGAAGAAATCTTAAAGCAACACATTCCTGATTTTGGAACTCGACAATTTTTGATGAAAAGTTTGTATTGGGTTGAGTCCGGTCAGCTTGGCTTCAGATTTAATTTGCCGGTTTTTAATGAGAAAATTGATAATATTGGGCAAGCGCTTCCTGAAAATGCAATTTTTGAAAAGCCAACGCTGTTTTTAAAAGGAGGGAATTCAAATTATATAAAAGAAGAGGATTTTTTTGAACTGATAAGACATCATTTTCCAAATTCTGAGATTAAAACAATTCCAAATGTGGGGCACTGGCTTCATGCTGAGAACCCAAAAGATTTTTATCAAGAATCGATTTCTTATTTATCGAAATAAAAATAAAAAAAATCCCTTTCTGAAAAGAAAGGGATTTTTGCATTTATAAAATTGCTAATTATTTTTTAGCGAATTTGATTGTTTCAGTAGCTCCTAAGTCGTTAGTAACTTGTAAAACATACATTCCTGTTTTTAAAGAAGAAACATTGATAGCAACTTCAGTTTGTGCAGAGAAATCTTGGTTTAATACTTGTTTTCCTAAGATGTCAAATGCAACAACTTTGCTGATGCTAGCTCCTTTTAAGTTTAAAATGTTGTTAGCAGGGTTTGGGTAAGCAACAATTTTAGTTTGGTTGTTTGCTACAGTGTTTATGCTTAATGCTGGTCCGGTATATTTGTAAATTCCTCCTGGTGTAGAAGCATCTGCAGAGAATCCACCAGCCCAACCAGTTGTTGCGTTTAAGAATGTAGAATCGTCTCTTTGGATTCCTGAATCTAATTCTGTCCATGTTGCTCCATGATCATTGCTATATCCGCTACCAGCAGAACCTGTTCCTATTAAAGTAGTGGTTCCGGGAATATAAGAAACGCTAGAATATATTGTTGGTGTTCCTGTTGTGCTCCAAGTTGTACCTCCATCTGTAGTTGTAAAAAGTGAAAAAGTTCCAGTAGTAAAAGTTCCAGTACGTTTTAATAAACAACCAATTGATTCGGTGCTGAATTTTATTTCTCCACCAATATTAGTTCCTGCAAAATCAGAAAGACCACTTACAGTATTAAGTTTTGTCCATGTAATGCCTCTATCTTGTGTGCGGTATATTTTTCCTTTATTTGTAACAAACCAAAATGAATTTCCTACACCAACATTTCCACCGTTATATCCGGCTTCACCACTTGCGCTATTTGGTAGCGAGCTATTAGGGATTGCAGTCCATGTTTCTCCTCCATCTGTAGTTCTATACATCTCAAAATCAGTAGCTGAAATACTTGGATCGCCTTGAGAAATTCCTACGTTGGCATCAAAAAAGTGAACGACATTTATGAAAGCAGCTGCATTTGTATAGGCTGAAGGGTTTTGTTGTGTCCAATTTAGCCCTGCATCTGTTGTTTTCCAAATTCCTCCTGGCCAAGGTCCAGTAGTTGATGAGCCGTCTATTGCGCTAACCCATGCAGTAGTCATGTTTAGTGCTACTAAATTGTTTACTGATAAAGTAGGGTCGCCTAAATCAATTGGTGTGGAAACCCATGTGTTTCCGCCGTTTGTTGTTCTAATTGCATTAGCAACAGGGGCGCTACTTCCTGATCCATCACGTGAAATTGCCCAAACATTATTTGCGTCAAAAATAGTAATGTCTTTCACCCCTCTAGATGGTTCAGGGACAGTTGTCGTTTGGGCTGTCCATTGCGCATTCATCACGCCAGAAACGGCTAAAAATGCTGAAAGAAGTAATGTTTTTTTCATGATTATTTTTTTTTAGTTTTAGTAATGAATTTCAAAGATAAAAAAAGATTTATAATATTCTATTTCTATTTTTATTTTTTGTATAATTTAACATTGATTGAAATATTTATTACATTTATAGCTTGTAAAAATAAATAAGTAGGGATTATGAATCTAATAATCAGAATTTTTTTGACGGCGGTACTAGTAATGGTCATTGCGCATTTTTTGCCAGGAATAGCACTTCAAGGCAGTCATGGTGTTTCTTCGGGCAATTTTATGACCGCAATTTATGTAGCAATTGTTCTAGGCCTTTTGAACTTATTTATTAAGCCGATATTAGTGTTATTAACGCTTCCAGTTACGTTTTTTACTTTCGGATTATTCCTTCTGGTTATTAATGCGCTGATTATTATGTTGTGTGCTAGACTAGTTGACGGCTTTGCAGTTGAAAATTTTTTAACTGCACTTTTATTCAGCTTGATTCTGTCTATTTCGCAGTCAATTGTTTTCTCTCTGACTGGCGGTGATAAGTAATTCAGCAAATTTGATAGCAATAACATATTGGTTTTGTTAATCCTATATTAATACATTAACGTAAAACTTGGTTGGGTTGTAAAAATGTTATAATTTTGCAACCCAATTTTAGTATGTAAAAAAATGAATATTACAAGAAATAATGTTGACGCTTTAAATGCGGTTGTAACAGTTGAGATCTCTAAAGCAGATTATGCTCCACAAGTTGATAAAGTTTTAAAAAATCACTTGAAAAACGCTAGCATTCCTGGATTTAGAAAAGGTGCGGTTCCAATGAGTCTTATCCAAAAACAATATGGAAAAGCGGTTTTACTAGAAGAAGTAAACAAAGTATTACAAGATAATTTAGGAAAATATATCGCTTCACAAAAATTAGATTTATTAGGAAATCCAGTTCCTGTGCAAAAAGAAATCGATTGGGATCAAGAAGATTTTTCTTTTGATTTCGAACTAGGAATTGCTCCAGAATTTGAAGTAAATTTAGATGCTAAAAACGACGTGGTTCTTTACAAAATCACGGCTGACGATAAAATGTTGAACGACCAAGTGGAACGTATTCAAAAACAATACGGAAAACTTATTTCGCAAGACACAGTGGAAGAAAGCTTTGATGTAACTGGAACTTTCAGAAACGAAGAAAAAGGAATCGAAAGCCCTGCAACTTTTGCTTTGGATATTTTCAAAGACAAAAAAACAGCAAAGAAATTCATCGGTAAAAAGGTTGGCGATGTCGTTACTTTGAACACTAAAGGTCTTTTTGACGACGATCACAAATTGATGGATTACTTAAAAGTAGACCACGATGACGTTCATGGTTTGGATGTCGATGTTGACTTTACAATCGAAGAAATCAACGCTACTGAATTGGCAGAATTGAACCAAGAATTATTCGACAAATTGTTCGGAGAAGGAAACGTAACTTCTGTGGAGCAATTGAAAGAAAAAATCAAGGAAGATGCTGAAATGCAATTCGCTTCTCAAGCAGACCAAAAATTCTTGAATGACGTTACGGCTTCCTTATTAGAAACTACAAAATTTGACCTTCCATCTTCATTCTTGAAAAAATGGATTCAAACTGTAGGTGAAACTCCATTGACTCCAGAGCAAGCTGAAGAAGAATACGCACGTTCTGAAAACGGTTTGCGTTACCAATTAATCGAAGGAAAAGTATTGGCTCAAAACAATCTTCAAATCACTTTTGAAGACTTAAAAGCATACACTTCTGACGTAATCAAAAAACAAATGGCACAGTTTGGTCAAATGAATCCAACAGAAGCTGACGTAGAAGGAATCGTGGCAAGAGTGCTTTCAAACCAAGAAGAAGTAAAAAGACTTTCGCAACAAGTAATGAGCGAAAAAATGCTAAACTTGTTCAAAGAGAAAATCAACGCAAAAACAAAAGAGGTTTCTTACGAAGAGTTCATCAAAGAAATGTACGGGGAATAATTTCGTATTGAAAATTCATTATACTTAAGGCGTCAAAATTAATAGTTTTGGCGCTCTTTTATTTGAAGCTTTTCCGGCTTTTCGTTTCAAGTTTTTTTATGAAAACCTTATTTTTGCAAGAATAAAAAAGAGCTTCCGCTGGTCGCTTTTTTTCTTCAGCAAAAAATAGGCTTTCCTTAAAAAAAGCTTTTCACTGCAATCCGGGCTAAAAATCAGTGCAACTGACGAATTGACAGATTTAAGAATAATAAGAATTCGTTTCACAATTTGCACGAACTTTGTTATCTTTAAAAATAGAATTGAAAAATAAAGTTGTGAGGACTTGTTTCAAGAATTATTGAGATCCTTCCTTCGTCAGGATGACAAGATTGCGATTCGCCTAAATACTGAAACTAGAAACTGCCAACTGAAATTCATAACTCATAACTTATAACTCATAATTTAACTATGGACTACGGTAAAGAATTTAAAAAATTTGCTACAAAGCACCACGGTGTAAATAGTATGTATTACGATAAAATCGTAAGCAGCATGACACCATATATCATCGAAGAAAGACAATTAAATGTATCGCAATTAGACGTTTTTTCACGTTTGATGATGGATAGAATTATCTTCCTTGGAACAGGAGTTGACGATCACATCGCCAATATCATCCAAGCACAATTATTATTTTTAGAAAGCGTTGACTCTGCAAAAGACGTTCAGATTTATATCAATTCTCCAGGCGGAAGCGTTTATGCAGGATTAGGAATTTATGACACAATGCAATACATCAAACCAGACGTAGCTACAATCTGTACAGGAATGGCGGCGTCAATGGGAGCTGTTTTGCTTTGCGCAGGTGCAGAAGGAAAACGTTCGGCTTTGCCACATTCAAGAGTGATGATTCACCAGCCATCTGGCGGTGCGCAAGGTGTTGCAACAGATATGGAAATCAACTTACGCGAAATGTTGAAGCTGAAAGAAGAACTATACGAAATCATCTCAAAACATTCAGGGCAGTCTTTTGAAAGAGTTCACAAAGATTCAGAAAGAGATTACTGGATGAAAGCCGATGAAGCGAAAGAATACGGAATGATTGATGAAGTATTGAGAAGAAGTTAAAAAAAGAGTTACTAAGTCGCTAAGTTGCAAAGCCAAATTTGAAAGTAAATTACGATCAGAAACTTTGCAACTTAGTACCTTTGCAACTTTGCAACTAAATAAATATGGCTAAAGAAGTATTAGAGTGTTCTTTTTGTGGAAGGAAAAAGCCAGAAACAAATCTGTTGATTGCGGGAATTGACGCGCACATTTGCGACAAATGCATTGAACAGGCGCACGGAATTGTTATTGAAGAATTAAAGCAAAATAAAAAAGGCAATGTGTCTTCTGATTTGGTTTTGCAAAAGCCAAAAGAAATCAGAGCCTTTCTTGATAAATATGTAATCGGGCAAGACCAGACTAAAAAGGTCATGTCAGTTGCGGTTTACAATCACTACAAACGTTTGATGCAACAGCAGTTAGACGACGAAGTGGAGATTGAGAAAAGCAACATCATCATGGTTGGACAAACCGGAACAGGAAAAACATTGGTGGCAAAAACCATCGCAAAAATGTTAGACGTTCCGTTGGCAATCGTCGATGCAACTGTTTTGACCGAAGCAGGTTACGTTGGAGAAGATGTGGAAAGCATTCTGACAAGATTGCTTCAAGCAGCAGATTATGACGTAGCAAAAGCCGAAAGAGGAATTGTTTTTATTGATGAGATTGATAAAATTGCTAGAAAAAGCGATAATCCTTCTATCACAAGAGACGTTTCTGGAGAAGGCGTACAGCAGGCTTTACTGAAATTGTTGGAAGGAACTGTGGTAAACGTACCGCCAAAAGGTGGAAGAAAACATCCAGACCAAAAATTTGTGGAAGTAAATACACAAAATATTTTGTTCATTGCAGGTGGTGCTTTTGACGGAATTGAGAGAATTATTTCAAAACGTCTGAACCGTCAAGCTGTCGGATATTCGTCTTCAAAAAATGTAGATAATATTGACAAAGACAACTTGCTGCAATATATCATTCCAAAAGATATCAAAGATTTCGGATTAATTCCTGAAATTATTGGTCGTCTTCCGGTTTTGACGCACATGGATCCTTTGGATAGAGAAACATTGAGAGCCATTTTGACAGAGCCTAAAAATGCTTTAATCAAACAATACCAGAAACTTTTTGCAATGGACGAAGTTGATTTCACCATTTCAAACGAAGCTTTGGATTATGTGGTTGATAAAGCTTTGGAGTACAAATTAGGAGCTCGTGGACTTCGTTCTTTATGCGAAGCAATCTTGACTGACGCTATGTATGACTTGCCAAGTTCAGACCACAAAGAATTGACAATTGATGAAGATTACGCTAAAAATGCTTTGGATAAAAATCTATTGCAGCGTTTGAAAGCAGCATCTTAATTGAAATTATAAAAACAAAAAATCCCGATTCTCATCGGGATTTTTTATTATCTAACAGGATTGTTTAAAATCAAATCCAAGTATAAATTTATCTTGTCTTTCAGTTCTTTTCTTGGCGTAATGAAATCCAAGAAACCATGCTCAAGCAAGAATTCTGCAGTTTGAAAACCTTCTGGCAAATCTTTACCAGTGGTGTCTCTTACAATTCTTGGTCCAGCGAAACCGATTAAAGCTCCCGGCTCAGAAATATTTACATCGCCCAACATTGCGTAGGAAGCCGTAGTTCCTCCGGTTGTAGGGTCAGTACATAATGAAATATAAGGAATTTTAGCTTCTGCCAACTGCGCTAATTTTGCAGAAGTTTTTGCCAACTGCATCAAAGAATAAGCAGCTTCCATCATTCTAGCACCGCCTGATTTTGAAATCATCACAAACGGAATGTTGTTTTTAATAGAATGGTCGATTCCTCTTGCGATTTTTTCTCCCACAACAGCACCCATAGAACCGCCGATAAAGGCAAAATCCATACAGCAGACTACCAAATCTCTTCCTTTTGATTTGCCGACAGCTGTTCTAACCGCATCTTTCAATTTGGTTTTGTCCATTGCGTCTTTCAAACGGTCAGAATATTTTTTAGTATCCACAAAATGAAGCGGATCTTTTGAAGTCATTTTTGCGTCTAATTCTGTAAATTCATTGTTGTCAAACAGAATTGAGAAATATTCCTTACTGCCAATTCTTACGTGAAAACCATCTTCTGGACTCACATAAAGATTTCTTGCCAGCTCGTCAGCATCAATAATTTTTCCGGTTGGAGATTTATACCAAAGTCCTTTTGGAACGTCTTTCTTGTCTTCCGTCGCTGTCGTGATTCCTTTTTCTGTTCTTTTAAACCAAGCCATATAATTATGAATTATGAGTTAAAAATTATGAGTTATGAATTATAAGAAAACTTATAGCTCATAACTCATAATTTATAATTACAAAGTATTAACGTTGTTCAAGTCTTTAAAAGCTTGCTCTAATCTTGTGTTGAAAGTAACTTCACCTTCACGCATCCATTTTCTTGGATCGTAGTATTTTTTGTTCGGAACTTCTTCTCCTTCTGGATTGCCAATTTGAGTTTTCAAGTAATCTACATTTTTTACGATGTAATCTCTAATTCCTTCAGTGAAAGCAAATTGCAAGTCAGTATCGATGTTCATTTTGATAACTCCGTATCCAATTGCTTCTCTGATTTCTTCAACAGTCGAACCTGAACCTCCGTGGAAAACGAAATCTACTGGGTTAGCTTCTGTATTGAATTTCTCTTGTACATAAACTTGAGAATTGTGAAGAATTTTTGGAGTCAATTTTACGTTTCCTGGCTTGTAAACACCGTGAACGTTACCAAAAGCGGCAGCGATTGTAAAACGAGGGCTGATTTTCAAAAGCTCTTCGTAAGCATAAGCAACTTCTTCTGGCTGTGTGTATAATTTTGAACTGTCAACGTCAGAATTGTCAACTCCGTCTTCCTCGCCACCTGTGATTCCAAGTTCGATTTCAAGAGTCATCCCGATTTTGCTCATTCTTGTCAAATATTCTTTGCAGATTTCGATGTTTTCTTCGATTGGCTCTTCAGAAAGATCGATCATGTGAGAACTGAACAATGATTTTCCGGTTTCAGCAAAGTGCTTTTCAGAAGCGTCTAAAAGTCCGTCAATCCAAGGCAATAATTTTTTTGCACAGTGGTCAGTGTGAAGAATAACTGTTGCTCCATAAGCTTCAGCTAAAGTATGAATGTGTTTTGCTCCTGCAATTGCACCTAAAATAGCTGCTTTTTCACCTGCATTCGACAAACCTTTTCCAGCATTGTAAATAGAACCTCCATTTGAGAATTGAATGATAACTGGAGCGTTTAATTTTGCAGCAGTTTCTAAAACACCATTGATTGTGCTTGAGCCAGTTACGTTAACTGCAGGAAGTGCAAATCCTTTTTCTTTTGCATATTTGAAAATTTCCTGAACTTGGTCTCCCGTAGCAACGCCTGGTTTGATATTATGCGCCATTGTGTTTTTTGTTTATAGTTAAAGGTTACAAAAATAATAATTTCTGAAATTAGAAAGGGTAATTAATTCCAATATTTAATACGGAGTGCCCAAAATTGTATTCCTTGAACCATCTTTCGCCAACTTCTTTCGCTGGATCATAAGTCTTAAAGCCTAAATCTAAACGGATTACGAAGAAATTAAAGTCATATCTGAATCCAAATCCAGATCCAAAAGCAATGTTTTCTAAAGAGCGCAATCCTGTAAATGTTGATTTTGGATCGTCAATATCATCAAGAACGTTCCAGATGTTTCCTACATCGCCGAAAACAGCACCGTTTAATTTGCCTAACATCTTGAAACGAAGCTCGGCACTGTAAAGAAGTTTCAAGTTGGCTTCGTTAAAATCATTAATCGCACCGCTGCTTCCAGGTCCAAGTCCATATGATTGCCAAGCTCTGTTATCATTCGAGCCTCCGGCAAAATAACTCTTAGAAAAAGGAATGTTTTTTGAATTTCCGTAAGGAATTGCGATTCCGGCAAAAGCACGTATTGCTAAAACTTTTCCTCGATTCAAATCCCAATGTTTGATAAAATCAATTTCAGTTTTGATATATTGAGAATATTCTACTTCTAAAATTGTTCGATTCCCATTTTCATTTTCAGGCTGTTTTGCCCATCTTGAAAGCAATCCTAAAAAGTTTCCAGCAGATTCAAGTTTAGTCTTGAAAATCCAGAAATTATTATCTAAAAGATCTGTTTTCGTAGTCTTCGTATAAGTATATGCGGACGCAAAAATCAAATTGTTTTCTGTCAGTCTGTCTTTCCTTTCCTTAATACTATTTATGACTCTGAAATCTTCTGGAGATGTTGTAATTGTTGGATTTGGGCCTAAAACGGAATCTAAAAAACCATTCGTTCCGCTCTCGATAATAAGATCATTGTTTTCGTCTATAAAACCATAATCTTTCGCCAATTCATTCAGCCTTCCGTAAGAAGATTGGTAAACATTGAAGTAATTGGCTTTGTTGATGTTTTTTACATATTGGATATTGAACAAATCAAAACGCGCTGTCACATTTCGTTTTGGATTCCAGCTGTAATACATCGCTCCGGTAAGGCTTTCCTTGTCCAAACCTATATTCTGCTGTTTGGCATAACCAAGGCTGAAAACAGTCGTCGGAAATAAGTTTTTCGGAATAATTTTATCCGTGTTAAAAGGAAGGAACATTCTTGGGAAATTCAATTTCACATCCGCACCATATTCCGAAAGATTAAAAAACACGTCATTCGGATTCGCCAATTCTGTAGAAGAACCGATATTGCCGCGAAGCGAAAGTTCTAAAGTTTCTGCACCTCTAAAAATATTTCTGAAAGTTCCGGTAACGCTTCCTGTGATACCAAAAGATTGTATATTCGAATGCGTGACGTCGGCAGTATATCCAAAACTAAACTTTTTTCTTGGCATCAAATAAATATTCGTAATCAAGGAAGTTCCGGTGACGTCAGTCGAATCTTCCACAAATTGAATCGTCGGAGAATTAAATACGCGTAAATTATTCAAATAACGAGAAGTCAAAGTTCTTCGAAAATCAGCATAAGTACTTCCTTTGGAAATAAAAATCGCGTCAGTTAAAGCTTTCGGGCGGTATCTTAATTTATCTGTACTATAAATGTTGAAATTGTTGTAAGTTGCGCTGTCAGCAACTTTTACACTCTTGTTTGACGGGCTGTCAGTGAAAATATTTACTTCACTAATTTTGTAAAGCTTGAATGGTTTTGTGATAATTGTGTCACCAACTCTCACGCTTCGATCGCTAATTTTTAAGACCATATTTGCCCTGTGATTTGTGTCAATCGAGTCGCCTACGAAATTGATGTTTGTCGGCTGGAAATAATAAGCGCCGTTATTTCTGAAATTGGTTGTGATTCGCTCGCGTTCTGCTTCAAAATTGGCAGATTTATATTGTTCGCCTTTTTTAATTACGCTTTTTGATTTGTTTTTTTCGTATAAAGAATCTAATTCTGGAGTAGCAATTTCTGTACTCAATGAATCTAGAAAATAGGGTTCTCCGGTAACTATCGTATATTTAATCTGCCCTTTTTTATTGGGCAGCGTATCAATTTTATAAGAAGTTTTTGCATTGAAATAACCATTGTTGAAATAATAAGATTTCAATCTTGTGGTAGATTTTTTCGCTCTTGCTTCGTCAATAATTACAGGCGGTTCCCCCGTTTTCTTTAAGAATTTATGAATTCCAGAATAAAAGAAAGATTGCCCCAAACGGTCTACCTGCTTTTTTGAAAGTAATTTTGACAGCCTTTCATATTTCTTCGGATTTTCCTTCATCTTTGCCTTAAAAGAAGAATCTGGATTTTCCTTCGCAAGATTGTACATTTGCAAGCGCAGATTATAGCCCAAAATAGTGCTATTTGGTTTTTGATAAAGAAGATTTTCTATATTTTCGTCTTTTTCAAGCTTGTCATTTACCAAAATTTCATTCTTTTTTAGGAGTCTTTTGCCGTCTGGAACTCTTTTTACGGTGTCACAAGCGGTCATAATTATTCCAATTAGAATAAATAGTGATATTTTTGTACTTATCTTTTTCAAGGGATGCGGCATATTTAATTCAAAAATACATTTTTTTATGGTTAGTAAAAACCAAATAAAATTAATAACGAGCTTACAACAGAAAAAATATCGCAAAGAACACAAATTGTTCTTCGCCGAAGGCAAAAAAGTAATCAATGAATTGATAAACGCTGCTTTTGAATTGCAATATTTGTTTTCAACAGATGCTATTTTTTCTGAAATTCATCCTTCAAAAGTGAATCTGGTTTCAGAAGCAGAACTGAAAAAAATCAGCGCGCTCACAACTCCAAATGATTGTCTCGCCGTTTTTAAAATTCCAGAACAGAAGAAAATTAATGAGTCAGGATTGATTGTGGCTTTGGATGATATTCGTGATCCTGGAAATTTAGGAACGATTATTCGCTTGTGCGATTGGTTTGGAATCAAGGAATTGGTCTGTTCTGAAGAAACTGCTGATCTTTTTAATCCGAAAGTGGTTCAGGCCACGATGGGGTCGATTGCGAGAGTGAATATCAATTATGTAAATCTTGAAAATTTTATAAATAAAACAAGTTTGCCCGTGTTCGGAACTTTTATGGATGGAGAAAATATCTATAAATCCACACTTCCAAAAGAAGGAATTATCATCATGGGAAATGAAGCCAACGGAATTTCTGCAACCATAGAAAAAGCGGTAAAAAATAGAATTTCAATTCCAAGGTTTGGTGATTTGCAACAGACGGAAAGCTTAAATGTAGCGACTGCAACGGCAATAATCTTAAGTGAATTTAAGCGAAATTCTTAATTTTTATTGGAAAGTAAAGTTGATAAAAACGCCTCTGGTTTTCATGGAAGCAACGTTTCCTGTCCAAGGAGAATTCGGGTCATTATCGCGGATAATTTCATCATCAAGGCCAAAAACACCACGAATTGAAGGCGAGAATTTGAAATATTCCAAATATAAATCTACGCCAAAACCAACTTCATAGTTGTTTGTCCACTGTTTCATTCTAAACTTCTCGCTTAAATTGTCTTCTTTTGATTTAGAATTGCTTCCTAAATTTAGCGAAGTTGAAAGTCCTCCAACTAAAAACGGACGAATATTTCCGGTTCTCAAGGCTGAAAATTTCAACAAAAGCGGGAAGTGAATATAAGTAGATTTTACCTCGCGAAGTTCATCGCTTTCGCTGGTAAATCCTGAAAATCTCAAATTTCTCTGTGTATAATATAATCCTGGCTCAAAACGAAGGTCGATATATTCCATCAATCTTAAGTTTCCAATTAACCCGACGTTGAATCCCGTTGTTCCTTTTACTTCGATATCTTGCCCGTCATTTTTATAATCAAACTTAAAATCATAAGCATTGAAACCAAGGTAATAACCCCAGTGAACACGCTGTTTGTCCCAGTTTTCTTGGTGAATTATAGGATCTTTGCTGAACAATCCAGTGGCAAATTGCGCATGGCTATTCAGTGAGAAACACAAAAGTAGAATGGCTAATATTTTTTTCATATTATTTTTTAGAGGCAGAATAAATTGTTGCTGCGCCAAATGTCTGTGGCAAATCTGCAACATCTATAAACCCAATTTTTCTCAAAATATTGTTTAAAGCTTCACCATAAGGAAAACCATTTGCGGATTCTGAAAGATATCCATAGGCATTTTTTTCTTTTGAGAAGATTTTTCCGATAAGCGGTAAAATATTTTTGGTGTAAAATTTATAGAATTGTTTGTATGGAGTTTTTGTCGGATTTGAAGTTTCTAGAATTATAAAAACGCCGTTAGGCTTTAAAACTCTAAGAATTTCAGCTAGTCCTTTTTCTAAAGTTTCAAAATTTCTGATACCGTAAGCAACTGTAATCGCATCAAAAGAATCATTTTCAAAAGGAAGATTTTCTGAATCGCCTTGAATCATTTCAATTTTACCAGAAAGATTTTTTGAGGCAATTTTTTTTCTTCCAACTTCCAGCATTCCAGCAGAAATATCTAATCCAATTATTTTGTCTGCATTAGTTTGGGACATTAAAATCGCCAAGTCGCCAGTTCCTGTTGCAATGTCAAGAATGTTTTTTGGATTTTTTGAAGCAATCATTTTCAGAATCTTTTTTTTCCACTTGGCATCAATTCCAAAGGAAATGACACGGTTTAGGCCGTCATAGTTTTCTGAAATGTTGTCGAACATTTGTTCAACTTGCTCTTTTTTTCCTAATGTAGAATCTTTATAGGGAGTAATATTCTCTGACATTTTCAATAATTTAGGCAAAGATAAACTATTCTTGTCCGATTACAAAAACAAGAATCCGAATGGTTTATGCGCGTTTGATTTATTTTTTGATATACGTTTGGAAGCTGAAATCAGTTTTGTGCTTTTCATCTTTTGGATGGTATTCTTCGAAAGTCAATTTCCAGTTTTTCAAGTCAAATTCAGGAAAAAAAGCATCGGCTTCAAAGTTATCGTGGACTCTTGTCAATTCAATTTTATCAGCAAGAGGAAGCGCAAGATTATAAATTTCGCCTCCGCCAATAATGAAAACATCTTCATCTTTTGGAGAAATTTCAATGGCTTTTTCAATACTATTCACAACAATACAGCCTTCCGTATTATAATCATGTTGTCTCGTAATAACAATGTGAGTGCGGTTTGGCAATGGTTTTGGAAAGCTTTCAAAAGTTTTTCTTCCCATAATGATATAATGGCCAGTCGTCAGCTGCTTGAATCTTTTGAAATCATCTGGCAGATGCCAAAGCATGGCATTGTCTTTTCCAAGCGCCTTATTTTCGGCAGCCGCCGCAATCATTGTAACCATTATTTAAAAAGTATTATTTTCAGAATCATTATCGATTTTTGACTGAAGCTGTTGCATTTTGCGTTCTTGTTTTGCGACTAGACGATCAATCTGGGCGCGTTCCCAATTTTTATTCATGAAACTGTCAGTAATAAAAACGCGTATGAAGTGCAATACAAATAAAAATGCCCAAACAACGATAGCCCATAAATCCCAGTGCGTTTCAGGATAAAAGTCTGGAATTATGACTCTGTGTATAAGCAGAAAAAAAAGACTTCCGACAAAAAAAAGGATAAAGTGGAAGTAAAGCAGTTTTTTTTGCCTCATCCTTCTGCGAGCATATTCATAAAGTTCGTGTTGATTATTTTCCATAAGTGCAGAATTTGATTTAAAGATAGGATTAAATTTTAAAAATAAAAAATGCTATGAAAGAGAATCTGGATAAGATTTAAAAAATCAGTCAAGTTTAAAATACAATTGGGATGCTTAACAGCATTCTTGTCGGTTTTCCGTTTTGGTAAGCGGGTTTCATTTTCGGAAGAAGTTCTATGATGCGTTTCGCTTCGTCGTTAAAGATTTGATATTCGCCTTCTACTTTGGTTACTTTTACAAAACCGTCAGTTTCAATCGCATACTCAACAATTGATTTCCCTTTTAATTTTTCTCTGCTGGCCTGTTCAGGATATTTGTAGTTGTCTTTTATATGTTGTTTTAATTTTATTTGGAAACATTTCATCAGGTCTGAAGAAGCTTCTTCTTCACAGCCCGGGAAAACAGGAAGCGATTCTTGGTTCGCAATAGTTGCTTGTGCCAATGAAATTAACCCATGAAATAGAAAAAGCAACAAAAAGATTTTTTTCATAATCGAGTTTTAAACAGCAACCGCTCCTTTAATGTGTGGATGAGGTTCATAGCCTTCTAAAGTAAAATCCTCAAATTTAAAGTCAAGAATATTTTTAACTTCTGGATTTAAGATCATTTTTGGCAACGGTTTCGGATCACGGGAAAGCTGTAATTCCAATTGTTCGAAATGATTATTATAAATGTGAGCATCGCCAAAAGTGTGGATGAAATCTCCAGGTTGTAGATCACAAACCTGAGCAATCATCAATGTTAGCAAAGCATACGAAGCAATGTTAAAAGGAACACCCAAGAAAATATCAGCGCTTCTTTGGTATAATTGGCAAGATAATTTTCCGTCAGCGACATAAAACTGGAAGAAAGCGTGACAAGGAGGCAAAGCTACTTTTCCATTAGCTACATTTTCTGCAAAAGATTTTGAAGTATCTGGCAAAACCGAAGGATTCCAGGCGGAAACCAACATTCTTCTGCTATTTGGGTTTGTTTTTAAGGTATCGATTAATTCGGTAATCTGGTCAATTTCCTCACTGTTCCAATTTCTCCACTGATGCCCATAAACCGGGCCTAATTCTCCATTTTCATCAGCCCAATCATCCCAAATTTTTACGCCGTTTTCTTTTAGGTAAGCGATGTTTGTTTCGCCTTTCAAGAACCAAAGCAATTCGTGAATAATAGATTTCAAATGCAATTTTTTAGTAGTAACCATCGGGAAACCTTCTGATAAATCAAAACGCATTTGGTATCCGAAAACACTTTTTGTTCCAGTTCCAGTTCTGTCTCCTTTTTGTGTTCCTGTTTCAAGAACGTGTTTTACTAGGTCTAAATATTGTTGCATCTGTAAATGTTTAATCGGTTAATTGTAGATTGTTTAATCGGTTATCAGCTTGCGGTTAAACGATTAACCAAATAAACGATTCAACTTCTTAAGATTCCCTCTTGCTTATCTCATCACGGATATTCGCCGCTTTTTCATAATCTTCATTCTGAACAGCACTTTCCAATTGTTCGTGAAGTTCTGAAAGGCTCAATTTTGCGTAAGCATTTGATGAATCAGTTGTGTTATCGTCTTCTAGTCCAAAAGTTTCTGGTGAAGAAAGAATATCGTCTAAATCTTGGTTTTCGTTTTCGCCTTCCTGCGGATTTGCTTTCAAGAAGATTCCGGCTTTGTCTAAGATGTTTTTATAGGTAAAAATCGGAGCGCTGAAACGCAACGCCAAAGCAATGGCATCGGAAGTTCTGGCGTCGATGATTTCTTCAATCTTATCTCTTTCGCAAATGATGCTGGAATAGAAAACGCCGTCAACAAGCTTGTGAATGATGACTTGTTTTACCACAATGTCAAATCGGTCAGCAAAGTTTTTAAACAAATCGTGCGTCAACGGGCGTGGTGGTTTTATTTCTTTTTCTAAGGCGATTGCAATTGATTGCGCCTCAAAAGCGCCAATTACGATTGGCAGTTTTCGCTCTCCGTCCACTTCATTTAAAATCAATGCATACGCACCGTTTTGTGTTTGGCTGTATGAAATTCCTTTTATGGTTAGTTTTACTAAACTCATTATTAAAGGTCTATGTTTGTTTTTGTTTTTCTGTTTTTTTGAAATGTCTTCTAAATTAAGACTTTCTGGATTTATTCTGTTGCTGCAAAATAAAAAAAAAGGGCTATCTGAATCTTGATATTTCTACCTAAATTCAGATAGCCCTAAGATGGACAAATTTAAAAAAATATTTATGAATTATTCGCCTTGAATTCTTTTAATTTTTCGGTCAGTTTCGGAACGATTTCAAAAGCGTCTCCAACGATGCCATAATCGGCAACTTTAAAGAATGGCGCGTCAGCATCTTGATTGATAACAACTTTTACTTTTGAAGAGTTAATTCCGGCAATATGCTGGATGGCTCCAGAGATTCCGATTGCGATGTAAAGATTTGTCGCTACTGGTTTTCCGGTTTGGCCAACGTGTTCGCTGTGAGGTCTCCAGCCTAAGTCAGAAACTGGTTTTGAACAAGCGGTTGCAGCCCCTAAAACGGCAGCTAAATCTTCTAGCATTCCCCAGTTTTCTGGTCCTTTCAAACCTCTTCCTCCAGAAACTACAACTTCCGCGTCAGCGATAGTTACTTTTCCGGTTACTTTTTCTACAGATTCTACTTTTACGCCAAAATCAGCATCGCCGATTGACGGTGAAAAATCTTCTTGAGATAGGGAAGAAGCGCTTTCAAAAACGCCGTAAGAATTTTTCGCAAGGCCTAAAACTTTTACGTCTGTACTGATTTCAGTGATGTTGAACGCTTTGTTTGAAAACGCATTTCTTTTCACTTGAAAAGGAGATGTGCTCACTGGCAAACCAACTACATTTGAAGCATAACCAGCGTCAAGGCCAACAGCAACAAGAGGAGCCAAATAAAGGCTGTCTGTTGTTGAAGAAAGCAAGACTACTTTTGTTGCTTCTTTTTGAGCAGCTTGCTTGATGACATCAGCATACGCTTTTGCCGTAAATTTTGATAATTTATCATCGTTTACTTTCAAGACTTTGTCTACTCCATATTTTGATAATTCAGAAACATCACCAGCGTTAATGGTAACTGCGGTAACTGTTGTTCCTAAAGATTCTGCTACTTTTTTACCGTATGAAGCCAATTCGAAAGCAACTTTCTTGAATTTTCCTTCTGCAGATTCTGCGTATATTAATATTGACATAATTTTTTAATTTAAAGATTGAAAAATTTAAGGATTTAAAGATTTCAAAAATTCGTAATTCGTAATTTTTAATTCGTAATTAAATTACTTTAGCTTCGTTATGCAAAAGGTTGATCAACTCATCTAAATTATCTGGGCTGATTAATTTTACCGCAGATTTTGGAGCTGGTTTTTCAAATTTCACCGCTTTTGTGTTTGAAGAAGCGTCAACTGGCTCAAGAATTGTCAAGGCTTTTGTTCTTGCCGTCATAATTCCTCTCATGTTTGGGATTCTAAGGTCTTTTTCTTCAACCAAGCCTTTTTGTCCGCCAATAATTAAAGGTAATTCTGTTGAAACAGTTTCTTTACCGCCGTCGATTTCTCTTGATGCTTTTACTGAATTTCCGTCCACTTTAATATCTGTACAAGAATTTAAGAAATTCATTCCGGTAATTCCGGCAATCATTCCTGGAACCATGCCGCCATTATAATCTAAAGATTCTTTTCCTGCAATTACAAGATCATAACCTCCGTTTTTGATTACTTCTGCCAATTGTTTTGCTACGAAAAATCCGTCTGTTGGATTTGCGTTCACACGAATTGCTTCGTTTGCGCCAATGGCCAATGCTTTTCTTAAAGTCGCTTCTGTTTCTGGACCTCCAACGTTAACTACGGTAACATTTGCGCCTTGCTGTTCTTGGAACCAAATTGCTCTTGTCAATCCAAATTCGTCATTTGGATTTATTACGAAGGAAACTCCGTTGGTGTCAAATTCTGAATCGCCATTCGCAAAATTAATTTTTGAAGTAGTATCAGGAACGTGACTGATGCAAACTAATATTTTCATTTTATATAAAATTATAGTGTTGATTTATTTTAGGCTTCGAAATTAAGGATTATTATCCAAATAAAAAACTATGCGTGCATAATATTTTGATAATTTTTGTAGAACTATTTCGTTTTCGTGGACGAATGCGGGTTTTGGGTTTCCTCCAAAAAAGAATCTCTACTTTTCGTTATCTTTGCACCTTCAAAAATTTTCCCATGGATTCCTCAATCAAAGCCGTTCATCCCATTTATAATCTTCAATTCGGACTAGTTTGCTTGAGTTCTTTACTGTTTTCGGCAAGTTTTAATATGCTGATTCCAGAATTGCCAGAATATTTAAGCAATATGGGAGGGGCGGAATACAAAGGTTTGATCATCGCACTTTTTACCTTGACAGCAGGAATTTCAAGACCTTTCAGCGGAAGATTAACCGACACTTTGGGAAGAGTTCCGGTAATGGCGGTGGGTTCTATCGTATGTTTTATCTGCGGAATTTTATATCCAGTTCTAGGAACCGTTTCCGGATTTTTATTTTTAAGACTAATCCACGGATTTTCCACAGGATTCAAGCCAACGGCAACTGCCGCTTATGTAGCTGATATTATTCCAAGAGAAAGATGGGGCGAAGCTTTGGGTTTTCACGGACTCTGTTTTTCTACAGGAATGGCCATAGGTCCCGCAATCGGAAGTACGATAAAATTGCATTTTTCTATGGATATGCTTTTTTATGCTTCCTCAGTTTTTGCGCTTTTGTCTATCGTAATTTTGATGAACATGAAGGAAACTTTGGAACATAGGCAGCGTTTCAGCCTGCACGTTTTAAAGATTTCCAGAAAAGATATTATTGCGGTCGAAGTGCTTCCGGCAGCAATTGTGACTTTTCTTTCTTATACGGCTTACGGGGTGATTCTGACGCTGATTCCAGATTGGAGCCAGCATTTGGGAATTACGAATAAAGGATTATTTTTCATGGTTTTCACGATTGCATCGCTCGTAATTCGCTTTGGTGCAGGAAAAGCTTCCGATAAATATGGACGACTTCATTTAATAGGATTGGGACTTTTTCTCCTAATAATTTCACTTCTAATTGTAGGTTTTTCAACTTCCGTAGCCGGATTAATGCTTGGCGCGGCAATGTATGGAATCTCCACAGGAATTGTTTCTCCCGCATTAAACGCCTGGACGGTCGACATGAGTTTTCCTGAACACAGAGGAAAAGCAATGGCCACAATGTACATCGCCCTCGAAGCAGGAATAGGACTCGGCGCGCTTTTCGCAGGATGGATTTATCAAGATGTGATTGCAAAAATTCCGATGGTAATGTATGCCAGTGCGGGAATGGTTTTCTGCTCGATGATTTATGTTTTTATACGTGTGAAGAAAGCGAGGAAATAAAGAATTTTAAAAATAGTTAGTAAGATAGCTTCCGGATTTTTTTCTTTTCATGACCGCACAGCGTCGTGCCAATTTTTTTAGCTTTTACAATATTCATTTTTATGATTTCGTGATTGCATCTTTTTAGCGCATGGCAGTTTTTGGTAAGATGGTATTTTTTTGCATTGATGCTTTTGCAGATATATACTTCAATATCTTTTGATTGAGCTAACGAAGACGTTGTTATGAAAACAGTTGCTAGAAATAGTTTGACTATCATTTTATTTAGATTTTAGTATTCTAGATTTCCAATTTTTGGGATTACTTGAATTAAAATTCTTTGATTTTTTCTATCGCTATTTTTGCTAAATCGTCCAACTCCACCAGTTCCTGAGCCTGTGATTTGAATTTCGCAAACAGCCGGATTTAAACGGATATTATTATTATCCCATAATTTTTTTACAGCTAAAGCTCGAATATAACTAAGCTCATAATTTTTAGAGTAAGGATCATTTGAAGTCATTCCTTCAATAAGAACAATATATCTGATGTCTTGGTCTTTATATTTCTTTCCAAGATTGTCGATGAGCTTTTTGATTGATTTTCCAACATTTACAAGATATTTTTCATCGCTTTTATTTTTGAAATAGTCAGTGTTGATTCTGAATTCAATATTGTTTTTCAGCGAGAATCTCTTATAAATAGAGTCATAGGCGAAATATTCTTTCGGGAGTTCTTTTACGGCGGCCTGAACTTCCTTTATGTTCTTCAATTGTTGTTCGGTTGCTTTCTGCTGTCTTTTCATCATGGCTATTACCAAGACAAATAGAACAAGCATGATAAAGAAAAGGCTGGTCATTAAATCGGCATAACTAGCCCAAAAGAAATTTGATTTTTTTGACATATTAGAAAATGATTTTATAAAGTGTCCATAGACAAAAGCCAACTCCTAAAAGAGCTCCTGAACCAACAAAAGCATAAGACGTATATTTGAGAACCAAAGGAATTTGTAGGTCAGGTTTTCCATTGTTTTTAATAGCTTCTTCTAAAATTTCTAAGGATTTATTGATCTGCTCTAATTTTTCATTTTGAGATGCAGTTCCTTTCTCAACGCTAGATTTTAATTCGCTGATTTTCTTCAATTCGTTTAGGTTGCCACGATCTTCTTTTAAAAGTTTTTCGAGCAGGTCCTCTTCCTTGATTGTAATGTTTTTTATGGCATTTATCTGGGCATGGATGTGTCTTCTTAAGTCTTCAAAACTCTTGCTTAAAATATTGTCGACATCAATTACAGCTTCCGTTACAATCTGTTTTCTAGAACTTACTTCTCTTAATTCTGATTGCAAAACGCCAATAAGCTCGTTATTTACTGAAATATTTGATCCAATACTGCTTGCAATTTGCTCAATGGCATAAGTTCTATCTAATTGGTTGCTGATATTATAATTTAATTTTTGAGCATTATCAACAAAAGAATTCAGCTGATTTAAGAAGAGGTTGAATTTTTCGAATTCTTTTGTGCTGGTTCTCAATTCTTGAAGCACGTTTACATTGATTTTTGCCAATTGAGCCACATCGACTTCTTTTAGCTCGTTCATCAAGTTGACTTGGCTGTCAAAAGAATTTAATATTTTGTTCATTAATCCATTAAAACTATTCACATTAGTAGAAAACGTGTCATTAAAATTCAAAAGATTGGCTTGCAATGAATAAATGCTTGACGAAATATTTTGGGATAAGACTGGCAATAATTGGGTTTGTATCCAAGTGAAAAAATCATTTTTCAAGCCTTCGGCATAAAGTTTGGCTCCTTTATATTTCCATCCTGACAGAATTACTGTAAACAGCAAACCAACAAAACTGGCAATCATTGCGATTTTTACTCCGCCGATCAGCATGTCGATTGCGCTTTCAAAATTGGCATCGCTTATGCTTGGCATAGAAAATAATCCAATTACAATTCCAATCATCGTTCCCATCAATCCTAAATAAAGCGGTATTGGCAGAAGAGAATTGATTTCTTCGTCGACTGCATCAGTATTTCGTTCCACCACATCTTTGATTAGATTAAAATCGCTTACAGCTCCTTTATTTCTTAGAAGATAAGTGTTTACTGAAGACAAAATTTTATCCAATACAAAATTTGACTCCTTTGATTTTATCAAGGTAACTTCGATATATTTTTCTTCCATTTTTTTCTTATTGAATTCGATTCCAGCCTAACATCTCGTGGCTTTTCAGAAGTTTTAATTTTATCTTTTTTTCTTCATTTCCTTTTGATATCCAGATTAAAGATTCATAATCAATCGTTTCAATAATTGTTTTTTCTGGTATTGTTTCCTCGTAATGATCATCAATAAAATCTTCATGATCTTCAATAGTTTCTTTATTTTCAATGCCTTTATTGTCTAGAGGATTTTGAAATTCTTGAAGATTGCTTAAAACATAGCTGCTATTTATTTGTTTAATTTGGCTTTCTGGAATGAAAACTTTGACAGTTTCAAAATTTTCAGGACTAGGAATAATTGCCTTGAACAAATTAATTTTTTTTGCAGTATCTAAAAAAACCTTAATTTGAACGCCAACAATAATTGCTATTATTAGCAGGATTACTATTTCATGCATAATTATTCGTATTTGATTTGTGCTTTATTTGTTATAATCCATTTGTCATTTCTTTTTTCTGCAATTCCTGGGCGAATGGTGACTATTTGTTTTGCATTTTGATTTAAAGCATTTTGAGGCTCGCAAACCGGATTAATATAGCTTTGGGAATAGTCAACAACAGATTGGATGATTTTTATATCTTTTGCCGTAAAGGAAAATTTTGCAACTGATGGATTTTGAGAATCAATGATAAATTCATACAGTGCCGCTTCTTTTGATGTTTTACCATCATTATCAAAACTTCCATCTTCGTTAGGCACTGCCATATAAAAGACTTCATTAGCAACTTGTGATTTTGCCTGCAGCATATTTGTTGATAGGTTTTTCTCGAGATTTTCAGTAGTCTGCATTTTCGCGATAGTATTTTCTAGGTCTAAAATTTTTCTAGAGAGTTCCTCAATTTTATTTTCTAGATTAGAGTTTGTCTTGCTTTCAATTTTTTGATTTGAAGATGGAAAGTCTTTACTAATCTTGACGCGTCTGCCAATTCTATCATTTACTTCCTGAAATTTCTTTTTCAAATTCCAATGGACCCAAAAAACATATATAATTGCTATAATTAAAACAGCAGAGAGAATTAATAGTATGCTGTTTTCTTCAAAAAATGATCTTTCCATAATTGGTTTTTGTTTTTTTTCTTCGATTGTATTTAGGACTTCTAGTGGCTGTGAAGTTTCTTCAGGAATTGCAGGTTCGATTGAGTTTTCAGGAGGATCACTAGTTAAAAATTGAGTCTCTTCTGTGGTTAAAAAGTTTTTAATTTTTAATTTGATAGTATCTAATGCTGCTCCTTTTCTTTTTTTGGCAAAGGCATTTATTTTTTGAAATTTTTTTTCATTCTCAAAAATTTCTTCACTCAGGAAAGACGCATTTTTTCTTGTTTCTTTTTTTAGGGCTTGCAATTCTTGAAACAATGCAATCGTTGCTTTCTCACCTGCAGGAATATCACTCTGTCTAATTATGTCTTTTTTGCAATCAACAATTTCCTTTTGAGAAGCAGTATTTATGCAAATGCAAGTGACAAAATCTACACCTTCCTCAAATTTTGCCTTATCAAGCTCCTGCCCGTTTAAAAAGGATAATGACAAAAAATAAATCAATAAAATGTTTCTCATATTTGTGATGTGTTTAGTTCAGAATGTATTTTGTAGGCTAAATTGTTAAGGCCTCCAATTAATGGATAGAAGAATAAAGTTTCTTCGAGATCAATTTCCAAATCTCCTTCGAGTTCTTTTTTCTTTTCTTCGATACCCGATTTTAAATCATCTAAAGCGTTTTCTTTTAAAAACAATCTGTAAGTTTCGAGATGGCTTGGGTTTATGCCGAAATAATTTTTAAAGCTTAATTCCTTATTGATATTGAAAATGCAATCAATGAAATTTTCATATTCTGCAACGATGCTGTTTTCTACAGCCACATTTAAGTCTTTGTAAGTTTTTGATATATTCGGAATTATCAAGTCTTCTGTTGTTCCTAATAAAACCGTTTTGATTTCTTCGACAGAAACAATCTGATTTGATTGAATTTTTAAAGCGCCCTTGCAACTGATTTCTTTTGGAAAAGGGTCTTGCTTTAATTCTATATTCTTCAATTCAGAATCTTGAAAAATTTCTCGAAATATGATCTGAGTCAATCTTGTCAGAGTATCTAGTTTTTCAGTGTTGTCTGTAATATTTATTATTTTAGAACCTGTTCCGCTAAAAGTAATATGCCTAGGGATTCCAATATTTTTAGCTTTCATGATTTTTGCTACATGGTAAATTATAGAAGCATAAAAAAGGATAAACACGATTTTTAACTCGCTATTGAGCTTTAGTTTTCTAGTAAATGAAATCGGAATATTTTGCTCTATAATTTTGCTATTTTTTTCAATAGAAAAGAAAAAAGCGATGATGTCTTCCGATTTTCCGTTTTCTTTGACGTTTTCAAGAACTTTTGATAAATCATATTGATTGTTGGTTTCCAAGAGATATTTAATTCGCTCAGCATATTTTTGTATGAAACCGTTAATCTGCGGTGATCTTCCAAAAGCATCTCCAAAAATGGCATTCGCCGCAAAGCGAAAAGAGGTCAGCATTTCGGGCTGGTTGTTTTTATAGGCAACCACATCTGTTGTTCCGCCTCCAATATCAATTGAAACTACTGAATTTGCCATAGCGTTTATACCCAATTGCGTATTGAAATAATAAAACGGCGCTATCGATTCTGAAAGTTTTTCTGGAGTTTGAGAAGTATTGATATATTTTTTGAATAGAGTATTCCACTTGTTTTCAAGTTCTCCAATTCTAAAAGCGGTCATGCTTGAAGGATATAGCCACACTAATTTTGTTCGGTTCAAATCTCCTCCATTTAGCAATACTTTATTTCGAATAAGAAGCAACAGATTCTCAAAAAAAGCATCGATGATTTTTGTCTCATTCGGATTTTTGAAATTTGACCATTTTAAATTTGTTATTGTTCTGGCATTTTTGGCGATCAAATATTTCTCATAGACAAAAGGAATATTGAAATCAGCCAACGCATAGGTCTCTTTGTCAATATCTAAATTTAAATTAGAGTTTATCGCTGTTCTCAATGGAAAATGAAATTCACTTTTGCTGTTTATTTCCTGTGGAATAATTTCTTGCGGAATAATGTCGATCAGCAATTTGCCAAGCAAAATCTTATTCAAAGATTTTATGGTTTCTGGATTTTTCGGATCATGCAAGGTGGCAATCTGAATATCAGTTTCGTTAATTTCAAAAGGTTTTGGGTCGCTGTTGTCTTTTTTATATTCGATGTGCGTGTTTGTAGTGCCAAAATCGACAGCAAAAGTGAATTCAGAAGTTCCAGGGACGCAAGCTTTAAATAGAGGAATCAACAGTCCGATTGCCCAATTATTTTTAATTTCTACATAGTCAAAACCATCTTCAATGACATAATAAGATGAAGAAATATTGTCATTTGTTTTGTTGCTTCTTTGTTTTACTGCTTTTTCTTTTACTTGCCTATTTTCAGTGTTTTTATAAAATTGAAGCGAGTATTTATTATGTTTTGTATGTTCTTGGATATCTCTATCCATAAAAGCAATTCTGTAATGATTATGGCTGTCTTCAGCAAGTTTCAAGAAAGGATAAAGTGTCAATCCAAATTGATTTTCAATGATGGCGCCGCGATTTCTTGACAATTCTGGTTCTGCAATTTGATAGTCATTCGTTGGCGGATAATACATTCTTTCATAAGTAATATATTTTCCGTTTTGAATCGGAATTCTTAAGGTCACAGTTACGCCGCCAGTTGGCATTTGTTTTATTTCTAAAGCTTTTTTTCCATCAGAAACTACGCCCTGAAGGTCAGAAACATTGAAATAATCAAAATATTCTTTTTTAATCGGAAGTAAATATCCTTTGGTAATTTCTCCTGAAGTCAATGAAAAGTTCCCATCAAAAAACTTTTCCTTGTGGATTGGATAAACCGTCCTTACAATATAGGGCTCAAAAAAATCACTAATCGTAAGGTAAGGATATTTTCCGCCGTCAAAAGGAAGTACTCTTTCCTTCAAAGGTTTGTCTATATTGAATTCTGCTTTGTTATTTCTATTCCAGAAATCAGAAGTATAAATCGTTTTTTCAGAATAGTCGTCAACAGGCAATACTAGCGGTTTAGTGCCCGCACTATATTTGGCTGAGGCAATTACAAATCCACTTTTTTCTTCAATACTAGCTGGCTGTTCTGTTTTTTTTCTGATTGGAAATCCTAAAACCTCAACCGGACTATTTTCAAATCCAGAAGTAAGACTTTCAAATTCACTTTCAAATTCACTTTTTGTATAGGTTTTCAGAATGCTCCTTTGGACATCAGAAAGCAAGCTAAAGGTCATTTCTAAGTAATCGTTGAGACTTTTAAATCTTCGGGTAAAATTGGGCATAAATTCTTTAATTCCGAAGATTAGCTTCTGAAAAGCAAAATCTCTTTTATATAAAGGTTGGAAGACATTGTCAAAAACGACATCATTGCCAAATTGAATATCAACATATTTTAAATTATTGGCGGAAGTAAAGAACAAAGTTGCCGGAGAAGTACCGCCAATAATGTTCACGGCATTTGGACCTGTTTTGTAATTTAAGAGAAAAAGCCTTTGCGTATCAGAAAAATTATAAGCTTTGGCATCTTGTTCCAAATAAAGTTTTAAGGTTTCGCCAAGCAATCGGTGCCTTGAATTGACAGATTTGACTAAAGTTTCAAGATCATTCGTTTTATCCCAAGTAATTATGCTTACCTTATCCTGCAATTTATCGATGTTGAAGAAAATTTCTCCAATGTCGAAACAATCAGAAACCATTTTGTGGAAAATAGTATTTCCGTCGAGATTATTTCCGTTTACGATATTTTCAAAAGCAGTTTTTACCAAATCGATTTGGGCAAATGGACTTGGAATAGAAGTTATTTCCTTAGTAGCTGTGGCTCCTGAGGGATCCTGGATTGCTTCAATTGCATTTTTGCCATAGGAAGTCGAATGCTGCCAATCTTCAATATTGTCGCTTCCTTTGTGAAATCTGAATACTTTTGCCATCTTAAAAATTGTATTTTTCAGAAACTAGAATTTCTGTAGTGTTATGGAATAAATTCATAAATCGTTGTTCTAAGGCATCATTGTCTTTTAGATTTTTTTGTTCTTTTGAAAGGATATAATCATATCGATTATAATTTTTGCCTCCTTTTTCTAAAAAGCCAACACGCGGTTTTACACCTTTTACCATTTCAAAAAGATTGTTGTCATTTGCATTTAAGTTGAATGGTGAAAAGCTCCGTTGATTATGAGCCATTTCATTAAGCCATTCGGTGAAATATTGATTGAATGTTCTTAAATGACTGTTGAAGAATGGCTGTGTCATGAAAGTTTGGATGCCTAAGTTTTTAATCCAGTCTTGGTCTGAATTATCTTTGATTTTTGTATTTAGATACAATGAAAACAGCTGATACTGAGTCAGGTTCTTTTTTAAGGAAAGCTGTGTAGCAAAACCCAAATTCTCGAATATTAGTGAGGGAACAGCATCTTTGATTCCAAATTCTTTATAGATTGGATTTTGAGCTTTTCCGAGATTATTTACTAAAGCCGCATTGGCAGTTTTTGCAAAATCAACAATCGACAGGGCTGCTGCAATTTCTAAGAAATGGGCATCGTTTTTTTGGGAACCAGCCCCTTCATGATTTGGATAATCTTTGGTGACATTGTCTCCCAAATAATAGAGCACATTCAAAGAGTTATTGCCACTTACATTTTCTTCATAATAAGAAAGGGCCGCTTTTGTCTTAGAGATAAATGTTGATTTGTCGATCTTGCTTTTCTCATCTGGGGAAACTCCAAAATAGGGCAACATCGTTATTGCACCGACTGGAGCATCTTGAAGATATTTCCAAGTAGAAATTCCATGGTCGGCATTTCTAATATTTTTCAATAACAGCGGAAATCCTGCAGCGCCAGTTCCTCCAAAAATAGAACTGATGATGAATATTCTGTCATCTTGTGCAAATGAAGAAGCAAAATCTTTAAAATCTTGTGATTGCTTGAATTGGTTTAAAACGACGCTTCCAATATTTGGATTTCCTTTAAAGCCTACTTCCATGTCAGCATTTAGATTGTCTTCTGAAAAAAGAAGGCTGATCAAAGCTTTATTGCTTTCGTCGAGACTGCTGTATTCAATATAATCCTTAAATCGCTCATTTTTTATATCACTCAAGACTAGCCTGAAGTTTTGGGTGATGTCAGAAATTTTCGTTTTGAAAAACTTGTTTTCGTCAGCGTTGGTAAAACTCAAGCTGTTTCTGATGTGCTGATAATTTTTTAAAATATCAATTGTTCTGGTCACGTCGCCGTTTGCCTCATCTGGATCAATAATGATCGGAACAATCTCATAATCTGCAATGTCAATTCCCGAAGCCAACAGCATTGCCAATGATTTTATTACTCTGGAACCGGTTCCGCCAATTCCAAATACGTATAATTTTGCCATGATTTATTTTATTTAGAATGGAGTTCTTGACGCGCGAACACTTTTGAATTTGAAAACGATTGAGAATAAAAAACAGAATACCACTGTCCAAAGGACATTTACCATCGAGAAAGAAAAATATTCCATGAAAGTGTAAATATTTCGGTCTGCTATCATCGCCGAAAGACTAAAAGTGTAAGCAATTGAAAAATTAATTAATCCTATAAAGGCAATCCACAAAAACCAGTAAATTTTCTTATAAAAACTTCCATAGTTTGAAAGAAAGTAATAATAAATAAGCTCAGATAGTAAGGAGGAGATGAGCATGATGAGGCCAATTGAGACGTAGGCTCCCGACAAGAACATGTTTTGAGAAAAATCATTTGTTGAGATGTAAAACAAATCCATAGGATGAAATCCTTCATATAACATTGCGAAAAAATTATTCATAACAGATAATTATTTAGGGGTTAATTTTTATTTTGAGTTCAAAGTGATTTTTTGAAGGAGAAACAGTTTGATAAGCTTCGCTGATTCCTTCAATCAGATATTTAAAGCCAAAAGTTTTGTTAGAAATTGATTTAATATCAGTATCGTCTTCCGTGCTTGTTTCACCAACCCATTTTGGCATTTGTTTTTTTAAGCTGAAGGCCAAATCGCCATATTTTTTAGAAGCAGCAGAAAAAGTGATGCAATGCGTAGGAATATTTCCTGATTTCGAAATTCTTGTGGAAGAAGAAGAAAGCAAATCTTCGTTGTTGAATTTTTTGATCTTAAGAATAATAAAATCACCTTCGCCTATGCTGTAATTTTTTGGATTGGTTATATAATCTTCCTCTAAAGGTAATTTGCTTGCGTCGATTGCTACAGAAAAACTAAATTTATCGCCACTTCTTGAATCTGCAGAAATGTCTTCAATGCCTTTCACCGAATTCTTATCTGAAAAATCTCTTGAAGTTTTAAATCTTCCCAAATCTGTTTTGGCATTAACCACTGAATAATAAATTTCTTTGGAATAATCAGTTGCAGACAAAACCAACTTGTTCTCATAACCTTCAACTTCTTTTTTCGAGAAAACAATTTTTGAATTGAAATAATTCATAGCCTTTTCACTACCGATAATACTGATGTAATAAGGCCGATGTTCATTATTTAAAAAAGTTGCTTTTTCATTCTTATCCCAATAATTGCCTTTAAATCGTGAATTTAGCTTTACAATTGTCGTGATCAGGTTTAGGTTTTGTTTTGACTTTGTAAGAAAAGCATCTTTCGTCAAGCTTTTTTGATCACTTAACAAATCTTCAGTTCTATTTCCTTTTATAGAATAGATGCAGTCAGAAATCAGAATAGAAATAGTATCCTTAGAAGTTTTTTCTAAAACTTGTCTGAAAACATTATTTAAATTGCTTGAAGCAGTTGCGCCAACTTTAAAACTTTTGGCATTTAGCGCACTTGCAAATCCAGCAAGGTCAGTATCAATATTCGTAGGGTGAATTTGAGAATTGATAAAAAATAAATTTATATTTTTTTCATCATATTGGTATTTTAAAAGCACCAGCATGTCTTGAATAGCTGATTTGAATTGAGTGTTGCCATTGATATAGCCATTCATGCTTCCAGAATTTTCTATATAAACATTAACTGCAACATTTTTTGCTGAGGTTGCCTCTTTTTCAATTTTGTATCCTTTGTTTTCTAAGTAAGAGTTCAATAAATTGTCATCGATATTTCCATTGCTAAAAAATTGTTTAAAAGTTCTATCTCCTGAGAAATCAGAGATAAAATCTTTCAATTCTAGAAATTCCTCATGACTGATACTGTTTTCGCTTTTAGATAATTGAGAAGCTTTTTCTTCAAAAACATCAAAATCAGATTTGCATCCAAACAGCAGAAAAAGAAGTGAAAGAGATAAAAAAGTAATTATTTTTTTCATAATTATTTGATTTTTATTTTTATGAAACCGTCGCCAACACTCAATACTTCAATGTTTTCCATTATAGAATGTAAATTATCAAGTAATGCTTGACTGGTGTTTCGATGATTTATGGTAATCGTTGCTGTATTGTCTAAAAAAACATAAGATTGGTTTTTGAGTAAATCCAATCTTCTCAAGTTTTTCATGATATCCTGAATTAAGCTATAATTCACATTGATAACTTCAAGAATAGTAATTTGATTTTCTGGAATGGCAACAATAGGCTTTACAGCAGAAACAGGCTTTGCAATAGGGAAATTAGGATTAGGAATAGGGGCAGGGTTCGATCTTTCGATTTCTTTTGGATCATTTCCATAAGAATTAGAATAATTGTCACCTTCTTGAAAAAGCATCCAAAAAATATAAAATGGAATCAGTTGCATCCAGCCACTATTATTCATGTCGTGGCATCTTTTTGCACCTTGCGCCCATAATGCCCAAATCAAAGGAATATAGCCTAAAGCAGTTGCACTGTTTTTAAACGAAGCAATCAATATCGCGCCTATTACATAAAAAAATGCGCTTAAGGCATATTCAAATCTTCGAATTCGACCACTGAAAGAGAATAGATTTTCAAACATTCTTTTTGAATTTAATTTTAAAAAATAACAGAAGAACAAAATTGATCCGCCAACATCCCAAGGCTTCCAAAGGAATTTTTTGTATAAATAAATTGGAAATATCGGATTAAAAAGGATGGCTAAAATTCCAAATGGAATCACCCAAATGCTTATTCTTGAAAGAGCTTCTTTTTTTATAATTGCAATAGCGCCAAATGTTACAGCAACTCTTAAAAAAGTATAATATTCTATGGGTAATTTGAATATTGCTGCTATTAATAATGCTGAACATAATAAAGCTATTGCTTTCATTTTTCGTAACTTTCCACAGCGCTTATCAAAACATCCGAAAAATTGAAAATATCGTCAAGCGAGCTGATCTCGTTTTTGATTTCCTTTTTATTTTCGTCAATTGTTGCGATATATTTTTTGGTGCCGTTGAAGTATAATCTGCAGATGGTTTTGCGGTTGTTGTCATCCAAAAGAATAGCGAAATAGGAGAGGGCGTCGCGATAAGCAATTCGCGCAACCGGAATTTTCTGTCTCAAAATGGTCTTTACGATCATGAAACCTTCCAGTTCTTCCTCGGTAGTTATGATTCCGGAAGCGTCGAGTTTTTCAGTTTCAGCAATGGCGGCATCTTGCTCTTTGACCACGGCGTCTTCTTTTGTCAAGGCTGATTTCAGTCTTTCCGTAATCAGATCGCTGAGGTATTGCTGCATCGATTTCTTCGTAAGATTAGTAAACTGCTCTAAAATTCTAGCATTTACAACACTCGGATAGACTTGCTTTGCAAAATGCCTGACAAATTCAGGACTCGGATTAGTGAATTCAGAATCAATAAGTTTCTTTAATTCAAAAGTATACTTGAGGTCGCTGGCGGTGTTTACGATATTATCGAAATCATAATAAGCCTTGTGGAATTTCTTCAATTCCTCGATTTGGTTGTCTTTTATGTCGGTAATATCGAAGGCGAAAAATGGCTTGTCGTCCATTTTATTGGTTTCCACCAAATCAGTATAAAATCTATACTCGATGCCGTTGGTAAGAATAGAAAACTTCGCTTTCGTGGTATGAAAATAGCGAAATAATTGTGAAGCATTGTTTACATTCAAAGGCAAAGCATGATGCTTGCACTCAATTAAAATTATCGGATCGCCGTTTTGCATGATCGCATAATCAATTTTTTCGCCCTGCTTGATGCCAATGTCGGCTACCAGTTCAGGCGTCACTTCAAACGGATTAAAAACGTCATAGCCTAATTCTTTAATGAACGGCATGATAAAAGCATTTTTGGTCGCTTCTTCAGTATTGACTTGGTCTTTCAGTTTTGTAACGCGATCGCCAAGCATTTTGATTTGATCTTTAAAGTCCATAGGGGATTGAATTAAGTTTCAACAAACCTATGGCGATAAAAAATACCTTTTTTACGGGTTTCCGTAAAGGGAAATAATTTGCATAAAAAAACTGCAAGGTTTTAAGCTTGCAGTTTGTTGTTATTCTAAAATCGTAAAAAATACTTCAAGAATTATCTCCATGAGAGCTGAAAACCAGAAGGAATCTTTAGGTTTTTTGTTTTCCATGATTGTATTTACAGATATTCAATCACGGTTTTTGAAATTGGATCAGTACTTCCTGTTACTTTTCTAATAATTTGAGTAGGGAAATCACTGCTATTGTAAATAATATCATAGCTATATTCTTCAGAAGGCGTAGTTGCTTCTAAGCTGTTAAACGATTTTTGAGAAATTTCGTTATTTAAATTAAGCGGAGAAAATCCTTCAAAACTTAACAATAATCTTATCACGGGATTCATATCACGCATCGGATTGTTTTTAGAATCAAACTTATATGTTGATTTAGAAACTAAATTTATTCCAGTGTTTGTCATATGGTTAATAATTTGTGTCGTATTTCCATTGACAAAAGTGTAGGTTTTCTTATCCATTTGTGTCCAAACACCATCATAAAGACTAGAATATACCTCAGTATTCAAAGTGTTATTGCTATAAGTATATTCAGTCTTATTGCTGTTATTGCTTTGGATTATACTTTTAAGGTTATTTCCTTCGTAGGTTAAAGTGTTAAATCCAACAATTGTATTATCGTTAATCTGATTCGCTTTTACAATTTTGTCACCTTCATAAATAAATTCAATTTTGTTGTTCAGGTCGCCACTAGTGATGCTGGCGAGTTTTTCACTGGCATAATTAAAATTAGTAACAGAGGTGCTTTCTGTATTTGAGTAATAAACAGTCTGCGTAATTTTGCTGATCAAAACAGACTCATCTGTTTCTGGATTGGTTGTTGAATCATCACTGCTGCAGGCAAATAAGATTGGAGCGAAAAGAAATAAAGCAATTTTTTTTAACATAATATAATTTTGGATAAATGTTTAGGAGTGCAATTTAGGTAAATACCTACTCAACTTTTAGTATATTTTTAATATTTACTTTTTCAGCATAGTATTTTGCCCCTGCCTGTGTAAAATGAATGCAATCCGGACTTATAAATTTGCCGTCAGGCGTAAACACCGGAACTGTACCATCTTTGTCTATAACCGAAGCCAAAATATTGATATTCCTGTCTCCCCAGAATACCTTCAAATCATTTATTTTTTCAATCGTATTCTGAGTAATTTCGGTACGTTGTGAAAGATAATTGCTGCCTTTTTTATTATAAAAAATGCCATTGCTGGATCCAAATTTGTTTAATAAGGCGACACTCCACACTTTTTCTTTTTCTAATCTGAATTTTCTTTTTACTTTTTCATAGTCTTCCTTTGTGAAATTAGTAAAAAAGATGAGATTTGACTGGTCAAGCCTTTCTTGAAAATCTTTACAAGAGTAAAGGTCTTGAACATAAGATATTTCCAAATTATCAATGTTCAATTCTATCAGTAGATTACAGAAATCACGCGCGCGGCTATTTCCAATAACAAAAACTTTCAAGGTGTTCTTGTTTGAAAAACCCTTGTTCAAATCATTGATTCTGGAGTTGTATGCAACGTGAATGTTTTGGCGGCGTGGCGAGATATTATAAGTATTGTCTTTTGCATAAAGATCTAGTTCGGGAACATTTCTGGTAACGCCGCCATTGACATATAAAAATACCGAACTTGTAATTATAACTATGAAAAAGCCTGATAACAGTAATAATAAGGTTTTTGTTCCCACTCTTTTTTTATCTCTAAAAGGCTGTTCGATAAGATAATAAGAGAGCCAGGACAAAAGCAAGATGATAATGAAGAGAACAATTGAAGAGACTATTCCGATTTTTTCTAAAACAAAATATCTTGCAAATGCTAAAACGATCTGGTGCCACATATACAAGCTGAAACTGATTTTCCCGATGTGAAGCATTATCTTGTTTTGTACCAAAAATAAGCTGATTTTGCTTCTATCGCCGCCAACGATTAACAAGCCAATTGTAGCAAAGAGTACTAATAAAAGTTTCAAATCAGCATTTAATGGAATGTCGAAACCCAGGAAAGCTAAAACCGTTAATGATAATATGAAGGTGTATTTTGTGTTTATAATTTTGTCCTTAAAAAAAATAGCTCCTAGTCCGCCTAGAGAAAGTTCGAAAAAACGATATTGGATTAAAAAAAACTTCGAAGTTTCGTCAGTCGAAAGGCAAAAAAAGAATAAAGAAAGAAGGGTCAGCACGCATAATATCGGCAAGATAAATTTGCTTCTTTTGCCATTGCATATTAAGAAAATTACTGGAAAAACTATGTAAAATTGTTCTTCAACGCCCAAACTCCAAGTGTGCATCATAGGTTTGTATTCGTTGGCAACATCCCAATAATCGCCAGAAGTAATAAGCATGCAAATATTATTGGCGAAAAAATTGGTAGCAAAAACGGTTTCGCTCAAATTTTTAAGATCTTCCGGAAGCATTACAATTATACCAACGATCAGCACTACTAGAGAGGTGAAAAAAATCAGAGGAATGATACGCCGAATTCTTCTCAGGTAAAAATTAACGATTGAAAAGCGGTTTTCAATTGCCTCATCATAAACAATTTTGGTTATCAGATAGCCGCTGATGGCAAAAAAGATATCAACTCCCAGATAACCGTTCGGAAGATACCCTAAATGAAAAAGTATAACAGACAAAACGGCAATTGACCGGAGGCCATCAATATCTTTTCTGTATTTTAGATTCTTAGCCGGCTCCATTATTTTTTCTATTTTGTTATTGTTTGTAATATTGTAATAAAAGAGATGTGAATAATATTACAAATCTGATCTTTTTTAACAATGGCAAAGCACTATTAGATTATTGGTATATGATTTTGTCTGTAAATTTATTTTTTATTATTTCAAAGAAAAGTAAATTAGGAGCTAAATTGTTTCTTAAAGCCATTTAATCGACAAAATGAATGGTTTTTCCGATGAATGGCAAGATATGCTAAATTGATACTTTTCTTTTTTAATTGAATGTTATTTTTGAATATCTGGCTTATAAGCTTGATAAGCAGAATTTTTTAATTTTGTTTTTTTTATAAAGTTTACAAATATAGTATTATCTAAAGTGTTTGGCATATTTCAGCAACGGATATAATTTTACTAGCCATTAATGGAAGCCCTTTATTTGGTCGTGGCATTATAATAATAGTTGATTTTGTGCAAATTCTATTAAGTACTTGAGCATTACAATATGATTATTCCTTGTAAGTCTTAATTTCTTAAATTCCAATTAATTATGTTTAAAAGTCAAGCCAAAAATAAATCTTCAAAACAGAATTTAGAACTGCCAAACTCTTGCTGAAGCAAATACTTCTTCGGTTTAGTCTTTTCAAATGAGTTCGCAATGTCAAGTTATTCCTTTCGATATGATTCGTTCCGAAACGTTTTACAGAATGTATTTTCTCATCAATCAGATATCGATAGTTTTTCAGCCTGTCGGTAAATATCTTTTTTGCTTCTGATAATTTTAAAGTGTCCAGAACCCCGCTCAGCGTTTTATTGGTTCTTTTTCCAACATTAAAACTCACCACAGTTTTAGAATTCTTTTCCAGTGCATAAACAAGCCAGATATAATTTTTCTTGTGTCGGATATAAGTACACAGTTCATCTACTTCATAGGTTTTGCCTTTGCTGATAATTGGCTTTCTGATATTTCTGGCAATTGAAACAATTCTTTTTAATAATGTTGTGGTTGATATTTTCAGTATTCTTGCCGTACTTCTTATTCCTAAACCTTCTTTGGTTAATTGAATTATATTTTGATTGATATCTAATTTGTAAGCTTGATTTGTATAATTTTCTATAAAACGGTGACAGCACATTTTACAATAATACTGCTGTTTATTGTTTTTTGTTCTCCCATTTTTAATAACCTTTTTCTCTTTACATTTTGGACAATTCATATCATCACTAACTCTGGAACACCATGTCGGATTTTTACTCATTTTAGCTCATTTAAGGCAATATTAAAACAAAAAAGATGAGCAAGTAGTGCTCATCTTTAAATTATTTCTCACTGATATTTATTCTATTTCAATACGTTGGAAATCTAAAATCTCATATCACTAACTTTGAAACACTACC